>Ga0187812_1000364_pt1 | contig 16244 bp, 17 predicted proteins | sample NC_S_2_FD_130582 | JGI IMG/M metagenome (GOLD analysis project Ga0187812, IMG submission 130582) | Wetland sediment microbial communities from Neuse River Estuary, North Carolina, USA - ASW-S_2 | ecosystem: Environmental > Aquatic > Freshwater > Wetlands > Sediment | place: USA: North Carolina...
CGGGGTTCTCGCTGGAGCTCGGCGACGACCTGCGTGAGATGCGCGACTGGGTCCATGACTTCGCGGCGTCAGTGATCAGGCCCGCGGCGGCCGAGTGGGACGAGCGCGAGGAGACTCCCTGGCCGATCCTGGAAGAGGCAGCCAAGATCGGGCTGTACTCCCTGGACTTCTTCGCGACGCAGTTCTTCGAGGCGTCGGGCCTCGGCATCCCCGTCGCGTTCGAGGAACTGTTCTGGGGGGACGCCGGCATCGGCCTGTCGCTCGTCGGGAGCAGCCTGGCCGCGGTGGCGGTCGTGTCGAACGGGACGCCGGAGCAGATCGGGGAGTGGCTGCCGCAGATGTTCGGCGAGCCGGGGGACGTCAAGCTCGGCGCGTTCTGTTCCTCGGAGCCCGACGCCGGCAGCGACGTGGGCTCGATCCGCACCCGGGCGGTCTACGACGAGGCGTCCGGTGAGTGGGTCATCAACGGGGTGAAGACGTGGGTCACCAACGGCGGGATCGCCAACGTGCATGTGGTCGTCGCCTCGGTCGACCCGGAGCTTGGCTCGCGCGGCCAGGCGTCGTTCATCGTGCCGCCCGGGACGCCGGGTCTTTCCATGGGGCAGAAGTTCCGCAAGCACGGCATCCGGGCGTCGCACACGGCCGAGGTGGTGCTGGACGGCGTCCGCGTGCCGGGAGCCTGCCTGGTCGGCAGTAAGGAGAAACTGGACGCGCGACTGGCCCGGGTCCGGGAGGGCGGGCGCGGCGGCGAGCAGGCCGCGATGAAGACGTTCGAGGCGTCCCGGCCGTCGGTGGCGGCCATGGCGGTCGGCGTGGCCCGCGCCGCCGTGGAGTTCGCGGCGGAGTACTCGCGGACGCGGGTGCAGTTCGGCAGGCCGATCGGGCAGAACCAGGGGGTCGCGTTCCAGCTCGCCGACATGCGCGCGGCGGTGGACGCGGCGCGCCTGCTGACCTGGCGGGCGGCGTGGATGGCGCGGCAGGGCAAGCCGTTCACGGCCGCGGAAGGGTCGATGTCCAAACTCGTGGCGGGGGAGACCGCGGTCCGGGTGACCGAGCAGGCGATCCAGATCCTCGGCGGGAACGGCTACACCCGCGACTATCCGGTGGAGCGCTGGCACCGGGACGCCAAGATCTTCACGATCTTCGAGGGCACGAGCGAGATCCAGCGAATGCTCGTCGGGCGGGCGGTCACCGGGCTTGATGTTAGGTAGTCTGACCTGCGGTTTTGCCGGGCGGCCTAGGGTGAGCGGGGCCGTCCTGCGGGTGAGTGGGGCGGCCCCTTCTCGTGTCCGTTTTACCCGAATCGTACCGTTTGTTTCCCGCCGTTTCCGGACCGCGTGCTGAATCGGTGCTGATACCTGGGACTGATTGGTCTAGACCTATCGGGAAATTGGTCTAGACCTGTTTCTTCGCAGGGCCGTGGTCGTCCGGACCCCAACGCCTACAGCACGCTCCCCCGCCGCGCACCGGCACCAGCGGGCCGCTGGCCTGCGCCGGGGCCTCGATCAGGTCGTCATCGATCTTCAGGAACTCTGCGACCGAGGCCAGCAAGTCGCTCAGCTTCTTCAGCCCCGCCGGAACTGGTGGCTCGGCCTCGTCCTCCATGTTCTCGTCGTCGTCGAGTCCGCCCAGCTGGACCTTGAGCAGCCACCCCAGGTAGAGCAGCCGCAGGTCCCCGGCGGCCAGCTCACTGCGGGCCGCGAGTAGCGGGTCGAGCAGCCCCTCGCCCTTGATCCAGTCGTCGCCCTCATCGTCGTCCCACCGGAACCGGACGATCACGTGCTCTGTGGTCACCGTCACCCATGCCCGGTACTCCTCATTGCAGTACCGCCGCGCCGTCTCCGCGTCCAGCAGCGCCCGGGGCAGCCGGAACGCCAGCTCCCGCGTCCTCCAGTTCGCCGCGTACAGGTAGGCGTCGAAATACTCCTCCAGCAGCCGCCCGGGATCCCCGCGGAAATCCCCGAACGAGTACTCGTTAGTGAACCGCGTCGCCGAGATCTCCGCCCGGCTTGACAGCGATCGCAGCCGCCGCTGCTGCTCGGTCGTCAGCCGCCTGTCCAGCGCCCGGAACTCGTAGTACTGGTACTCACTCGCGCGATGCTCGACTCCTTCCAGTCGCCGGCTTCAGGACTCTGCTGCGGTCAGCGCGGCCTGCGCGCGGGCCAGGGACTCCCGCAACTCGGCCAGGCCAGGGCTCTTCTTGCCCCTGTGCTGTCCCAGGAGTTCCGCGCACCGGGCCAGCCCGGCCGGACCGAGCACGTCGGCGTACTTCGCCGGGCCGTCCGTGAAGACGTCCCAGCCGGTGCTCAGCCTCGCTGACACCAGCCGGTCAGCCAGCGTGACCGGGTCCGGCGGCGCGGCCCGGCAGGCCGCCAAGTGCAGTTCGTGTGCCATCTCTAGGGCGTCGGTCGGGCCGCTGCCGTAGCAGTTCTCGTAATCCAGCAGTCCCTCGATCCGGGTGATCACATAGTCGGCCAGCTCTCGCAGTTCACCGGGGGCGTCCTCCAGTTAGGTCCCGGCCGCGATCGCCGCCAGCCGCAACGCCAGCCACGCCGTCGATTGCTCCTGCAGGACCGCGAGCAGATCAGGCTTCTCCTCATCGGCCCCCGTCCGCACCCAGGCCAGCGCGGCGGCCACCGCGTGCACGCACGGGGCATCGTCCGGACAGGGGCACTTCCACGCCAGCGCCGCTCACCTCGATAACCGCCACCGGCAGATACTGTCGCATCCCGGACGCCGCCGCCCGGCAACCGCAGAGATCGATGAACCACCCGTCTCGCGGGCTCCCAGTCAGCGGGTGACGATGACCGTCGCGTGGTGCCCGGCGGCGTTCTTAAGCTTGACGTCGCCTGTCAGCAGTTCGCAGCCGAGTGCTTCGGCGAGCGCGATGTAGGCGGCGTCGTAGGCGCCGAGGTTGTGCCGCAGTTTCCACATCCGGGGGTGGTACGGCCAGACGGGATGGCGGGTGATCCTCAGGCGCGCGTAGTCGGCCAGCATCTGCTCCCCGCGGTGGTCAGTGATCTTCTTCCCGGCGGCCAGCCCCCGCACCGTTGACGCGACCTCGACGTCGAGATGATGCGGGGCATGCAGCGTGCGCGGCGCGGACAGGCGCTGGCGCAGCACCTCGTCCTCCTTCCGGGCGGACAGCGCATCGATGACGAGAGAGCAGTCCACCACATAGGTGAGGGTCACCGCCGTCCCTCGTCGCGGGCGGCGAGGATGTCGTCCATGGTGAGCTCCACCGGTTCCCTCTCGCGGGCGATCCGGGCGATGACCTCGGCGTTCGTCTCCGTGGCAGCGTCGGCGTCCATCAAGTCCCGCAGGTACCCCGAAAGCGACTGGCCGAGTGACCTAGCACGCTCGCGAAGGACCGCGAGCGTTGCCGGGTCGACGTCGCGGACCTGGACGATGCCGGCATCCGTGGACTCGCTCATGGTCATACGCTACCACTGATTCATGCGCCGTGCATGAATCAGCGTCGGCGTGGCCGCTTCGGGCGGGTGCGCTGCGTCCGGGTGACATGGGCGGTGGGGTGCGGCCGGGGCGGGCCGTGCAGGATCGGCGCGGCGACTAGGGACCGGAACTCTTCCAGGGTCTCCGGGACCGGGAACCCGGAGGCGAGCACGGCGCGGACGAATTCCTTGCGCTGCCCGGGAGGGAATTGGCTGAGCTGCTCGGTGACAGCCTCCGGGCCGCCGAGTTCCAGCAGTTCCAGCAGGGAGCCAACAATCATCCAGGTGGCCTCCTCCGGGGTCGCGTCCGGCGGGCGGAGGTCCGGCCGCCGGGCGAGCAGGACGACCGGGCGGCGACCGGGGTCACGGGCCAGGTCATCGAGGAGCTGGGGGCCTTCCGGCACGGCGCTGGCGAGGGTCTGCAGCAGGGCGACGCGCCGGGTGACGAACGGGCAGCCATCGATTGCCTGCACGAGTGGGTCCAGCGAGCCGCCGTGGGCTTCCCGCCAGCGGGCGATCTCCTCCGCGGCGCTGGCGTTCGTGTAGTGCTCGGCGACGACGCCCAGCATCTCCGCGGGGGCGGCGCCGGCGAGCTCGCCGACGAGGGCCGCTTCCCGGCCCTCGTCGAGCATGCGCTCCCGCATCGCGCGGGTGCCCAGCGGGGTGAGGGCCACAAGGCGCACCGGGGCCTTCAGCTGCTTGCACAGTGCGGCCGACCGGGCGCGGTCAAACGGAGATGAGGCGGGGTCGCTCAGGTCTTGCAGGAACATCTCGCTTGCCATGGCCCGAACTGAGGTCACCATGCCGAGCGCCTCGAAGGCGTCGAAGATGTGCTCCATGTCCCTGTTTGTGCGGGCGCGCAGGCCCTCCAGGGTGAAGGAACTGACGTGGTCCAAGTCGAACCTGGCCTCGACCCCTTGCCAGACCGACTCTGCCAGCCGGGGGACTGGGACCGGCTCTTCCATGCTGTAGATCGAGGCAAGGACATCCGGCACGACCACGTCGTATGTCTGCTGCACCGGGGAGGGCGGCTCGTCTACCCATGTGGGACGGCAGACCGCGTCGCCGATGGCGAAAGCGGCCTCGAACGCGCGCTGCCACAGGGCCTCGGCATCTGCGAGCAGCGGACGGGCCTTCGTGACCGGGAGCAGCCGAGTGCCCTGCCGCCGGATGATCCGGGCCTGTTGGGCCCACGTGACCACGAGGCTCAGGCCAGGGACTTCGGTGGCGCTGCGGAACCGAAGCCCCTCGTCGCCGGTGCCGAGCAGGGTGATGAGGTCCCTAGCGTCCGCGGGCCTGATGTTCTTTGCCGCCGTGAGCTCCCGGCCCTGCGGGCCGAGCCACTCGGCCAGAGCACGGAACTGGGTGACTACCTTGCTCCGCTCAGCCGCGGTCGTGAGTTCCTCCGGGACGGGGAGGCGCACCGGGAGCTGTGCCATCTTCCGCTCTGTTCCCAGGCCAGGCCGCCTGAGCTGCCGTTCCAGGACCGCCTCGAACGTGGCCGCGTCGACCTCGAACGTGTGCTCCTGCTGTCCGTCCATGAAGGCGGCGAGGGCGTCGGGGAGGTGCAGGCCCCTGGCAAGCGCCACCGTCTTCGCCAGCCCGTGCCGCTCCGGGTCGGCTATCGCGGTGCCAAACTCCTGCGCCGCTCCGTCAATGGCGGCTTCGTTCTCCGCGGTGGCGGCCCCTCGCGGGTCGCGGAGTCCGGTGGCGTCCAGGTAGCGCAGCAGCACCCGCAGGGTCTCCGGCGCGGGCAGCAGGTCCTCCTCGGCCGCCGTGACCTTCGCCGGGATCCAGTCCAGCAGCGCCCGGCGGACTTGCGCCGGGGTCCAGTAACCCAGCCGCCCGTCCGTGCTGAAGTGCCGCGAGTCCAGCAGCGCCTCGGCCAGCGACGGCGCCATCGCCAGGCCGCGTGCTGCGGCCCACGCCTCGCACCGCCGCAGCAGCGTCTCGCGAACCGTCAGGTAGACGTCCGTCTCCTCGATCTCGAACCAGGTGCGCACCCCTGAAAGATAGTGCCGGGGGCGCGCACCCGCAGGCAGGAGCGGCATAATGCGGGCTGTGCCCCCGTCGCCCGATTCACGCCCGGTCACGGAAGGCGGGAATGCCCCGAACGTCGCCGTCCTGGACGGCGTGCTGGAGCGCGTCACGTTCTGCAACCCGTAGACTGGCTACACGATCGCCCGGATCGCCCCGGACCGGGGCACCGGGCGCGGGCCGGTGAGCGCGGACACCGGCCCGGTCAGTTCCGCTACGGCCTGCTCAAGCCCCCCGGGCGCAGCCCCGCTGGCGCGCAGGATCCGGTCCACCTCAGCCAGCGACACCGACAGCGACGCGCCGGACCGCGCCGGGCGGCCGGTAAGCCGCTCGATCGCCCGCCGCTGCTCGGTCGTCGCGCCGGGCAGGGTCACGGTCCCGGTCAGCGACCGTCCGGCTGCCATGCGGTCCCTCGCCCGGCGGACAAGCCAGGCTGCTCGTCGGCCTCGACCCGCAGCTCCGCGGCGATGTCCTCTGGCCGCAGGTGGACGATGAAGCGCTCCTTAGCCCGCGCGAACGTCCGCAGCACGCGACGGTACTGGTCGGCGTTAGGGACGCCGAGGTGAGTGAAGGGCTGAGCCTCATCGAGGGCCTTGCCCTGCGGTTTCTCCCGGCTGCGCGCCGACGGGGAGGTTTCACCGGCCACGCGTACCTAGTGCCGCATGCCAGTGACATTCGACGTCCATAGTGATTGCCGCACGTGAGCGGACCCGCTGCGGCAGACGCGTAGCGGGCGAGCTTGTCCTGGCAGCAGGTCGGGGTGTGCCAAACTTGGTGTCATGGCGACGCCTGAGCACGGGTCGATCTATGCGTGGGCGGTGACCGCTAACCTGCAGCCGGAGCCGGTGACCGTCGATGTGTGGCGGAACCTGCCCGAGGAATTCTGCCGACAGGTGGAGCTAGTCAACGGCCAGGTCGTGCGCTCCGAGAGACCATCGCGAGCGCATCAGGCAGCGGCCAGCCGGATCATCGCGATGCTCGACGCGGCGGCCGAGACGCACATGCAGAAGAACCCCGGTACGTGCCTGGACACCAGCGGTGACTTCGATGTGCTGCTGTGGGAGATCCCGGCCGCGACGATCCGCAGCCCGGACGCCGCGCTTTTCGACTGTGCCCCCAACGACTCCAAGCCGCTGCCCGCGCACCTGATCAAGGTCATCGTGGAGGTTGTCTCGCCGGGCAGTCGCAAGGCTGACAGGCTAGACAAGATGGCTGAGTACGCCGACGCCGGCATCCCCTTCTACTGGCTGGCGTGGCTGGATGGCGACCATGTCCTGTCGATCGACGTTCACGTCCTGGACCACACCCTCGGTTACTACCGCCCCTATCGCACGCTGACCCCTGATCAGGAGGTCAGCGTGGTCGATGTACCCGTCAGGATCCAGGTTGACTGGCCTCGCCTGGCCCGTCTGACCCGGCAGTAGGAATCTAGCCTGCGCCCGGGCAGGATGTCAGGTAGCTCGCCCTGAGGGTGACGGCGCGGCCAATCAGCATCCGCTGGATCTCGGAGGTGCCCTCGAAGATGGTGAAGATCGTTGGCCGCAGAGCTGGCTGGACGTCAGGTAGCCCGACCTGTCTTAGCGCTGGCGGACGCGTGTCTGGGTCAGACGTGACCTGATGTGTTCTGTGGGTTTGCCCTGGGTATGAAGACGCGCCTAGCGGGGCCGGCGGAAGCTGGCGGAAACGCCGCATCACGCGTGGATCGGGGGATCCCAACAATGAGCACAATGCCAGAGGGGGATGCGGCTGGGCAGCAGGGCAGCGCCCAGCATGGCACTCATCCCGGAGCGCCGGCGCAGGCAGGCGTTCCAAGCCAGGAGCAGTACAGTGGCACGCCCTACGGACCTGTCCCCGCACGGTCGCGCGACTCGGAGCCGAGCGGTTATTCAGGAAGCCAGCCGGGAAGGGCGACTCCGGTAACAAGGCCTGAGACCCGGGTGACGGGGCGCCGGGTCGTGCAGTACCTGATCGACTCTTTCCTCGTGGGGCTCATCCCCGCGCTCGTGTCGATACCGTTCGACCGAAGCGGCAGTACGTTCGTCCATGTTCTCGGCGGGATCATCACCTTCGCGATCTTCGTGCTGATAGGGCTCATGTACTGGGTCATCTTCACGTACAGGCAGAACGGGCAGACTCTGGGCATGAAGCTGCTCGGCCTGCGCGTCATCAGTAAGGGAGGCGGCCCGGCGAACATGGCGCAGCTGTTCATCCGCTGGATCTGCTTGATCGTCGACGCCATCCCCTATACGTGGCCGTTCACTGGCTTGGTCGGCTTCATCACCATCCTGTGCTCGCGAGACCGGCAGAGGATCGGTGACCACCTAGCCAGGACTCTGGTGATTGCTACGAGCAGCACAGTGAGTCGGCCCAGCCAGGAGTAACTCGAAGACGTGCGGTCCCGGCCAAGGAGACGTGTCCGCGGCCCCCATTCTGTCGGCGCCCGATTTATAGCTGTTTGTAGGCAAACAACTTGGTGGCGGTGATGGCCGGTGGTGGGGCGGGCGAGCTCGCGGATCGGGACATGCCCTGGTGGGTGACGACAGCGGCGGCCGCGGCACCGCTGCTGCTCATCGCCGGGCTGATGACGGCCGCGGAGCTGCAGCCGCCAGGTTTCGCCGCCTTCTCGGGGACGATCAGCTCCCTGGCTGGGCAGGGGGCCAACGACAGCTGGGTCATGACGCTCACGTTCGCCGCCGTGGGCGGCTGCGAGGTCGTCACCGGCCTTGCGCTGCGCGCCGCCGCGCTCGCGGGGCGTGCGGTGCTGATCGGCGCCGGGATCTGCGGGCTGCTCGTCGCGGCGTTCCCCGAGCGTCTCGGCGGCTCGAGCGTGCATGCGTTCTGGGCGGGCTGGGGGTTCGCCGGCCTGGTGCTCTGGCCGGTGTTCGCCGGGCGGCGCGGCGCCAGCGCCAGCGCCGACGTCCCATGGGCGCTTCGGCCGGGGACGTGCGCGCGCGTCACCGTCACGCTCGCGGCGCTGACTGTGTGGTTCGCCGCAGAGCAGGTCACGAGGGGACCGACGATGGGCCTGGCGGAGCGGACCGCCGGGGTCGCCCAGACCGTCTGGCCGCTCGTCGTGGTGCTGTCGTGCCGCCGTAGCCCCGCGGAGGCGGGCGACTTCGACTTCGGGCCGGACGGCTGCGAGCAGTCGCCTGGCTGACCCGGGGCCGTGGGTTACCTGGCGCCATGGGCCGCGGCGAGCGCGTCGGTGATCGCCTTGGCGCCGCCGTGCGCGGTGTGCCCGCCGTCGACCGGGATCTCCGCGCCGTTGATGTAGGACGCGCGAGCGGACAACAGGAAGACGACCATGTCGGCGACCTCCTCCGCGCGCCCGATCCGCCCAGCGAGGGTCTGCGCCACGCTGGACTGCACGAAAACCGGGTCCGCACCGTTCAGGATCGGGGTATCGATCGGGCCGGGATGCACCGCGTTCACCCGGATGCCGCGGCTCGCGAGTTCAAGCGCCGCGGCCTTGGTCAGCCCGCGGATTCCCCACTTGGAGACGGTGTAGGCGATGGCGAAGTGCCCGGTTAGCCCCGCGATCGACCCGATGTTAACGATCGCCGCGCCGTTGTTGTCCGGCATCAGCGGGACCAGCGTCCGCATGCCGAGCATCGTTCCGGTCAGGTTGATCCCGATGACCCGCTCCCAGCCGGGCAGGTCCATGTCGAGCAGTCGCGCCCGGTAAGGCATGCCCGCGTTGTTGACGAGACCGTGCACCACCACGCCCGTCGCCGCTAGGTGCGCCGCGACCTCCGCCCACTGCTCCTCGCTCGACACGTCGAGGTGCCGGTACTCCATCGCTCCCGGTCCCAGCGCCGTCAGCCGCTCCGCGAGGGCCTTGCCCTCCTCGTCCAGGATGTCCGCTCCGATGACCCGCGCCCCCTCGCGGACGAGGATCTCCGCCTCAGCGGCCCCCTGACCACGCGCCACACCAGTGACGACGATCGTCCGGCCGGCGAGTCCGTAATCCATTCCGTACTCCCTTCAGCAGTGATTCGTGCCGCGCTGCATCACCACGCCACCAGCGTGCATCGTTGTCTCGCCGCCGTCGAGGGCGAACCCTGCTGGGAGGCACCGGGCGACGTCCGCAGACTGGCCAATCGCACTGGGCAACTGGCGGATACGGACGCGCTCTGGCCCGCATGACAATCGCTGGACACACCGTCCCTCCGCGAGCAACTCCCGGCCTGGGACCGCGCGGCAGACGTCGTCACAATCCTGCTGCCACCGGGCATGCCCTGGCACAACATCGAGGCGACCCGCCGCGCCGCAGCCCCAAGCAACCGGCCAAGCGCCCGGCCAGGCATCCGGCCAGGCATCCGGCCAGCCAATGGCTACGACTCAGCGGCGTTCTACGACCAGGCCGATCGAGACCGCGAGGATGATCAGAACTCCGCGGACGATGTTCTGCCAGTAGTCAGGGACGGCCAGCAGGTCGAAGCCGTTCGTGATCATGCCCAGTATCAGCACTCCGACGACCGTGCGCCAGACTGAGCCGACGCCGCCGAAGATGCTGCTGCCTCCGAGTGCCACGCCGGCGATCGCGAGCAGCGCCAGCTGGCCGCCAAGACCGCTCATATCGCTCGACCCCGACCCGGTCGTCGAGGCGTCGATCAGGCCGGAGAGGCCACAGGCGGCGCCGGTGATCACGAAGGTGAGGATCACGATCCGGTCGACCTTGAGGCCGGAGAGCCGCGCCGCGTTCCTGTTGTCGCCGACGCCGTAGAGGTGGCGGCCGAAGACGGTGTATGCCAGCACGAGCTGGAGGATGATCGCGACGACAACGAAGATGATGACCGGGTACTGGACGCCAGCGAACCGGTGCTGGCCAAGGAACGTGAACACGCTGCTCGACGGCGTGATCAGCAGGCCTCCGTTGGTCACGCCCACGGCGATGCCCCCGAACGAGAGGGCGGTCGCGAGCGTGGCGAGGAATGCGTTCACCCGCAGCTTCGTCACCAGCAGGCCGTTGATGATCCCCATCACCGCGCCGGCCACGATCGCGACGGGGAACGCCCACCACACCCCGATGTGGACGGCGGCGTACGCGGCCAGCACCTCGCTCAGCACGAAGATCGACCCGAGCGAGAGGTCGAAGTTGCCCGCGATGATCGTGAAGGTGACGGCGATGGCGGCGATGCCGGTGGTCGCGTTCTGGAAGACGAGGTTGAGCAGGTTCTGCGAGGTGAGGAAGACCGAGGACGCGACAGAGAAGTAGATGAACAGCGCGATGAAGAAGGCGACGATGCCGTAGTCGCGGACGTGCTCGGCCCTGATCCGGCGCTGCGAGCGCACACGCGGACCTGCGAAGGCGTCTGCGCTGACGGTGTCCCCGGTCGCGGTCGGTTCCCCGGCCACGGGGTCGGACGGCTGCGCGCTCATGCGGTCGTGCTCCCTCCAAGGCCGAACGCGGCCTCCATTACGGCGTCCATCGGCGGGTCGGCGGCGAACTCCCGGGTGATCGAGCCGCGGCGCATCACGAGCACGCGATGGGCGAGCCCGAGCACCTCCTCGATCTCCGACGAGATCAGCAGAACGGCGGTGCCTTGGGCGGCCAGCTTGTTGATCAGGCGGTGGATTGCCGCGCGCGCCGCGACGTCGACGCCGCGCGTCGGCTCGTCGAGGATCAGCACGCGCGGGTTGCGGAACAGCCAGCGGGCGAACAGGACCTTCTGCTGGTTGCCGCCGGAGAGGTTGGTCACCTTCGCTGACGGGACCGGCGGCTCGACCGACAGCGACGTCAGCAGCGAGTGCGTCTTCCCGCGCTCGAGGGCAAGGCGCAGTACCCCGAACCGGGAGGCGACGGTCCGCAGATCCGCGAACGTCGTGTTCGCCGCGAGGGACATCTCCATGAACAGCCCGTCGTCCTTACGGCTCTCGGGCAGGAACGCCATCCCGGCCGCCATCGCATCGGCGGGCGTGCGGATGCGGCGCTCGGTTCCGTCGACGGCGATCGTGCCGCCGTCGATCGGATCGGCGCCAGCGATCGCGCGCGCGAGCTCGGAGCGGCCGCTGCCGACGAGGCCGGCGAGGCCGACGATCTCACCGGCCCGGATCTGCAGCGAGATGTCCCTGAGCACGCCCTTGCGCTCCAGGCCGGACACGTCAAGGACCACGGCAGCCGCCGAGTCCTGCTGCTTGTCGAAGTGCTCCGCCGCCGCCGCGGCACCGAACATGCCGGCGACGAGGCTCTCCTCCGTTTCCTCCGTCACCGGTGCCGTCCGCACGAGGCGCCCGCTGCGCAGGACCGTCACGGTGTCGGCGAGCTCGAGCACCTCATCGAGGAAGTGGCTGACGTAGACGATCGTCTTGCCGCGCTCGCGCAGGACGCGGATCATCCGGTGCAGCGCGTTGGTTTCGACGCTGGTCAGCGACGAGGTCGGCTCGTCCATCACGATCACGCGCGCATCGGAGGCAACCGCGCGCAGGATCTCCACTTTCTGCTGGTCGGCGGTGCGCAACGCGCCGACCTTGGCGTTCCCGTCGAGCTCGAAGCCCCACTGGGAAAGGAGTTCCTCGTATTGCGTGCGCATCCGCCGCCACTGGACCAGCCCAGAGCGCCGCGGCTCGATGCCGAAGAAGACGTTTTCGATCACGCTCATGTGCGGCATCGGCGAGAGTTCCTGCGCGATCGTAGCGATCCCGTCGATGCGCGCCTCGCGCGGGCTCGCGTAGCGGACCGGCCGGTCGTCGATGAACAGCTGTCCCTCGTCGGGACGGATCACGCCGCCGACGATCTTCCCCAGCGTCGACTTCCCAGCCCCGTTCGCTCCGACGAGTGCGTGCACGGTGCCTCCGGCAACCTCGACGCTGACGTCATCGAGCGCCTTGGTGCCGGAGTACCGCTTCCCTATCGAGACGAGCCGGACGTGCGCGGCGTCAGCCGAACTCACCCCGGCTCGCCCTCAAGCGTCCAGTCCGGCGTGAAGTTCGGGTGCGAGCTCAGGAACGCCTGGTCGATGATCGCCGGACGGGTGTCGGCGTTGATGATGTCGACCGGGTTCGGCACCGTCTGACCCTTCAGCGCGTCGTACAGGTACTGGATGCCGAGCACCGACTCGGAGACGGGGTACAGGCCGAGGGTGGCGTAGATCTCTCCGGACTTGACCTCGTTGACGATCTCGGTCGCGCCGCCGTACCCGATGATCTCGATGTTCTTACCGGCCGTGTAGCCGCCCACCAGTTTCAGCGCGGTCAGCGTCCCTTGCGCCATCTGGTCGCCGAACGTCGCGAACACGTTGATGTTCTTGTGCGCGGTGAAGAACGTCTGGGCGACGGCCTGCGAGGCCGTCTGGTCATACTGGCCGGGCGGCATCACGGTGAAGGTGTAATTGGGCTTCGCCTTGTAGTACGCCGTCATCGCGTCGATGCGAACTGTGTCAGTCGGGTAGTTGGCGAGACCCGGCAGGAAGGCGATATTGCAGTGGCCGCTTCCCACAGCCTTCGTGCAGGCCGAGTTCATCGCGTTTTCCAGGTTCGTCGCCTCCGCACCAATCGGCTGGCCGACGGTCGTGACGCACTGCGGGCTGGAATTCAGCGTGTTCTGCTGAGCTAGCGTCCCCCACGTGTAATCGGCGCACGCGACCTTGATGCCTTTGCTGATCGCCGTGTTGATGATTGGTGTGAGGGCGGGGTCATTGAGACCCCAGACCCAGAAGGCCTTGTACTTGCCGGTGGTGATCGCGTCCTGGATCTGCGTGGCCTGCGTCTGCGGGTCGTTGTTGCCGTCGAAGGCGTCGAGCTGGATGCCCAGCTTGGCGGCCTCCTCCTGCGCGCCCTTGAGTGACGCGACCCCGTACGGGCTTGGGTTGTAGTAGAAGATCGCCATTCGTATCTGCGACCCGTTCGCCGCCGCCGATGCGCTCGATGTCGAGCCGCTCGCGGCCGATGCGCTCGCGCTTGAACTGCTCGACGACCCGCTCGACGAGCATCCGGCGATCGTAAGTACCGCAGCCGCGGCGACTGCCGCCACACTCGCAGTAATACGCGCACGCTTAAACATGGTCCTCACTCCTCCTCGAGAAAGGCCCGCGCGAGGCGATAGGCGTTGATCTTCGCCCGGCCCGGCTCAAGCAGAACGTACAGCGGCCGGCCAGGATGATCAAGAAATAGATCTGTAACGATCAGGTGTCACAGGGACGCCTGTAGCTCTCAAGAATCGAACTGTTTCTTGACCACTGGAAAGCTCTGCGGCGTCTGTGGAGGTACCATAAAAACCTCTGGGCACCCGTTTCTTTTCCTGATCTGGGGATCTTCTCAATTGTCAATCCCGCATCACCAGTAACGTCTGGTTCGGCCCTCTAGCGCCGTCCGCTTCAGTTCCCCGGAGACCCGATCTAGCGTAAGTGGCGACAACGGACGCCCCCGCATCGGAGGTCGGAGCACATGGCCGCGCTCGGCGACGAGATCGACACACTGAAGTTCGTGCACACCTACGGGGCCGGCCTGCACTCCGGCGAGGCCGACCCGGACGTCCACAACCCGCGCTGGCAGCAGCGCCAGGTGGACGACTTCGTGGAGTTCGCGGTCGTGGCCGAGGACCTGGGCTTCGATGGGATCACCGTCACCGAGCACCACGCTCCGCTCATGACGTGCCCGTCCCCGCACCTGCTGCTCGCGGCCGCCGCCGTGAAGACGAGCCGGATCCGGCTGGGCACCGCGGTGACTGTGCTGCCGCTCTACAGCCCGGTGCGGGTCGCGGAGGAGGCTGGGATGCTGGATTTGCTCAGCGGAGGCCGGTTCGAGCTTGGCCTCGGGCGCGGAATTCCTGGCGAGGCCCAGATCGCGGTCGGCCGGAACCTGAACGATGACGACCTCAAGCGGGCCTGGCTCGAGGGCCTTGCGGTGGTGAACCTGGCGCTGACCGAACGGGATTTCACCTTCGACGGGGAGTTCTTCCCGGTGGAACGCCCCACCACGATCGCGACCCGCCCGCTCCAGGACCCGCTGCCCGTGTGGCTGGGCGGGTCGAGCCGGGACACGATGCGGCTCGCCGCCGCGCGCGGCTGGAACGTGATGCGCAACTTCGGCAGCAACCAGGAGCACCGCGACGCGCTGGAGGACTACATCAAGGTCGCCGCCGAGAACGGGTACGCGCGCTCCGGCGCGAACATGATGATCGAACGCTTCGTGGCGATCGGCGAGACGGAGGATCAGGCGGAGCGCAACCTGGAGAGCCTGGTCAGAGCCTTCGGGCAGTTCCTCGTGCTGTACACGGCCGGAGGCCGCCGGGCCGTCCCCGAGACCGACGGCGAGTTCCGCGTCGACAGCGGGACGGCCAGGAAGAACCGGCCGGCCATCGCGATCTCAGGCACCCCGGACCAGATCATCGGCGCCCTCCAGCAGGTCATCGACGAGACGGGCGCCCGTCGGTTGCTCGTCGAGACCTTCTCCCGCGAGGAGGCGCGCCTGTTCGCCCGCGAGGTGATCCCCGTGCTGAAGGAGCGGAACGCGACGCCTGGCTAGCCGCGCCCCTGACCGCTCAGACTTCGAGGGTCGCCGCGAGATCGACATCGACGATGAGCACGATCTCCCCGGGGGTGTCGCCCTGCTCCGCCGCGCGGTAGGCCTTTGCCGCTTCTTGCCAGTAGTACATGCCCGCCACTTGGACCGAGAGCGTCCCGTCGTCGAACTGAGGTGCCATCCGGATCAGGTCACTGCCGCTCGGCTGGCCCTCATAGGGCCGCCAGTCGACCCGGTGCGCGTCAGGGAACTGGCCGCGGAACGGGGCGGCGATCGTCGCGCCGTCGCGGGCCGCGCGGGCCGCCCCTGGCACCGACGAGGCGGTGCACGCCAGTACCCGCTGGGGGCCGCCGTAAGTTGCCTCGCGCACCTGGTCCGGCCAGTCCAGCGAGGTCTGGTCAATGACTACCGCCGCACCCAGCTTGTGCACGAACTCGTGGTCGCGCCGGTTGGCCGTAGCGACGACGCTAGCCCCGGCGGCGCGGGCCAGCTGCACGGCGAACTGGCCGAGCCCGCTAGCGGCAGCCGTGATCAGTACCTGGTCTCCGGCTCCGACCGCCAGGACGCCGGTGATGCCCTGCTCGGCGGTGAGGGCGTCGACCGGCACCGCCGCGGCGTCGGTCATGCGCAGCCCGTCCGGAATCGGGGCCAGCCGTTCCGCCTGGCACGTCACGTACTCCGCGTGGCAGCCGCCCGGTCCCGCCCAGCCATAGACCTCTTCGCCGTCCTCGAACGCGGCATCGTCGCCGGTGTTGCCGACGACAACGCCGGCGAACTGCGCGCCAGGGACGTAGGGCAGCGAGCCCTTCCATCCGCCGCGGCGCTGCTCGACGTCCCACGGTCCTATCCCGGCGGCTACGACCCGGACGAGGACCTCACCCTGAGCGGGTTCCGGGAGGGGCAGCTCGCCGACCGTTATGACCTCGGGACCGCCGAAGTGGTCTACCAGGAGGGCCTGCATTGACCCAGTATTCACGACCCCGCTGCCGCTCGCATCCCCGGGGCTGGCTAGCTGGATGATCCCGAACGTACCTCTGGTGACTCAGTCTGGTGGACTGATCCACACCGATAGGTGGGCGGGTTCCAGGGCCTGCTGCACGACACTGGCCAGGTCATCTCGGACCGAGCCTAGGTCAACCGCGTCTTTGAGCCGTGTGGCGAATATCGCCACCACGGTCGCTTCCGCACCAGGCCCGCGTAGACGCCGACCAGCAGCCCGGTGACCAGTGTGTAAGCCAGCGTCCGGGAGATGATCCGGTCGATGTCGTACAGGTGGTATTTCAAGATGCCCAC
>Ga0187812_1000365_pt1 | contig 16241 bp, 13 predicted proteins | sample NC_S_2_FD_130582 | JGI IMG/M metagenome (GOLD analysis project Ga0187812, IMG submission 130582) | Wetland sediment microbial communities from Neuse River Estuary, North Carolina, USA - ASW-S_2 | ecosystem: Environmental > Aquatic > Freshwater > Wetlands > Sediment | place: USA: North Carolina...
CACGCTTGAAAATCAGGACAAAAGCAAGGCGGTTCCGTTCAGCCGGATGCTCGACGAACTGGTCGAGACTGGCTACACCGGAACTGAATTGGGCGACTGGGGCTACATGCCCACCGATCCCGAGGCGCTGCGCGAAGAGCTCGCCAGCCGCGGTGATATCGTCATGCTCGGCGCGTTTGTCCCAGTCGCTCTGAAGCACGTGGCGGCTCATACCGAAGGCCGCGACCGCGCGGTGAAAACCGCGCGTCTGATTGCGGCCGTCGCCACTACGCAGGAACCGTATCTGGTCTTGTCGGACGATAACGGCGCCGAGCCCGTCCGCACCCAGCGCGCCGGTCACATTCGCCCCGAGGACGGCCTGAGCAGTAACGAGTGGAAAACCTTCGCCGCCGGCGCGGACCAGATCGCCAAAGCAGTCTTCGACGAAACCGGCCTGTGCACCGTATTCCATCATCATTGCGCAGGCTACGTTGAGACGCCCGATGAAATTGCGCGGCTGCTCGACATGACGGACCCCGATCGTCTCGGCCTGGTCTTCGACAGCGGCCACTACCTCCACGGCACGGGGAGGGAAGACGTGAATATCGTCGCCGCGCTCGACCGCTTCGCCGATCGCATCTGGTACATCCACCTCAAAGATCTTGAGCCGTCGATCGCGCGCCGCAGCCGCAAGGATGAGTGGGATTACTTCACCGCGTTGCGCAATGGCCTGTATCCGGAGCTGGGCAAAGGCTGCGTAGATTTTCCCGCGATTCTGCGCTGGCTCGGCAAGCGCGACTATCGGGGCTACGTGCTGGTGGAGCAGGACGTGCTCCCCGGCATGGGCACGCCGAAAGAAAGTGCGGCCCGCAACCGCGAGTACATTCGGTCGATCGAGGGGAACTTTGCGTAAGAATGCAGCTTTTAGCTGTTAGCTCTTAGCTTTCAGCTAACGCATCAGCTAACCGTGGATCAATGCGTTTCTTTGATGTTAGAAGGCAGCGAATGGCTAGGAGCTAACGGCTAATCGCTGCTCTTTGAGGGGATCATGACTGCACGAAAACTTCGTTTTGGAATTCTTGGCGCGGGCCGCATTGGGCCCGTGCATGCGGAGACCCTGGCCTTTCGAGTGCCGGAGGCGGAGGTTGCGGCCATCGCCGACCTGAACCGCGAGGCTGCGCAAAAGCTGGCAGAGCACTGCGGAATTCCGCGCGTGGCCGGCTCGCCGGCCGAAATTCTTGCGGACCCGACGATCGACGCGGTGGTCATCTGCACCCCAACCGATACGCACGCCGATCTGATCGTGCAGGCTGCGCAGGCCGGCAAACACATCTTCTGCGAAAAACCGGTTTCGCTCGGCCTGGAGAGAATCGACTCGTCTCTTGCCGCCGTCCAAAAGGCGGGCGTCAAGTTGCAGGTTGGCTTCAATCGCCGCTTCGACTCGAACTTTGCGCGCGTGCGCCATGCGGTGCAGAGCGGCGAAATCGGCAAGCCGTATCTGATGCACATCGTCAGCCGCGATCCCGCGCCACCGCCCATCGCCTACCTCGGCCCCTCGGGCGGACTCTTTCTCGACATGATGATTCACGACTTCGACATGGCGCGCTTCCTGCTCGGTGATGAGGTCGAAGAGATTTATGCCGCGGCCGGCGTGCTCGTCGACCCCGCCATCGGCGAGGCCGGCGACTTCGATACTGCCGTCGTCGTGCTGCACTTCCGCAGCGGCGCTATCGGCACCATCGACAACAGCCGCAAGGCCACCTTCGGCTACGATCAGCGCGTCGAGATCCTGGGCAGCAAGGGCAAAATCGCCAGCGAAAACCGCTATCCCAACCAGGTAGTCGTCAGCGGCGAAAAAACTGTTTACACTGATCTGCCATTGCCTTTCTTTATGGAACGCTACACCGAAAGTTTTGCCGTCGAGATGAAGGCGTTTGTCGACGCGGTGGTCAACGGCAAGCCCGTGCCCGTGACCGGAGCTGACAGCCGCGTGCCGGTGGTGATGGCGCTTGCGGCGCGAAAATCGTACGACGAGCACCGCCCGGTGCGGCTCGAGGAGGTCTCTGCATGAAGCGATCGACGCTGCGTTGTATCCTCACCGACGTTCATCTTTGGGTGCCGGTGATCGTGCTCGTTCTTGGAACCGCACTGCTGATGGCCCTGAAGTAGATCACGGAGGTGAGTCATTGACCGATACGGCGACGACCGCGCAATCGCGATCCACGCTTTCCCTGCATCAGCTCGGTGTCTTCTGCGGGCTGGCCGCGGCCGTTTGGCTGGGTAGCGCCGAGGCGCCCACCAAGCTCGTCACCGAAGGCTTCTCGCCCTTCATCATCTCCATGGGCATGGTGATGGGCGCGTTCGTTGCCCGCTGGAGCCTGCCCACCGCGCTCAAAGGCACGAGCTTTGTCTTCGCCGATTTGCGCGACAAGCCGCACCTCATCGTGTGGGCGCTGCTTGCCGGCATGTTGTGGGCCGTGGCCAACACCCTCACCATCTTCGGCGTGCGCAACGTGGGACTGGCGATCGCATTTCCGCTGTGGAACACCAACAGCCTGGTCGGCCTCTTCTGGGGATGGCTGCTCTTCAAGGAGCTGCGCGGATCGCGCGCGCGCGATTGGGCCAAGGTCATCGGCGGCGCCTGCGCCATCGTTTTTGGCGCGGCGGTTCTCGCCGTTGCCACCACGCGCAATTCGGCGGCGCCCGGCCGGGCCATCGTCGGCATTGTTGCGGCCGTGGGCGCGGGCGTGCTGCTCGGCACCATGTACATCCCCTACCGCAAGGCCTACATCAGCGGCATGAACCCGCTCTCGTTCGTCACCATCTTCACCTTCGGCGAATTGGGCACGGTCACGCTGCTTACCGCCATCAACTACGGCGGCGTGGCGCCGCTCATAGCCGAACTTCATCGCGCGCGACCCATGCTCTTCTGGCCCTTTCTCGGCGGCTTCTGCTGGGTCATCGGCGACCTCTTCCAGCAGTACGCGGCCAAGTATCTGGGCATCGGCCGCGGCATCCCGCTATCGAATACCAATCAGCTCTGGGGCCTGGCCTGGGGCGCGCTTGTCTTTGGCGAGTTCGCCGGCCTCACCGCCGGCTCCAAGCTGCTCATCGTCGCCGGCTCGACCATCATGATCGCCGGCGCCATCGCCATCAGCATGGCCGCGCCGCCGCCCTCCGAGCTTGAGAACTGGCGCAAGGCCACAATGCGCGAGTGCGAACGGTACGCCCTGGACGCGGCAAACGTAGCCGCCGTGGTTGCCGGCGACGATCCGCTCGCCGGAAAGCACGAGCATCGCTGGTGGGAGATCCTCATCGGGATTGCGGCCGTGGGCATCTTCGTCTGGCTGGCCCTGGGCACGCGCGCCCAGCACATCTCCGTGAACATGCCGTGGATGCTAGTGCTTATCGCCGGCACGCTCATCCCGCTTGGCGTTGTCGGCACGATGCTCTGGCGCCGAACGCGCTTCTCATAAGGCAAGGTGGAAAAGAGCAAGGGAGAGCAACCGGCTCCCTCGCTCCCTTGGCTCCCTTGCTTTCTTAACTTCCTTGACACCGGCGCATTGGCCTTGCTACTTTGTTTTACGCGGAAGAGGAACGAGAGAATCCACCGCTCAATTCAAGCGCTTTTCCGCCCGGAATCCAACCGGGCGTGAACTGATTTCCCCCAGGAAGTGCGCTTGGACCTGAGCTGTGGATTTTTCTATTTTGCAGGAGTTTTAACAGGCCGTTCGTTGAAGATTCACGAGCCTGCAGCACGATTCCAGATAGGTAGCCAGGAGTCTGCGCCTCGACTGATTCGGCTCACCGCTCAACATCCTCGTAATCGGTCGGGCGATCCAATTCAACCGCTTTCATTTGAACGTCGATTAACGGAGGCAATATGGACTTGACGCATCGAACATTGGAACACGTGTGCAAATTCCGGCTCTCCCGTTGGGCCGTCTGGATGCTTGCTCTGCTTCTTCTTCCCGGGTTGAGCAGCTTTGCACAATACGACAACGGCAGCCTGGTGGGAACCATCCGAGATGCTTCCGGCGCCGCTGTTCCCAACGTCACTGTTACCGTCACCAACACCGCGACCGGGGTCGCTTCTGTTGTGAAGGCGAACTCCTCGGGCGATTATGAGGTTCCTTCGCTGCGTGTGGGCGTGTATACCGTCTCGGCGAGCGCGACGGGGTACGCCACCGCTGAAGCTAAAGACATCACCGTCTCCGTCGGCGCCCGCGAACGCATCGATCTGACACTCAATGTGGGCTCCACGCAGACCACCGTCGAAGTCTCCGATGTTGCCTTGCAGATCGAAACCGAATCCAGCCAGCGCGACCAGACCATCACCGGCTATCAAACCGAAGCTCTGCCGCTGGTGAGCAGGAACTACACCGACCTGCTCGCCCTCGTCTCCGGCGTGCGTCAGGCGCCCGCGCAGGCCACCACCACCACCAACATCAACAGCCCTGTCCGCGCAGGCGCGTACAACGTCAACGGCCAGCGCTCCATGTTCAATAACTTCCTGCTGGATGGCATGGACAACAACGCCTATGGCGAGTCGAACCAGGGCTTCGACAACCAGATCATCTCCATCCCGCCGGATTCCGTTGCCCAATTCAGCGTGGTCACCAACAACGAGAGCGCGGAGTACGGTCGCGGCTCGGCCGCAACCGTCAACGTGGCATCGCAATCCGGCGGCAACCACTTCCATGCCACGCTGTATGAGTTTCTGCGCAACACCGATCTGAACGCCGCTGGTTTCTTCAAGCCCACCACGATCGGCACCAATGGCCCCGTTCCGTTTGTGAAGCCGACCTCCAACCGCAATCAGTTTGGCGGCAACTTTGGCGGTCCCATCCTGCGCGACAAGGCGTTTTTCTTTCTCGACTACGAGGGTCTACGGGCCATCACCAAGCCTCTTTATGTGTTGACTCTGCCCACCCAGAACGAGCTGAACGGCATCCTTGTCGTTCCCGTCACCAATCCGATTACCGGCGTCACCTACCCGGCCGGCTCATCCATCCCCTCCAGCGCCTTCGATCCGCTGTCTGCGGTAATTGTCTCCGCGTTCAAAAACATCGCCGGCTTGCCCGTGTCGGGCTCCGCAACCACTGGTCAGAATGCCGCCGACTACTCGGTGCTGATACCCTTCCGCGACTACTCCGACAAGGGCGATCTGCGCCTGGATTATACGGCCAGTCCCTCTGCGCGCTACTTTCTGCGCATCAGCGACCATAAGGAGACGGCCATCAACTTTCCCACCATTCCCCTCCCGCTGGAGGGGCAGACCGGCGGATATCAGCGCATTCTCGATCAGCAGATTGCCCTCGGCTACACCGGCAGTTTCGGGGCCAACCGGCTGCTCGATCTGCGCCTCGGCATCTCGCGGACCAAGGCGGGCAAAACGCCGGTGAGCGAGGGAACCGCCCCTGTCCTGGTGAATGGCCAGCCGATCCCCGGCCTCGGGAGCTTACCGGCCGCCTTCCAGGGTGGCCTCCCCGCCGTCTCCATCAACGGCGGCTTCTCGTCGTTTGGCCGTCAGACCACGAATCCGCAGTTCCAGAATCCGGCGATGATCGATCCCTCGGCAGCGTTTACGTGGATCAAGGGCAACCAGTCTTTGAAGTTTGGCTATGAGTACGAACATATCTGGATGGGCGTGTTCGACAATAACCCACCCTACGGCGCGTTTGCCTTTGCCGGCTCCTACAGCTCTCCGACCAAAGTCGCCGATGCGTACTGGGCCGATTTCCTCTTCGGCACCACCAGCGCGTACTCTCTCGCCGGCGCCTTCGAGGCCCATCTTCGCCAGACGCTGGACAGCGCATATGTGCAGGACGATTGGAAGGTGAGGCCCAACCTGACCTTGAACCTCGGGCTCCGCTGGGAGTACGGCTCGCCCTATTCGGATGCGAATAACTACATCTCCAACTGGGACCCGGTTGGGCAAACGGTCTTAACCATCAACCCCAAGGCAACCGCGGGCAACGGCATTACTCCAACATCCGGATCGGGCGTTTACGGCAAAACGCTGATGAATCCCGACCTCACCGACTTTGCTCCGCGCATCGGCTTTGCCTATGCACCCACTTCGAAGATATCGATTCGCGGCGGATTTGGCACCGGCTATGTGCATTACACGCGCGCCGGTTCAGGCAACATTCTCGCCATCAACGCCCCGCAGGCGCAATTTGCCGCCGTCACGCAGATCGCGCCAACCACCTCCAATCACTGTTCCACGCCGCTCCCTGCCCAGATCATCGCCACCGGAACGACAACGGAAAGCTGCTACGCCACCGCGTCCCAGGGCTTCCCGTCGGGGCTGGTTACCAGCTTCAATCCAGCCACAGATAACATCACCTGGGTGCCCAAAAATACCCGCGATAGCTATGTGGAGAATTATTATTTTGCGGTGCAGCGCCAGGTAACCAAAAACAGCCTGGTCGACATCGCCTATGTCGGCAACCACGGCCTCAAGCTGCAGGGCTTCCTTAACGGCAATCAACGCAACATCGTGGACACGCCCGGCTCGAGCACAACCACTTACTCGCGTCCCTTTGCCAACTGGCCTTCCGATATCACCGAAGCTCTCAACGAGTTCTATTCCAATTACAACGCGTTGCAAGTGCGCTATGAGCAGCGCATGGTCGCCGGCCTCACGTTGCTCGACAGCTTTACCTGGGAACATTCGCTGGATAACGCCAGCGCTTCCCTCGAAGGCAATACGCCATCGCCGCAGGACGCCAACAACCTCAAAGCCGATTACGCGCAATCGGACTACAACCTGCCGATTGCGAATATTGCCAGTCTCGTCTACGATCTGCCGTTTGGGCACGGCCGCAAATTCGCGCGGAATCTCAATCCCTTCGCGGAGGGGATCCTGGGCGGATGGCAGGTGAGCGCAATCGACACCGCGCAGGCCGGTACGCCCTTCAACCTCACCTACGGGCCAAACTCAAATCAGCTTGCCTCCACGCAGATCGTGGCCAACTACCGCGGCGTCAACCTCTACCGCCCCAACCGCGTGGCCGGCGTGCCGCTCACGCAGGGACGCAGCGTGGTGCCTTCGAAAACCACAGGCTATATCCAGTACATCAACTACAACGCCGTCGCGATTCCGGCGGCCAAGAATGCCGCTGGGGCGTATCAGCCGCCATTCGGCAACATGTCGCGCAACCCGGGCCGCACTCCGCCGCTGTATCAGACCGATCTCGACTTCAATAAGCGCTTCAACACGCCCAAGGAAGGCATGCAGATCGAATTCCGCTCCGAGCTGTATAACATCTTCAATCACACCAATCTCTACTTGCCGTCTACCATCAGCGGCACGCAGGGTCAACCCTCCTTGGCTCCGCCAACAGGTGGAGGCGCAGGCGGCCTCATCAGCAGCACCTTCACGCCGCGCGTCGTCCAGTTTGCATTAAAGGTGATTTACTAACTTTGCCGAAGATCGATGCGCCGGCCGTACTATGCGGCCGGCGCACCGGTGTTTACGGGCCCCGCGGCCTGCACTACAATCAGCACAGGCGCTCCGTTTCCGGCGCCGGCCGGCGAACCGATTTCGGTCTGCCTTTCCAGGAAACACGCCCCCGAGAGAAGAGATCTGGGCGGAATTCAACATCCACACAACCTTGATGCAAGGCGCGAGAATAGCTTGCGCCGCGGCCGCGTGCCTCTCTCGCAGTGCGACAGAGCGCCTATCCGCCTGCATCGTAACGATGTTGTCCGTCTCGGAAGGATGGGGTGAAGGCAGTGACCACAAGAGAAGACGCACTCAACGAGATCGGCGGCGCCACGCAGCCGTGGGACGTGCTGGTCATCGGCGGCGGCGCTACGGGGCTGGGCGCCGCGGTCGAGTCCGCATCGCGCGGCTACCGCACGCTGCTCATCGAAAAATTCGATTTCTGCAAAGGAACATCGAGCCGCAGCACCAAGCTGGTGCACGGCGGCGTGCGCTATCTCGCGCAACTGAACCTTACACTGGTGCTCGACGCGTTGCGCGAGCGCGGGCACATGGTGCGAAATGCGCCGCACCTGGTGCACGATCTTTCATTCATCGTTCCCGCCTACAGCTATCTCTCGCTTCCGTATTACGGCTTCGGTCTCAAAGTCTACGAGCGCATGTCAGGCCGGCTCTCGCTCGGCCGCTCGGAGCTTCTTTCGCGCGCCGAGACGCTCGAGCGCCTGCCCTGCATTCATGCCGGCGGCCTTCGTGGCGGCATCCTCTATCACGACGGCCAGTTCGACGACGCGCGCTACGCGGTTGCGCTATTGCGCACCTTCCAGGACCTGGGCGGCACGGCCCTCAATTACGTCGAGGCCATCGGCATGATCGAGCGCAGCGGAAAAGTCATCGGCGTAAAGGCGCGCAACCGCGAGCAGGATGCCGTCTTCGACCTGCAGGCCAAGGCGGTAATCAATGCCTGCGGCGTGCACGCGGACGAAACCCTGGCGCTCGACGGCGCAAAGCACAAGCCCATGCTGGCTGTCAGCCAGGGCACGCACTTCGTTCTGCCGCGCTCTTTCCTGCCCGGCTCCTCGGCGATGATGATTCCCAAAACCGCTGACGGCCGCGTGCTCTTCGCAATACCCTGGCACGGAGCCACGATGGTCGGAACCACTGACGAGCCGGTCGATCGCGCCCCCGCGGAGCCACGCGCCCTTGCCTCGGAGCGGCAGTTTCTGCTCGACCACATTACGCGCTACCTCGATCGGCGTCCAAAACCGGAAGAAGTTCTCAGCATGTGGTCGGGACTGCGGCCGCTGGTGCGCAAGAGCGGCGCCCGCACTTCGCAGTTGTCGCGCGATCACACCGTCCTCGTCGCGCCGTCAGGCCTCATCACTGTAGTCGGCGGCAAATGGACGACGTATCGCCGCATGGGCCAGGACGCGATCGACCGCGCCGCCAAAGTTGCCTCGCTCCCGGAGCGCAAATCGCGCACCCTCGAGATGAAGCTGCACGGCTGGACGGAAAACACGCCTGCCGCCATGTCGGAGTGGGAATGCGTCTACGGATCGGATTTGCCGGCGCTGCGCGCTCTCTGTGCGCAGGACCTGGCTCTCGATGCGCCGCTCCATCCGCGCCTGCCGTATCGCAAATATGAAGTAATTTGGGCCGCACGCTGCGAGATGGCCCACACCGTCGAAGATGTTTTAGCGCGCCGCACCCGTGCGCTCTTTCTCGATGCGCGCGCCGCCATCGATGCCGCCCCGGCCGTTGCCACTTTGCTGGCAGCGGAACTCAATCGCAGCGAAAACTGGCGCGACGATCAGGTCCGCGCGTTTACCGAGCTGGCAAAGGGGTATCTCTTCGACGAACTGTAGCGCCGGTCTCCTGACCGGCTGTCGTGGGGATCTCCCGATCCCCACTCGCTCTACCGCTCCGTGATCAGCATCAGCGGATCGGGCGTCACGCGGCAGGTCTTCCCATTCGCCGGCGTCCAGGTCGTGCCATCGGCGAACGCCACCGACACCAACTCCACCGATGTCACCGACGTCAGCCCCGGCGCCCATGCATCCGCCGAAGCGTTCCGGCCCGTTCCGGCAGTGAAGGCAATCGTCAGCGTCCGCACCAGCAGCGCGGCGTTCCTGCCCGCGCTTACCTGCTGCGCACGCCCCTTCGCCGTCCACCCGCGCACGTTAATTATCGCGCTGGCAATGGTTCGGCTGTCGGGGCTGGTGAGCGTCAGGTGCAGCCGCTGCCCGATCCCTTTAGGATGCGCCTTCGCCGTCTTGATCATGCTGCCATCGGAAAGATGGCTAGCCTGAATCCGCACCGGGCACAGATTCGGCACAGTAAAGGTATGCGTGGTCGTCTGGCCGTTAGGACCGGTCGTCACAATCGTTCCCACCGCCGCGCTTGGCATGCCCTCCATTCCCGCTACGCCATAGCTCTGCGAGCCCGTCTGCGCCGCAATGCCCAGCGGCGCGACCGCCAGCAGGCACCCGAGGAAACCGGCAAGTTTCATGGCAGCCCTCCATCCCGTAACGCGCCGCATCTATTGTTCACCCTCCCAAGCTGAGTGTCCACTGTCCACTGACCACTGACTACTGACCGCTGACTACTGACAACTCGCTCGTATGTTACCGTTGCAGTATGGCGTCCTTCCCTGGGCCCGGTTCTCGGACGGCAATCCCGAGCGCCCGTTTCGCGGCGCCTCTGGGAACAGCCGCCGGCATGAATCCGCGCATGTTACAAGGCGATGCGGCATCGTCGCCGCTCGCCCATGCGGCCCCCTCCACCCCCGGCCCGCAACCCGAGCCAATGGCAGCCTCCGCTGCGGCAACCGGCGCCCCTCCGCCGCAACGGATTCCGCGTTGGATCGTACGCATGGAGTTGTTTCTGCGCATCATGCTGCGGATGTACATCGGGCTGGCGGTCTGTTATGCACCGTGGTCGCATATCTTCTGGGACCAGAATCCCGTTTTCCTGCAATTCCCCACGCTGGGGGTGTACGCTGCTAATGGCGCCGTCAAGGGCATCGTCTCCGGCCTGGGTCTTTTGAATTTGTGGATCGCGTTACACGACGCCCTCCGCCATAGCGATGGGTGAACTATGAGCAATCCGGAGCGGGAGTTACCCGCCCATTCGAACCCTTCAAGCGCACAATCGAGCGAGCCAATTCCGGCAAAACAGGCCGGCGCTCAGGCTGCCAGGACCGGCAAAAAATCTCGGCCGGCAACCGGCCTCGCCTCAACCTCCAATCTGCCCAGAGCTGTGATCCCCGGTAACGGCGCGCCTCCGCCGCTGGCCGCGGCTCCGCTCGCCTATGAGAACTCGCATTTCCTCAACAGCGCCGACGGACGGCTGATGCGCGTCGTCTCCGAGTACCTGGAGCCCCTGGCGCGCTTCCGCCGCGAGATGATTCAGGACACGGTCGTCTTCTTCGGCTCGGCCCGCTTTCGCGGCCGCGAAGAGGCCGACCACGCGCTGGAACTGCTCGAGAACACCGGTTCGACCAGGCTCGCGCCGCAGGAAGAACAGCCGGCCAGGGCGCAGGAGATCGCCACCGGCCAGGCCTCCGAGTTGCAGCGCAAACGCGCTGTCGCCGCCGTCGAAATGGCTCGCTACTACGAGGATGCGCGGCGGCTGGCGCAACTGTTCACCCGCTGGGCCAAAGCCATTCCCTCGCGCAAGCACCGCTTCGTCGTCACTTCCGGCGGCGGTCCCGGCATTATGGAAGCCGCCAATCGCGGCGCCTACGAGGCTGGCGGCAAAACTATCGGCATGAACATCAGCCTGCCCTTCGAGCAGTTTCCCAATCCCTACATCACTCCTTCGCTCAACTTTCAGTTCCACTACTTCTTCATGCGCAAGCTGTGGTTTGCCTACCTGGCCAAGGCGCTGGTCGTGTTCCCGGGTGGCTTCGGCACGCTCGACGAAATGTTTGAGATCCTCACGCTGGCGCAAACTCATAAGCTGGCCAAGAAAATCACCGTGGTGGTCTACGGCTCGGAGTACTGGAAGCGTGTCTTCAACCTGGATGCGCTCGTCGACACCGGCGCAATTTCTCCAAGGACCTCGATCTCTTTCACTGGGCCGATTCACCCGAGGAGGCATTCGAAATCCTGCGCCACGGCCTCACTGAAAACTACCTGGCCGCCGAAATCGCCGCTGCCGATGCTGCTGCCGCCGCCGGGCGCGACGAGGACCTGATGGCGGGCTGGACGGTCGACGATTTTCTCGCGCCCGAACTGGCCGAGACGTGCAAGTAAGATAAATACTGCATGCCGCCCTCCACTCAGACGCAGGATTCCGGCCCTCCGGCCCACCGAAGGCTCCTGCGCCGTATCAAGAGCGTGCTCCTGACCCCGGCGTCGGTCTACCGGCTTTACCTGCGATGCAAATACGGCGCGGGCCGTGTCGCGCTTCCTGGCTCTCTCACCTCCGCCGGCCTTCCTAATCGCGTTCTTCAAAGCAGAGCCGAGTGGCGCGATTCCACCGATCATGCCCGGCAACTCCATCTGCCTCTGCACCGCGCCCCGGAGAAGAACTGGGACCATCTCGCCGCCGTCTATGCCATCGCCGGCGCCACTCCGCGCTCAGCCCGCATCCTCGACGCCGGCGCAGAACTCTACAGCAATGTGCTCCCCGCGCTTTTTGTCCTTGGCTATCGCGATCTCTACGGCATGAACTTGGCCTTCACCGTCCCCGCCCGGCGCGGCCTCATTCGCTACCTGCCCGGCGACATCACGCGCACCGGCTTCCCTGACAGCTTCTTCGACGCCGTTACCTGCATGAGCGTCATCGAGCACGGTGTCCCGCTCGATGCCTATCTCCGCGAGATGTACCGGGTGCTCAAGCCGGGCGGCCTGCTCATCACCTCGACCGACTACTACCCTGAACCAATCGACACGTACGGAAAATTTGCCTACGGAGCGCCGATTAAAGTCTTTTCGAAGGCCGATATCGAAGAGCTGCTCGGTCAGGCCAGGGCCTGCGGCTTCGAGGCTACCGGGCATATCGATATGAGCTGCAACAGCCCTACCGTGCGCTGGGATGCCTGCGATCTTGAATTTACATTCATTATTTCCACGCTGCGCAAGCCAATGGCCGTTTCTGGGCGATAATAAAGCCACCGGGAAATTGCAAGGCTTGATTGAGGTCGCATTGAAACGATCGTGGAACGATTGTCGGCGATTGGCGGGAGATGGCCTGTTTTTTCGCTTTTTCGGGTAACTTTGCTGGTTCCTTTTCCGATTTGAACGGCAATTCTCCTTCCATTAACCCTGCTTTTACCAGTTCTGGCGAAACTGGAATCGAGGGTCCGTGCACGACCGGCGGATTACAGCGGTTTCAGCGTTGCTGCATACCGGAGCTATCTGGAACCGCATTGGAAGGAGCCAGCCATGCCAGCCTCGACCATCTCGTATCAGTGGCGCGATAAAGACGCAGCCCGGGGTTTCAAGACCGGCGTTTCTCTCCATGGCCACACCAACCAGTCGCGGGAGACGCTCGATTTTCTCGCCAACTTCGGCAACCAGTTTCCCGTCGTTCGCCCCCTGCTGGCGCGCATGGAGCGCCGCGCCCACGAATTGCACGGGATTCAGGTCGATTACGCCAGCAGCTACTGGACGCCCCCCATGACGCCTAAGCTGGCCTTCGATCTGGAGAGCCGCCAGATTGAGAAACTCGGCCTGGCGCCCATGGTCTCGCTCACCGATCACGACACCATCAACGCCCCCATGCTGCTGCGCTCCGTGCCCAGCGCGCGGCACATCCCGGTGAGCGTGGAGTGGAGCGCGCCCTACGGCGGCGTGCAGTCGTTCCACCTCGGCGTCCACAACCTGCCCAGCGCCCGCGCCACCGAATGGATGGCCGTCCTCGCCGACTTCACCATGCACCCCAGCGATGCCCGGCTCACCGAGCTGCTGGTGGAACTGCATCGCGAGCCCAACGTGCTGGTGGTCTTCAACCATCCGCTGTGGGATCTTTACCTGGTCGGTCAGGAGAAGCACGAATTTCTGGTCAACGAGTTCCTGCAGAAAAATGGCGCTTACCTGCATGCGCTTGAACTAAACGGCCTGCGCAACTGGGAAGAAAATCGCGCCGTCCGCGTGCTGGCGGAGAAGTGGAACATGCTGCTCATCTCCGGCGGCGACCGCCACGGAGTGGAGCCCAACGCCAACGTCAACCTGACCAATGCCACCACGTTTACTGAGTTCGTGCACGAAGTCCGGCGCGAGCGGCGCAGCAACGTGCTCTTCATGAGCCAGTACGCCGAGCCGTGGAAACACCGCATCCTGCAGTCGACCATCGACGCGGTGCGCCACTACCCCGAGTTCCCGCAGGGATCGCGCACCTGGGACGAGCGCGTCTACCACCCCGACGCCAACGGCGTCGTGCGCCCTCTCAGCGAGCTCTGGCCGAAGCGCATGGCTCCGCGCAGCCTGGCCGCCATCATCGCCATGGTGCAGATGATGGGCCGCGGACTGGTGGCCGGCGGCCTGCGCATGGCATGGAACGACTCGCAGCAGTTGCGACTGGCCCTCGGCGAGCAGGATGGATAGCAGCGGGGTGAGCGAGCCGAGCGTCGCAGCCTTTCCCACCATCGCTAGCCCCGCTAACTCCGCTGGCACCGCTCCGCGGATCGCCTTCTTCCCCGACTCCTTTCACGAGGTCAATGGAGTCGCGCATACCAGCCGCCAGTTTGAGGCCTTCGCGCGCCGCCGCAATCTGCCGTTTCTCTGCGTCCGCGCCGGAATGCGCGGCATTACGCGCGAGCGCAATCTGCTCTCGCTCGAGCTGCCCCGCGGCTTTCTCTCTCTCCCGGTCGAAAAAGACCTGCGCTTCGATCCTGTTTTCCTGCGTCACGCCAACCTGATTTACAAAACGCTCGTGGATTTCCGGCCCGATGCCATCCACATCACCGGGCCCAGCGAGTTGGGGATGATCGGAGCGTGGATGGCCTGGCGCCTTGGCGTTCCGCTCGCTGCCAGTTGGCACACCAACATCCACGAGTACGCCGCCCGCCGCGCCAACTGGCTTCTGCGCCTGCTGCCCCGCCGCGCGTATGCGCCTGCGGCCAGAGCCATTGAGAATGTGTCGATGAAGACGATGGCATGGTTCTACGCCAAGGCAAAGGTCCTGTTCGCCCCCAACCCGCAACTCTGCGCGCAGCTCGAGCGCGAAACCGGCCGCCCCTGCCATCTGATGCCGCGCGGCGTCGACGCCGAGCTCTTCCACTCCGCCAGGCGCCGCCGCGATCCCGCCGATGCCGAAATGGTGCTTGGCTACGTCGGCCGCCTCTCCATAGAAAAGAACGTCGCCCTCCTCGCTCGCATCCAAAACGAGCTCGACCAAAACCAGAAAAACTTCCGGTTCAGGATCGTCGGCCACGGCGCCGAAGAAAACTGGCTGCGCGCGCGCCTGCCCCGCGCCGAGTTCACCGGCGTACTCAAAGGCGAAGCGCTCGCCCAGGCCTACGCGGGCATGGACCTCTTCGTCTTTCCCTCGCACACCGACACCTTCGGCAACGTGGTGCTTGAAGCGCTGGCCAGCGGTGTTCCCGCCATCGTCACGCCCAGCGGCGGCCCAGCCAGTATCGTCCGCGATGACGTAACCGGCCGCATTGTGCCCGACGACAATTTCGCTCCCGCCATCGCCGCTCTTCTCGCCGACCCCGCCAGCCTCGCCAACATGCGCGCCGCCGCTCGCACTTACGCACTCACCGCAAGCTGGGACTCGGTCTTTGAAGGCGTTTATGCCGCATACAAGACAATCGCAATGCCGCATACGATCCCGGCTATTACATGAACTAGCAATAAGAGTTTTGCTGCATTACTGAAAACTCCTAAAAATTTAGGTTGACACAATTCCGATCCAGGCCTAAACTCCTATTTGTTTAGGAGAGAAGATGGCCGGCCGTAAAAAAGGTTCCAACGCGCTCACCCCCCTTGAGCTCAAGATCATGCAGGTGCTCTGGAAGAATGGGCCGGCCAGCGTCAACGACGTACGCGACAGCCTCGCGCCGGGTGACGAACTCGCCTACAACACTGTTCAGACCATGCTTAACATCCTTTGCCGCAAAGGGCGCGTCCGCCGCCAGCTGAGGAGCCGCGCCTACGTTTATCGCGCAGCGGCGGAGAAGGAGACGGTCCTGAGCCAGGCAGTAAAGGACCTGGTCGAGCGCATGTTCGGCGGCTCTGCCGAAGATCTCGTCATGAGCCTGATCAAAACGCGCCAGGTGGACGCGAAAAAGATTACCGAACTGAGCCGGCGTCTCGCCGCCGAAGAAAGGAGCGCGCAGAGTGAGCGGGGTTAGTCTCTTTGCTTCCTATCTTGTCAATGCGGCGTGGCAGGTTACGGTCGTAGCCGCGGCCGGCTGGTCTGCGACGTATTTCCTCAGGCGGTTGGGGGCGCGTGCGGAGCACATCGGTTGGGTCTCCACTTTCGCGGTCGCGGTATTCGTTCCGGCTGCTCCGCTGTTTCGCTCGTTAGCCGGGTTTTTTTCCGGCCAATCTTCCAGCGCTGGCCTCCTCACGCTCGTCCCGGTTGCCGCGCCGGATGCGGTGCAGCACCATCACGGGCTCTATCAATGGCCTATGCCCGCTATCTGGGCCTTGGCCGTGCTGTACTTCGCGGCAACGCTCTATTTTGCCGGCCGCATCGCCTGGTCGCTCTTTCGCGTTCGAGCGATCGTCGCTGGCGCCCAGCCGCAGCCGTTGACGCCCGAGCAGGAAGAGGTCTGGCTCCGCTGCCGGCAGTTGTTTCACCTGCGGCGTGCGCGCATCCTCAGTTCCACAGCGATCTCTGGCCCGGTCGTCGCCGG
>Ga0187812_1000366_pt1 | contig 16211 bp, 12 predicted proteins | sample NC_S_2_FD_130582 | JGI IMG/M metagenome (GOLD analysis project Ga0187812, IMG submission 130582) | Wetland sediment microbial communities from Neuse River Estuary, North Carolina, USA - ASW-S_2 | ecosystem: Environmental > Aquatic > Freshwater > Wetlands > Sediment | place: USA: North Carolina...
CCGATCCTGTCGGCGAGGGCGCCGCCGATCAGCTGGGAGAACAGCGACCCGGCGCCGTAGCTGGCCAGCACGGCGCCGACCTCGGTCAGCGGCAGGTGCCTCGCACCGCTCAGGTACAGCGCGAGGAACGGCTCGACGAACATGCCGAGCCGGTTGACCAGCGTGCCCGCCCACAGCACCCAGAACGGCCTCGGCAGCCCGCCCGTGGCCCGCCGGGCGAACCGGTCGGCGGCCCCGGCGGGACGCTCCATGACACCGGTTGCCTCCATGCCCTCATCATGCCGGCGAGGTCTGACATTCCAGCGCATTGCCTGTCTTTCGGAGCTGCCGTCCAGCGGCGGGTCACGATCGGAGCTGCTCGAGGATCGCCGGATCCTTGATCTCGTGGTCGCGGGCGAGCAGGAGGGCCTTGGAGACGATCTCCGCGGTCTTCGGGTCGTCGTCGGCGAACGGCAGGAAGAGCCTGCCCCGGTGCTGCGAGCCGACCGGAATGATGCAGACGGTGCCGCCGGGACGGCGGTGCACGATGCCGCTGCCCAGGTGCAGCGAATACTCGCCGAGGCGGCCGGCAATGAGCGCGTGCTGGCCGGCGAACTCGATGTTCCCGAGTTTCATCAGCCGTGCGGTTTCGCGGATCAGTGCCGCGCGCATGTCCGTCGTCGACGCCGTCGCCTCGGGATCAACGCCGCCGGCGTGCGCCACGCTGACCACCAGGTCGAGGTCGCGCATGGCCTCGGAGAACACCACCCGCGGCACGGACTCCAGCGGCTGCGCCGCTTCCTCGCCCCGCCGCGTGAAGCAGATCCCGTCGATCATCGGCAGGTCCGCCTCGGCGGGCGTCAGGAACCCGTTCGCGAACGTGACGCGGGCGACAAGGTTATGCCGGTGGTAGACGCGCACCGCCTCGCCGGTCTCGTGTGACGTGACCCAGCCGCGGGTCCCGAGCAGGGCGAGCGCCTGCCGGGGCTGGACCTGGTGACCGTCATACCGGTGACTGAGCGGGCCTGCCTTGTTCTCCTCCTCGGTCAGCACGTACAGCTCACGGAAGACCTGCTTGAACGGCTGCCTGCGCCCGGCCGCGAACAGCCGTTCCTGCCAGGAGATCCAGCTGCCGTCAGCCGCGAAGTCCACGGACTTGCGTGCCTGTAGTTCGGTGACGTCGGGGTCCTCGCGCAGCGCCGGGGGCACGGATTTCAGCGCGCGCCCGGCACGGGTGACGGCCAGCCCCGGGGTACCCTCGGCGTCGACCGACAGGGTAAGGGTGACGTCGCCCTTTCCGATGGCCACCGGGCCGTCGGCCAGATCACCCGCCTCCTGGGCCTCGACAGCCCAGGTGAACCGCAGCGGGTCGGGATAGCCCGCGGTGCGCGCGAGGTTCTCCACACCGATCCGCACCGCGGTCCGCTCGCTCGCCTGCCGCATCGAGCCGAAGGCCTTGCTGCCGCGCTCGAACTCCCGCAGCAGCGCGTACCGATGCCGCACCGTCGCGCCCAGCTTTACGCCGAGGCCATGCTCGGTCAGCAGCAGGCCGCCGAGCTGACGGCCCGCATCGTTCGCAAGCGCTATCAGGATGCCGTCCGCGCCCTCGGGCTCCTGCCGCTGCCGTCCGATCCCGCGGAACGCCTCGTGCCGGGACGGCGCACCTCAGCAGGCTGCCTGAAGGCTGCCCTGCGGGAACACCATGCCGGCGCGGGATCTGGCGACGGTCTTGTGACGGCTCATGCTGACCTGCGGCAGCGAGTCGCATCTTGCCTGCCACCGATGCCAGGGCCGGGTTTGATCAGCTCACCGGCGCGCGTGCCGAAGTACCGGGCATCCCCTGAACGGACCCGGACGCGCAGCAGGGCCGCGGGGCCGCGTACCAGCGCCAGCCGGTCAGGCGAGGCACCCCCGGGAAGGTCGCCGCGCCCGGTGGCCCGCAGCAGCGTGGGCCATGGGCTCGTTGTCGCAGGAGCGTGCGGAAACAACCGGGCGGGCACCCGGGTGCACAGATCCGCCGGCGGGTTCCAGACCTGACGGTCCAGCCGCCCGGTCCACGTAGATCGTGTTCCCCGGGCCGCCCGGCCTGCGGCTCTCGCATGCAAACGGAACCCTGTCGTCTAGTGGCGGCGAAGCAGGTCCATCCGGGCGGCGTAGGCGAACAGGTCGTCACTGAGGTGCTCGATGTTCTCATGCACTCAATGCAGATATTGCATCCAGTGCAAGCGGGTCATAGGATGGCTGCATGCAGGGAATCAGGCCCTCTCTCCGCGAGGAATTCCGCGCCGCCACGCGCCGCCGGATCGCTGACGCCGCCCTGGATCTCGCCGCGGAAACGGGGACGAGCGGGCTGCGGGCGGATCTGATCGCGGCACGAGCCGGCGTGTCCCGGCGCACGTTCTTCAATTACGTCGCCACCACTGAGGCCGCCCTCTCGATCCCGGCCGAGGACTACCTCGCTGCCGCGCACCGCCACTTCTTGGCCCGTCCCGCGGGCGAAGATCTCGTTACCTCGATGATCGCGGCGGCGCGCCAGATCGAGCCGGACATTGTCGCCCGGTTCGGCCGGATGCTGCGGCTGGTCGGGGCCGCCAGCCCCGGCCTCGAGGCCTGGGACCGGTACGAGCAAGCGGTCCGGGACGTCATCGCCGAGCGGCTTCCGGGAGACACCGACCCCCTGTATGCCGCGACCGTGGCGGCCGCGGTGATGGGCGCCGGGCGCGCCGCCGCGCGTGCGTGGTCAGCACGGGCCCTCGCCGGCGGAGCGCAGCAGGCCGAGATAGCCGACTACCTGGCCCGCGCCCTGTGCTACCTCACCACCATCGCGGACGCCGGGCAAGACAGCGCAGCCTGGCGGGAGTCCTTCCATGACCAAGACCAGGGGCTGGACGTATGATGACTCATCTGCATAAGGTTCCGGCGTCGGCCCCGGGCCGGCCAGCGCCGGCGTCAACCCGGTGGTTCGCGCTCGCGGTGCTCTGCGTGACGCTGCTGATGGTCACGCTTGACGTCACGGTGCTGAACGTGGCGCTGCCGACCATCGTGCGCGACCTGAACGCGACCACGACCGAACTGCAGTGGATCATCGACGCGTACGTCATCGTCTTCGCCGGCCTGCTGCTGGCCGTGGGCAGCCTCGCCGACCGGATCGGCCGGAAGAAGGTGTTCCTGGCCGGCCTGGTGGTGTTCGCCGTCACGTCGGTGTGGGCGGCGTACTCCGGGTCGGTGGGAATGCTGATCGCGGCGCGCGCCGGCATGGGCGTCGGCGGAGCGCTCATGACGCCGTCCACACTGGCTCTGGTCACCGCCATCTTCACCGACGTGGCCGAGCGGCAGCGGGCGATCAGCCTATGGGCCGCCACGACCGGCGTCGGCGCCGCGCTCGGCCCGATTGTCGGCGGCCTGCTGCTCAGCCGCTTCTGGTGGGGGTCGGTCTTCCTGATCAACGTTCCGGTCGCGGTGCTCGGATTCGCCTGCGCGATCCCGCTGATCCCCGAGTCGAAGAACCCGGACGCGAAATCTCCTGACCTGGCAGGCGTGGTGCTGTCAATCGCGGGCCTCGGCCTCCTGGTCTGGTCGCTGATCGAGGCCCCGTCCCGGGGCTGGACCTCGGTGCGGGTGCTCGCCGCCGGGACCGGCGGGCTAGCCGTGCTGGCGGTATTCGTCCTGTGGGAGCGGCGGTCTGCGCACCCCATGCTGAACATGGACCTGTTCAGGAAGCGGGAGCTGTCCGGTGCCGTCACATCGCAAGCGCTGGCCGTCTTCGGCTTCTACGGAGCGCTTTTCCTGCTCACCCAGTTCCTCCAGTTCAGCCTTGGCTATTCGGCGCTCAGGGCAGGCGTCTGCATTCTTCCCGCGGCGGGCGCGATCGCGCTGGTCGCGCCGCTGTCAGTGCTGATCATGCGGAAGATCGGCATCAGGTACACGGTCGCGGCAGGGCTGGCGATCGTGGCGGGCGGGTTCTGGCAGATCTCCGGCGCGACTGTCGCCTCGGGATACGGCGGCATCGTGTTCGGCTTGGTCCTGGGCGGCGTCGGTGTCGGACTGGCGATCCCGGCGGCCACCGAATCGGTCATGGGGTCGCTGCCGAGCGGGGACACCGGTGTCGGGTCGGCGACCAACAGCGCGTTCATGCAGGTCGGCGGCGCCCTCGGGGTGGCGGTGATCGGCAGCCTGCTGACCACCAGGTACCAGGACAACATCACCGCCGCGCTGGCCCCCTATCACGTGCCCGCCGCGGTCATGGCCGCGGTGCGCGGTTCCCTCGGCGGCGCCCTCGAGGTCGCGGCCCGGGTAGGCGGCGCGCTCGGCGCCGGGCTGGCGCAGCTGGCCAAGGAGGCGTTCGTCAGCGGCATGGGCCTGGGCCTGGCCGCCGGTGCGTTCGTCATGCTCGGCGCCTGCCTGATAGCGCTGATCGTGCTGCCAGGTCACCGCCGCGGGAATAGCTGAACTCAGAGTTCGCTGAATAACAGCCAAACCCGGAAATCCAGAGAACCCCGCGCGTCTGGCGTTACCATGCCTACGGGCAGGCCCACCCGGTTGGTCGCCGAGGCGCTTCTCACCATGACCGCCACGCTCACCCGCCCAGACCGCCAGGCGGGGAGGCACAGGACAGGACGGCCGCGCGCCAGCAGCCAGCAGGAAGCCATCTGCAGCAGGCCGCACAACCAGACAGACGCCGCCCGGCCAGCGCGCACCCGAAAATGATCTCGACTACCTACAAAATTGACGTGCACCCCCGTCCGCGGGTCCGGTAAGGCTGGCCGGCCCGAGGCCAGCCCGGCCCCGGATTCGGCGAGGGCTCCGGGGTAGAAACCCCGCGCCGTTCTGAATATCTCGTCAAGGGACGGCCACCAGCGGCCGTGCCGCAGCGAGCCGAGGACGGTCAGCACCTCGGCCGCCTGCTCAGTCGGCTCGGCCGCGGCGGCGACGGCGACCCGGTGCGGGCGCACCGAGCGCAGCGGGCCGAGGTAGAAGTCCGGCGGATGCTCCTGGTGCGGCGGGGTCCTCTCGGCGAGCACCAGGTAGTAGTCGGGCAGCTCGAAACGGCCGGCCCGCCAGGCGCCGAGGGCCTCCGCCGCCCGCAGCTCGAACTCCTCGTCGGAGCGCTGCTCCCGCGACGCCTCCCGCGGTATCTCCCACATGGCCTGCCATCCGGCGGCGACGCCGGCCAGCGGGTCGGCCGCCACGAGCACGTACGGCGAGGAGATCCCGGCCGCGCGGCGCAGCGCCCCAGCGGCCGCCTCGATCCCGCCGTCCGCGGCGTCGTCGGGCCGGACGAGCACCACGTTCGCGGCCCGGTCCACGGCGGCGAGCAGCCCCTCGGGCGCGGGGTGGGCCAGCACCACGACGGTCGACGGATTGCGCCTCACCGCACCGATGATATGCCGGACCTGCCGGTACCCTCCCGGACGCCGCTTTGGTGCCGTAGGCTGAGAAACCGGCGGCTGGTCCGATGGGGGAGCAGCCCGGTGGCGGGCATGAGCCGGGCATAACGGCGGCGTCCCCGGTGCTATGTCTTAGCTGACGGATTCACGCCCGGGCGGAATGTCAGACCCCCTCGCTACTATGGCGAGGCGTTGAGTCGACCCCTGGATTACATAGACGAAGAGAAGAGCGCGCAGTGGCTGACCGGCTTGTCGTTCGAGGTGCACGCGAGCACAACCTCAAGGACGTCTCTGTCGACCTGCCCCGCGACGCCATGATCGTGTTCACCGGACTGTCCGGTTCCGGCAAGTCCAGCCTGGCCTTCGACACGATCTTCGCCGAGGGGCAGCGCAGGTACGTCGAGTCCCTGTCCGCGTACGCGCGTCAGTTCCTCGGCCAGATGGACAAGCCCGACGTGGACTTCATCGACGGGCTGTCCCCGGCCGTCTCGATCGACCAGAAGGCGGCGAGCCGCAACCCGCGGTCCACCGTCGGCACGATCACCGAGGTGTACGACTACCTGCGGCTGCTGTACGCCCGCGCAGGCAAGCCGCACTGCCCGCTGTGCGGCAGGCCGATCGCCAGGCAGACCCCGCAGCAGATCGTGGACCGCGTCCTCGAACTCGAGGAAGGCACCAGGTTCCAGGTCCTCGCGCCCGTGGTGCGCGGGCGCAAGGGCGAGTACGGCGAACTGCTCAGGGAACTGCAGACCAAGGGGTACTCGCGGGCCCGGGTGGACGGCACCGTGGTCCGTCTCGACGAGGCGACGAGCAGCGCGCTGCCGGCGCTGAAGAAGTACGAGAAGCACGACATCGAGGTGATCGTCGACCGGCTCGCGGTCAAGGACACCGCGCGGCGGCGGCTCACCGACAGCGTCGAGACCGCGCTCGGCCTGGCCGGCGGGGTGGTGATCCTCGACTTCGTGGACCTGCCGGACAACGATCCGCACCGCGAGCGGATGTACTCCGAGCACCTCGCCTGTCTGTACGACGACCTCTCGTTTGACGAACTGGAGCCACGAAGCTTTTCCTTCAACTCGCCGTGGGGCGCGTGCCCGGACTGCACCGGGCTCGGCACCCGGATGGAGGTGGACCCGGAGCTCATCGTCCCCGATCCGGCCAAGTCCCTCGAGGAAGGCGCGATCGCCCCGTGGGCGGGCGGGCACGTCAGCGACTACTTCGACCGGCTGATCGAGGCCCTGGCGGAAACGATCGGCTTCCGGATGGACACGCCCTGGGAGAGGCTCCCGGCCAAGGCGAAGAACGCCCTGCTCAAGGGCTACGACGCCCAGGTGCACGTCCGGTACAAGAACCGGTACGGGCGGGAGCGCTCCTATTACACGAACTTCGAGGGCGCGATCACGTACGTGGAGCGCCGGCACGCGGAGGCGGAGAGCGACTCGAGCAGGGAGAAGTTCGCCGGCTTCATGCGCGAGGTGCCCTGCCCGTCCTGCAAGGGCGCCCGGCTCAAGCCGGTCTCGCTCGCGGTGACGGTCGACGGCAGGTCGATCGCGGACCTGTGCACCCAGCCGATCGGTGAGCTGGCCAAGAACCTGCTCAACCTCGACCTGTCCGAGCGGGACAAGCAGATCGCCCGGCTGATCCTCAAGGAGGTCAACGCGCGGCTCGGGTTCCTGCTCGACGTGGGCCTCGACTACCTCACGCTGGACCGTCCGAGCGCGACCCTGGCCGGCGGTGAGGCCCAGCGGATCCGGCTGGCGACCCAGATCGGTTCCGGGCTTGTCGGCGTGCTGTACGTGCTCGACGAGCCCTCCATCGGGCTGCACCAGCGGGACAACCACCGGCTGCTCGAGACGCTGCTGCGGCTGCGGGACCTCGGCAACACCCTGATCGTCGTCGAGCACGACGAGGACACGATCCGCGCGGCCGACTGGGTGGTGGACATCGGCCCGGGCGCCGGCGAGCACGGTGGCCACGTCGTCGTGTCCGGGCCCGTGGACGACCTCGTCTCCAGCGAGACCTCGCTGACCGGCGCCTACCTGTCCGGGCGCAGGCAGATCGCCGTCCCGAAGACCCGCCGCACGCCGGCCAAGGGCCGCGAGCTGGTGGTCAAGGGCGCCACCGAGCACAACCTGAAGGACGTGGACGTCACATTCCCGCTCGGCTGCTTCATCGCGGTCACCGGCGTGTCGGGGTCCGGCAAGTCGACGCTGGTCAACGACATCCTCTACCGGTCGCTCGCGAAGGAGCTGCACGGCGCGCGCACCGTGCCCGGCAAGCACGTCCGGGTCACCGGCACGCAGCACCTGGACAAGGTCGTGCACGTCGACCAGGGGCCGATCGGCCGCACCCCGCGGTCGAACCCGGCCACCTACACCGGCGTGTTCGACCACATCAGGAAGCTGTTCGCCGCCACCACCGAGGCGAAGATCCGCGGCTACCAGCAGGGCCGGTTCTCGTTCAACGTGAAGGGCGGCCGCTGCGAGGCCTGCTCGGGCGACGGCACGATCAAGATCGAGATGCAGTTCCTGCCCGACGTGTACGTGCCGTGCGAGGTCTGCCACGGCGCCAGGTACAACACCGACACGCTGCAGGTGCACTACAAGGGCAAGTCGATCGCCGAGGTGCTGGACATGCCGATCGAGGAGGCGGCGGAGTTCTTCGAGGCGGTGCCGGCCATCCACCGGCACCTGAAGACCCTCGTCGACGTGGGCCTCGGCTACGTGCGGCTCGGCCAGCCCGCGACCACGCTGTCCGGCGGTGAGGCGCAGCGCGTCAAGCTGGCCTCCGAACTGCAGCGCCGGTCGACCGGGCGGACCATCTACGTGCTTGACGAGCCCACCACCGGGCTGCACTTCGAGGACATCCGCAAGCTCCTCGGCGTCCTCACCAAGCTCGTCGAGACCGGCAACACGGTGATCGTCATCGAGCACAACCTCGACGTCATCAAGTCGGCCGACTGGGTCATCGACATGGGCCCCGAGGGCGGGTCCGGCGGCGGCACCATCGTCGCCACCGGCTCGCCCGAGCAGGTGGGCGGCAGCGAGAAGAGCTACACCGGCCAGTTCCTGAAGCCCCTCCTGTAAGGGCAGCGCCCGCCAGGTCTCACAACCCCGCCTACCTGCCGATCCTCGCCGACGACGCCGCCATTCTCGGCACCGTGGTGGCCCTGCTGCGCCGCATCAGGTCCAGCCCGCCGATTCAATAGGCGCCGAGTGCTGCGGCGAACGCGCCGGGCGACTGGGCGGTGCCGCTGCGGCTACCAGCGAGCATCTGCCCGCTGGGACCTCCGCCGCGGCTGTCGAGACTTGGGTCCCTACCCGCGTCACGCAAGTTTCGGAAGCGTAGACGAAGTAAGGCTGTCGCCACGGGGGTTGACCCGAGGCGACGGCAGACGTGGCCAGGGCGGCTTCCCGAAGGGGGATGATCATGTCCAGTTCCGCCGCGGCCCAGCCACTGGGCGAGCCGCAAGAGCCAGCGCCCGCGCCGTCGAAAGACGAGCTGAAGGCGCGTTCCATTGGCGTTACCTCGGCTACCGGGCTGGTGATCGGCAGCATTATCGGGACCGGGGTGTTCGCGATGCCGGCCGTGCTGGCCGGGGCGGGCACCAGCTCGCTGCTCACGCTGGCGGTGATCGGGGTGGGCGCGATGCTGCTGGCGGTCTTGTTCGGCCAGCTGACCCGCAGGGTTCCGCGGGCCGACGGCGGCCTGTACGCCTACGCCCGGCATGAGTACGGCGACTTCGCCGGATATGTCACCGGCTGGTGCTACTGGATTCAGGCGTGGGCGGGCAACGCGGCCATCGTGTCCGTCTGGGTCTTCTACGTTGACTCGCTGTTCAGCATCACCCACCCGTCACCCTGGACCAACTGGGGCATCGCCCTGATCGGGCTGTGGGTGCCGGCGGCGGTGAACCTGGCCGGAGTCCGGAACATGGCCTGGTTCCAGAACCTGACGGTGGTGCTGAAGTTCCTGCCGCTGCTGTTCGTGGCAACCGTGGGCTGGTACTTCGTGCACGCGGCGAACTTCGGCGCGTTCAACGCCTCCAGCGGCAGCCTCTACACCGCCATCGGCGTCGCGGCAGGGGTCGCCCTGTTCTCGTTCATCGGCCTGGAGGTCGCGGCGGTCACCGCCAAGCGGGTCCGGAACCCGCGCAGGAACGTCAGCCGCGCGTCGGTGTACGGCACCGCGGCCTGCGCGATCTTGTACGTGGCGGTCTCGGCCGCGGTGATGGGCCTGGTCGCGCACAAGGCCCTGGCCGGCAACACGGCCCCGTTCGTCCCCGCCTTCGAGGCGATCTTCGGCCACAGCGCCTGGGCCGGGAAACTGGTCGCGGCGGTCGCGGTGGCCAGCGGCATCGGGGCGCTGAACGGGTGGACGCTGGTCACCGCCGAGACGTCCCGGGCCGTGGCCAACGACGGCCTGTTCCCGAGGTTCTTCTCCTGGGCCGACCGCAGGGACACGGCCTGGTTCGGCATCCTGCTCGCGGCCATCCTGCCGTCGCTGCTGATGCTGTGGGCGTACAACACCCGCGCCGGCCTGACCGTCTTCACCTACCTGGTGGACCTGACCGTGGTCACCGTCGCGATACCGTACCTGATGTCGGCCTGCGCGCAGCTCACCTACCTGGCATCGCGCCGTCGCCGGGTGGAAGGCTGGCTGCTGGCCCGTGACCTGACGATCGCAGGGGCCGGCGCGCTGTTCTCGATGTGGGTTACCTTCGCCGCGGGCTGGTCGGCCGTCTATCAGGCCATGGTGCTCGTGCTCGCCGGCGTGATCCTCTACGCGTTCATCGCCGGGTGGCGGGAACGCACCGGACAGGTTCCCGAGCCGGCGGAGGTCGCACCGGCGGACCAGGGCGCTGCCGTCGCGGTCACCGCATCCACGGCGCCCCGTACCCGCCATCACCTGCGCCTGCTGGGCAGCGGCGGGAGGCACACAGGCCACGACAGCACGGAGGCAGACTCATGAGCCTCGGCGTTTACTCGGAGACCGGCACGCTCCGCCAGGCCATCGTGCACCGGCCCGGCCTGGAACTGGCCCGGCTCACCCCGCAGAACATCAGCGGGCTGCTGTTCGACGATGTGATGTGGGCCAGCAAGGCCAAGGAAGAACACGACGTGTTCGCCGAGACCCTGCGGGAGCGGGGCGTGCGGGTGCATTACTTCGGCCAGCTGCTGGCCGAAGTGCTGGAAATTCCTGAGGGCCGGGCCTTCGTGCTGGACCGGGTATGCACCCCGGAAATGCTCGGCCCGGTCCTGGCGGAGCCGCTTCGCTCGATGTTTGACGGCCTCGACGGGACCGCGCTGGCCGGATACCTCATCGGCGGGGTGCTGAAGGCCGACCTGCGGCAGCTTGAAGTGCCCAGCCTGCGCTGGGAGATGCTGCGGGCCGACGACTTCGTGCTGCCGCCGCTGCCCAACCACCTGTTCCCGCGCGACAACTCGTGCTGGGTCTACGGCGGCGTCTCGGTCAACCCGATGGCCATGCCCGCCCGGCAACGGGAAACCATCCACATCCGTGCCGTCTACCGCTACCACCCGATGTTCGCCAGAGCGGGCTTCGTGACCTACTTCGGCGACGACGACGCCAGCCACCTGCCGGCCTCGATCGAGGGCGGCGACGTGCACGTGATCGGCAACGGGACCGTGCTGGTCGGCATGGGCGAGCGGACCACCCCGATGGCGGTGGAAATCCTCGCCCGCGCGCTGTTCGCCAGCGGCCAGGCGCACACGGTGATCGCCGTGGAGATCCCGCGGTCGCACGCGATGATGCACCTGGACACGCTGCTGACCATGCTGGACCGGGCCACCTTCGTGCTGTACCCCTACCTCGACCGCGACCTGCGGTCCTGGACGGTCACCGCTCGCGAGGGCGAGGCCGCCGGCGGCGGGCAGCCGCTGCTAGTGCGGCACAACCCGAACCTGTGGGAAACGCTCACCGAAGCGCTGGCGGTGCCCGAGGTCACGGTGCTGACCACCGACGAGGACGTCCGGGCCGCTGAACGGGAGCAGTGGGACGACGGCAACAACTACCTCGCCGTCGCTCCCGGGGTCATCGTCGGCTACGAGCGCAACACTGGAACCAACACCATGCTGCGCAAGCACGGCATCGAGGTCATCACCGTGCCCGGCGAGGAACTCGGCCGCGGTCGCGGCGGCCCGCGGTGCATGACCTGCCCCATCGAGCGCGATCCGGCATAGCCGGGGGGAGACGGCATGATAACCATGACAAGCCTGCACGGCCGCAGCCTGCTCAAGGTGACCGACCTCACCGCCGGCGAGTTCGGCTACCTGGTCACGCTGGGCGAGCAGTCGCGGGCGGAAAGGCACGTCGGCCAGCGGCACAGCAGGCTGTCTGGCCGCAACATCGCCCTGGTTTTCGAGAAGCCGTCGACCCGGACCCGGTCGGCGTTCGAGGTCGCCGCCCACGACGAGGGCGCGCACGTCACCTACATCGGCCCTGGCGATTCACACCTGGGCAGCACCGAGACGGTCAAGGACGTGGCCCGGGTGCTCGGCCGCATGTTCGACGGCATCGAGTACCGGGGCTTCGCCCAGGAAACCGTCGAAACCCTCGGCCGTCACGCGGGGGTGCCGGTGTGGAACGGCCTGACCGACACCTGGCACCCGACGCAGATGCTGGCCGACATCCTCACGATGCGCGACCACACCGACAAGCCGCTCGCCGAGGTCAGCTACTGCTACCTGGGGGACGGCCGCAACAACACCGCCAACTCCCTGCTGGTGACCGGCGCGCTGCTGGGCATGGACGTGCGCATCTGTGCCCCGGACGCGCTGCAGCCTTCGCCCGCGGTGCGCGACATCGCCGGCGACCTGGCGAAAGGCTCGGGCGCCAGGCTCACCGTGACCGCGGACATCGCGACGGCCGTGCCCGGCGTGGACTACCTGTACACCGACGTCTGGCTGTCCATGGGCGAGCCGGCGGCGGACTGGGGTAAGCGCATTGACCTGCTGCTGCCGTACCAGGTCAATAAGAACGTGCTCGCCGCGACGGGGAACCCGGTGGTGAAGTTCATGCACTGCCTGCCCGCGCTGCACACCACGGACACCGAGGTAGGCCGGCAGCTTCATGACGAGTACGGGCTTGAGGCCCTCGAGGTCACCGATGAGGTCTTTGAGTCGTCCGCTTCCATCGTGTTCGACGAGGCGGAGAACAGGATGCACACCATCAAGGCGCTGATGGTGGCCACCCTGGGCGACCAGTCATGAAGGTGGTCATCGCGCTGGGCGGCAACGCGTTGCTCGAGCGGGGCGAGCGGCCCGATTCCGGCATCCAGGAGCACCACGTCGCCAGCGCGGTCGCCGCGCTCACCCCGGTGCTGCACGAGCATGATGTGGTCATCACGCACGGGAACGGCCCGCAGGTCGGGGTGCTGGCGCTGGAAAGCGCCAGTGACCCGGCGCTGTCCCACCCCTACCCGTTCGACGTGCTCGGCGCGCAGACCCAGGGCATGATCGGCTACTGGGTGGTGCAGGCCCTCAGCCGCGCGGTGCCGGCCAAGCAGGCAGGCTGCCTGATCTGCCGGACCATCGTGGCAGCCGGCGATCCGGCCTTCGCCCGCCCCACCAAGTTCGTCGGCCCGGTCTACGACGAGAAGACGGCGCGGCGGCTGGCCGCCAGCCACGGCTGGCAGGTCCGCCAGGATGGGTCCGCGTGGCGCCGTGTCGTTCCTTCGCCAGAACCCGAACAGATCGTGGAACTGAGCCTGATCCGCGCGCTGGTGCGGGAAGGCGTGATCACGGTGTGCTCCGGCGGCGGCGGCATCCCTGTGGTGCGCGACGACGCCGCCGGGGGCCTGCGCGGCGTGGAGGCCGTGATCGACAAGGACCTGTCCGCAGCCTTGCTGGCGCGGGAACTCGGCGCCAGCGCGCTGCTCATCCTCACCGACGTGCCAGCCGTCGAAGACGCCTACGGCACCCCGGCCGCCCGTCCCATCCACCGTGTTACGACCAGCGAACTGCGCTCCCGGACGTTCCCTGACGGCTCCATGGGCCCGAAGGTAGAAGCCGCATGCCGGTTCGCCGACGCCACCGGAGGGATAGCCGCGATCGGCCGGCTCGACGACGCCCAGGCCCTGCTGGCCGGGCAGGCCGGCACCATTGTGACGCGAGACCCCGTTGGCCCGGCCGTTCCGCGGCCGCATGACGGCCGGGCTAGCTTCTGAGCTTCTCGCAGTTCGCTGGTGATTTCGCCGCCGGTGGCCATGGTGGTAGGCGGACGCCACGCCTGTCCGGCGTCCGGCGTGTGGGACCTCCGCCCCTACTCGTCGGCGGTGCCCCGGCCGTTAACTGGAACTCACTGCCCGGACAGGGGGCAAGTCTGCTGCGGGGGGTGATGGCACATGGAAGACAGCGGGAATTACGTGTACAGCAGGCAGTACGTAGCCGACAGGCTGCGGCTCCAGGGCTTCCCTGTGCTGGCTGACCTGGCGTTGCGTGACCTGCCGGACCCGGTTGACATCGATCAGCTCGAAAACTGGGGCATGCGGTACGGCGTCACCAAGGACGACGTTATCAGCCAGATGGGTGGCAGCCCCTGAAGCGGTTCCCGGTGATCATGACGGCACGCCAGTTCGTGCCGGGCCCTTCCCGATCTGGGACCAAAGCCTCTCGCGAAGCCGCCAGCGGCGCGGTGACGTGGAGACTGGGTCAATTGCTCGGGCCAGGGACGGCCCGACGGCACAGGCTCCTGAAGGAAGACCGGTCATGTTCAAGTCACTGAGTACCTCGCTGATCGTGCGGGGCGTGCTGGCCCTCGTGGTGGTGCTGGTGGCCGGCATCGAGCTGCGCCGGGCGGGCAAGGACCAGCCGGGTGAGACCCGCAGCGCTCGGCACTGGGGCTTCGGTCGCATGCATGCGGCCTGAGGGGCGCGGGACGCGCGGGCGAAGGACGACCGGGCGGTGGGTGAGCCGGTGAGCAGGGAACCCACGCAGGGACGAGACGCCGGACCAGGGCAGGACCGCGATCCGCTCGGCGCTGGCTGGCTCTTGGGCACCGTCCGCGGGATACAGGTCAGGGTGAACTGGAGCGTCGCGCTGATCTTCGCCCTGATCGCGTTCGGCCTGGCTTCCTTGCAGTTCCCGGCGGTCAGCCCGCATCAGGCCCCGCTGACCTATGTCCTCGCGGGGATCCTGACCACACTGGTGTTCTTCGCCTCGCTGCTGGCCCACGAACTAGCGCACTCACTGGTGGCACTCCGGTATGGGCTCAGGGTTAAGCGCATCACGCTGTGGCTGTTCGGCGGCATGTCGGAACTGCGCGGTGAGGTGCCAGGCCCGGCCGCCGAGGCACGGATCGCCGGCGTTGGCCCGCTGACCAGCCTGCTGCTCGGCGGGATCTTTGTCGCGGCGGCCATCCTGATCGGGACAGGCCACCCGGCGCGCGCCAGCATCGTCGGCGTGGTCTACTTCGCCCTGGTCTACCTGGCGATCACCAACCTAATGCTGGCCGTCTTCAACGTGCTGCCCGCGGCGCCGCTGGACGGTGGCAGGCTGCTGCGCGCCGTCGTTTGGTGGCGTACCGGCGACCGGGTGAAGGCGACGGTGACGGCCGACCGGGCCGGCCAGGTCTTGGGCTGGGCCTGCGTTGTCGGCGGCCTCTACGGGTTCTTCCTGACCAGGGACTGGAGCTGGGTGTGGATCTCGCTGATCGGCTGGTTCCTCGAAGGGGCGGCCACGGCCGAGGCTCAGCAGGCTGTGCTGGCCAGCCGCCTGCGCGGCATCCGGGCCAGCCAGGTCATGACGGCGGATCCGGTGACCGTCCCGGGGTCAATGACGGTCAGCGACTTTATCAACAATCAGGTGTTCCGCTTCCGGCATGACAGCTTCCCGGTGACCGCTGACGGCGGGGACACTGTCACCGGCCTGATCACCCTTGACCGCGTCAAGCGGGTGCCGGCCAGCCAGCGCGGCTTCACCCGGCTTGCGGACATCGCCCGCCCGCTCAGCGATGTGGTCACGGCCGCGCCGGAGGACCCGGTGGCCGACATCCTGCCTCGCCTCACCGACAGCGCTGACCATCGCGCGCTCGTGTTCAGCGACGGGCGCCTGGCCGGGATCATCACGCCCAGCGACATCGCCCGGATGGTCAGCCGCCTCGGGCTCGGCCAGTCCCGGTGACGGCGCCTGACGGCAGGAGCCTGGCGCTAGGGAGTCGGCCGCGTACGTTCGGACTAATAATCTGAGCAGCGTGACGAAGGATGAGTGAGCGCAAGCACCCGCGGCCGCTGCCGCGGACGCCGGTGGCGCTGTCGGTGCTGAACCTGCTGGCCGAGCGGCCCATGCACCCGTACGAGATGCGGATGCTGATGCGGCAGCGGCACCACGACCGCGCCTTCCAGATCAGGGAGTCGTCGGTGTACGACACGGTGGCCAGGCTGGCCGACCGCGGGCTGATCGAGCCGGTCGAGGTCAGCCGCGAGGGGCGGCGGCCCGAGCGCACCGTGTACGCGATCACCGAGGCGGGCCGGGAGGAGCTGCTCGACTGGCTGTGGCAGCTCACCAGCGAGCCCGCGAGCGACTACCCGGCGTTCGCCGCGCCGCTCATGTTCATCTACGCACTCGGCCGGGACCGCGCGATCGCCGCGCTCGGCCAGCGCGCGGCGCGGCTGGAGGCGGAGATCTCGTCGTCGGACGCGTTCGGGCAGGCGATGCTGGCGGAGGTGCCGGACTTCCCGCGGATCTTCGGGATCGAGGAGGAGTACGCGCAGACGATGCGCCCTCGCGGTGCTGCTCGTCCTGCTCGCGCTGCTCGCCGCGGCGTGCTCGGCGACGTCCTCCGCGCTCGGCCTGACCCTGAAGCAGATCGGCAGCCTCGCCGCCG
>Ga0187812_1000367_pt1 | contig 16189 bp, 13 predicted proteins | sample NC_S_2_FD_130582 | JGI IMG/M metagenome (GOLD analysis project Ga0187812, IMG submission 130582) | Wetland sediment microbial communities from Neuse River Estuary, North Carolina, USA - ASW-S_2 | ecosystem: Environmental > Aquatic > Freshwater > Wetlands > Sediment | place: USA: North Carolina...
CCTGCGGATTTACTCGTCCGCACCAAGGTGAAGAATACAGAGCGCAGGTCAGCGCGACATACGTGTGTCCGAGGGGGGACTTGAACCCCCATGCCCTTAACGGGCACTAGCACCTCAAGCTAGCGCGTCTGCCTATTCCGCCACCCGGACTGGACGATGCTGATCACATCGGCTGGCCTAGGGTAGCAAACCTGGCCCGACTAAGCGAAGCCAACTGCGGCCCGAACCTCGTGCATGGCCCGGCACATCGGTGGCGGGTTGTGGTGCGACGATAGGACGATGACCGAGAACACCGCCCACGGAGCGCAAGCGACGGCCGAAGCCGAGGTCGTCGACATCTGCCGGAACCTGATCAGGATCGACACGACGAACCCAGGAGATCATTCGGGGCCGGGCGAGCGCGTGGCGGCGGAGTATGTAGCCGGGTTGCTCGAAGACGTGGGGATCGAGCCGGTGGTGCTCGAGTCGCACGAGAAGCGGACCAGCCTGGTGGGGCGAATCGCCGGTGAAGACCCCGAACGGCCGGCGCTGCTCATCCACGGCCACCTCGACGTGGTGCCGGCCAGCGCCGCGGACTGGCAGCGGGATCCCTTCGGCGGGGAGATCGCGGACGGTTGCGTCTGGGGGCGCGGCGCCGTCGACATGAAGGACATGGACGCGATGGTGCTCGCCGTCATCCGGCAGCGCCTTCGCGAGGGGCGCAAGCCAAAGCGCGACGTGGTGCTGGCGTTCACCGCCGACGAGGAGGCGGGCGGCAAGTGGGGCGCTGGGTTCCTGACGCAGGAGCATCCCGGGTTGTTCGAGGGGGTCACCGAGGCGATCGGCGAGGTCGGCGGCTTCAGCGTGGCGATCGGCGACCAGCGGATGTACGTCCTGCAGACCGCGGAGAAGGGGCTCGCCTGGATGCGGCTGACCGCGACAGGCACGGCGGGGCACGGGTCGATGATCCACGGGGACAACGCGGTGACCGAGGTCGCCGAGGCCGTCGCCAGGATCGGCCGGCATGACTGGCCGGTGCGGCTGCCGGACTCGGTCCGGGCGTTCCTGACCGAAGCGAGCGCCGTGCTCGGCATCGAATTCAACCCCGACGACCCGGGAGCGGTCATCGGGAAGCTCGGCGCGATAGGCCGGATGATCGGCGCCGCGGTGCAGAATACGGCAAATCCGACAGGGCTCAAGGCGGGCTATAAGGTCAACGTCATCCCGCAAACGGCCATGGCGGAAGTCGACGGGCGATTTCTTCCGGGATACGAAGAAGAATTCTTCGCTGAGCTCGACCGGCTGCTCGGCCCCGCGGTCAAGCGGGAGTTCATTCATCATGACATCGCCCTGCAGACCACCGCGGATGGCGACCTGTACGAGGCGATGTCCGCGTCCCTCCTCGCAGAAGATCCCCAGGCGCGTGTCGTGCCCTACTGCCTGTCGGCGGGGACCGACGCGAAGTGGTTCAGCAGGCTCGGGATTCGGTGCTTCGGCTTCAGCCCGCTGAAATTGCCGGCAGAACTGGACTTTTCCGGAATGTTCCACGGCGTCGACGAGCGGGTGCCCGTCGACGGCCTGCGGTTCGGCGTGCGGGTTCTTGACCGCCTCCTCGATCTCGCATAGCAGGGGAAAACACCGCCAGGAAATTACGTCTCCGGGTGCGCGCAATCCGCGCGCTCGTTACCCTGCCGAGTGTTACCGTTACGCGGTGTAGCTCGTCGGCTCCGGCGTGAAGCCGACAGCCATAAAAGCATGTCCAATTCAGATTACCAAACGCGATCGAATGACTCCATAAAGACAGGTGGCTCTATGAGATGGACCGCGGCTTCGGTGGTTGTCGCGCTGGCGGCGGCTGTGCTCGCCCTGTGCGGCGGAACGGCGCTCGCGGCGACGGCCGGTAGTTCCGGCGCTTCGGTCACCCGGTCACTCTCCGACGGCTGCGACAACTGCACGGCCACGCCGACGCCGACGCCGAGCACCCTGACGCCGGCAAGCACTCCAACGACGACAAGCACCCCGACGCCGGCGAGCACCGCGGCGACGCGCCCCTCGGCGCCGGCGCCGGCGCCGCCCCCGAGCGTGAAGAGCAAGCCAGCCAAGCCGAAGCCGAAGCCGACGCCGACCACCCAGACGCCGACCACCCCGACGCCGACCACGCCTGCGGCATCAGCGACGTGCACGTGCACGAGCCCGCCGCTACACACGACGACGCCGACGACTGCCCCGCGGACGACCGCCCTGCCGAAGCCGCACGCGCCGACAGTCACCCTGAAGCCCGTGGCCGCGGCCAAGTCAAGCGGGATGTTGCCTATTACCGACACGGATACCGATCCGCTGGTGGCCGTGGCGTCGGCCTGCCTGCTCGCAGGCGCCGCGGCGCTCTTCGCCGGACGCGCGAAACGCGTGCCAGTCGCGGCCGGGAAGCGCCGGCGCCGCAGGCGGTCCGCCCCTTAGGCGGCCGCCTTCCCGGCTCAGAACGTCCGTACGGCGCGTATTATCCGGCGGCGAAGGGTAGCCTTCCTGCTGCCGTCGGCGTTCAGGCGGAGCCTGGCGAGTTCCCAGTCGCCGTACTCGGCCTGGTCCGTCAGGATACGTCGCGCGGCGTCGCGGGACGTCCCGCGCGGCAGGTACAAGACTCGGTAGTCATACTCGGTCATTGTCCTCTCATTGTGCGCTAACGGCCCGCATGTGCAAGCCATGCGGAGCAACAGACAGCGACTGGGAGAATCAGGGGCCGGGAACAGCCGGGGCGGTCTCGGCGGTTGCAGGGGTAGCGGTTGCAGAGATTACGGATTACGGGGCAGAGACGGGCATTTCGCGGCCGCGCCGCGTATGGTACATGCGGCGGGCGTCGTGCCGGAGTGGGACAGGCAGCCGCCTGAACGACGGGCAATGACGCGGATGTGTAAGGGTTGGGAATAGAGAGCGTGCCAGCAAGAAAGAAGGCCGCCGGTAAGGCAGCGGCGGCCTCGGACAACGGGCCGGGAACGCCGAACGCCGGTAACGGCAATGGCCACGGCACCAGGCTGGTGATCGTGGAGTCGCCTGCGAAGGCGCGGACGATTGCCGGGTACCTGGGCAAGGGGTACGTGGTCGAGTCGAGCATCGGCCACATCCGCGACATGCCCGACAAGGCGGCGGAAATCCCGCAGAAGTACCGCGGTGAGCCGTGGGCGAGGCTCGGGGTTGACGTCGACCACGACTTCCGGGCGCTCTACGTCGTGCCGAGCGAGAAGAAGCAGCAGGTCTCCAAGCTCAAGACGCTCCTCAAGGACGCCGACGAGCTCTACCTCGCCACTGACGAGGACCGGGAAGGCGAGGCGATCGCCTGGCACCTGCTCGAAGAGCTGAAGCCGCGGGTTCCCGCCAGGCGGATGGTCTTCCACGAGATCACGCCCGAGGCCATAGCCAGAGCGGTCGCTAACCCGACCGAGCTCAACCACGGCAAGGTGGACGCCTACCAGACGCGCCGCGTCCTCGACCGGCTCTACGGGTACGAAGTGTCGCCGGTGCTGTGGAAGAAGGTCATGCCACGGCTGTCGGCCGGCCGCGTCCAGTCGGTCGCGACCCGGCTGATCGTCGACAGGGAGCGGGAGCGGATCGCCTTCAGGTCCGCGAGCTACTGGGACCTCGAGGCGGAATTCGCCACCGCGGACCACGGCAGGGAACGGCTCCCCGACAGCCCGACGAGCTTCACCGCGAGCCTGGTGAGCGTGGACGGCAGACGGGTCGCCCAGGGCCGCGACTTCACGCCGCAAGGCGAACTGCGCGGCGCCGACGTCCTGCACCTCGACGGCGCGGGCGCCGGCGCGCTCGCCGGACGGCTGCGCGACAAAGCCGCCACCTTCCGGGTGTCGAGCGTCGAGCGCAAGCCGTACCGCCGTTCGCCGTACGCGCCGTTCCGCACCACGACGCTGCAGCAGGAGGCCTCCCGCAAGCTGGGGTTCTCCGCGAAGTACACGATGTCCGTGGCCCAGCGGCTGTACGAGAACGGCTACATCACCTATATGCGGACCGACTCGATCACGCTGTCGCAGACCGCGATCGACGCCGCCCGCCAGCAGGCGCGCGAACTGTACGGCGCGGAGTACGTGCCGGACGCGCCGCGCACCTACGCGAGCAAGGTCAAGAACGCGCAGGAGGCGCACGAGGCGATCCGCCCGGCCGGCGACCGGTTCCGCACCCCGTCCGAAGCCCAGCGGTCCGGCCTCAAGGGCGACGAGCTGCGGCTGTACGACCTGGTCTGGAAGCGCACCGTCGCGTCGCAGATGAAAGACGCGACCGGCGAGTCGGTGTCCGTCCGCGTCGAGGGAATCCCCGGAGATAATCCGGAACGTACGCCGGCGACTGCGCGGGCGCCGCTCTTCGACCCGGCGGCGGTCCGCACCACGGAGTTCTCCGCGTCCGGCAAGATCATCAACTTCTACGGGTTCCTGCGGGCCTACGTCGAGTCCAACGACGACGCGGCCATGGACACCGACGACCAGGAGCGCCGCCTGCCGACTTTGGCTGAGCGGCAGCCGCTGACCGCGCTGCGCGTGGACGCGGCCGAGCACGCCACCAGGCCGCCGGCCCGCTACACCGAGGCGAGCCTGGTCAAGGAGCTCGAAGACAGGGAGATCGGCCGCCCGTCGACCTACGCGTCGATCATCGGCACGATCCTGGACCGTGGCTACGTGTTCAAGAAGGGCACGGCGCTCGTGCCGAGTTTCCTCGCGTTCGCCGTTGTCACCCTGCTCGAGCGGCACTTCGGGCAGCTCGTCGACTACGAGTTCACCGCCCGCATGGAGGACGCGCTCGACGAGATCGCCCGCGGCGAGGCCGAACGGGTGCCGTGGCTGCGCCGCTTCTACTTCGGCACGGACGGGATCGAGGAGGACCCGGGCCTCAAGGCGCTGGTCAGCGACATCGGCGACATCGACGCGCGCGACGTCAGCTCCTTCCCGCTGGCCGGCACCGATATCGTCGTCCGCGTCGGCAGGTACGGCCCGTACCTGGAGCGGGACGGCCAGCGCGCCAACGTGCCGGAGGACATCGCTCCCGATGAGCTGACTCCGGAGAAGGCCGAAGAGCTCTTCAGCATCCCGAACGGAGAGGTGCCACTCGGCACCGACCCCGCTACCGGCCATGAGCTGGTGGCCAAGGCCGGCCGCTTCGGCCCGTACGTGACGGAATCGCTCCCGGAGGGCTCGAAGGACAAGCCGAGGACGGCGTCGCTGCTCAAGTCGATGTCGCTGGACACGGTGACGCTGGACGACGCGCTCAGGCTGCTGAGCCTGCCCCGGGTGCTCGGTGAGCTCGACGGCGAGCCGGTCACCGTGCAGAACGGCCGGTACGGTCCCTACGTGAAGCATGGCTCCGAGAGCCGGTCGCTGGCGACCGAGGAGGAGATGTTCACCATCACGCTCGCCGAGGCGAAGGACCTGCTCGCGCAGCCCAAGCCGCGCGGGCGGGGTGCCAGGGCCGCCGCCCCGCCGCTGCGCGAGCTCGGCGACGACCCGGCCACCGGCAAGCCGATGCTGGTCAAGGACGGGCGGTTCGGCCCGTACGTGACCGACGGCGAGACGAACGCGACGCTGCGCAAGGGTGACGATGTGGCGACGCTGACCCCGCAGCGGGCCGCTGAGCTGCTCGCCGACCGGCGCGCGGCCGCGCCGCCATCGCGCCCCCGGCGGGCCACCACTAGCAAGGCACCGACCGCCAGGAAGACGGCAACGACCGCGAAGAAAGCACCGACGTCACGAAAAAAGACCGAAACGCAAGGCAAGTAAAATTACGATCATGCAGTCGTGACCAGGGATACAGCCCTGTGTCGATAACCTAACGCCCGTGAACTTTCGCTCCTCGCCACGCAGCGACAGCCCGGGGAACGGTCTGCCAGGCCACCGGGTCAGACTCGCTCGCTCCGGGGACGGAGTCCTGTCCATCAAGCCGTTCCGGGCGCTGTGGATCGCGTTGTCGCTGTCCAGCCTGGGTGACTGGCTGTCCATCCTGGCGCTGACCACGCTGGCGTCGAATCTCGCGCACGGCAGCAACGCGCAGAATTCGGCCGTGGGCGGCGTCTGGATAGCGACGCTACTGCCGGCGCTGCTGCTCGGGCCGATCGCGGGCGCACTCGCCGACCGGCTCGACCGCCGGATGACGATGATCGTCGGCGACGTGGTCCGCGGCCTGCTGTTCCTCTCCATCCCGCTGTTCCCGAACCTGACGTGGATCTTCGTCGCCAAGTTCCTGGGCGGGGTCGCGTCGCAGTTCTGGAATCCGGCCGCCGCCGCCTCCGTGCCCAACCTGGTGCCCAGGGACAAGCTCGAGCGAGCCAACCAGCTCAGCCAGCTCATGACCTACGGCACCGCGCCGCTCGCGGCTGGCATCTACGCCGTGCTGTCCCTGGTCTCCCAGGTGCTCAGCCACGTCGTGCCGGTCTTCCGGACCAACAACGTGGACCTGGCGCTGTACTTCAACGGCGCGTCCTACTTCGTCTCGGCCATCACCGTCTACTTCCTGCGCCAGCTCGGCGGCCGGCACGCCAGCGGGGGGATCTCCGTCCCGTCGACCGTCAAGGCGATCTGGGAGGGCTGGCGGTTCATCAAGAACACGCCGGTGGTGCGCGGCCTGGTGGTCGGGATGCTCGGCGCGTTCTCCGCGGCCGGCGTTATAGTCGGGCTCGGCTATCCCTACATCACGAAGACGCTGCACGGCGGCCCGGCCGGGTGGGGCCTGGTGTTCGCGGCGATCTTCGTCGGCATGGCGATCGGCATGGGGTGGGGCACGCGGCCGTTCGGTGACTTCTCGAGGCGGCGGCTCTTCGGGTTGTCCCTGACGGTTTCCGCGATTCCGCTGGCGCTGATCGGCCTGGTGCCGAACCTGATCTTCGTGGTGTTCATGGTCATCGCGCTCGGCGTGATCTCCGGAATCGCTTACCCCACCGGCTTCACGCTTGTCGGGCTCGAAGTCGACGACGACACCCGGGGCCGGGTGTTCGCGTTCTTCCTGTCGACGATCCAGGTCATCCTGCTCACGGTGATCGCGGCGGTGCCGTTCATCGCCCTCGGCTTCACCGCGCTGATCAAGGCGATCACCGGGTCGGGCGACGTGCGGTTCGCGCACGTCGACTATGCCTCGGCCGGGCAGAACGTGGTGCTGCTGCTCGCCGCGGCGGTCGTCGCGTTCGTGGGGATCAAGTCCTACCGGGACATGGACGACCGCAAGGGCGTGCCGCTGCGCGAGGACCTGATGGCGGCGCTGCGCGGCGAGGAGTTCACGCCGGTGCCGAGCGCTGCCGTCAACGGGCACGCGCCGCCGGCGCCGCCCGGACTGTTCCTCGCGTTCGAGGGCGGCGAGGGTTCGGGCAAGACGACGCAGGCGCGGCTGATCGCGATCTGGCTGCGGGAGCAGGGCTTTGACGTGGTGACGACGCACGAGCCCGGCGCGACCAAGGTCGGGATGCGGCTGCGCGCCCTGCTGCTCGATACCGCGCACGCCGGGATGTCGCCGCACGCGGAGGCGCTGATGTACGCGGCGGACCGGGCCGAGCACGTGAACTCGGTCATCGAGCCCGCGCTCGCGAGTGGCGCCGTGGTGATCACCGACCGGTACATCGATTCCTCGCTGGCCTACCAGGGCGCCGGCCGGGGCCTGCGCAGCGCGGACATCCAGCAGCTGAACCGCTGGGCGACCGGCGGCCGGATGCCTGACCTCACGATCCTGCTCGACATGCCGCCGGAGGCCGGTCTCGGGCGGCGCGCCCGGTCGGCCGACCGGCTCGAAGCCGAACCGCTGGACTTCCACCGCCGGGTCCGCGCCGGGTTCCTGGCGCTGGCCCGCGCGGAGCCGTCCCGGTACCTGGTCGTCGACGCCACCCGGCCGGTCGGCGAGGTCAGCCAGCAGATCAAGGACCGGATCAGGGAGGTCCTGCCGGACCCGGTGCCGCACGTCTCGGAGGCGAACACCGGCTCGTTCCCGGCGATTACGGATCAGATCCCGGACCACCGATGAGCGTGTGGGACGAGCTCGCCGGGCAGGAGGCCGTGGTTGAGCAACTGCGCTCGGCCGTAGCCGGCGGGATGACGCATGCCTGGCTGTTCACCGGGCCGCCCGGGTCGGGGCGGAGCGTCGCCGCCCGCGCGTTCGCCGCCGCGCTGCTGTGCGAGAACGGCGGCTGCGGCGTCTGCCCGAGCTGTCGGCAGGTGCGCGCGGGGACGCACGCCGACCTGCTGCTCGTCCGCCCGGAGGGATTGTCCTACGGCGTGCGGCAGACCAGGGACCTGGTGCTGCGCGCGGCGGGCGCGCCGGCCGGCGGCCGCTGGCTCGTGGTGCTGTTCGAAGACGCCGACCGGTGCACGGAACAGGCCGCGAACGCGCTGCTCAAGGCCATCGAAGAGCCCGCGCCGCGGACCGTGTGGCTGCTTTGCGCGCCAAGCGCGGAAGACCTGGTGACCACGATCAGGTCGCGGTGCCGGGTGATGACGCTGCGCGTGCCGCCGTCGGACGCGGTCGCGCGGGTGCTGACGGAACGCGACGGGATCGACCCCGACCGCGCGCTGGCCGCCGCGCGCGCCGCGCAGGGGCATGTCGGCCGGGCGCGGCGGCTCGTCACCGACCCGGCGGCCGCCGCGCGGCGCGCGGCGGTGCTGAAGGTGCCGGTGCAGGCGACGTCGCTCGGCCCGGCGCTCGCCGCCGCCGCGGCCCTCGTGAAGACCGCCGAAGACGAGGCGAAGTCGGTCACCGAGCAACTCGACGAGCCCGAGCGCGAGGCGCTGCGGCAGGCCTTCGGTGAGGGCTCGACCGGCAAGGGCGTGGCCAAGGCGATGCGCGGCGTGGCCGGGGCCATGAAGGACCTCGAAGACAGGCAGAAGTCGCGGGCCACGCGGGTCAAGCGCGACACCCTCGACGGCGCGCTGCTCGACCTGGCGGCCTTCTACCGGGACGTGCTCATGGTGCAGTACGGCGCCGAAGTCGAACTGGCCAACGCGGACCGGCTCGACGACCTGCGCCGGCTCGCCGCCGCCTCGGCGCCCGAGGCGACGCTGCGCCGCATCGAGGCGGTCATGCGCTGCCGGGAGCGGCTCACCCTCAACGTCGCCCCGCTGCTCGCGGTCGAGGAAATGACTATCTCCCTGTTTCAAGGCTGATACGAAATCGCTACTTAAACACGTCTTGTCCCGATTCCCACAGGTTTACGCTGCGATCGTTTGCTTGCGTGAAACCAAGGGGGTTTACGGTGGACAAGAAGAAAAAGTGGGGCATTGTCGCCATGGCGGCGACTGGGGTTGCGGTGATCGGCGCGGCCGCCGGGGTGGCGAGCGCGGCATCGAACGTGACGGTGCCCCAGCCGGGGAGCTATGTGCTGTACGGCTGCATATCCAGCGCCAGCACCGGCCGCACGCTTGAGGGCTTCTACACGACCGCTTCGAGCTTCCAGAGTTGCCCGTCCGGAGCCACCGCGGTCGCGTTCAACAGCACCGGCCCAGCGGGCCCGAAGGGCGCCACCGGCGCGACCGGCCCCAAGGGCGACACCGGGGCACAGGGCCCGAAGGGTAACACCGGCCCAGCCGGCCCAACCGGGCCGACCGGGCCCCAGGGTCCGGCCGGGGCGGGTGCGGTGAACTGGCGGCCAGAGGTCGACAACGGCACGGAGTTCGCCGTGTCCGACGGCAGACGCCTCGCTGACACGTCCAGCACCACGGCGACCTACTCGGACGCCGGCGTGATCGTGGACCTCGGGTTGGCGAGCAATCTCGCCACCGCCAACACGTCCTACAGCGGCTCCGGTTCCGCCAAGCTCGAGGAGAACATCTGGCTTGGCACCGGTCCTCAGGCGAGCACTCCGGGCATCTACCCGCTCACGTCGGTCGACTTCTGCTACGGGCTCGGCCAGGACTACACTTCCGGGGTTCCGGGCAACTTCTACATGACTGGAAGCAACTGCGCCGGGACGAACGGGACGAATTACAGCGGGCAGACGCTCACCCTGCCGCAGATCGCGCAATACTTCCACGCGCACACGGAAGCGTACGAGTGGGTGGGCATCACCAACTCGACGCTCGGAACCGCGACGATCAACACAATGGCGGGGCAGGCAATCAAGGCTGTCGTCGGCGTCGAGAAGGAGACCAGCAACGCGCTGTTCTCGTTCGTCACCGGCTGAGGCCGCGGTGGGGGCCCGCCGCACGGCGGGCCCCCACCCTTCTGTCGTTACCCGCTAGTGACCTTTCCCCGGGCCGCGCTTACCCTAGACCGGTGGGCATGATGATGGCGGTGAGCTTCGAGCGGTACGGGCGGCTGTACTACCTCGACCCGGGCGAGCATCAGCCTAAGATCGGCGACAAGGTGCTGGTGCCCACCGACGCCGGTCCCGAGGTGGCCGAGTGCGTCTGGGCGCCGCAGTGGGTGTCCGAGGACGTCGACCTGCCGGTCTGCGCCGGCCTGGCCGGCGAGGAGGATCTCGTCAGGGACGAGGAGAACCGGCGGCGCCGGGCCGAGGGACGGCTGGCGGCCAAGCGGCTCATCCGCGAGCACGAGCTGCCGATGAAGATCACCGCGGTCGACTACGTGTCGTCGTCCAACGTGTTCACCGTCTACTTCAGCGCGCCGCACCGGGTCGACTTCCGCGCGCTCGTCCGCGACCTCGCCGCCCGGCTGCGGGCCCGCGTGGAACTGCGGCAGATCGGCCCCAGAGACGAGGCGCGGCTGCAGGGCGGCATCGGCCCGTGCGGCCGGGACCTGTGCTGCTCGACGTTCCTCAAGGACTTCGAGCCGGTGTCGGTCCGGATGGCGAAGGACCAGGACCTGCCCGTCAACCCGCTGCGCATCGCGGGCGCGTGCGGCCGCCTGATGTGCTGCCTGAAGTACGAGCACCCGCTCTACCAGGACTTCAAGAAGGAGGCGCCGCGCACGGGGACTCACGTGGAGACGCCGGAGGGCGCGGGCACGGTCGTGGGGCACAACGTGCCGTCTGACACCGTCGTCGTCAAGCTGACCGCGGACGGCCGGACCTGCGCCTGCTCTCGCGCGAGCGTCTGCGGCTCCCGCAAGGCCTATGACTCCATGTACGGCAAGGGCTAGTGACGCCAGCAGCGTTCCGTGACGTGTGTTTCGGCGAGCAGGGGTGGCCGCTCAACTTTCCATCACTTTCCGCCCCTGGAACCGGACAAACCGGACGCGAAAAGGGCCGAAAGTGATGGAAAGACAAAAAGTGATGGAAAGTCGTCGGCTACGGTGGCGTGTCGCAGCCGCGGCGGTGGTTATCTTCATGGGCGCAGCGGCCTGCACGTCGAGCGCCCCGGCGCCCAAGTCCGCCCCGAGTGCTACGGCCTCATCCAGCTCTGCCGCGGCAGCCCTCCCGGCCGCTCCCGCGCCGACGACGATCGCCGGGTATTACGCGCAGCGGCTTGACTGGCAGCCGTGCGACACGTATTTCCAGTGCGCGCGGCTGGTCGTGCCGTTCGACTACAGCCGCCCAGCCTGGCGCCGGTTCTCGCTGCCGGTGATCCGGCTTCCGGCGGCCCAGCCGGCCAAGCGGATCGGCGCGCTCGTCATCAACCCGGGCGGTCCTGGAGCATCCGGCGTCGAGTACGCGCTCAGCGCACGCTCCGGCGAGTTCACCCAGCAGGTCCTCGACCGGTTCGACATCGTCGGCTTCGACCCGCGCGGCGTCGGCGGCAGCGAGCCGGCGGTGCGCTGCATGACCGGCCCGCAGCTCGACACATACTTCGCGGTCAACGACGATCCGGCCAGCGCCGCGCAGCTCGCTGCCGTCGTGTCGGAGAGCAAGCTGTACGCGGACGAGTGCGCCCGCAACGCCGCGGCGCTGATGCCCTACGTGAGCACGGCGGACGGGGCGAAGGACATGGACGTGCTGCGCGCCGCGCTGGGCGAGCCGGCGCTCACTTACCTCGGAAAGTCATACGGAACGTACCTCGGCGCCTCGTACGCGCAACAGTTCCCGTCCCGGGTGCGGGCGCTCGTGCTCGACGGCGCCGTCGATCCCAAGGCGAGCGGCCTCCAGCTCGACGTGGCGCAGGCCTCGGGGTTCGAGTCGGCGTTCGGCCAGTTCGCGGCCTGGTGCGCGACCCAGTCGGGCTGCCCGCTCGGGGCGGCCAACGGCGCGACCGCCAAAGTGGCAGGCCTGCTGGCCGCGGCGAACGCCCATCCGCTCGGCAACCTGATCAGCGACCAGCCGGCCAACGGCGCCATGCTGCTCACCGGGATCGCGACGGCGCTGTACCTGCGGCCGGAGTGGCCGGTGCTGAAGAGCGGGCTGTCCGGCGCCTTCGCCGGGGACGGAACCATCCTCGTCGAGCTGGCCGACGCCCTGCTCGAGCGCAGCGCGAACGGGACCTACAGCAACCTGTCCGACGCGGAGCTGTCGGTCGACTGCGTCGACCGGCCCTGGCCGCGGTCGCTCGGCCCGTGGCAAGCGGCGGCGGCAACCGCGGCGAAGGCCGCGCCGCTGTTCGGCGCGGCGCTCGTGTGGGGATCGCTGCCGTGCGCGTACTGGCCGGTGCCGGCCACCGCGAGCACGGTGCGCGCGGCCGGGGCGCGGCCGATCCTCGTGGTCGGCGACCTGCACGACCCGGCGACGCCGTACCAGTGGGCCGTCGGCCTGTCCCGCGATCTCGCCTCCGGCGTGCTGCTCGGCTGGAACGGCGAGGGCCACACCTCCTACATGGAGGGCAGCTCCTGCGTGGACAACATCGTCGACTCCTACCTGATCACGCTGCGGGTCCCGCGTTCGGGAACCGTTTGCCCGTAACGCTTTCGCCTCCCCGGGGACTGAACGGGCGCAGCGCTGCGTCCTGTCCACGCTTTCCCCACAGAAGGGGCAACAACCCGTGAAGGTACTCAGTCGCGTCCTGCCCGCCGTCGCGGCGGGAATCGCGGCGGCCGCGTTCGCCGCGCCCGCCGCGTCCGCGAGCACCACCGCCCGCCAGGGTTACTCTGGCGGCGCCGGCGGCGCCGTCTTCGTGCAGACCGACAACACCGCGGGCAACGCGGTCGTCGCATACCATCGCGCGCCGGACGGAACGCTGACACTGGCCGGCACCTACCCCACCGGCGGCCTCGGCGGCGTGCTCGCCGGGTCGGTGGTGGACCACCTGGCCTCGCAGGGGTCGCTTACCTACGACCCGGAACACGGCCTGCTGCTCGCGGTCAACGCGGGCAGCGACACCGTGTCGGTGTTCCGCGTCACCGGAGACGGGCTGGAATTGCGGCAGGTCCTCTGGTCGGGAGGCCAGTTCCCGGTCAGTGTGACGGTGTACGGGAACCATGCGTACGTTCTGAATGCTCTGGACGGCGGGGCGCTCTACGGATACGGGATCGCCGGCGGTCACCTGACGCCGATCCCGGTTCGGCGCGGAGTCTCGGCCTCGATCCCAGCGCCACGCCGCAGTTCACCAACACGCCCGGGCAGGTCGCGTTCACGCCTGACGGGTCGCAGGTCATCGTGACCACGAAGATGAACGGCAACGACGTGGACGTGTTCGCGGTGCGGCCCGGCGGGCGGCTTTCCGCCGCGCCCGTGGTGAACTCCGAGCCGGGCACGGTGCCGTTCGCGATCAGCTTCGACCGCTACGGGCACGTGCTGATCGCGGAGGCCGGGACGAACGCGCTCGCGACGTTCGCGCTGTCCGGCGGCGGCGTGCTGACGCAGCTCGCGGTCGCTGACACCGGTCAGATGGCGACCTGCTGGGTGGCGCCCGCGGGCGGGTACTTCTACGTCTCCAACGCGGGGAGCGGCTCGGTGAGCGGCTACGCCGTCGGCGGCTCCGGCCAGCTGAGCGCGCTTGGGGTCGCGAAGACTGGCGCGGGCACCGTGGACGCCTCGGCGACGCACGGCTTCCTGTACGTGCAGGCGGGCGGCGCGGGCATCGTCGATGAGTTCGCCGTCGGGGCCGGCGGCGCGCTCAGCCCGATCGGGTCGGTCACGGTGGCCGGCGCCGTCGGCGGCGAAGGCATCGTGGCGCTCTGAGCGGGGCATGGCCGGCCGCGGGGAACCTGTTATGTGTTCGCCGCGGCCGGCCGTCGCCGCCGGCGGTACGCTGCCAGCGATGGAACCAGACGTGGAACTGCTCCACCGCCTGCGCGCGGGCGATGAACGGGCGTTCGTCACGCTCGTGGAGCGCTACAACGGCTCCATGCTGCGGCTGGCGGCGTCGTTCGTGCCGAGCCGGGCGGTCGCCGAAGAGGTCGTCCAGGAGACGTGGCTGGCGGTGCTGCGCGGGCTGGACGGGTTCGAGGGCCGGTCGTCGCTGAAGACCTGGCTGTTCACGATCCTGGTGAACCGGGCGCGTTCGGCCGGGGTGCGGGAGTCACGGAGCATTCCGGTCGCGGACGCGGGCCCGGTGGTGGACGCGTCCCGGTTCGGCCCCGGCGGGGCGTGGTCGTCGCCGCCCGAGCCCTGGATCGAGGAGGCAGAGTCGCGGGTTGACGCCGGTAAGCTCGGTGACTTGCTCCGGCTGGCGATGTCCGACTTGCCCGCGCGCCAGCGCGAGGTCGTCCTGCTCCGCGATGTCGAGGGGCTGACCAGCGCGGAAGTGTGCGCGGTGCTGTCGATCAGCGAGGCGAACCAGCGGGTGCTGCTGCACCGGGGCCGGGGCAAGCTGCGGCAGGCGCTCGAGACGGAGCTGGGAGGTGGGCCGCGATGAGGATTCTGGCTGTGCGGCGGCGCGACCTCGTATGCCAGCAGGTGGTCGAGATGGTGACGGCGTACGTGGAGGAGGCGCTGTCGGGTTCGGACCGGCGGCGGCTGGAGAAACACCTGGCGGGATGCCCCCACTGCACGGAGTACCTCGCCCAGATCCGGGAGACGATCCGGCTGGCCGGGCGGCTCGCGCCCGAGGACCTGACCCCGCGGATGCGGGCCGACCTGACCGAGGTGTACCGCCGCTGGCGGGCGGAGTTATCTCGGCAGCTTGTGCGTGCCGTCGCCGAGGGCCATGAAGGAGCTCCGGAACGGCGTGCCGTCCACGGTGCCGCGGACGGATCTCATCGTCTAAGTGGCTGCCGGACCAGCCTGTCCAGCGGTCGACCTCGATCACGATGACCGGCCCCGCGGGGCGCTCCTGCCGGTACTGCTCGTATCGGCGCGCGAGCATGTCGAGATGGCGCTCCAGGGAAATGCCGCCCGTGACGATGCTCGCGTGGCCGTCGACGCGGACCCACCAGAGGGCGGCCCAGTCGTCGGCGTAGTGGTCGGCGAGCAGCGCGACCCGCGGGTTCTGCTGGATGTTGCGCAGCCGCCGGAGGTTCGGCGTCGTCTTCGGCTTGTAGTCCACCGCGGTGCAGATCAGGTCCCCGTCCACGGCGAACGTGATGGGCACCAGATGCGGCTGCCCGTCGCTCCCGGTCGTGGCCAGCCGCGCTACGCGGGCGCCGGCGAACCGGACCCGTGCCTCCCCCGTAGTCAATTTCACGCTCCGTATTCTGCCGCCCACGGTCGTGACTCATGCGGCAAGGCACGCCGGGGAACCGGTAGACTAGCGAGGCGCCGTCCGCGAGGACCGCACGCCGCCTTAGCTCAGTCGGCCAGAGCGACGCACTCGTAATGCGTAGGTCATCGGTTCGATTCCGATAGGCGGCTCCCAGGTAAGAAGCGCAAATCGAACGGTTACGTTCGATGGCGTGGAACGGGTCGTGGAACGAATGCCCGCCTGCCGTGTTACCGTTCCGGCATGGCTGCCACCCCCCGTGGTCACATCGAGCAACTCCCCAGCGGTTCCTACCGTGTGCACGTCTACGCCGGAACCGATCCTGTTACCGGCAAGCCGAAGCGGATCAGGGAGACCTGCCCGGACGACGCAACGGCCATTGCAACCCTCGGTCGGCTACTCGCCGAAGTCGACCAGGAGCGGTTTCCCGGCCGCGACGCCACCCTCGGCCACGCTCTCGACAAATACCTCGAAGTCACCGACCTGGAGGTCTCCACCAGGGAAGCGCACGAGGGCTATATCCGCCGCACAATCAAGCCGGTACTCGGCCAGGTCAAGGTTCGCAAGCTCGGCGCCGAGTCGCTGGACGCCCTGTACGTCGCGCTGCGCAGGTGCTCCCGGCTGTGCGGCCGGCTGCCGAAAACCGGGCATCACACCGAAGGCGCCCACCACTGTGACCACCGCTGCGGCCCGCTACGCGACCACCGCACCAACCGGCCGCACGACTGCGACCAGCGATGCAGACCCCACGTGTGCACGCCGATGAAGCCGGCGAC
>Ga0187812_1000368_pt1 | contig 16165 bp, 14 predicted proteins | sample NC_S_2_FD_130582 | JGI IMG/M metagenome (GOLD analysis project Ga0187812, IMG submission 130582) | Wetland sediment microbial communities from Neuse River Estuary, North Carolina, USA - ASW-S_2 | ecosystem: Environmental > Aquatic > Freshwater > Wetlands > Sediment | place: USA: North Carolina...
CGCCACGATCGCGCCGATGCCGCCGAGGATCAGCCCCTCAAGGATGAACGGCCAGTGCACGAGCGCCTCTGTCGCGCCGACGAGGCGCATGATGCCGATCTCGCGCCGGCGCGCGTTCATGCCCAGGCGAATCGCGTTCGTGATCACGATGAGCGAGCCGATCAGCAGCAGCACGCCGATGGCGAGACCCACGACGCGGACGCCGTTGATCAGGGAGAAGAGGCGCGACACCACCGCGCTCTGGTAGGTCGTGTGCACGACCCCGCCCAGGCGCGACAGCCGCGTGGCCAGCGGCTTCACGTCCTGCGGCCGCTTGGCGGTCACCGACAGCGAATCCTCGAGCGGGTTCGCGGTACCCAGGCTGTCCAGGACCTTGGCCTGGTTGCCGAACTCCTGCTTGAGCTGCGAGAGCGCCTGGTCCCTCGTCACGAGGGACGCCGTGCGCACCTGGCTCCACTGCCGCACCTGCAAAAGCTCCTGCTGCTCCTGGGCGGCAGGGACGCTCGGGCCAAAGAACGCGCGGACCGCCACCTGGTTCTCGATGGAGGTCGCGATGGAGTTGATGTTGACGCTGAGGAGCAGGAACACGCCCAGCACCAGCAGCGAGATCGCGGTCGTGGTGACCGAAGCGATGGCCAGGACGGGGTTGCGCAGCAGGTTCTGGTTGGCCTCGCTCAGGCAGAAGGCCCACGTGCGAAGCCTCACTGCGTCACCTCCATGTGGTAGGGCGCAGAGAGTTCGTCGCGCTGGATCATGCCGTCCTCCATCGCGATCACCCGCTGGCGCGCGCGATCGACGAGATGCGCGGCGTGGGTCGCCATCAGCACGGTCGTGCCGAGGCGGTTGATCTCGAGCAGGATCCGCATCATGTCCTGGGCGTTCTGCGGATCGAGGTTGCCTGTGGGCTCATCCGCGAGGAGCATGACCGGTCGGCCCACCATGGCGCGGGCCAGGGCGACGCGCTGCTGCTCCCCGCCCGAGAGCTGCGCCGGCAGGGCCAGCGCGCGGTCGGTGAGCCCGACGAGCTCCAGCACCTGTCCGACCCGCCGCCGGATCTCGCGCGGGTGCACTTCCACGACGCGCAGGGCGAACGCGATGTTCTCGGCGACGTTGCGCTGGGGCAGCAGGCGGAAGTCCTGGAAGACGACGCCGATCTGCCGCCGCAGGAACGGTATCTGACGCGGTCGCATGCGGCCGACGTCGTGCCCGTTCACGATCACGGAGCCGCTCGTCGGGACCTCTTCGCGGAACAGGAGCCTAAGCAGGGTGGTCTTCCCTGCCCCACTCGGCCCGACCAGGAACGTAAACTCGCCCTTGCCGACTTCCAACTCCACATCGCGCAGCGCGGTGACCCCGGTGGGGTACACCTTGGTAACTCGGCGAAGGCTGATCATTACGCAAGAGCACCTACCCAGACAACTTGTCCCTTGCGGTCTTCGACTGGGTGCGGTCGACTCCTGCCGAATCCGAGCCGGCATTTCTTTACACTACGGAAGTTGTCGGTTTGCGCGGCCCAGGCCCGGCCTCCGTCGCGCCTCCAATTCCTTGAATCCTTCTCCCAGAACCTCGTGCACGGTCGAGATGATGAGGAACGCATCCTTGTCCGCGTGGTAGACGATGTCCTTGACCTCCTGCACTTCGCTCCGGGAAACGACGATCAGGAGCACCGGGCGGTCCACCTGGGTGTACCCCCCGCGCGCCTGCAGTTCCGTGACCCCACGGCCAAGGTGCTCGAAGACCTGCTGCTTGATCGCGTCGCCCGCCTCCGAGATGACCAGCACGGCCTTGCGGAAGTCGAGGCCTTCCTGGATCAGGTCGACGACCCGCGTGCCGACGAACAGCGCCACCGCCGAGTACATGCCGAGTCGAAGGCCGAAGAACACCGCCGTCAGGGCGATGACGAAGAAGTCGGTGCCCAGCAGGCCCGAGCCCATGCTGAGGTTCGCGAAATGGCGCAGCAGGCGTGCGACGAGGTCCGTGCCGCCCGTGGAGCCGCCGACGCGGAACACGATGCCGAGTCCTGTACCTGAGAGCAGGCCGCCGTACAGCGTGGCCAGCAGCAGGTCGTGCGTCACGGCATGGCTCGGCAGGAGCCAGAGCCAGGCCGAGAGGAGGGTGACCCCCACGAGCGTGCGCGCCAGGAACGGGACGCCGATGATGTACGTCACAGCCAGGAGGAGAGGCACGTTGAGCGCGAACACCAAGGCCCCGACCGGCCAGCCCAGTACGTAGTGCAGAACCACCGCGAGGCCGGTCAGCCCACCGTCGTTCATGCGGTTCGGGATCAGAAAGAAGTTGAGCCCGCAGGCCGTGATCAGCGTGCCGAGCGCGGTCCCGAGGATGTCACGCAGCTTGGGCATGGCTATTGGGCCGGCTCGAGCGTATACGTGCCCAGCACGAGCACCAAAAGGCGCGCCGTTCCCATGCCGACGATGCCGCGACCGTCACTGCGGGCCGCAAGCAGCAGCTGGTTCGGCGGCACCTGCGCCCCCTCGCCGAGATTCTGGCCGGAGGTGAGGTCCGCGAAGCCGCCGCCCGACGTCGGCAGCAGGGAGACGTGCGCCGTCCCGCCGCGCAGCACGAACTCTGTGCCCTGGTCGGCCACGAGCTCCTGCCCCGGCGGCACCGACACCACGGCGACCTGCGCACCGCCCGACGGAAGGGTCTTGAGGGCGGCGGCGAGGTCCGTCTGCACCGTCGATTGCACGAGGGGCGTCACGACGCCGGGCAGTGCCGACTGGATGCCCTGCGTCACGAGGGACGGCACCTGGCCGCCCAGGGCCGACGAGATCGCCTGCGTGACGTAGCTCACGGACGCCAGCGGATCCTGCGCGCTGCCCGGCGCGGCACCGGACTGCGCCGCCGCCTGCCCGAAGGAGAACCCGAGGGCGAGGACGGCGACGGCGGCGAGCACGAGCAGGAGCACTCGGCGCATGGTGAATCCTCCCTGGCCACGACGGGCCGACATCCCCATCGCGTTTTCGACGGTCTCGGCACGAATCCTGGCTAGACGGCGTGGCGCGCCTGCTGGCGGAGGAAGGCTTCGATGAAGCCGTCGAGGTCGCCGTCCATCACGGCGAGCACGTTGCCCATCTCGACGCCCGTGCGGTGGTCCTTGACCAGCGTGTACGGCTGGAACACGTAGCTGCGGATCTGGTTTCCCCACGCGATCTGCCCTTGATCACCGCGCAGGTCCGCGACCTCTTGCCGCTCCTGTTCCTCCTTGCGTTCGAGGAGGCGGGCGCGCAGCATGCGCATGGCCGACTCGCGGTTCGAGTGCTGTGAGCGCTCGGTCTGGCACGCCACGACGATGCCCGTCGGCAGGTGCGTGATGCGCACCGCCGACTCCGTCTTGTTGACGTGCTGGCCACCGGCGCCGCTCGAGCGGTAGGTGTCGACCTTGAGGTCCTCCGGCGGGATCTCGATCGAATGGTCGTCGTCGTCTATGGCCGGCAGGATGTCGGCCGACGCGAACGACGTGTGGCGGCGGCCGCTCGCGTCGAAGGGCGAGATGCGCACCAGGCGGTGCACGCCCTTCTCCGCGCGCAGGTACCCGTAGGCGTACTCGCCGCGCACCTCGAAGGAAACGCTCTTCACGCCCGCGTCGTCGCCCGGCAGGATGTCGAGGATCTCCACGGCGTAGCCGCGCGACTCCGCCCAGCGCTGGTACATCCGCCACAGCATCTGCACCCAGTCCTGCGCTTCGGTGCCGCCGGCGCCTGCGTGCAGGGTCACGATCGCGTCGAGTCCGTCGTACTTGCCGCGCAGGAGCTCCCTGAGCTCGAGCCGGCCCACCTCTTCCTCCAGGCGGGCGCATTCGCGGCGCACCTCGTCCGCCGACGCCTCGTCACTTTCGGCGCTGGCCAGCTCGTCCAGCACGAGAAGGTCCCCAACCTCGCGGTCGAGGCGCGAGACGATCTCGAGCGGTCCCTGCAACTGCTTGAGGCGCCGCCCTACTTCCTGGGCGCGGCGCTGATCCTGCCAGAGGTCCGGAGACTCCATCTCACGGCTCAGGCGTTCGATCTCCGCCCTTCTCTGTTCGGAGTCAAAGAGACCCCCTGAGGGCGAGGATGCGATCGTGGAGCGCGGTCAGTTCGTCGTGCACGCGATGCCTCCGTTATGAAGCGTTCCTGCCGTGGCAGTGCTTGTACTTCTTGCCCGAGCCGCAGGGGCACGGGTCATTGCGTCCGATCGCCTTGCCGCTGTTGTGGTGCGGCGTGCGGGCCTCTTCCCCACCGCCGGACGTCAGGAGGGCCGTCGGCAGGAAGATCGGCGGCGGCGGCGGCGGCGGCGGCGCCTGCTGCACGATCTGCACCTTGCAGATCATGCGGATGGCGTCATCCTGGATGGCCTCCGTCATGTCCTGGAACATCTCGTACGCTTCCCGCTTGTACTCGACGAGCGGATCGCGCTGGCCGTACGCGCGCAGGTTGATGCCTTCGCGCAGGTCGTCCATCGCATCGAGGTGCATGACCCACTTCTCGTCCAGGCTGTGCAGGAGGAACATCCGCTCGAGCTGGCGCATCACCTCGGCGCCGACAAGGGCTTCGCGCGCCTCGTAGCTCTTCTGCGCCTCATCCAGCACGATGGTGCGGATCATGTCCTTGGTCTGGCCCTCGAGTTCCTGCGGATCGAGCTGCCCGGGGTCGAGGAAGATCTGTTCGGCGAACTGCACGAGTCCCGCCCGGTTCCACTCGTCGGGGTGGACGCCTTCGGTGCAGAACCGGCCGACGACGCCGTCCACCGACTTTTCGAGGAACTCGAACACCTGATCGCGCAGGTCCTCGCCTTCGAGAATGCGTCGGCGCTCGGCGTAGATGATGTGGCGCTGCAGGTTCATGACGTCGTCGTACTCGAGGACGTGCTTGCGCAGATCGAAGTTGCGGCTCTCCACCTTGCGCTGGGCGTTTTCGATCGCGCGGGTCAGCATCGGGCTCTCGATGGGCTGCTCGTCATCCATGCCGAGGCGGCCCATCAGACTCTGCATGCGGTCCGACCCGAAGATGCGCATCAGGTCGTCCTCGAGCGAGATGTAGAACTGGGACGACCCGGGGTCGCCCTGGCGACCGGAGCGGCCCCGCAGCTGGTTATCGATGCGGCGCGACTCATGCCGCTCGGTTCCGAGGATGTGCAGTCCGCCGGTGCCCGGCACGCCCTCGCCGAGGACGATGTCGGTACCGCGGCCCGCCATGTTGGTCGCGATCGTCACGGTGCCCATCTGGCCGGCCTGCGCGACGATCTGCGCCTCGCGTTCGTGATGCTTGGCGTTCAGGACCTGATGGGGAATGCCGCGCTTCTCCAGCAGGCGCGAGAGCATCTCCGACTTCTCGATCGAGATGGTGCCGACCAGGACCGGCTGACCGGTCGCGTGGCGCCGCACGATGTCCTCCACGACCGCCTTGAACTTCCCCTCCTCCGTCTTGTAGACGAGGTCGGGCAGATCCTGGCGGATCATCGGCTTGTGGGTCGGCACGGTCACCACGTCGAGGTGGTAGATCTTGCGGAACTCCTCTTCCTCGGTGGCCGCGGTGCCCGTCATGCCGGCGAGCTTGCCGTACATGCGGAAGTAGTTCTGGAAGGTGATCGTGGCCAGGGTCTGGTTCTCCTCCTGGATCTGCACGCCTTCCTTCGCCTCAATGGCCTGGTGCAACCCGTCCGAGTACCGCCGGCCGAACATCATGCGCCCGGTGAACTCGTCGACGATGACCACCTCGCCGTCCTTGACGATGTAGTCCTTGTCGAGCTTCATCAAGGCCTTGGCCCGCAGGGCCTGCATGAGGTAGTGCGAGAGATCGGTGTCGGCGGATGCGTACAGGTTGTCTACGCCCAGCAGCCTCTCGACCCGCTCGACGCCCTCCTCGGTCGGCGAGACGGTGTTCGCCTTCTCGTCCACGAGGTAGTCCCGCTCGAGTTCGAGGCGGCGCACCACATCGGCGAAACGGTAGTAGAGCTCGTTCGACTGCGTGCCGGGGCCGGAGATGATGAGCGGGGTGCGCGCCTCGTCGATGAGGATCGAGTCCACCTCGTCGACGATGGCGTAGTTGAACCCGCGCTGGACCATCTCTTCGGCCGATCCCACCATGTTGTCGCGCAGGTAGTCGAAACCGAACTCGTTGTTCGTGCCGTAGGTGATATCGGCCGCATAGGCCTCCTTGCGCTGGGCCTGGTCCAGATCGTGAACGATCAGCCCGACGCTGAGGCCGAGGAACGTGTAGATCTGCCCCATCCACTCGCTGTCGCGGCGGGCCAGGTAGTCATTGACGGTGACAATGTGCACGCCCTTGCCGGTCAGCGCGTTGAGGTACGCCGGCAACACCGCCACCAGGGTCTTGCCTTCACCGGTCTTCATCTCGGCGATGCGCCCCTCGTGGAGCACCGCGCCGCCCATCAGCTGGACCTCGAAGGGCTTGAGGCCCGTCGCCCGATCCGCCGCCTCCCGCACGGTCGCGAAGGCGTCCACGAGCAGGCTGTCAAGGTCCTCACCCTGCGCCAGGCGTTCGCGGAATTCGTCCGTGCGGGCACGCAGCTCATCGTCGGTGAGCCTCTGCATGTCCGCGTCGAGCGCGTCGATGCGCTCCGCAAGTTGCCGCGCACGACGGATCTCGCGCTCGTTGAAATTGCCGGTCAGCACGTTCTGCACCAGCTTGAGCACCCTTGGGACCTCCCCACGCAGCAAACGCAGAACATCGCGCCCGCTAAGGGCGCTATGCGTTAGTTTAGCATCGCCAGGGATGCTCCCGCAATCGCGCACGGCGTCGAACGGCGTCGCACAGCGGGGCGGGCCGGGCAGCGCCCGGCCCGCCCCTGCGCAAGCCTGCCTCAGCCTTCCGGCTCCAGCAGGCCGTAGTTGCCATCGGCTCGCCGGTAGACGACGTTGATCGCATTGGTCTCCGCGTTCGTGAAGGCGAAGAAGTCGTGACTCACCAGGTTCATCTGCAGGATGGCCTCGTCTGGCGACATCGGCTTGCGAGGGAACGTCTTGGTCCGCACCAGCACGCCCTCTGGCTCTTCCGCCGCCGACACCTGGTCATCCTCGCCCGCTGCGGCCGCCTCAGCGCCGATGCCGTGCCGGTGCAGGCGGTCGTTCAGCCGCTTGGCCTGCCTCTCCAGCTTCTGGACGGCCTGGTCGACCGATGCGTACATGTCGTCTCCCCGCACCTCGCCGCGCAGGATGAACCCGCCGACGGGGATCGTAACCTCCGCAATGTGCCTGCCGCGCTCGACAGCCAGCCGCACCTGGGCCTGACCCGCGCCCGCCAGGAACTTGTCAAGCTTGCGCACCTTTCTGGACACGTGGTTCTTCAGGGCGTCGGTGAGCTCGATGTCGCGTCCGCGAACGACGACTTCCATCCGGGTCACCTCCAGCGGAACGTAGAGAGAGGTTCCCTCCCGCACCCTGCCCCTCCTGCCTAGTCCCCCGCGGGGCACGCTCCGGATGCCATCGCATAGTATGCGACCCTATGCAAAGACCCAAGCAGGTCCGGACGCGCTCGACCGGTGCATGTCCTGCGGTCCATCATGCAGCAGGTTAGGATTCCGTGAAGCAACCCGAAACCTGTGCAAACTGTGGACAACTCTGTGGATAGGCTTTGAACCGGCACTTTCGTGTCCCCGCGGATGTGGACTGTTCCACGCCCCGGCCAGACGACTCTGCATAGACCGCCAACTCCCACCATCTCCCTGGTGTGCATGCGGCGGACCCGGCCCCATCGGTGCCAGGGTGAGCACCCCCGACGGCCCACGACGGCCGCCCACCCGGCCCGCCGCAGGACGCCGGGTGGAGACACAAAACGGCCGGCACCCCGTTCGTCAGGGCACCGGCCGCCTCGGGCGGCTGGGCGATCAGACCTGTGCGCGTTCTCGCTCGAAGCACTCACGGCAGTAGACCGGGCGGTCGAGACGGGGCTTGAAGGGCACCTGCGTCTCGGTTCCGCAGGAGGCGCAGATCACGGTGTGCATCTCGCGCGGGGCGCCGACCTCCTGCCGCTTCTTGGAGCGGCAGTCACGGCAGCGCGTCGGTTCGTGCTGGAACCCCTTCTCTGCAAAGAACTCCTGCTCCCCCACCGAGAATAGGAACTCCGCACCGCAGTCCCGGCACTTGATGACCTTGTCCTCCACAGGGATACCCTCCCCGGGTCAGGGAATGTGTATCCAGCATATCCGACCGTTGCCAACGCGTCAACAGACGGACGCCAGGCGCCGCCGTGGCCGCTTCCGCGGCGCACTCAGCGCGCCAGCCGCTTGCGCCGCTTGTCCGCGTACATGGCTCGATCCGCGGCGTCGATCATCGACCGCGCGTCCTCGCGGCCCCCTTCGTCGCAGGAAATGCCGTAGCTGAAGCTGAGGTCGGTCGCGGCTCCCCCCACCTCGAATCCCGTCAGGAAGCGGAAGCCCTCCACCTCGGCGCGCAGCCGCAGAGCGACCTCCTCGGCCTGCGCCCTATCCGCGTCGGCCAACAGCAGGACGAACTCGTCCCCGGCATAGCGGGCGGCGACGTCTCCCTGCCTCGTGTGCCCCGCAAGGATGTTGGCGAACTCGCGCAGCACTTCGTCGCCCGCCAGGTGGCCAAGCTGGTCGTTGAACTTCTTGAAGTCGTCGAGGTCTATGTAGATGAGGGCAAGCCGCCTGCCCTCAGCCCGGTTGCGGGCCAGTCCCTCATCGAGGCGCATGATCAGGTAACGGTAGTTGTAGAGGCCAGGAAGGCGCGGATCGGTCGCCGCGAGGCGCTCGGTCTCGCGCAGCAGGGCCTCCTTCTCGCAGGCGATGGTCGCGATCTGCCGGGCGGCGGCGAAGAGCGCCATGTCTCCCGCGTCCACCCTGAGTTCGTACGGCCAGGCGAAGGCGACCAGGCCCACCAGGCCCTGCGTCGTGACGACTGGCAGCAGCATGCCGCCACCCGAGCCCGGCGCCAGGACCTCCTTCGCCTCTTCCCCAGTCAAGGCGAACTCCTTGCCCGCAGCCGCGGCGCGCAACGCCGCCTCCGGACCCGGGGTGAACTCGCTGCCGGGAAGAGGCAGGAGGTTCTGCCGTCCGTCCACCACGCCCGCGAAGCCGACCGAGTTCTGGAACACCCCCTCCAGGCGATCCCGCAAGGCCCGCAGGATGGCGGGCACGTCGCCGGCTTCGGCGAACTCGCGGTAGAACGCGTGCAGGAGTTCGAGGTTGCGGTTGCGCTGGCGCATGTCGATCTGCAGGTGCAGGGCGTAGCCCAGGAGCACGAGCGGCGTCGCGATGCCGAACACGCCGACCCAGAGGTACTCGCGGAATGCCACCACCACGGCCATGCCGAGCGGCAGTGTCACGACGGAGGCCATGACGTCCAGACCGAGCCCGTCCAGGACGGCGGACTGCCAGTTGAACCCGGCGAGGAGGAAGTAGCTGTCCACGATCAGGTGGTTGATCAGGAGGAACACCGCGAAGAACACCGCGAGTGGCCCAACGTCGAGCGACCTCGAGGAGAACACCGGACCAAACCACAGGTCCGTCAGGCGCGCTGCGACGAGAACCGCGATCGCGTACTGGCCAGCGTTGAAGATCCCCACGCGGAGCGGCCGGCGCTTGATCAGGGAAGCAGCGAACACGCTCGTCGCCAGGGCCAGGGCCGCGCCGGCCGGCCCGGTGAGGACGGCGGACGGAATGAGGAACGCGGCCTCGACCGATACGGTGCCCGCCCGCAGGTTCGCCGGCCAGACTTCGGCCAGCATGCCGTAGGCAGCAAAAGCCGCGACCGCCAAGAGCGGACGCGGCTGGGAATAGAGCAGCACGACGATCAGCAGGAGGCAACCGGCGATGCCGATGACCAACGCGTATCCGTGCTCTCGTCGCACTGGCCATGCCTCCGTGGAGGGGAATGCTCGCGTGCCCGACCCCGTCGTCGGCAGGGCGGTCCTCGGCCGGAGTCGCCGAGAGGTCCAGACCCGTGGACGCCAAAGCCTATGGCTGCCAAGCATATTCTGGCAGAGTGTCGACGGAACGTCCAGTGGCCCGCTCGCGTCGCTAGAATCCGGCCTGTTGCAGCACCGAGCGCAGCGGCCGCTCGTCGTCGAGGCGCACGACCAGCGCCACCGCGAGACCGGAGGCGTCGAGCGCATCCTCGACGTTGCCCTCGCAGGCGACGACACCGGATGTCGTGCGCGCCACGCGGCGCGCGATCGCCCAGCTTTCGTCGCCCGACGACCGCACGACCGCATACACCGACGCGCCGGACGCCGCGAGCGTTCGCAGCACCCCTTCGATCTCATCGGCCCGGTTGCGCACCAACAGCAGGATCGGCGGGCGGCGATGCTCCGTGGGCCAGACGATCCAGACGACGAGCAGCACCCCGATCGCCAGCCAGAGCCAGATCATGCGCACCGCCTCCTTCGGTCCTCTACCCTATGGCGGGGCGGGGGAGGCGGTGAGCGCTAGCGGTTCGGCCGGACCTCCAGGCGCGCCTGCAGGTCGCTCAGGCGCCCGAGGCGCTCCCACGGCAGGTCGAGGTCCGGTCGGCCGAAGTGGCCGTACGACGCCACTTGGCGGTAGATCGGCTGCCTGAGGCCCAGGGCGTCGATGATGGCCGCCGGCCTGAGGTCGAAGACGTCGAGCACAGCCGCCGCGATCGCCGCGTCGTCCATGCGGCCCGTGCCGAAGGTGTCGACGCGCACGGCGAGCGGGTGGGCGACGCCGATGGCGTAGCTCAGCTGCACCTCGCAGCGCCGCGCAAGGCCGGCGGCCACGACGTGCTTGGCGACCCACCGGGCTGCGTAGCTCGCCGACCGGTCGACTTTCGACGGGTCCTTGCCCGAGAAGGCACCGCCGCCGTGCCTGGCCATGCCGCCGTACGTGTCCACGATGATCTTGCGGCCGGTGAGGCCGGAGTCTGCCGCCGGTCCGCCGTAGACGAAGCGGCCGCTCGGGTTGACGAGGTAGCGGGTGGACTGGTCGCGCAGGGCCGTGGGGATGACGGCGTCGATGACCTGATCGCGGATCGACGCGGCCAGGGTGTCGTTGTCGACGTCGTCCGCGTGCTGGGTCGACACGACCACCGTGTCCACGCGCACCGGCCGGTCGTCCTCGTACTCGATGGTGACCTGGGTCTTCCCGTCCGGGCGCAGGAAGGGCAAGGCCCCGCTCTTGCGCACCTCGGCAAGGCGGCGCGACAGGGCGTGGGCGAGGCTGATCGGCAGGGGCATCAGTTCCGGCGTCTCGTCGCAGGCATAGCCGAACATCATGCCCTGGTCGCCGGCGCCCTGGTCCTGGGCCGACGCGCTGTCCCGCGTCTCGAGCGCCCGGTCGACGCCGTGGGCGATGTCGGGCGACTGCTCGTCGATCGACGTCAGCACTGCGCAGGTGTCGGCGTCGAAACCGAACTTGGCGCGCGTGTAGCCGATGTCGCGCACCGTCGACCGGATGATGCTGGGCAAGTCCGCGTAGCACGACGTGGTGATCTCGCCCGCGACCAGCACGAGGCCGGTCGTCACCAGCGTCTCGGCTGCGACCCTGGCGTCCGGATCGTTCGACAGAATGGCGTCGAGGATGGCATCGGAAATCTGGTCGGCCACCTTGTCCGGGTGGCCTTCCGTGACGGACTCCGAGGTGAACAGGTTGCGCAAGCGGGATCCCCCTTCCTGATCGGCACAGACAATAGCCGGACTGCGAGAGTCCGGCTGCGTTCTCTCATCCCTCAGCTAGGCTGCAGGGTTTGGCACCGTAGCTTTCGCCCGGTTGCCGGGTTTCATCGGGCCAGCCCCTCCACCACTCGCGATGAGCATGTTCGATTTTTAGCGCGACTCATGCTAGCACAGCGCCCGAAGCGGCGTCAACGTCGTCGCGCGCACCGGAATGCAGGGTCCGGCCTCAGGCCTTGCCGGCCTCTCCCTGAGCCGCTTGCACCTGGCCGCGGGGCACCATGGCGAAGGCGACCGTCGCGCGGGCCACGAGCTGATCGTCACACGTTATGCTGCCTTCCGCCTTGACGAACCCGCGGCGCTCCGCGACGACCCTCGCCTCGATGCGCAGTTGGTCGCCGGGTCGCACCGGGCGGTGGAAGCGCGCCCCCTCGATGCTCGCAAGAACGCCGACGCGGTCTCCGATCTCGTCGCCGAAGCAAAGCCCCGCCGTCTGCGCGATGCACTCGAGCTGCAGCACGCCCGGGAAGATGGGCATGCCGGGGAAGTGGCCCGCAAACACGGGGTCTGCGTGCGAGAGGTTCTTGAGCGCGACCGCCCGTTCGCGGGGCACGATCTCGACGATCTTGTCCACCATGAGGAAGGGTTGCCGGTGCGGCAAGAGCTTGAGAGGGTCCATGCATCCTCCTATCGTCCACGCGTCGTGGCCTGCTTCAGATTACGCGCTGGAACACGACGATGTGGCGCCCGACGAGCTCGAGCTCGAGGGCCCGGGCCGTTCCCAAGGCGACCGAGGACATCGGGTCGTCGGCCCGCTGCGCCGGCAGTCCCGTCTCGCGGGAGATGAGCTCTGGCAGACCGTGCAGCAGCGAGCCGCCTCCCGTCAGCCAGATGCCGCGATCCACGATGTCCGACAGCAGCTCCGGCGGCGTCTCCTCGAGCACGCGCCGCACGGAATCGACGATCTGGTGCGCCGGCTCCATCAGGATCGGCCGGATGTCCGCAGACGTGAGGCTGAGCGTGCGGGGCATGCCCGTGAGCAGGTCGCGGCCGCGCAGGTCGATCGTCGCAGCGCGCCCGTCCGGATGGACGGACCCCACCTCGATCTTGATCTCCTCGGCCGTCCGCTCGCCGATCGCCAGGCTGTAGGAGGAGCGCAGCTCATGAGCGATCGCCGCATCCATGGCGTCGCCTCCGACGCGCACCGAGTCGCTGGTCGCCATGCCCCCGAGCGACAGCACCGCGACATCGGTGGTGCCGCCGCCGATGTCCACCACCATGTGGCCGTTGGCCTTCGTGATGTCCAGCCCGACCCCCAGGGCGGCCGCCAGTGGCTCCTCGATCAGCTCCACCTTGCCGGCGCCCGCGCTCTGCGCGGCCTCGCGCACAGCGCGCCGCTCGGCCCCGGTGGCCCCTGTCGGGATGCAGACCATGACCCGCGGCCTGGTCATACTGCGTCCGGGCGTCACGCGGGCGATGAAGTACCTCAGCATCGCCTCGGTGATGTCGTAGTCGGCGATGACGCCGTCGCGCAGGGGCCTGGAGGCGACGATCGACCCCGGCGTCCTGCCCAGCATCTGGCGGGCCTTGTCGCCGATCGCCACCAGTCGACCGGAATCCCTCTCGACCGCCACGACCGACGGTTCGCGCAGCACGATGCCCTTGCCGCGTACCGCAACGAGGACGTTGGCCGTCCCCAGGTCCACCGCGATTTCCATTGCAGGCGTCCTCCACCCATGCCGTCCGATCGCTTGGCAATTCGTCCGGCACGGCCGAAGGTCCTGCAGTTGCCGGGCGCCCTGCTAGAGCGTCCGCTCGAGGAACTTGCGGCGCGTCGCCTCGCCCCCGCGGATGTGACGCTCGGCCTTGTTGTGCTCGAGCACGGTCTTCACCTGCCGTGCCAGTTGGGCGTTGATCCGCGGCAGGCGCTCGGTGACATCCTTGTGCACCGTGCTCTTGGAGACCCCGAACCGGTGCGCCGTGTCGCGAACGGTCTCCTGCGTCGCCAGGATGTAGTCTGCGACCTCCGCCATCCGCTCACCGGCAAGGCAGATCCCCTGCCGACTGCGCATCCGTCGGCAGAGTGATCTCGACCAGGTCCGGCGCGATCGCGCAGCTCAAGCCCAAGGCGCGCAGCACATCGCGCCGGGCGACGGCGTCCGCGCTGCGCAGGTAGGCCATCGCCGCGGACGCGTCGTCCGGGCCGGCGGGAGACGTCTCGAGCAGGAGCGCTCTGAGGCGTGCCTCGAGCTGCCCGAGCGCGAGCGAAAGGTCTTCGGGCGTGAGTCGTCCGGACGCAGCGGCCTGCACCAGCCGGCGGCGTCGTCCCGCGAGGCGCCCTCGTTCCCTCGCGACGGCCCCCGCGGCCCACGTCTCGACGCCGCGGGGATGCTCCAGCGCCGCGGTCTCCAGCGATGCCACGACCCTGGTCCAGACGGCCTGCTCGATCTCCTCGGCGGGGTAGTAGGGCGCCCTGCAGGCAGGTTCCCCGCGCCTGCCGGCGCAGGCGTAGTAGGGACGGGCGCCGCCGCTGCCCGCCAAGCGGGCGCCGCAGAGCGCGCAGCGCGCGATGCCGCTCAGGATGTAGACGCGGCCATGGCCCTGCGGCCGCCGGCGGCGCTCCGCCAGGGCTCTGGCCGCTCCATCGAAGGTCTGGCGGTCGACGAGGGGCGGCACGCGCACCCGGCCCTGTCCTTTGAGTTGCAGCATCTCGCCCAGGTACGTCGGGTTGCGCAGGATCCCGTAGATGGCCGACTGCGAGAAGGCGCCGCCCCCTTTGGCCCGCAGTCCCTGGGCGTTCAGCGCGGCGGCGATGGCGTGGGTCGACATGGTGGCCACCATGCCGAAGATGGCGCGCACGATGGCCGCTTCGGCCACGTCCACGACGAATGCCTTGCGGCGCCGGTCGTACGCGTAGCCAAGGATCTGCGTGCCCGTCACGACCCTGCCTTCGCGCGCTCTCTGCTGCTTGCCCTGGCGCGTGCGCTCGCGGATCTTGTACGCCTCGAACTCGGCGATCGCCCCACGGATCGCGTAGAGCAGACGACCATCCGGTGTGGGGCGGCGCTCGAACTGCGCGAAGTGGAGCTCCACGCCCAGGGCCTCGAGTTCGTCCGTCACGATGAGCTGGTGGCTGAGGTTGCGCGCCAGGCGGTCCGGATCGAGGCACGCGACCGCCTCCACCTCGCGCGAGCGCGCGGCCGCAAGCAGGGCCTGCAGCCCCGGTCGCCCCATGTCGGTGCCCGAGATGCCCGCGTCGACGAACGCGCGGACGGCCGTCGCGCCCAGCTTCAGCGCGAGCGCCCGGCAGGCTTCCACCTGCCCTTCGAGCGACGTGCCGTGCTGCGCCTGCTCGTCCGTGGACACCCTGGCGTACACGGCGAAGCGCCGGGTCACCCGAGCTTGCCCTGCCGACGCAACTGCGCCAGGAGGGCCCGCCAGGCCCGCTGCCAATCCTCGTCGCTGGCTACGACGCGAACTTCCATTCGACTGCCTCCTGTCGCGTGGACCGGGACAGTCTATGTGGACGGGCACTCCTCCTTGCGTTCGCCCGCGCGGTACGATCGGCCCCGCGCGGACGGGACCATTCGGCACTTTCGAGCGTTGCGGGCCTTGCGCATCATGGGGTCAGGCCGCGGACCATCCTCACGCGTTGGGGATGGCGTTGATTGGGAGGCGTCCCGACGGTCCTGGGCCGATCGTCTGCACCATCGTCGTCTGATATCTCCTGTCCGGCGATGGACGCGGACCCGGACACTCGGTCGAGGACATCGGTAGGCGCACCGCGCACCTCGGGCATACGACCGCGGCATCATCGCATCGAGGGCGTCGGGCTCAAGTGCGGCTTCAGCGCACGCACCGCTCAGCCAAAGCTCCCCCTGGCGAACGGCACACGGCGAAGCCAGCCGCCTAGATGGACCGATTGCGCGGCCGCCGGCCATTTGCCGGCGCTCCCTCGGACTCGGCGCGGGCCACGCCCGTGATGACGGCAGCATCCGCTGAGCGGGTGCTGCCGGTTTATGTTCCTGCTGGCGCTCGGCGCAGAGCCTCCGCCGTCAGCCGCGCCCAGGGCCGCACTGCGTTGCCGGTGAACGGGTGGCGTCGAGCGCTCGCTTCCAGATGTGGTCCTTCACCGCATCCGGCCCCTTCCTCGGCAACATTCGCGCCATACCTATGCGGTCAACCGTTGTGCGATGCGCCTGCCGTCACGTGCGGCAGTAGACTGCGAGGGTTCACCGGTTGGCCCGAGCGCGTGATCGAGAGCCCGAGACGCCCGCTGTGCAGGCCCTTTCGCGCGGGCATGGCTCCGATCGCCGCGCCCTGTCGAACCTGCGCGCCCACGGCGAGCGACGTCGAACCGAGGCCGGCGTAGGTCGTGACGACGTTTTGCGGTGAGCGGACGACCACCGTGTAGGCGCCGGACGGCTCGCGTTCCACGGCGTCGACCATCCCCGGCAGGGCCGCGCGCACCGCGGCTCCGGGGGGCGCCTGGATCTCCCAACCGGTGTGGTAGTACCAGTAGCGCCCAGTGGCGTCGTAGACCCAGCCGTAGCCCACCG
>Ga0187812_1000369_pt1 | contig 16154 bp, 15 predicted proteins | sample NC_S_2_FD_130582 | JGI IMG/M metagenome (GOLD analysis project Ga0187812, IMG submission 130582) | Wetland sediment microbial communities from Neuse River Estuary, North Carolina, USA - ASW-S_2 | ecosystem: Environmental > Aquatic > Freshwater > Wetlands > Sediment | place: USA: North Carolina...
CGCCCAGGGCACGACCGCCACGGCACAGGGCGCCCGGTCCCTGGCGACGGGCGCGGCGCAGGTCGGGCAGGGCCTGGACCGCCTGGCCGCCAGCGCCCCCGCGCTCGGTGCGGGCGCCAGCAGGTTCGCCACGGCGGGCGCCGCGATCGCGAACGGGCTGAGCCGGGCGACCGCCGGCGCGCTCGCGCTCGCGCCGGGCCTCTCCTCGGCGGCGTCCGCGGCAGGTCAGCTCGGCGACGGCGTCAGCCGGGCGCAGGGCGCTTTGGCCGGCATGTCCCAAGGTGCCGCGAGCCCAGGCTTCTACGTGCCGCGCAGCGCGCTGCGCAGCGCGTCGCTGCAGAGCGCCATGCAGAGCTTCATCTCGCCCGACGGCCATGTCGCGCTGTTCACGGTGGCCCTGCGCTGGAACCCCTACTCGGCGCGAGCGATCGCCGCGATGCCCGGTCTCGTCTCGGCCGCGCGGCACGCGCTCGCCACCAGCCCCCTGCCGCAGGGCACCGTCTACGCCGGCGGCCAGACCGGGTTGCAGGAGAACCTCAGCGCCCTCTCCGCCCACGACTTCCAGCAGACTGCGCTCCTGGTCTTGACGGCGATCTTCCTGCTGCTCGTGATCCTCCTGCGCTCGCTCGTGATCCCGGCCTACCTGATCGCGTCCCTCTACGCGACCTACTGCGCCGCGATGGGGCTCGGCCAGTTGCTCTTCGTCGACGTCCTGCACCACGCCGGCCTCTACTGGGTGCTGCCGTTCTTCGTGTTCCTGCTCCTGGTGGCCCTGGGCGTCGACTACGCCATCTTCCTGATGACGCGGTTCGAGGAGATCCTGCGCGAGCGCATGACGCCCGGCGCCGCCATCCGGCTCGCCATGCACCGCATGGGTCACGTGATCCTCTCGGCCGCCGTGATCATGGGCGGCACCTTCGGCTCGATGGCCGTCTCGGGCGTCACCAGCCTCACGGAGCTCGGTGTGGTCGTGGTGATCGGGCTCTTCGTCTACACCCTCGTGCTCCTCGGCTTCTTCGTGCCGGCGGCGACGGCGATCGTCGGCTGGGGGCTGCGCTGGCCTCTCCCTAGCCCGCGGCCCCGCGCGCTGCGGCCGCGCCACCGCTACGCGGGCAGGCCCCGCCGTCTGGCGAAGCCCGCCCCGAGCGGAGACTGAGACAGGGGAGCGGGCATGTCCCGCGGGCCGGCTGGAGATTCTACGGCAGGGCGCAGGTAGAGGGAGGGTTCCTGCGCCGGTTGCCGAAGCATTTGCCACGGGCGACGCTGAGGGTCGCTCAAGGGGAGGCACGCGAATGGAACACGAGCATCTCGTGGAGTTCCTGTGCGCTGTCTGTGGGGCTCAGGGTCTGACCGTCGACCACGAGCCGACCGGACCCGTCGGCGAGCTGCACTGCCCGGCCTGCGGTCATGCCCTCCACCTTCTCGCGGGCGTCCCCGAACACCGAGAGCCGATCGCTGTCTAGGAGCTACACGGCTTCGAGCGCTCCGCCACCGGCGGGGCGCTCACTTTTTTTGTCCAGGCGGGGAGCGTCCAGCAGGATTTGGCCGCTTGCGCGAGAACAAGGTGGGGGAAAGTGGGGAGACGTGGTGGCCACGGGAGGTGTCGCGGGTGTTCATGGGAGAGTACAGGCACAGCCTCGATGACAAGGGGCGCCTCTTCATCCCTGCGCGCATGCGCGACCTGCTCGGTGGGCGCTTCGTCATCACCAAGGGACTCGACCGCTGCCTCTTCCTCTACTCCGGCAAGGAGTGGGAGGGGGTGCAGGAGCGCCTGGCGCACCTGCCGCTGTCGAGCCCGGAGGCGCGGGCCTTCGCCCGTTTCTTCTTCTCCGGCGCGTCGGAGTGCGAGCCGGACAGGCAGGGGCGCATCCTGGTGCCGCAGGTGTTGCGCCAACACGCCGAACTCGAGCGCGAGACCGTGATCGTGGGCGTCGCCACCCGCGTGGAGATCTGGGCGGCGGAGAGCTGGCAGCACTACACGGACGAGAGCCAGGGGTCGCCGGAGGAGCTTGCCGAGAACCTCGGCAAGCTGGGGTTGCTCTGATGAAGCCTATCCACCAGCCCGTCCTGCTGGCCGAAGTGCTGCAGGAGCTCGCCCTGCGGGGGGGCGATACGGTGATCGACGGCACGGTCGGGTTCGCCGGCCACGCGGTCGCGCTCTGGGCCGCCATCGCTCCCGGCGGCCGCCTCCTCGGCATCGACCAGGACCCCGACGCGCTCGCTGCGGCGGCGGGGCGCCTACCCCAAGAGGTGACGCTGCGCCACGGAAACTTTCGCGACCTCGTGGAGATCGCGAGCGCGGCGGACTTCGTGCCGGCCGATGCGCTGCTCGTCGACCTCGGCGTCTCGTCGGCCCAGATCGACCGCGCCGAACGCGGCTTCTCCTTCCGCAGCGACGGGCCGCTCGACATGCGCATGGACCCCAGCCAGGCGCTCTCGGCCGACGACGTCGTCAACACCTGGGACGAGGCGGAACTCGCGCGGATCATCCGCGAGTACGGCGAGGAGCGCCACGCGCGGCGGGTCGCGCAGCGCATCGTGGCGCACCGGCCGATCCACACCACAGGGGAACTGAGGGCTGTCGTGGCATCGGCCGTCGCGGCCGGCAAGGGCGGGGGACACCCCGCGCGGCGCACGTTCCAGGCGCTGCGCATCGCCGTCAACGACGAGCTCGGCGCCCTCGCGGCCCTGCTCGACGCGGCGCCGGCCGTGGTCCGACCCGGGGGCCGGGTGGCGGTCATCAGCTTCCACTCGCTCGAGGACCGCATCGTCAAGCGGCGCTTCCAGGCGCCGCCGTACCACCAGACCACCAAGAAGCCGCTGCAGGCCAGCCCTGCGGAGCATGAGCGGAATCCGCGTTCGCGCAGTGCCAAGCTGCGCGTCGCGATCGTTCTTTCGGCGACGGAGGAGGCATAGCGATGGTCCCGGAGAGGCGCCTGCAGGAGACCTCCGTCGAGGAGTCGAGACCAAGGCCCCACGCGCGTCCCCGGCCTCGACTGACAACGTTCTACGCCCGCTTGAGCATCACGGTCGTCATCGCCATCCTGGCGGTGTCACGCTTCGCCGCGGCCGCCCAGGTCGGCTACGCCATCGACCGCACGCAGGCCCAGCTGCAGCTGGCGCAGGCGCAGGAACTGACTCTGGAGGGCCAGCTCTCCGCCCTGAGTTCCGCCGGCCGCCTGGTCGGCATCGCCTCCAAGCTGAAGCTCGCCCCGGCGCCCCCGGTGCTGTCCATCACCGTCCCGCCGGCGGAAACCGCCGCTGTCGCGAGCCGTGGCACCCGGCGCACCTCGGGCGTCCGCGCGGCCATCACTGGCCTGATCCGGTCGATCACCAGGGCGGTGGTCGGCATGTAGCGGGAGGGATGCTCTATGCCGCCCACAGGCACCCAACGGCGCCGCATGCTCGCGGCGCTGTATTTGGTCCTGGCGCTGGCCCTGGCGCTCATGGTCCGCACGGCATTCGTGATGCTGGTGCGGGGAGGGGGCCTCGCGAGCACCGGCCGGTCGGTGCGCCTGCGTCAGATTCCCGTGGGGGCGCCGCGCGGTGAGGTCGTGACGGCCGACGGCGCCGTCCTGGCCGGGTCGCGGACCAGCTACCGGCTGTACGCCGTGCCGCGGCAGGTGCGCGACAAGGCCAGGGTCGCGGACGAGGTCGCCCGCGTCCTGGACCGCCCAGCGGAGCCCCTGCGCGCGCTGCTCGCGCGCCGCGTGACCTTCGTCTGGCTCGCCCGCTCCCTGACCGACGCGCAGACGTCCGCCCTGCGGGCCCTGCACATCCCGGGTCTCGGCCTCGCGCCGCAGGCGCAGCGGGTGTACCCGAACGGCGCCCTCGCCGGCGCCGTGCTCGGCTTCTCCGGCATCGACAACCAGGGCCTCGAGGGCATCGAGCGCTCCTACGACAAGGTCCTGCGCGGCAAGAGCGGCTCGATCGGCATCGAGATGGACGCCTACAACCGCCTGCTCGCGCAGCCGCGCGTCAGCTACACGCCGCCCAAGAGCGGCGACACCGTCGTCCTCACCCTGCGCTCCGACGTCCAGCAGATCGCGGCCGAGGCCGCCGCGACGGCCCGCCAGGACACGGGGGCGCGCCTCGTCAGCGTGGTGATCCTCGACGTGCGCACCGGCGGCGTGCTCGGGCTGGCCCTGGACCCCTCCTACAACCCGGGCGACTTCGCCGCCTACCCGGCGGAGCAGCGGCGCAACGCCGCGGTGAGCGACGTCCTGCCGCCCGGCTCCACCTTCAAGGCGATCACGGCCGCCGCGGCCCTGGCCCAGGGCGTGGTGACGCCGGACTCCGGCTTCTACGACCCGGGCTTCATCCGCGTCGACGGCGTGCCGCTGCGCTGCTGGAAGCGGTCCGGGCACGGCGCCGAGAACTTCGCGGACGTCGTCGCCCACTCGTGCAACGTCGGCTTCGTGGAGGTCGGGCTGCGGCTCGGCACGCAGAACTTCTACAACTACCTGAAGGCCTTCAGGGTGCTCGGCGCCACCGGCATCGACCTGCCGGGCGAAGCCCGCTCCATCGTGCCGCCGCAGGGCCGCGTCAAGCCGATCGATCTGGCGACCATGGCCTTCGGCCAGACGCTCGCCCTGACGCCCGTCAGCCTGATCTCCGCCATCGGCGCCATCGCGGACGGAGGGGTCTGGCACCAGCCCCATCTGATGAAGGAGATCGAGGCGCCCGACGGGAAAGTAGTGAGCCGCTGGAACGGGGTCAGGCAGCGCATCGTGCCCAAGTCCGCCGCGAAGACCGCGGTGCGGCTACTCGAGGGTGTCGTGCGCAAGGGCAGCGGCCGTCCCGCCCAGATTCCCGGCTACGACCTGGCGGGGAAGACCGGCACCGCCCAGGCGGTGATCAACGGCCGCTACGTCGAGGGCAAGTACATCTCCTCGTTCATCGGCTTCGGGCCGGCGCGCGCGCCGCAGGTGGCGATGCTGGTGCAGATCTTCGAACCCGTCGGACCGTACTACGGCGGGCAAATCGCGGCGCCGGTCGTCGGACGGGCGATGGCGCGCGTCCTGGCGGCGCTCAAGATCCCGCCGCAGGCGGAGCCCCCGAAGTCCCTGCCGGACCTCCTGGGACTGGGCGGCGACGCGGCCCGCAAGACCCTCAAGGGGTTCGGCCTCAGCGCCAACCTGATCGGGCAGGGCACCAAGGTCACGGCGCAGTTCCCGCCGGCGGGGGCCGCGGTCGGGAGCGGCTCCACCGTCCTCGTCTACCTGGGCGCGGGCGGCGAGGCGACGGTGCCGGACCTGCGGGGGCTGACGGTGGACGCGGCGACCCTGGCGCTCGACAAGCTCGGCCTGCGCATCAGCGTGGCGGGCGAGGGGAAGGTCGTAGCGCAGGAGCCGGCGGCCGGCACCAGGCTGTCGCGGGGCGCGACCGTCTGGGTGGAGGCCAGGGCTCCGGCCGATGCGCATAACATGTAGACGGGGCCATCATACTGGAAGTGCAGCGAGAGGCTGTCGGAGGTTTTCTGCACATGCTGCTGTCGGAACTGGCGAAGGGCCTGGGTGTAGTCAGCGGTCCGGATGTCGCGGTGTCGGACGTCCAGCACGACTCGCGCGAGGTGACCCCGGGTGACCTCTACTGCGCGATCGTCGGCAGGGTGCACGACGGGCACGCCTTCATCCCCGACGCGTTCGCGCGGGGCGCCGCGGCGGTCTGCGTGAGCCGCGGCGGGGAGGTCCCCGCCGGCCGGAGCGCGATCGTCGTCGACGACACGCGCGACGCCCTCGGCCTGCTCGCCTCGAGGGTGCACGGCGACCCGAGCCGCCACCTGCGCATCTTCGGCATCACGGGCACGAACGGCAAGACCACGACCACGTACCTCCTGCGCCACCTCCTGCGCCGCGCCGGGCGGCGTGTGGACCTCCTCGGCACCGTCGAGCAGACCATCGGCGGCCACGCCGAGAAGGCGCACCGCACGACGCCGGAGGCCACGGACCTGCAGCGCTGGTTCCAGCAGATGCGCGCGCAAGGCACGCAGGACGTCGTGATGGAGGTCTCGTCGCACGCCCTCGACATGGGGCGGGTGCACGGCGTGCACTTCGCCGGCGCCGTCTTCACGAACCTCACGCAGGACCACCTCGACTACCACGTCACCTTCGACCGCTACCTCGCTGCCAAGCTCAGGCTGTTCGCCATGATCCCGCCCAGCGGCTTCGGCGTCGTCAACGCCGACGATCCCGCGGCCACCGCCTTCACCCGGCAGCTGCGCGGGCGGCCGATCCGCTTCGGCATCCAGGAGCCCGCGGACCTGAGCGCCCGGGGCGTCGAGCTCGGCCCGACCGGAAGCCGCTTCACCTTGGCGAGCGCCCAGGGGGAGGTGGGGGTGCACCTGCCCATCGCCGGCATGTACAACGTGCAGAACGCCCTCGCCGCAGCGGCGACCGCGCTCGGCGCCGGACTCGACCTCGACCAGGTGGCCGCGGCGCTCGAGGACGCCCCGGCGCCCCCGGGGCGCTTCGAGCGGGTGGACTGCGGCCAGCCGTTCTCGGTCATCGTCGACTACGCCCACACGCCGGACGGCTTCGCGAAGCTCCTCGGCGCCGTGCGGGCGATCACGCAGGGCCGGGTGCTGATGATCTTCGGCTGCGGCGGGGACCGCGATCGCGGCAAGCGGCCGCAGATGGGCGCCATCGCGGCCAGCCTCGCGGACCAGATCTACCTCACGACCGACAATCCCCGCTCGGAGGATCCGGGCCTGATCACCGACCAGATCGAATCGGGCATCCGCGAGCTCGGCAAGCGCAACTTCGTGCGCGAACTCGACCGCAGGCTGGCGATCCGCCTGGCGATGCGCGACGCGCGGCCGGGCGACGCGGTGGTGATCGCCGGCAAGGGCCACGAGGACTACCAGCTGCTCGGCGACGTCGTCGAGCACTTCAGCGACCGGGAAGAGGCCGCGCTCGCCTTGGAGGAGATGCGTTGAACATCGGCGAGCTGGCGGCTGCCGCCCGCGGCCGTCTCCTGCAGGGCGATCCGGCCTGGCCGATCGCGCGCGCCACCGTGGACTCCCGGCTGGTGCAGCCGGGCGACCTCTTCGTGGCGATGCAGGGCGAGCGGACGGACGGGCACCTCTTCATCGACCGCGCCATCGCCGCCGGCGCGGGCGGCGTGCTGCTACGGGAGCCGCGGCCCCTCCCGCCCGGCCTGCCCGCGGTGGCGGTCGACGACGTGCGCGCCGCCCTGCTCGCCGCCGCGCGGGCGATGGCGCAGGGCCACCAGGGCATCGTCGGCGCCGTCACCGGCAGCGTCGGCAAGACGACCACGAAGGAACTCTGGGCGGCCGCCCTCGGGCCGCTCGGGCCCGTCTTCCGCAACCCCGGGAACCTCAATTCCGACATCGGCATGCCGCTCGCGCTGTTCGGCCTCGGCCCGGAGCACCGGGCGGCCGTGTTCGAGCTCGGCATGCGGGGCCGCGGCGAGATCGCGCGCCTCGCGGCCATCGTCCGCCCGCAGGTGGGCATCATCACCGTGATCGGGCACTCCCACCTCGAGGTGCTCGGGAGCGTCGAGGCGATCGCGCGCGCGAAGGCGGAGCTGCTCGCCGCGCTCCCCGCCGGCGGGACGGCCGTCCTCAACCTGGACGATCCCTGGTTTCCCTTCCTCAGGCTCTCCGCGCCGCACCGCATCCTCACGGTGGGACGGGGGGCCGACGCGGACGTGCGCATCCTCGGCAGCGAGACGGTCGGGATGGACACCAGCCGCCTCCACCTCGCCTGCGGCGGGGCGAGCGTCACCTGCGCCCTGCCCCTGCCCGGCGACGGCGCGGCGCTGGACGGCGCCCTGGCCGTCGCGGGAGCCCTGGCCGCGGGCGTCGGGCTCGCCGCGGCGGCAGGAGCCCTCTCCCGGGCCGAGCCCCCGCACGGGCGCCTGCGCACGCTCGTCGCGCACGGCATGACGGCGATCGACGACACCTACAACGCCGCCCCGCAGTCCCTGCGGGTGGCGCTCGGCCTGCTGCGCAGCCTGCCCTGCGCCGGACGGCGCATCGCGGTGCTGGGCGACATGCGCGAGCTGGGGCCCGAGGCCCCGGCGCTGCACGGGGCCATGGGCCGCGACGCCGCGCACAGCGCGGACATCGTGCTGGCGGTGGGGGAGTATGCCCCGGTCGTCACGGCGGCGGCGCGGGCGGCCGGCGCCCAGGCGCTCACTCTCGCGTCGGTCGAGGAGGTCGCGCCCTGGCTCCGGCGCGAGGGTCGGCCGGGAGATGTCGTGCTGTTCAAGGCATCGCGCGCCCTCGGCCTCGAGGCAGCCCTCGAGCGCTGGCGGGAGGTGGCGCCGTGAGTCCGCTCTGGTCCCTCGGGCTCGGCTTCGCCCTCGCCTTCGGCCTGGGCCCCTTGGCGATCCTCCTGCTGCGCCGGCTCCACTTCGGGCAGACGGTGCGGGAGGTCGGTCCGGCGTCGCACCTCGCGAAGACGGGCACGCCGACGATGGGGGGGCTGCTCTTCCTGGTCGCCGCGAGCGTCGCCGCCATCGCGTTCGGCCCGCGCGACGACCTTCTGTGGACGGCCCTCGCCTTCACCTGGGGCAACGGCCTCATCGGCTTCGCCGACGACTTCATCAAGGTGCGCCTGCGCCGGCCGCTCGGCGTGCGGGCGCGCACCAAGCTCGGCCTCGGCGCCATCCTGGGCCTCGGCCTCGGCGCCGTGGCGCTCGGGCCCCTCGGCATCGGCACGGACGTCCTGGTGCCCTTCACGCACCTCGTCTGGCAGCCCGATCCCGTCCTCTTCCTGTTGCTCGTGCTCGCGACCGGCCTCGCCACGACCAACGCGGTGAACCTCACCGACGGACTGGACGGCCTGGCGGGCGGGCTCGGCCTGATCGTGGCCATGCTCTTCGCCGCGTTCGCGGTCGCGGACGGGGTGTTCTCCCTCGCCACCTTCTCGCTGGCGCTCGCGGGCGCCCTCGGGGGGTATCTCTACTACAACCTCCATCCGGCGCGCGTCATGATGGGCGACGTCGGCTCGTTCGGCCTCGGCGGCGCCATCGCGGTGGTCGCGGTGCTGCTGCACCTCGAGCTGGTGCTGGTGGTGGCCGGCCTCGTCTTCGCGGTGGAGACGCTCTCGGTCGCGGTGCAGGTGATCTGGTTCCGGCGGACCGGGCGGCGCCTGCTGCGCATGTCGCCCCTGCACCACCACCTGGAGCTCGGCGGCCTCAAGGAGACGGCGGTGGTGTACCGCTTCTGGATCGCAGGACTGATCTGCGCCGCGCTCGCGTACCTTGCGTTCTGGATCTGACCCACCTGGCGGGAGGAGGGACGGCGTGCACCGCAAGCCCGTGGACCACATCCTCTTGGCCGCCGTCCTGACGCTGCTCGGCTTCGGCATCGTCATGGTCTTCTCGGCGTCCTCGATCGAGGCGAGCGTCGTCAACCACAACCCGTACTACTACCTCGAGCGGCAGATGATCTGGGCCGCGCTCGGCCTGGCCGCGCTGGCCTTCTTCGCCCGCCTGGACTACCACCGCCTGGTGCCGCTGGTGCAGCCGGTGGCGATCGCCACGGTGTTCCTCCTGATCGTCGTGCTCATACCGCACATCGGCATCGAGGTGGCCGGCGCCCGCCGCTGGCTCGGCTTCAGCAGCCTGCAGTTCCAGCCCTCGGAGCTCTCGAAGTTCTCGCTCGTGCTGCTCTTCGCCCTCTGGCTGGCCCGCGTGCCGCGGGCGGACACCTTCTGGCAGGGCATCGGCGTGCCGCTGGCGATCCTGGTCCCGATCGCGCTGCTGATCATCAAGGAACCGGATCTCGGCACCGCCCTGGCCCTCGGCGGCACCGTGTTCACCATGCTCTTCGTCGCGGGCGCGAACCTCTGGCAGTTCTTCGGCATCATCGCCCTGGTGATCCCGGCGGTGGGGGCGGCGATCATCGTCGCGCCGTACCGGCTGCACCGCTTCCTCGCCTTCCTGCACCCGCAGTCCGATCCGCAGGGCGCGGGCTACCACATCATCCAGTCGCTCTACGCCCTCGGCTCGGGCGGGCTCTTCGGCTCGGGCCTCGGCCAGGGCGCCCTCAAGTACTTCTACCTGCCCGAGCAGCACACCGACTTCATCTTCGCCATCATCGGCGAGGAGCTCGGCCTGATCGGCGCGGTGGCCGTCCTGGCGCTCTTCCTCGTGCTCACCTGGCGCGGGCTGCGCGTCGCGATGCTCGCGCCGGACCGCTTCGGCGCACTGCTCGCCGTGGGTCTCACGGCGATGGTGGCGGTGCAGGCGCTGATGAACATCGCCGTGGTGACGGCCTCGATGCCGATCACCGGCATCCCGCTGCCCTTCATCTCGTACGGCGGCTCGTCGCTCGTCTTCGCCCTCGGGGCGATGGGCATCCTCCTGAACGTCTCGCGCCAGGCGGTGCGCGCCTGATGCGCGTCGTGCTCACGGGCGGCGGCACCGGCGGGCACATCTACCCGCTGCTCGCGGTGGCCGCGGCCGCGCGCGACTGGGAGCCGAGCTTCATCGGCTCGGATCTGGGCCTCGAGGCGCAGATCGTGCCGCGCGCCGGGTTGCCCTTCTACGCCGTGCCATCGGGCGGCGTGCGCGGCAAGAGCCTCACCGTGCGCCTGCGCAGCCTCCTGCGCAGCGGCGCCGGCGTCCTCGCGGCCTACCGTCTGCTGGGGCGCCTGCGCCCGCAGGCCGTCCTCAGCTCGGGCGGGTACGCGGCGCTGCCCGTGACGCTCGCGGCGCGCCTGCGCCGCATTCCGCTCGCCCTGATCGAGCCGAACGCGACCCCGGGCCTCGCGAACCGCGTCGCGATGCGCTACGCCGCGCGCCTTCTGGTCGGTTACGGGGCGGCGCAGGCCGCCCTGCCCGAGGAGGTGAGGAGCCGGGCGGTGGTCACGGGCGTGCCGGTGCAGGCGCGCCGGGCCCTGCCCCGCGCCGAGGCCCGGGAGAGGCTGGGCGTGCCCGAGGACGCCCTCCTCATCGCCGTGACCGGCGGCAGCCAGGGCGCGCGGGCGCTCAACGCCGCCGTCTGCGGCCTTGGGCCGCGGCTCGGGCCGCACGACCTCGTGCTCCTCGCCACGGGACAGCGCCAGCACGCCGCGTGGGCCGACGCCGCCGGCGAGCGCCTGCGCGTCGAACCGTACTTCTGGGACATGGACGCGGTGCTCGCGGCCGCCGACGTCTTCGTGGGCCGGGCGGGCGCGATGACGTGCGCCGAGATCCTCTGCGCCGGCCTGCCCGCCGTGCTGGTGCCGCTGCCCAATCCCGCAGTGCACCAGGACGACAACGCGGAGGTGCTGCGGGCCGCGGGCGCGGCCGTCGTCCTGGCGGAGAGCGCGCTCTCGCCCGAGGAGCTGTGGCGGGTGCTCGCGCCGCTCCTGCGCGATGCGGACCTGCGCCGGCGGATGGCCCTCGCGGCCCGCAGCCTGTGCCGCCCGGATGCCGCGGCGGCGGCGGCGCGCGAGGTCTCCCGCCTGGCCGGCCGGCTCGGGTAGAATGGCCTCAGGCGCGGAGCGCGGGCTCTGGCCGCACGAAGGGGGAGACTGGCCATGGCACGCCCGGGCCTGCGCCCGGTGCGCAGGCGGCGCCGGCTGAACTGGAGCAGGCTGCTCGGCACGCTCGCGGTGCTCGCCGTGCTGGCGGGGCTGTGGGAAGTCGAGCGCTCGCCGCTGTTGCGGGTGCAGCACATCGTCGTGACCGGTGGAAGCGGGGTCCTCGCCGCGCTCAGCGGGCTGCGCCCGGGTGAGCCGATGTGGGCACTCGACCTCGGCCAGGCCGAGCAGCGGCTGCTCGCCAGGGCGCGCTACCTCCGGACCGCGACCGTCCGGAGGCGGTGGCCACAGACGGTGGAGATCGCGGTGACGGACCGCGCGCCCGTCGCCGTGGTGGCGGGTCCGGGCGGCGCGCTTTTCGGCGTGGACCCGACCGGCCGCGTGCTGGCGAAGATCGGGACAGGCTCCGGCCTGCCGGTGCTCGGCGGCGTCGCGGTGCGCAGCGTCGGCGCCTACCGCGACCTGCGCGGCGCCGAGCTGCCCCTGGCGCTCGGCCTCGTCGCGGACTTCGGGGCGCAGCGCTTCAAGGTCTCCGAGGTGGTGGCCGCGGCGCCGCTCGCCGTCTACCTGCCCTCCGGCACAGAGGTGCTCTGGCCCCAGGGCGCGAATGTCGCAGGGACGATCAGGGAACTGAGGGCCGTCCTGGCCGCGCTGCAGCGCAAGGGGGCGCGGGCCGCCTCGATCGACCTCCGGGTGCCGAGCCGGCCCCTCGTGGTGCTGCGGCAATGAAGGGCCACTGGCCTCTGCTCGCGCTGCTCGGCCTGGTGATCGGGCTGTTCCTCGGCATGGACCTGCGCACCGGCGCGTCCGAACAGGCCAGCCTGTCCTACCAGCGCTTCGTGGCCATGACGGGACTCCTGCAGCAGCAGCAGGACCTCGGCCGGCGGCTGCTGCAGGAGATTGCGGCGCTCAAGTCCGCACCGCCGCACGGCGTCGCGGCCGCGGCCCTCAAGGCGCAGGCGGCGGCGCTCAAGAAGGCGCGCGCGGCGGCGGGGCGGACCCCGGTGCGCGGGCCGGGCATCAAGCTCTGGCTCAACGACAGCATCGCACCGGCCCAGATCGGCGTGAACCCGGACGAGTACCTGATCCACGACCAGGACCTGCTGGTGGTCGTGAACGACCTGAGGGCGGCGGGCGCGCGGGCCATCTCGATCAACGGCCTGCGCCTGCTCGCGACCACCGACGTGCGGTGCGCCGGCGCCGTCGTGTCGATCGGCCCGGTGCGGACGAGCATCCCGGTGACGATCCTGGCGCAGGGCAACCCGGACCGGCTGGCGGCCGGCCTCTCCGGTCCGACGGGGGAGCTGAGGCTCCTGTCGCTCTACGGCATCAGGATCCGGCTGACCCGGATGCAGTCCCTGGTGGTGCCGGCATACCGCGCCCCGAGCCTTGGAGGCGAGTGAACCCGTGTGGTACTTCGCGATCGCGCTGGTGCTGGGCGTGCTCCTGGGAGCGCTCGCACCGCTCTCGATCCCGCTGATCTGGGCCCGCTACCTCTCGGTCGTGCTGCTCGCGGCGCTCGACGCCACCCTGGGGGGCCTGCGGGCGGGCATCGAGGGCAAGTTCGACTTCACCGTGTTCTCCTCGGGGTTCGTCGTGAACGGCGTGATGGCCGCGGGCCTGACCTACGTGGGCGACCGGCTCGGCGTCGAGCTCTACTACGCGGCCCTCTTCGCCTTCGGTTACCGCATCTTCCTCAACCTCGGCGTGATCCGGCGGGAACTTTTGAACCAGTGGCGCGAGCGACGCCTCGCGCGGCAGGGAAAGACGCAAGCCTAGCGAAACGGGTAGGGACAGCCAGTCCCGTTGGTGGGGGCCGCAGGGAGGTTCACCGATGCTTGAACTGGACGCAAGCCTCGACCAGTTTGCCGTCATCAAAGTGGTCGGCGTCGGCGGCGGCGGCAACAACGCCGTCAATCGCATGATCGATGCGGGCTTGCGCGGCGTGGACTTCATCGCCGTCAATACCGATGCACAGGCCCTGGCGGGTTCGAAGGCCCGCCAGCGCATCCAGATCGGGGAGAAACTGACGAAGGGGCTGGGCGCCGGGGCTGACCCCGCCGTCGGCCAGAAGGCCGCGGAGGAGAGCCGCGAGCAGCTGCTCGCGGCGATGCGCGGCGCGGACATGATCTTCATCACCGCCGGCATGGGCGGCGGGACCGGCACGGGCGCGGGGCCGATCGTGGCCGAGGTGGCCAAGGAGGCCGGCGCCCTGACCGTCGGGGTGGTGACGAAGCCCTTCACCTTTGAGGGCGCCAAGCGCCAGTCCTACGCCCAGGGGGGTACGGAGGAGCTCAGGTCCAAGGTCGACACGCTCATCACGATCCCGAACGACCGGCTGCTGCAGGTGGTCGACAAGAAGACGAGCGTGCTCGAGGCGTTCCGCATGGCGGACGACGTGCTGCGCCAGGGCGTGCAGGGCATCTCGGACCTCATCATGGTGCCGGGGCTCATCAACCTCGACTTTGCCGACGTGCGCACCGTGATGTCCGAGACGGGATCCGCCCTCATGGGCATCGGCGTCTCGGGCGGCGAGACCCGCGCGCAGGAGGCGGCTATGGCGGCCATTTCGAGCCCGCTGCTCGAAACGTCGATCGAGGGCGCCCGCGGCGTGCTCCTCAACATCACCGGCGGACCCGAGCTGACGCTGTTCGAGGTCAACGACGCCGCCGCGGTGATCATGCAGGCGGTGGACCCGGAGGCGAACATCATCTTCGGCGCCGTCATCGACGAGGCCATGGGCGACCGGGTGCGCGTCACCGTGATCGCGACGGGCTTCCCCGGACAGGAGCCGCGCCAGGTGGTGCGCGCGCGCCGGGAGGCCGCGCCCGCGGCGCGTGCGGCCGACGTGGAGCTGCGCTCCTTCACGCCGCACGACCTGGACATTCCGGAGTTCCTGCGCCGCAAGTAGTCTCAGAGAGTCCCGGCGCCCCGCCTGGCCGCACCGTCGGCCAAGCGGGGCGCCGTGCGTCTGCGCGCCGCGGCCGGGCACGCGCCCCCTGCGCCGGCATGGGGGATTTGGGCCCATCCTCGGCCATGCGGTCGGACGCCCCTGCCAGCGTGCGGCAAGAAGTGCCAGGGGCGCCCTGTAGCATAGGACAGGCCAGAGGCTCGTAGCCATGGCAAGGGAGGGGAGCGCATGGTCAACCTCGACCAGCTCATGGCCCTCAACCTGGCCGCGGACACCCTGCTGCTGCTCGCGCTCCTGCGGCTGAGGGGGGAGCGGCCGGGCCCGCGCCTCCTCCTGGCGGCCCTGTTCGGCGCCGCCTGGGCCACCCTGGCGATGGCGCCCGGCCTCAGCGCCTTCGGCGGACTCACGCAGGAACTCGCGGCCGGCCTCGGCATGGTGGCCATCGTGCGCCCCTGGCGCGGCTGGCGGCCAGCCGGCCAGGACCTCCTGCTGCTCGTGCTCGAGGCGGCCGCGCTGGCCGGCCTCACGCTGCTGGCCCAAGGCATCGCCGCCGGGGCCTGGGGCCAGAGCCCCTGGCCGCCCCTCGCGCTGGGCGGCTCCCTGTTCTGGCTGGCGGTGGAGGGCGTGCGCCGCTGGCGGCGCGCGCCGGCGCCCGCGCGCCAGATCCGACCGCTCGAGGTGCGCTGGCAGGGGCGGCGCGGCCTCGTCCTGGCGCTCGTCGACACAGGCTGCGAGGCGAGGGACCCCTTGAGCGGCCTGCCCGTGGTGGTGGCCGAGCGCGTCGCCCTGCGCCGTCTCCTGCCGCGGCGCCTCTACGAGGCCCTGGCCCAGCCCGCCCTGGCCGCGAGCGCCGACGTCGCGGCGGCGGCCGAGGGCGACGACCGCATCGAGCGCAGCCTGCGGCTCCTGCAGCTGCGCACCGTCGGACAGGAGGAGTGGCTCTTCGGCCTGCGCGCGCAGGGCCGGGTCCTCGGTGGCCCGGAGCAGCCGATCGTACTCTGTCTCACGCCGCGGCGCCTCTCCGCGGAGGGGGCGTTCGCGGCGCTGGTGGGACCGCAGATGTGCCGCATGGGGGAGGGGACGGGATCGTGAGCGCAGCAGCCGCACAGATCTTCACTGCCCTGAGAAGCCTGCGCCAGCGCTTCGAGGTGCCGGTCGAGGCCGGGCACGTCTACTACGTGGGATCGAGCGAGACCCTGCCGCCGCCGCTCTCGGCGGCCGAGGAGAGCTCCCTGCTCGCCGTGCTGCCGAGCGGCGACGCCCACGTGCGCAGCGTCCTCATCGAGCGCAACCTCCGCCTCGTCGTCTACATCGCGCGCAAGTTCGAGAACACCGGCATTCATATCGAGGACCTCATCTCGATCGGCACCATCGGGTTGATCAAGGCCGTCAACACCTTCGACCCGAGCAAGCGCATCAAGCTCGCCACCTACGCGTCGAAGTGCATCGAGAACGAGATCCTGATGTTCCTGCGCCGCAACCAGAAGGTGCGGGCGGAGGTCTCGTTCGACGAGCCCCTGAACGTGGACTGGGACGGCAACGAGCTCCTCCTGAGCGACGTGCTCGGCACCGAGGGCGACCTCGTCTGCCGGCCGCTCGAGGAGGAGGTGGACCGCGTCCTCCTGCACCGGGCGATGGAACTCCTCGCGGGGCGGGAGCGCCGCATCATGGAGCTGCGCTTCGGCCTCGTGGACGGCCGCGAGCGCACCCAGAAGGAGGTCGCGGACCTCCTCGGCATCTCGCAG
>Ga0187812_1000372_pt1 | contig 16077 bp, 9 predicted proteins | sample NC_S_2_FD_130582 | JGI IMG/M metagenome (GOLD analysis project Ga0187812, IMG submission 130582) | Wetland sediment microbial communities from Neuse River Estuary, North Carolina, USA - ASW-S_2 | ecosystem: Environmental > Aquatic > Freshwater > Wetlands > Sediment | place: USA: North Carolina...
AGCCCGCTCTTCCTCAGCCATCTGCAGAATAACGGTACATATTCTGCCAGGTGCGGCTTGTACAATATATTATTTTCTTTTTCCTCTCTGCCCGCGCTGGTCTTTATAGTTCTGAACTTGTATATCTTAAATACTTTGTTCTCCTCCGTTATCCCTCTCTCCTGAACAATCAGAGGCAATGCCTTTAATATTATGGCTAATACTAAAGCAATAAGCAAAGTAAAGGGAAGAACAGCAACCAATATTATTGCCGCTAATATTTTATCCGCTTTACTTTTAATTGAGTAAATATTTTTTTCGTTTAACATTTTTTAAGAAAGCTGTTCCTTGATAAATGTCTTTGCTTTTTCAACGCTGTCGAAATTCATTTTGCGGCGATGGTGGTTGTATTTCTCTTTAACAGTCGACCAGAATTCGAAAAACAAAATCCTTTTCTTTTCCTGTACTAAATAATTCGGGATGCCTGCCGCCACTTCAATAACAATTCTATTCGAATGCTTCGTAGTATCGTTTGTTCTCATTTAGTTTTTCTTTCCCATAACTTCAACCCATGAAGTTTAATAGCTGAAGTTAATAGTTATTAGCTTTCATTATAAGACATCTATTTTATCAACAACATCTTCATACTTTCATAGAATTCATCAGATCGTAAACAGTAGATATAAATACCGCTCGATAATTTGGATGCGTCAAAGGTCGTTTTATAAAAACCAGCTTTTTGAATACCTTCATATAATACAGCAACTTCTTGCCCAAGAATATTATAAATTTTCAACGAAATAAATTTACTCTTAGGAATATAATATCCTATTGTCGTCGCGGGATTAAAAGGGTTAGGATAATTTTGTTCTAATTTATATTGTCCATGCAATTTTGGACTTTCTCTTACTGACGTTACAGAGTTATTTAGTCTTACTATTGCAGCGGATGATGCTGGCACTATTACCACATAATTCCCTGTTTGACTATCTAAAGAATCTACCGGTAACCAGGTCCCTGTCCACACCTGAGAGTTAGTAATTGAAGATTCTCCAAGAGTTACTCCTATAGTGTCGGTAACCCCATTCGGAGACTCTAAAAAGATAACCTCTGCGTTACTTAACGTTTCATCCGCAGCAATAGTAACAGTCGCATTACGCGCTCCAATATTATGTTCCTTATTGATTATAGTAACATAAAGACTATTAGTATCCGATACAGCGTACGCTGTTAAGTTTAGATTATCGGGATTAACAATCCAAATTGAATCTTCTTTCCCGCTGCTGCTAATGTCAAATGCTTTTATTCCATATCCCATCGGGTTAATTTGATAATTACCATTAGCGTCTCTTGTAACTGTTCCATTGTATTTCCACTGGTAGGTATGGAAATTTATTCCAAGACTACTATGAACAGCCCACCAATGCGAGTAATCAAGAGCAAAGAGCGCGGTTGCAAAGCAGTTATTACCCCCTTGAACGCCGGGATATCCAGTAGAGTAGCTGTTTGATTCCGTAAGACGATATGGGTAATCTGAGGCTCTGGCTATAATGTTATACTGTGTCGGGTAATTATATGTATCCCATGCTGTCGATAACATCTCATCAATTAATTGGGATGGTGTTTTACTGCCAGTGCCATGTCCTACATATAGATGAAAAAAGACATTGCTTACAACACCGGAGTCCGATTGATCTGTGGCAAATTGCGCTCCCCAATTCCAACCGGTAGTGCTGCCGCTCATGTCTGCCCCTCCGACCTTTGCGTCAGGAACAGAATCTTCTATAGCATTAGCAAATTTTTTCCATTTGCTATAAAAGGTTAAATAACTCGTTATATCTTGATCTTGAAACTTGTAATCCGGTTCATTACCTATAGCGAAATAATCTAGATATTGTCTGTAACGATTCCAAATATATTTTGCCGTAGCAGCATCTTGCTGAGAATCTCCATTCTGTAGTCGAAGAGAATAAATTATCTTTATACCTGCTGATTTTGCAAATCGGAATAACGCATCTATATCCTCATAAGTAGGGATTGCCACAGCCGGATCATCAACAGAAGCTCCTCCAATGCGAAGATTTTTGATTCCTAGATTTTTAAATAGCATGAGAAGTTGGACATTCGAAGAATCAAAGAAATGACCATTTACACCGGCATTGCTGTTAAGTAAACTTGCCGTCTCAAAACTTAATCCGCTGAAATCTGATGGAATGATTACTCCGTAAGCTTTTGTGTTAACATTTATTGTAACTAATGATTGAGCCATTAAAGCGTAACCGAATACAAAGCATGCAAAGAAAATATTTATTACCGATCTCAATTCTATTATATATTTCCCTTATAATTAATTAAAGCTAACTTCTCCAACTTTAAACCGTTATTTCATTAAGATCATTTTCTTCGTTACAGAGAAACCATTAGATTGCAAACGATATAAGTAAACTCCGCTTGCCAATTTCGTCGCATTAAATTCTGACTTGTAGTATCCTGCCTTTTGAAATCCTTCATATAAAGTTGCAACTTCCTGACCGAGTACATTATATACTTTCAATGAAACAAAGCTGCTCTTTGGAACAGAGTAATTTATAATTGTTGTCGGATTAAAAGGATTAGGATAGTTCTGACTTAAAATAAAGTTAGTAGGGATAACATTTGGAATTTCTTTAATGCCGTTGAGTTGACCATCATACAACTTGAGTTGGTTTGGATACCAGTTCAAATCACCGAGAGCAAAGCCGTCAGAGCCTGCGCTTTGCATAGCTGTATTAGAATATGCTAAATTCTCGGGCACAGGATAACCTTGGGTCGTAGCCCAATTTGATGCTACTAATGCGAATTTATTAGTCGGGTCTGTAATTAAAGGACATGGGTGAAAATCTCCGGCTGTTCCTGTCTTCCACATTAAATCTATAAACTTAATCAAACTGTCAGTCCCTGATGTTACCAGTGATGATGAGAATCCGGGATCTGTGCTGTCATTATTAGCGGCATATAAGCCAGGCCATGATTGCTTATCGTTAAACATACTTTTGGTTTGTTCATCCATCCACTTTGGAGGTGTAATTAAACCGGAAATATGTGTAGTGTCGCTTACTGATGTCCAGTAATTATAAATGCTCTGTGGCCAGTAATAAGCATTATTCTGAACCACTACATTTCTACTAGCTTCGGTTAAATTGTATGGAGGATTTAGTAAACTTACGAGCGAGTCTAAATAAAATACCGAATATCCGAATTGGTTAGACGCAGGAGCATACAAAAAGCTTTTTATAAGCGAAGAATCTCCCCCGTAAGATGCTAAGCAGTAAAAAATGTTGTCCCTTATAACTCCATTCGTTAGCTGCGGTACATTAATAGGATTCCAGCTTCCCAAAAAAGAAGTGTTATGTTCATACTGTAAGTATCCCACCCAGCCGAGATCACCGAAATCGGAGAATTGTACATCAAAAAAAGTATCATTAATTAATTTTAAAGTATCAATCGGAAAGGCTGAACCTACCCAAGTCGATCCAAGATTAATTATATCTCTGAATTCTGTGTTCCTCACTGACAGTTTACAATGGCTTGCGCTTATAAGGATTACATTATTTGAAAAACCGTCAATTACGCAGTTGTTAACTGCAACAGGAACACTATCGCCCTTAACCTGAACTACAATGCCTGTTCTTGTTAACTTGTCTGTTCTATAACCTAAAAAATATAAATTACTTAAATTGATACTACCCCTCGTTGGCTGGAAAAGTGTGCCTGGCGAAGAATTGTTTACATTTATAAAAGGTTCAATTACAGGAGGATGACCGGTTAGTGGATTTGTCTTCCCAACTATGTTTACATTGTAGGTCGTTTTTAAAGTATAACTGACAAAATACACTGTGTCTTCAGAACCTGTCTGCTGCAATACATATACACGGTTAGGATTACGCTGACCGGAGGCATTTGTATCTGCCGAGATAACATCAAATAAGTTGCCTGGCGGCAAAGCTGAAACAACAAGAGTGTCTGACCCTTGTGCGTAGTTCAATCCTGGCAATATGAATAATGCTATAAAAGTTACCAATGTCGTAAAGAAGATTTTTTTCATATAGATACTCCTTATATTTTATAGTTAATTTTAACCGGACATTCGCTCAATGTTCGGAGATTATTTATCTTACTTTTTGCTGCTTCTCTAAAAAATTTCTTATTCTCGATTTTTTAATATCGATAGCTTCTTAATTACCGCTTTCTAATATTTTTTTTAAGGTTATAATCATTTAGATTATTTCATCAACAACATTTTTTTTGTTTGAGTAAACCCGTTTGATTGAAGCCTATATAAATATATACCGCTTGCTAATTTTGATGCGTCAAAATCCGCTTTATAAGATCCTGCGTTTTGGAATCCGTAAAATAAAACCGCTACTTTTTGCCCTAGTATGTTATATACTGTCAGCGATGCAAATCCGTTTTTCGGTAGCGAGTAATTAATAACGGTTGAAGGGTTAAATGGATTCGGATAATTTTGTCCTAACTTGAAAACTGCTGCGACGGAATTCTTGTCCTTTGCATTGTCAATAATGGAATCAAGAGGAACATCTGTTGAGCTTATAGTAATTAGCGTGTCGGTGGGATTAACAGTTCCTCTATAGCCTGCCTGTGATTGGTTATTTGCAAAGCTTGTTCCGTCTCCATTAAACGATTCTAATCTTTGCACACCATTTGGATTGTTTGAGGGAATTACAAATCCGTAATTTCCTGCGCCGCCGTTGTAACCGGCAGGATAACCAATTTCGGTAATTCCGTTAGACTCGCCAAGATAGCCGGATAGCGGTCTGCCAGTTCCGTTTATATTATCCCACCCAAAAATAAATCTGCCTTGAACATTGCTGACCGCTGCAGCAGTACCAACAAGCAGTGCACCTGATTGGCTCGCGGGTAAAGTTCCTGAAAGATCTAAAAAATTTATTGAATCGGCGCTAATTATTCTTGTAAAAGATGTAGTTCCGGTTTGTTCAACCGTTATAGCTAAATGTCCTGGTGTAGTTGGAGAATAGTTGCTTTTTTTATTAATAGGAAAAAGTACGATCCACAAGTTCTTACTGCCGAATGCATCAGTAGTAAATGCATTGCTTGTGAAAACACCTGCGCCTGTTACGGTTGGCTGAATTGGATTTCCGTTGTCTCCGTCGTAAGCACAATAATTTCCAAAATAAGAGCTTGGCGCCCAAAAAGCTGCCGCCTTCATATCGTATTGAGTCGATGGAGTTAATCCTTGCAGCTGAATTCTAAAAGCAGTTCCTACAGCTTCATAGGTTATATAATTTCCCATATACTGTGGAAAAATCAATTCATGTATTGCTTGAGTGAATGCGGACAGAGTAACAACTGTATCTACTGGGTTTACGGTGCCGGTAAAGCCTGTTGAAGACTGGTCGTTTGCAAAGCTTGTTCCGTTCCCGTAAAATAACTCTAACCGTCGTACGCCGTTTGGATTATTGGTTGGTATTACAAATCCGTATTTGCCTGATGAAGTATCATAGTCTGCCGGGTAATTTGTTTCTGCTATTTGATTGACTTCTCCGATATAACCGCTCAATGGTCTACCAGTTCCTGAAGTATTATCCCATGCAAACACAAACTTACCGCCTGCTTGACTTGTCTTTGCGCCTCCGACTAATAATGCGCCGGACTCGCTTGCCGGTAAGGTTCCGGATAAGTCAAGAAACTTAATGCTGTCAACACTTACTAATGTTATTGAGTTTGTTGTACCTGATGGCTCAAATGTAACGGAGAGTTGTCCGGGACTTGCTGGGTTAAAATTGCTTTGAGCGTCAGGATAAAGTACTACCCAAAGGTCCTTATTCCCAAATGCGTCTGTTGTAAATGCATTATTGGTATAGATACCAGCATTTGTTACATTAGTTTGTATTGTAGAGCCGCTGTCTCCATCAAACAAAGAGTAATTTCCATAGTAAGTATTTGGTGACCAAAATGCCGCCGCTTTCATATCATATTGTGTTGACGATAATAGACCGTGTAATTGTATTCTGAAAACACTTCCAGCTCTTTCGTTTGTTTTATTTACTCCCATGTATTGTGGAAAAATTGTTTCCTGCATAGAGGGTGTGTTTGATGCGTTGCTAGATCTTTTACCAATCATATAAAAAAATTGCTGCATTATTGTCGACCCGTTTGTAGTACCTCCGTTCATATACCAAAGATTTATCTTCTTAATCCCTTTGGCATATGTTAAATTTACAGCATCGTACCCCTGCTGTGCGGTTATTCCATTTGCTGTCGTTCCAAATGTTAGCTGCACTACCATCTTATCAATATCTCTATTATTGAACTGGTACAATAGCGTATCTAAAGCCTCTCCGTATAGTGACAGGCTGCCGGAATTAGTTAACCCGTAGTGTGCATATCCTTGCGTTTGAAGACCGCATATATCTACTTTCTGAGAAACGTTATAATAATTCCACAGTTCCCCCGTTGGATTATAGTCGGTCCCTGATGGATTCCAGCTGCTAAGCAGCGACCGCACTATTATCAGCGTCATTAATTGCTTATTATATTTTTGAGCTATCTGCTTGGCTGAGTCCAGAACCATAAGTGTCGTATCTAAATTCCACGTAAATTCCGGTTCAAAGGTCGGCTCATAATCATAGCTCAAGCATGTAATATTTGTATCCAGGTAGGTATTCCTTGATATCTTTGCGCCGAGCGAATCTAAATTTAGAAATCCTGAAGTGCTCGCAATTATTTTGTTGTGCGGAAAAGACTGTCTAAGATTTTGCACCCAATTTTGTAGCTGCGCAATTTTACTATCCGGTATCGGCTGAACTCCCATGGTTATATAGAAGGCGTCGTTTGGGCTTATGTAATCTCTGTTCGACACATAGAAAGATATCATATATGAATCGCTAACGGAAGCTTCCCAATAGAAACAGATAGAATCCGCTTGCTGGGCATACATAATTGAGCTTGAGGAAAATTCCGAGACGCTCCAAAATAATAAAATCAATAAAGAGTGAAATAAATATTTAGATAGAGCTAATTTTATAAAAGTTTTTCTCACGGTTATATTCCTTTTTTATAAATAATAATTAGCAAAACAGTTTCTAAAATTTAACGTGTGAGTTAATGTCATTCCAAGTTCCAGCGCAGTCCAATGTCCATTGTCATGCCGTAATCTTCTTCAGAATACGGGTACCTTCCATATTGAATTAGATATAAATCATTCGCACCGTTTATATTGTTAATATCGAAAAATGCCTCCAGCCGAAACCAGGGCAGACTTTGTTTTGCTGAAAAATCCAATCGTAAATAATTATCTTTAAAGGAACGATTTTGTTGAAAGAAATTAGTATTAAAAAAAACATTAGCTTGATATATCATAGAGAAAAGAGCTGAAAATTTTCCGTAGTCAAATCCTAAGGATAAATTTACAATATCATTTGGTTGATTAATCAATCTATCGGAATATGTTGTATCGGTGTATACTGGCTTATATAAAGGATACCCTGTATTCCCAGTGATAACATAAGGGTATGTTGCCTTTGAAAATGTATGAGTATAATTTATATTCATCACTAACCCCGAAAGCGGTCCGGGTAAATACCAAAAATGAGTTTGCCAATCGAATTCAATTCCCCAAATATTAACTCGGAAAGGATTGTTGACTGATGTAGTTAATGTATATCCTTTAGTGCTTGATGGAAGCCCGGGATATTGCGTTGGATCAGTAATATAAACTCCTTGCGACAAAAATATTAGGTGGTCGATCTGCTTGAGGTATCCGCCAATTGTAAGAAGCCCAATAGTGTTGTCATATGCTGAAAGCGTCAAATCGTAGTTCTGAGATTTTGCAGGCTGTAGTGAGTAATTATGCCAAAGTACAGTATGTGCCGTTGGATTAACATCAATAGCTGGCGTAATCTGGTTGAAACTCGGATAATTAATAGTATTCGTATATGCAGTACGTATATCTAGCCAAGTTAAAGGTTTGTATCTTACGCTGACATCAGGCAGCCAATATCCGTGATACTCATTTATTGTCGTGTCAGTATGTGTATAATTAAGAGAACCTGCATTAAAATATTTAGAAGCTTCATACGTTGTCTGAAGTTCCTGGAATCGAACACCTGGTATTATAGTTACAATTGGTCCAATATTTACTGTTGTCATTATATAACCGGCGCCTTGATGCTCGTTGCCTGTATAATCGCTTGCATCTGATCCGTATATATCAACGGCATAAGGATTAGAGCTGCCGCCCGATTGTCTTGGCTTACCGAGAGAGTTGTTCACTACTACACCAACAACCTGCGAGAGCAGACCTATATTAGTCCCTGAGCCCATTGAATAATTTCCATTTAAAAACTTACCATAACTGAATCCTGGATCCAAGAATGCCGTTACTGGAAATTGCGAGTTAGCATTAAGATTATAGGATTGAGCCAGCCACGGAAATGCATCCAGAATAGCCTGACGTGAGTCTTTATCGGTACTGTACCATAAACTTCCCGTCCCAGTATTGTAATCATAGTACGAGTTTGTATATTTGAACATCCCGCCAAACTTTATTGTAGCTGAAACTAAGTCTGAGAAATTAAAACTTTTCTTTAGATCAACCGATCCGGATATATCCCTGTGTTTTAAATAGCTATTGTTCGTAGAAATAGTGTTAAAGAACATCTTGGTCATGTCGATTTTAGCAGCGCCAATTTGAGCAATATCTACAGGTGGCAGATTTTCAATCTTGGAATCTAAGCCAGCAACGGGCTTTTGAAGGAAATCGACACTCCAGCCTCCTCTATTAATATTCTCTGTAAATGAATGAGATATTCTTACATCGGCATCAAAGTCGAATATTTTTTGCTTTAATGCAAGCAGGTCAGTAATAGTATTTAGAGTTATTGGCGTATAGCCGGCATCATAAAGTATTTGACTATTATTAATATCATACTCTTGATCTCTTGTATCCGTCTTAGTATCACTAGAGCTGAAAAAATTCATTAGATCTATTTTCCCCTCAGGTAATTTATAATCCAAAGTAAAAGTTGCCCCATAACGTCGCCTTTCTTTTGGGCTATAAGTTGGGGTTATATTATTAAGAGGTGGTATACCCGTCGTAGTATTTACAGGTATAGGCGTTCCATAATTTGCGTTTAATTGATCCGAAGTAAGATTTATTTTCTCCACAACTCCTTCAGCAAGAATACCCAGACGGTCATTTAGAAATCTATCACCAATCGCGCCGCTAAATTTGTAATCGTTATATGTACTTTGAAGATTTTCGTACCTTCCCTGAAGCGAAAGATTAACCTCCGGCGCACCCGAATTTAATTTTTTTGCCTCTCTTATCTGGAAATTTACAACTCCACCGAGTACGGATGCGTCCATATCCGGTGAAACTGTTTTGAATACCTCGATCCCGCTTAGCATGTTTGAAGATATCATACTCATATCAACACTCCGGTTATCGTAATCGGTCGCGGGCATTGGTACTCCATCAATCATGATTTCGTTATATTTCGGTTGTAATCCGCGGATGGCAACTGCGTATCCTTCTCCTCCGGACCTTAACAGATATACGCCTGAAAGCCTGCCTACCGATTCAGCCGCATTTGCATCTGGTAATTCCTGTATGCGCGCAGCGGAAACCACATTGACAATATTTTGTGATGACAGTTGTTGGTTTATCGCTGCATTTTGTCCGCTCGCCTGGGCTGTTACTACTACTTCTTCTCCGCTGACCCCTACCGGTTGAAGTTTAAAATTTTGTTGAAGGTGTTCACCATCTTTTAAGTCTATTTTTATAGTTACGGTTTTATACCCGATGTAAGATACTTTCAATGAGTAATGCCCCGTCGGTACATTCGAAATAAAATATTTTCCATCTATATCGGCAGCTGCTCCCATGCTGGTTTTTTCCAGCATTACTATGGCGCCTAACAATGGCTGATTAGTAACTGAGTCTATTATTTCGCCCGTAATTTTGCCGGGAGTTCCGCATAATATAAGCTGGGAGGCAAAACTAACAATTAGTAACACAAGAATATAAATGGTAGATGATTTCATTATTCCATTCCTTTTGAGATTGCTGCACTCAATCTTATTACAAGATAATTTTTACTTGCGCAGTTATTTTTTACAATCGTGTTATGTTGAGAAATAGATTTTAATAATAGTGTAACGTGAGTTGATTAGTCATCAACGTGAAGAAAAAAGAACATGTCCGTTGTCCGAAAAGTAAGACTATTAAAATTGTTCAGCTGTACAGTCATTGATTCCGAACAACGGTAAAGTTAACATACATTTACTTTAGTAACATCATCTTTTGAGAGATTACATTTTTTCCCGCAGATAATTGGTAAATGTAAATTCCGCTTGGCAGATTCATCCCGTTGAAGCTTACATTATAGATTCCCTTTTCCTGTCTTTGGTTGACTAATGTTGTCACTTTCTCTCCAAGAACATTGTATATCGTTAGTGTTACCATTGATGCTTCCGGCAGTGTGTAGTTTATTACTGTCGTCGGGTTAAATGGATTTGGATAGTTTTGATTTACCGCAAAGCTAAGAGGCTTGTTCGTGTTATTTACCTCTATTACCTGGGAATACTTGAAAGCACCGCTGTTATCAACTTGTTTAAGTCTGTACTGAAAATTCCCATAGAGTGCAGTATTATCTGTAAAGGAATATGTCTTCGTGCTGCTGCTGTTTCCGCTGCCTTTAACAAAACCGATCTTTGAGAACTGAGGAGCGGCGCTTCCTTTTACTTCTGCTCTTTCAACATCAAATCCGTAGCTGTTAAGCTCTGTTGCTGTCTGCCACTGAAGATTTACTCCAAGTGAACTAACTGACGAAGAGAAGGAAGATAACTCTACAGGAAGTGGCGCATTAGTTGAACTAATTGAGACAACTGTATCTGACGCAGGTGAAACCATTGCATTAACAGTTCCAGAGAATCCTCCAACTGCCTGGTCATTAGCGAAGCTCGTTCCATCTCCGTTAAATACTTCTAATCTTTGTACTCCATTAGCATTACTATCTGGAATTACAAAACTGTAGGTCCCAGCTACTGCATATGTTGAATAATTTGTAGGATAAAATTTCTCAGTAATACCATTATTTTCTCCCACATATCCGCTAAATGGTCTACCTGTTCCTGAAGTATTATCCCATGCAAATACAAATTTACCCTGCACGTTGCCAACTGCTGATGCGGTGTCAACAAGCAATACACCGCCTCTGCCGGCAGTATTACCCGAGATATCAAGCATTGTATAAGAATCTGCACTAAAAATAGTATCAATAACAGCAATATTAGCAGATAATCGACAAAGTAATCTAATTTTTCCAGTATTTCCTGCACCAAATTGGGTTTGATTAATAGGATACAAAACTAGCCACAAATTTTTGTTTCCAGACGCATCCGTTGTGAATGCATTAAGGGTATAGGTTCCAGCACCTGTAACAGTTGTCTGTATAGGGCTTCCGTTATCTCCGTCAAATATACAATAGTTCCCATACGTGTGGGTTGCATCGAAATAGGTCCCTATTTTAACGTCGTAAGAAGTAGAGGTTGCTAGACCTTGAAGTTGGATTCTGTAAACTGTTCCTAGCGATTCATAAGTTAGTTTATTTCCCATGTACTGAGGGAAAATTATCTCATTCATGGTTTGAGCAAACAATGTTTCCGTGGCACTAAAAAGGACGAACAGAATTGAAAACATTAAAACAAGTTTTGTAACAATGTGTTTCATATAGCCTCCTTAATTTATTTGGCTTTGATAGATTTAATTATTAGTTATTTAAAAAAGATTTTTAGGTTCGACTATCTATAACGAAATATTTCGTTTTTTAATTTTTATGCTGAATTGCTCTTTGAAGTTTTTTCCAGTCATTCAGAAATTGTTCTAAACCAAGATCGGTTAACGGGTGATAAAATAATTGTTCCATTATGCCGAAGCCCATTGTAGAAACATCCGCGCCTGCCAGCGCTGATTCTAAAACATGCATTGGGTTACGCAGTGCTGCCGACAATACTTGAGTCTTGTACCCGAACTTATCATATATCTGTCTTATTTGTTTTACTAATTCCATGCCGTTTGTACCGATCGCATCCAATCTTCCGACAAAAGGGCTTATATATGTTGCTCCTACTTTTGCAGCAATTAATGCCTGTATTGCTGAAAAACATAAAGTCGTATTTATTCGTACGCCTTCCTGACTAAGAATATTAATTGCTTTTATTCCTTCCTTTATAAGTGGAATTTTTACAACTATATTTTTCCTGATCTTTACAAACTCACGCGCTTCTTTCAATATACCGTTCATATCCGTTGATGTTACCTCTACGCTTATATCTCCCTCCGGAAGTATATCGCATATCTCTTCTACCAATGGAATGAATTCACGACCTTCCTTGGCTACGTGGCTTGGATTGGTCGTTACGCCGTCTAGTATTGCCCAGCTTTTGGCTTCCTTTATTTCATTTACATTTGCTGTGTCTAAAAAAAATTTCATATGGAAAAATCTCCTTGCTCTAAAATTATTAGTTTATGAATATTGATTAAAAAAATTATTAACTATTGAATAGCCGTTATTATATTATGCACGGCTATAATAATGTTTGTTTATTTCCCTTTTGATCTTCGGTTTAGTTAATTACTTAGTCTAAATTTATCTGCTATAGTTTTTCAATGAATTTCCTGCGCCGCAACTGCTGCGGCTCGATCATCGGAAATGAAACCGATTAAAATATATTATTAGTTTTAATCTTTCATTTCTAAAAGCAAAAGTTGGTAATGTTGTTTAAGATAAGAGTATGCTTAATTCAATATGGATGCAATAGACGTAAATTTGTCTTCCATTTGAGATGATTTCAGAAGAAGTTTCTTTGTATTGCTGATATGTATCTGCATCTTTTTCTTTGCTAATTCAGGATCCTTTCCTGCTATCGCTTTTATAATCTCAAGATGTTCTTTTACAGTCGTCTCTATTCTTCCCTCAAGATGACCGGAGATAAATCTTATTCTATGAATTTGACCTAGCAAGTTCGTAATTATTGATTGTATCCTTTTGTTGCCTGCAATATTTAAAATTAATTCATGGAGCTTAGTATCTGTTTCAAACGATAGAACGCTGTCAAGAGTTTTTTCAGCCAGCAAAAATTGTTGCTCCAATTCGCTAAACTTTTCTAATCCTTCTCTATCAACCTTTTCTGCCGCACATTTTGCCGCAAAGCTTTCAAGCGCAAAACGGATGTCTAGAATCTCTTCTATATCTTCTTTTTTTAAGTCTGAAACATATGTCCCTTTGTAGGGTATATTTTTTACCAATCCGTCATTCTCTAACTTTCTGAATATCTCCCTGACCGGTGTCCTGCTTATAGAATATTTCTGAACTACTTCTTCTTCAGTTATCGGCTGACCGGCACGAAGTTTATGCGTTATAATATCTAACTTTAATTGCTGATATACTTCGCTCTTCTTAGACAATTTTTTTTTCTGTGATTTGTTAGCTTTCACTTCCGTTTAACTTTCTATTTAGTTCAATGTGTAAAGTTAAAAATTTTCTGCTTTAAGAGATAATAATTTTATCAATCATTATTATTTTTTGAGATCTTAGGATTAGAAAAATTTATAAAGTTAATGGCAGGTTTATTGCTCAATACAAGGTCTATGTCTTTTGTAATAGAACTTAATACTCTTTCTTGTGATTCTCTTGTAAAGCCGCCGACATGTGGAGTTAGTATTACATTATCGAAATCATTTAGCCGGGATTTCCCCGGTGGTTCGTTGAGGCGAACATCCAGAGCAGCGCCTTTTATTTTTCCCGTTTCTAATGCTTTGACCAGGTCATCTTCTGCAATTACTCCTCCTCGCGAAGTGTTGATTAGTATACTTCCCGGTTTCATCAGACCGAAAGTTTTCTCATTCAGCACTTTGTTTGTGTCGCTATTTAACGGCAGGTGAACGGTAACAATGTCTGATTTGATTAACAGTTCATCTATATCTTTCACAGCAGTACTTATGGCAGTATCTTTCATATTATACTTATCATAGGTAATAACTTTCATTCCAAAAGAATTTGCTCTTACTGCAACTGCATTTCCTATTTTTCCAAAACCTAATATGCCAAGAGTTTTGTTGTATAACTCATTGCCTATATGGTTTTGTCTATCCCAGTTTCCAGCCTTGGTGGATTTGTCTCCTGAAGTAATTTTCCTTGCTAATGCAAGCATTAATCCTATCGCAAGTTCAGCTGTTGCGATAGTATTTCCGTCAGGTGTGTAACACACTACTATGCCTTTCTTGCTCGCATAATCAACGTCAATATTATCATATCCAACGCCTGCTCTTCCGATTATTTTTAATGAACCGGCTTGGTCTATAATTGTTTTATCTACTTTTGTTTGATTCCTCACTAATAATGCTTTTGCATCATCTATCATCTTGGCAAGCCTTTCAGGAGATTGCCAAAGCTCGGCATGTCTCTCTATGGAATACCTATTAGTTAGGTCATCCAAAGCTTTTCCTGTGATATTTTCTGGTATTAATATATCCAATTTATTTTCCTAAATATTTATTGCTTTTAGAATGATTAGAACAGACAGGCACAGCTTCGCCCGGTCAGTCACATTGGTTTGTTATATACATATTTGTATACAATTAAAATGATATAAAAAAACACCCTCTTTATAATACCGTTATAGCTTTGTTATGTGTTCTTTTACTTAAACACCGCTAAAATCATCTCCCTGCTTCTATAAATTTTGTAATATATATGTGTTTACTCGGATTTTTCTAATATCTATAACTGATATGAACCAAGTTCTAACTGGATTCTCTTATAATTAAATCTGCGTCTAAAATTACTTTCTCGGGCTTTATATATTTCTTTTCAGTTTCTATCAAATTAAGTAATATATCGGCAGCTTTCCTTCCCATCTCAAAGGACGGCTGATCTACAATTGTCATCGGTGGATCTACCAAAGTAGTTATTTCATTATTAGAAAAACCAACGATTCCAATATCTGATGGTATCTTTAGCCCGGCTTTTTTTATGCGCAAATAAGCGCCTATTGCCACTGGAGAGTTAACAGCAAAAATAGCGTCAGGTATATTATCGTGTTTTAATAGAGCATCCATAGAGTTATACCCGTCCTTCTGATCAAGACCTCCAAACATTATGCTGCCCTCAAATAAAGGCATATTGTTTTTTTTCATCGCCTTTGTATAGCCGTCTAACCTTTTTTTACATATGTCCATAATCTTTGGTCCTGCTAAATGCGCAATATTCTTATAACCCCTCCCGATTAAATGTTCAACCGCATTGAATGCACATTTTGTATCATCAATTACAATTTTGTTAGCAGTGATATCATCGCATACCCGGTCGAAAAATACTACTGGAATGCCTCGGTCTATTGCTCCCTGAAAATGTCCGCCGCTTTTTGTGTTCATCGAGACTGAAGCAATAATACCTGCAACTCTTTGGCGAATCAAAGAATTTGTATTTATTACTTCTCTTTCAAACTTTTCATCAGATTGGCATAATATAATTGTGTAACCGGCGTTATACGCGACTTCTTCAATTCCGCTGATTGCATGGGAAAAAAACTCATATTTAAAGTCGGGCACAATAACGCCTATGATTAACGCTTTGCTTTGCTTCAAGCTTTGGGCAATAAAATTTGGTTCATAATTAAATTCTTTAGCAATTTTTTTTACTTGCTTCTTAGTAGAGGCGCTAATTAAAGGATGGTCTTTTAAAGCACGTGAAACCGTAGAACGTGAAATCCCAAGTTTTTCAGCTATGTCCGACATTGTTATGTGTTTCATGTACTTGATTTTATAATAATTGTTTATGCAATCGAGTGCAATAATACATTTATTAATTTCTTTTGTCAAGTCTTTTTTTATTATTTCATTATTTTTTTTCTGTTATGCCTTAATTAATTTCATCACAGCAACCCGCTTCGACTTGTCGGAGACGAGGCGAGGCAGCGAATTATTTTGATTGATTATACTAATCCTTTCCGCAACCAGCCCGTCCTCTTCGCGAATCGACCAGCTGGTTTTACTCAAGCTGTCTCGTCCTTCGA
>Ga0187812_1000373_pt1 | contig 16046 bp, 11 predicted proteins | sample NC_S_2_FD_130582 | JGI IMG/M metagenome (GOLD analysis project Ga0187812, IMG submission 130582) | Wetland sediment microbial communities from Neuse River Estuary, North Carolina, USA - ASW-S_2 | ecosystem: Environmental > Aquatic > Freshwater > Wetlands > Sediment | place: USA: North Carolina...
GACGACCGATATCACGCCCGCCTTCTGACATTCGGCCACTAGCTCCCTGATCGGGTTGACTATGCCCGTCGAGGTGTCTACGTGGGTCATGAAGACCACCTTGTACTTTGATTTGTGCAGTCGTTTACGAAGGTCGTCTGGGTCCGCGTGGCTGCCGTCCTCGTAGTCTACCGACTCGGCCGTGGTCCTGTGGAGCTTGTTCAGGAGAATCATCCTCTTGCCGAAGTAGCCCGTGTTCACAGTAAGGGTCTTCTCACCGTGTGAAGTCAGGCTTACAACTGAGGACTCCATCCCTATGGTCCCCGAGCCAGTGAAAACGAACTGAATCCCCTTTTCGTTCTTGAAAACGTACCTGGCCAGCTGGATGGTCTCCTTGAATGTCTCGTAGAACTCCGCACCCACGTGCGGTAGCTGTGGGCCGGCCATGACGTCCCTCACTCGTTTCGAAAGGTTTGTCGGACCCGGAATCAAAAGTAGCTTGTCTTCCATTGTTACCGCCTTGTAAGCTTCTGGCACGGATAATAAGCTCTTCAGATGTATTTGAAAATGTCCGTCAATTTCTCAATATGAATGATACTTGGGTCGTCGACCCGCGTTGAATGAGCTAGAAGGAACCCCTTTCCGGCTGACTTCATGAAGGCAAGGTCGTAGACTGTGTCCCCTATGGCGATGGTCTCCTTGGCGTCTAGACCAAGAGACTTCAGCATCGAGAGGTAGGCGACGTCCTTCCTGGTGGGGTCGACCTTCCCAACACCCGTGGGGAGGATTCGGCCAGACCCATCGAACCGAAGCCCATTCGCTATCCAGTGCTTGACCCCCAGCTCCTCCGCAACCTTCTCGGCCAGGATGTCGATGCCCGAGGTCACGATGGCGGGCTCGATGTTCCTCCGGCGAAGCTCCCGAAGAGTTTCCGGCGCTTCCCTCCTAATCTTGTAGCCTGAAAGTATCGCCTCGACTTCGGCGAGGGTGACGCCTTTTGGCCAGGCGGCTATGTCCCGTCTCATGAACTCGTGATAGTCGATCTTCCCCTCCGAGTACAGCTTTAGCGACTGCTGGCTCTCGCGCGTGGTTCCGAAGAAGCGGTGTATCGCAGCCCAGCTGCTGTCTTCCTCGAGGAGGGTGCCGTCGAGGTCGAAGCCCGCTAGCCTGAAGCCACCCCGCATCAGATCCTGCTCCTGATGGGGAGACCCATTAGCTGCACGGACTGGGCGAGGACGCGGCTCGCTGCGTCCACAAGCGCAAGCCTGGCGTCTCTGACGGATGGGTCGGACTCCTGGTTCACGGGGACAGACTCGTAGAACTCGTTGAAGGTGAGCGCAAGGTCGTGGGCATAGCGCGCCACCTCCTTAGGGGAGAGGTACTCTCCGGCTGAGGCCACGGCTTCGTCTAGCATGGAGAGCTGCTTGAGCAGCCGCCTCTCGACCGGCTTCGAAAGCTTGGAAGCAGATTTCGAGTCGATTGCAGGTTTCCCTTCCGTCTTGTCAAGGATCCTTCTGGCCCTCGCATAGGTGTACAGAAGGTAGGGGCCGGTGTCGCCCTCGAACCTGAGGGATTCCTCTATGTCGAAGACGATCATCTTGTCCGGGTCCTGCTTCAGAAGCTCGTACCTCAGTGCAGCGACGGCGAGCGCCTCCGCGACGTCGTCGACCCAGCTGCCTGACTCCTTCGGGTTGCGCTTCCGAGTCTCCTCGACCGCCTTCTTCTTCAGTTCGCCTAGCATCCTGTCCACGTTGACGTAGATGCCCTTGCGTCCCGACATGTGGGCGAACTCCCCTTCGATCGAGAAGCCGAGTGCCGCTGCGGTCTTCTTGGAGAGGGAGACGACTTCGTAGCCCCTGTGGAGGTAGCGCTTGCTCGAGCCGGGCCTGATCTGTTCCAGAACCTTTGCGACAATCCTCTGGAGGTAGCTCTGTCGCGTGTCGATCACTGACACCGCAGAATCGCAGGCTCCGAACTTCGCCTTCTCCTCTCCTTTCGTTAGGACGCTAGTATAGAGCGTAGCGCCGCTTGGCTGTCGGGCCGCGTACCTGTTGTATCGGAAGGGGTCTTCGACGAGACCTATCTTCCAGGCCGCATAAGGAATGTCCTTCGCGACGTAAACCGTAGTGCCGTCGGACCTGACTACCACCTTCTGCTCGCCCGTCTCGGGGTCGGGTATGACCCAGCAGCCTGCGTTGTCGCCCGATGTCTCTAGCTTTGCCACGCCCTTCCGCTTCATCTCTTCGAAGAGCCTCTCCCACATTCCCGAGTGAACAATCTGAGACTCCCAGTTGAGGAGGTCGTAAGAAGCGCCGAGTCTCCAACAGGTCGAGAGCTGGTCCGTCAGGATCCTGTCGACGATTGCTCTAGTGTACTCCGCCAACTCGCCCTTTCCCTCTTCAATCGCCTTCAGTACCTCCGACCTCCTGGCGGCCAGACCGGGGTTCTTCGCGTACTCTTCCGTCACTTTGACGTACACGCTGTCCCCAGCGTAAGAGTCAAACTTGGTCCCGGGAGGAGACTTGTCCGCCATGCCGAGGAACCTGAAGCCCACTATGATGTCGGCGACCTGGGCTCCAGAGTCGTCAACGTAGTTCAGCGCTTGAACTGGGTGGCCGAGATGGCGCATCACCCTCACCAGGCTGTCGCCCAAGACCAAGTTCCGAGCGTGCCCGATGTGAAGCGCCTTGTTGGGATTCACGTTCGTGTGCTCAATAGCAACGCTCTGCCCCTTCCCGCTGTCAGAAGCGCCCACGGGTCCCTCTTTCCTTGCCTCCTGAATAGCGTCGACAGCGAACTTCGCGTAGTCGAGCGAGAAGTTCAGGTAACCGCCCTGATGGGCAGAAACCGCAGCGGCGTACCCGTGATGCTCCAAGTCTGCCATGATCTTGTCTGCCATCCTGATGGCGACCTCGCCCGGCTTCTGGCCGGTCAGCTTTGCTATCTTCAGAGGACACGAGCTCGACAGGTCACCATAGCTGGGGTTGGGCGGTATCGCGAGGTCTAGCTCTACATCTGGGTAACCTAGCGCCTTCCTTGAGCCTTCAATCAAGAGCTCGACCTCGTTCTTGAACTCGCTGAACTTCATCTCGAACCCAGCTCGCTTGGCCGCACCAACAACTGATTTGTCTCTTTTGCTGCCCTACGCGCTGTCTTGCTCAAGAAAGGAGGCGCGCATGCACTTCTCATCCCCCGGGTGAGGCTGAGGGTTTTCCTCCGCGTCTCAGGCGAGAGATCAACATGGCCAGGGCGACGCCGGCAACGACTCCAACTATTGCCGGCCCCAACTCGGTCAGGTACGCTACGGCCGAGGGAGGGGTCTGCGTCTGCGTGGTCACTGTGACTGTAGAGCTGCTGACAAGAGTGGTAGTGCGTGTCGTCGTCGATGTCGAGATACTCTGAGTGGTGGAGGTGACGGTAGACGTTCTTGTTAGGGTGAAGAGGGACACGAAGGTTTCAGTCGATGTAACGCTCGAGGTGACGGTCACGGTATTGCTGGCTGTGGTAGTGACCGTTGTGGTCGTGGGCATCGTCACAGTCGAAGTTGTCGTCGATGTGGTGGTTGCGAGCTGAAAGGGCGGGATTGGGCTATAATAGACTTGGTTCGACATCTCTTGTTGGTTGTATCCGCCGAAGCAATAGAGCGCAGAAGTATACACGGCGCAGTCCAGCAAACCAACAGCAAAGGGGTAGTTGGCAGCTTGTGTCCAAGTCCCCACTCCCGTTGCTGAAAGCGGAGCGTAATACACTTCGTTAGAGTACTGCTTGTTCGCATAGCCGCCCACACAGTAGATGTAGTTCTCGTTTGCCGAACAGCTGTGCGAGTATACAGTAGTTGGATAGGCTGTCGTGCTGGCCCAAGTTCCTACACCACCTGAACTCAGAAGTGGCGCAAAATAGACGGCGCTGTACCCGGTTGACCCTGCGGCGCCGCCCACGCAATAAACATAGCCCGATACGGCGACGCAGCTAGGGCTGTTGACACTTATCGGATAGCTGGTACTCGCAGTCCATGTTCCAACATCTCCGCTCTTTGTCAACAGGGAGAAGTAAACACCGCTGTTCTCGCGCGACCCGTTAAACCCACCTATGCAATCCAGATACCCACCACTGGTGACGCAGCTCTCCAATGTTACGCTGCGGGGGTATGGTGTCTCTTCGGTCCACGACCCCAATCCAGAGACGAGAATCGGAGCTGAGTAAACGCTGCTGCTCACTGATATGGATTCGATAGGGTTGTTTTCTTGATATCCACCGACACAGGTGACCGACAGAGCGTAAGTTACGCAACTCTCACCTCCGACGGGGAAAGGGTAAACTGTTGTGCTGTTCCAACTGTTGATCCCAGCGCTCGCTGAAAAAATCCCAACTTGCACCTCGTTGGTGTCAGCCGCAGAAGGCGATGTTAGGCCGCCCACGCAGAAAACGTACCCATAACCATTCGACGCGGCGCAGCTTTCTTGCCCAAGTGCGGTCGGAAGTGGCGACGTGCTTGTCCATGCCGACCCCAGCGCTTGACCGTGCGATGAAGAGGTCAGAAACCCGAGAATCAAGACCGCGACAACGAACATCAGAACCAAGTGCTTTTGTGTCGTCTTGTATGACAATGCGCCAGCCTATCTCGTTACGAGAGATAACCCTTCCCCAGCGGGGCGGGAACAAAGAATTAACTAATCAACGATGATGGACAGGTCGGGCCCGTAGCCTAGCACGGATCAGGGCGTCAGCCTCCGAAGCTGAAGAAATGCCTTCAGAAACCGTGGGTTCGAATCCCATCGGGCCCGCCTTCAGTTTCTCCAGGGGCACTATGAAGTGAAATTCGAATGGTTGCGTAGGAGAGACCCTACGACTCAGGAGCACCCAGGGCTCAGTGGGTTCCTATTCGTCTCCTAGCTGCCTGCTTTTGTCTTGATTGCGGCCAGCTGGGAGTCCATCGGCGGCGAGCTGACAAGTTTCTTCTGACCCGTGGAGAAGTCTATGTCGTAGAAGCACTCAGCCATCCGCCCGCCGTAGTCGTGGGCAGGCGGCTCAGACTTCGCGCACAGATCGGTCGCGTACGCACACCTCGGCCTGAACCTGCAGCCCGGAGGGATCGACACGGGGCTCGGAACATCGCCCTCGAGGACGCGGAGCTCCTTCCTCTTCGAGGGGTCGGGCAGGGGAACTGAGGCGAGCAGGGCTTTGGTGTAGGGGTGCTTCGGGGATATGAATATGGAATCGGTCGGTGCCAGCTCCACTACCCTGCCCAGGTACATCACGGCAGTCCTGTGGCAGACCTGCCTGATCACAGCGAGGTTGTGCGAGATGAAGAGGTAGGTCAGGTCGAGCTCGCGCTGCAGCCCTGCCAGAAGCTTGAGTATCTGAGCCTGCACCGAGACATCGAGGGAAGACGTAGGCTCGTCGAGGACGATGAACTCCGGATTGACCGCAAGGGCCTTTGCCACGGCTATTCTCTGCCTCTGGCCGCCGGAGAATTCATGGGGGAACCTGTCCAGGTGGTACCTGTTGAGTCCGACCCTTTCTATCAGCTCCGCGGCTCGCTCCCTGCCCTCGCTCCTCGAAGAGACCACGTGGTGAATCCTCATCGGCTCGAGCAGAGCCGATTCTATCTTCTGCCTCGGGTCGAGCGAGGCATACGGGTCCTGGAAGACCATCTGCATTTTCCGCCTGAATGGCTTCAGGTGCCTTCCCCTCAGCGCGGAAATGTCCGTCCCGTCGAACCTGATGGCACCGCTGGTCGGGTCGGTTAGGCGCATCACTGTCCTCCCCAGAGTCGTCTTGCCGCACCCGGACTCTCCCACGAGGCCCAGGGTCTCGCCTCTTTTGATGTCGAGAGTGACACCGTCGACGGCTCTAACGTGTGCGACAGTCCGGCTGAGAATGCCCGCCTTCACCGGGAACCACTTTACTATGCTGTCCATTTCGACAATGGATGCGTCGCTCTTGTACATCTCGCTCACATCCCTTCGTTGTACAGGAAGCACGAAACAAGGTGACCCGGTGAGACCTCCAACAGCCTGGGCTTTTCCTTGGAGCACCTATCGAAGGCTCGAGGGCACCGCGGGTGGAACCTGCAACCGGTAGGGGGGCTGATGAGATCTGGTACCGACCCTTCTATCGAGGTTAGCTCCTTGGCCGCGACGTCAGGCCTCGGGACCGCTGCTAGGAGGCCCTGGGTGTAGGGGTGCAGGGGCTGGGCGAAGAGTTCCTGGATGCCGGCGACTTCGACTATGTTGCCAGCGTACATGACTGCGACCCTGTCGCAGACCTGGGCCACTATCCCCAGGTCGTGCGTGATCAGTATGACGGAGCCGTTGATCTGTTTCTTCAGGTCCTTCAGCAGCTCGAGTATCTGTGCTTGAACGGTGACGTCGAGCGCTGTGGTTATCTCGTCTGCGAGGAACACCTTCGGCCCGCGGATGAGTGCCATGGCGATCATGGCCCTCTGCTTCATCCCCCCAGAGAGCTCGAAGGGATACATTCGGAAGACTCTGGCCGGATCTGGAAGGCGCACCGTGTCAAGAACAGAGATGGCATAGAGCTTGGAGAGGCGCTTCATCTCCCTACCCGACAGTCTTGCCCCGTCGAGGGCTGACCGAAGCCTCGACCTCTCTGCTTCGATATCGTGTTGCGCCACGCCATCGGCAGCAAGCCTCTCGAGTTCCTTGAGCCGGTTCTCGATGAGCCTCCTCGCGAAGACTTCGGGTTCCGCCTCAATTATCTCCGTTATCTGCGAACCAACGGTCAGGACCGGGTTGAGGTAGGTGGTAGGATCCTGAAAGACCATGGCGATGTCCTCAAGCCTAGCCAGCCTGAGCTCCTCCTTCTTCAGGGCGAGGAGGTTCCTCCCGTTGAGCAGCGCCTCCCCGCTCTCCACGACTGCGTTGGGTGGAAGGAGGCCGCTTATCGCCAGTGACGTGACCGACTTGCCGCACCCCGACTCCCCGACCAGTCCCAGAATCTCTCCCCTCCTTACCGAAAGGTCGATGCCGTCAAGGGCTTTCACCTGTCCCGCGTAAGTGTTGAACGAAACCCTCAGGTTGCGAATCACGAGCACGTCCTCGGGCATGGCTTCGACAGTCGTCTGCATCCTAGCGCCTCAGTCTCGGGTCGAAAACGTCCCTGATGCCGTCGCCCAGTAGGTTGAAGCCGAGGGAGATGATGAATATCGTAAGGCCCGGGAAGATTACTAGCCATGGGGCGATCGCAAGGTGCTGTATGCCCATGTTGACGAGGTTCCCGAGCTCCGGGTAGTATGGGTTGGGAGTCAGGCCGATGAAGATCAGCGCGGAGACCGTCAGAATGACGCTGCCTATGTCCAGGGTGGCTTGCACGAGGAGGGGGTAGATGGAGTTCGGTATCACGTGCAGGAAGAGTATCCTCGTCCTGCTGGCCCCCATGGCCCTCAGGCTCTCGACGTAGGGCCTCTCCTTCTCGCTGAGCACCTGCGAGCGGACCAGCCTGACGTACACAGGCCACCAAGTCACCACTAGGGCTATCGTAAGGAGCGAGAGGCTGACAGGGAGGCCCCTTGCCTCCAGGACGACGACCAGCACGAGTGCGAGTAGGATCACAGGAATCGAGAGAAAGACGTCAGTCAGCCTGAGGATGAGCTCGTCCAGCAGCCCGCCCGCATACCCTGCGATGGCACCGAAGACAACGCCTATCACGACGGCCGAGGCGACCACTTCCAAGGCGATCTCGACGTCGGTGGGAATGGCGAGTATTATCATGCTGAGCAGGTCGCGCCCCTTCAGGTCTGTCCCGAGAGGATAGACCGAGCCTCCGCAGTTGAAGATGTTCTTGAAACCCCAGTTGACCACCGGGTTGTTCCAGCACAGGCCCAGCTGCGGCGCGTAGTGCTGCCACGACCCTGGGTTCACGAGCAGTCCGGATACAGCCGAAAGCACCAGGGTGCCGACCGAGATGACGATGCCGATCACAACGAGTGGGTTCGACCTGAGGAGGTGGAGGGAGAAGCGGACGTCCGAGGTCCGCCTCGTCCCTGCCTCCTGTACAGTCTCCGTTTCGAGTTCTTCCTTCATGAGTATCTTATCCTCGGGTCAACCTTTGCATAGATGATGTCCACGGCCAGATTCGCAACGACGATGATCAGCGCAGTCACGAGCGTGTAGAGCTCGATGAAGTTCACGTCAACGACGCTTATGGCTGCAACCGCCGTGCTGCCAACGCCAGGCCAGGAGAACACGTCCTCGATGACCACTACCCCACCAAGAAAGAAGGCGACGAGGAGTCCGCTGATGGTGACCGCAGGAAGGACAGCGTTCCTCAGCGCGTGCTTGTAGACTATGACCCGCTCTTTGAGGCCCTTCGACCTTGCGAGCAAGATGTAGTCTTGGCGGAGAGTTTCGAGCATGCTCGACCTGATTATGCGGGTCAGCGCGCCTATGCTTGTGATCGAGAGGACGAGAGCCGGCAGAATCAACGCCAGCAGCGAGTCCCAGAAGTAGGGAATGTTGCCCGACAGGAGGGAATCGAGCATCGGCATGCCTGAGTAGGTGTGTATCGTGCCGATGTTGGCGAGGCACAGTCCGCACGTCGTCGATAGGGAGCCGCTACCCGGGAGTATGCCAGACCCCCCCAGAGTGACGTAAAGTACGAAGACAATTTGGAGTATTGCAGCGAACCAGAACTGCGGGAGCGAGTATCCTCCGAGAGCTATGATCCGGGACGCGTGGTCCGGCGGCTTGTTGTTGTGGGTGGCGGAGATGATACCGAGCGGGAAGCCGATCAGTATGGTCAGGATTGATGCGCCTATGGCGAGCTCTGCGGTGAACGGGAAGCGCGCCCAGAAGACGTTCCAGGTGGTCTGCGTCCCGGCTATGCCAGGCAGCAGAGTGTATCCCCAGTTGCCGCTGACGATCTGTTGCAGCCATCCGATGTACTGACCCCAGAGCGGCACCACGCAGCCCGCGGCCTGAACCGAGAATGCGCCGAAGGACGGACAGGAGGCTGTGGCAACCCCCAAGCTCTGCGCAAGAGAGAGCTTCTCGATGTCATTCATCCTCGGGGTGATGAATGGTGCGAGCGCCGTTGTCGGCGGGAGCAGGCCTCGGGCCAGGTAGAACATTATGAAACTCAGCGCGACCAGGACGCCCACCATCAGCACAATGCGCCTGATCGCGTATTCGTAGAGCTTCAATGGGCGACCCCCACGGTTCGGAAACTATCATTCAAAAGCTTCGGGATGTAAATAAGGAGGGCACCCTCTACTAGTCTAGTAGAGGGTAGCGAAGTATTCAGGTCCTACACCACCAGCGGCAGCACTACCTAGCGATGGGTTCCAGAACAGACCCTGCACGTTGGACGTCATGGCAACGAAGTTCACGTTGTAGTACGTCCACAGGTACATCACCATCTTGTTCGAGAGGGAGTTCATCGCGTTGGAGTCGCTGACTAGGGCTGGTAAGTTATTGGCAGAGCTGTCTGAGACGCTCTTCAGGAATAGGCTGTTCATCTGGGCGATATTCCAGCCGTCCGCACCCGGATAGGTGCCAGGATAGGCCAGCATGTTCCCAGTGAAGTCTGTCACCCACGGGTAGTCGTCAATCCAACCGAGGGCGTACATGTAGAGGTGTCCAGGGACAGAGAATGCCTCGGTGAGCATCTGCCCTGTCGGCAGTGGCTCCACGGAGACAGTAAGTCCCATGTTGTAGGTGGCGCTGATGTTGTCGATGGTCCCGGCCAGGTCGTTCATGATCGACTCGTCGACCGTGTCGCCCGTTCCGTAGACCAAGGTTATGCTCTGCTGGGTTGGGTTGGAGCACTTGCCGTTAGTGAGTGCCTTGCAACCGAACGCGTTGTTGAAGGTACCTGTGGGTGCAGCTGAGCCGTTCGTGAAGGTGAACTTTGTGATTGGGTTCTGCATCGCTTGGAGGAGTAGCTGTGCCGACTGGTCAGGGTTGTACGAGTAGCCAGGCTTTATGCTGGCGTTGAACGCGCCCGCAGGAGGCAGGCCCGGAGGCACGACGTTCTGAGCGACTGTCCCGACCTTGTTGTCGCTGGTCAGCCACTCGGAAGTCATGTTGACGGCGTCAGCGAACGCCTGCCGTATCCTCAGGTCAGCGAAGGGCTGGAATGAGTAGTATAGGCCAGTCAGAGGACTGGTGACGTTGGTGTCGAACGGGTCGAATGTTGTCCCGTAGAAGTTGTATGGGCCGTACATGGTTATTCCGGAGATGTCAGAAACGAGTTTGTTGTTGTTGAGCCACTGACCCCTGTCAGCAATGTCGTACAGGCTCGTCGATGCTACGTCTATCGACATTGCCTGGCCCGACTTCGCTGCGTTCTGGAGGTCTATCTCACGAGTGTTCTCGTCTGGGACGAACTTGAAGACCACTGTCTGAATCTTTGCCTTGATTGGTGTCGCGTATGGTCCTCCCCAGTAGTTCGGGTTGGCCGTTATGGTGATGATGTTCTTGGATACGTCGTTGGATGTGAGGACGTATGGCCCTGTGCCGGCCGTTGAACCCTGAGGCGAGGTGCTTAGGTAAGTCGCCCCGCACCCGCTTGGAGTGTTCCCTGCGTTGCACGTGGCAACAAGGTCCTGGAAGTATTGGCTGATCTGCTGGTTAAGGCCGCCGCTCAGCTTCGGGAATGGCAGCTTGTAGCCAGCGCTTGTCGTGTTCCACATCGCGAGGTCGTGCTGCATCGTATAGACGGGCGCGACCGGGTCGACGATCGGGTTCGCGAAGAGGAAGGCGAATCCAGAGTTCGGGTTCTGAACGTTGGCAGTGAATGTCAGTGGACCGGTGACCTGGACCATGTTCTGTTTCAGAACTTGCTGCTCCCAGGCCTGTGAGTATGACTGTGCGCTTCCGGACATGAACGTGCTGAGAGAGGTGTTCTCAAGCTGTTGGATCAGCCATGAGCTCTGCGTTCCGTGCCCAACCGGCGTGCTACCGTCGAAGAGGAGACCTCTGTTGACGGAGAAGTAAACCGAAGTGGAGTTGAACGGCTCGCCGTCGGCGAACTTGATTCCCTGTCTCAGCGTGAAGGTGTAGGCGGTTCCTGCCGAGTTACCGACGTAGCTCTGAGCGAGCCACGGGATAACGCAGGTCCCGCAAGTTCCGTTGAACCAGAGAATCGGTTCGTAGACGTTCTGCATCACGTTGTAGTCGAAGGAGAAGTAGGATATGGCTGGGTCGAGGTACTGCGCGGTCTCGACCTCCTCGTAGGTGAAGGTGGAAGGAACCGTTGCCGGCGTCGTGGTCGACGTAGTTGTCCCCGTAGGACTTGTAGTCGTGGTTATGGTAGGCGAAGTTGTGGTGGTTGTTGTCGAAGGTGTTGTTGTGTACAGGTAAATGGCCGCACCGGCGGCCAAGACCAGTATAACGATTACTGCAACTGCTAGTGTTGTAGAGATTGCGCTTTTTTCATTGCGCATTAGCCCGCAATACTTTAGCCCGACATTTTTAACCATACCTACCATATTGGGGTCGTCCCCACGCTTCCTGCTCCATTTCATGATGAAGTTTGTTAGGGTGCGCTTTGGTCGGACAGACTTGGTACCAACTTGCCAAAGCTCGTCAAGTCTTAAGAAAACGCACAGGTGATTGGCCGCGTGTGCACATCTAACGAAGCCGTCATCGGCAGGAGTTGGAGAAGCATAATTATCAGGCTCCCAGACCGCCTCGCTCGCTGGCTTGGCGCTTCAACTCTTCCTGGTTTGGTACTTCGTGATTGGCTTCCTGCTGGGCAATGGCGTGCCTCACTTCGCCTTCGGATCTGCGGGCAGGGTCTTCAGGTCGCCCTTCGGCCAGAGGTCGTCCCCTCGAACCAACGTGACTTGGGGTCTTTCGAACTTCGTCGCAGCTACGGTGGTCGCAGCCGCCCTCGTCGTACTGAATCTCTACAGCAGCTACGCCCTCCCCGCCCTCCTGATCGGCTTCTGGCTGATGATGCTCATGTTCGGGACCGGAATCAAGAGGTTCTTGAATGACTGAATCAGCGGGTGTTCGGTATTCAGCCCCCAGTTGCGAGATTGCACGCGGAGTAGCTACCGCGGCGTCGAGCTTCTGAAAGCAATCAAGGTGAAATTCGAATGGTAGAATACAAGTGGGTCGCCCTTTCCAACACCACGATCGGGACACTGATGGCGGCCATCGACGGCACCATCGTCCTGATTTCTCTGCCGGCGATATTCCGAGGAATATCCATTGACCCCCTGTCGTCTTTTCAATACCTTCTGTGGATCCTGTTCGGATACAGCCTGGTGACATCGACGCTCCTCGTGTCATTCGGCAGGATCTCGGACATGTTCGGGAGAGTCAAGCTGTTCAACCTCGGCTTCGCCATCTTCACCGCCGGGTCGTTGCTCTGCGCTGTGACGCCTAACACAGGGAACCTGGGAGCCCTTGAACTCATAGCCTTCAGGATAGTCCAAGGAATCGGCGGCGCGTTTCTGCTTTCGAACAGCGCGGCCATACTTACTGACGCGTTTCCTGCCAGAGAGAGGGGGAAGGCTCTCGGAATCAACATAACGGCCGCCATCGCAGGCTCACTCGTCGGGCTAGTCCTCGGCGGGATTCTGGCGCTCTTCGACTGGCGCTACATTTTCCTAGTGAGCGTGCCCGTCGGGGGTCTCGGGACAATCTGGTCCTACCTCAAACTGAAGGAGGTCGGAACGATAAACAGAGGTCAGAAGCTCGACGTCTGGGGCAACGTCACCTTCGGGGCAGGGCTGACCCTCGTGATACTGGGAGTGACCTACGCACTCACACCTTCCGGAACCTCGTCGATGGGGTGGGGAGACCCCTGGGTGGTAGCTTCGCTCGTCGGAGGATTTGCGCTGCTCCTCGCGTTCCCGCTCGTGGAGACACGGGTTGCGGACCCGATGTTCCGCCTCGGACTCTTCAAGAATAGGATGTTCAGCGCTGCGAACCTAGCCGGCCTGTTGTCTTCCGTGGGCAGGGGCGGCGTGCAGATAATGCTCATCATACTCCTCCAGGGAATCTGGCTCCCGCTCCACGGAATCAGCTACGAAACGACGCCCTTCTGGGCTGGGGTCTACATGATTCCAATGATAGCGGGCTTCTCGATCATGGGGCCGTTGAGCGGAGTCCTTTCGGACAGATACGGGGCAAGGGTATTCGCGACGCTTGCCATGGTGGTGACAGCAGCGACATTCCTCTCGCTCTCGTTCCTGCCGTACGACTTCAACTACCTCCAGTTCGCCATAATCATATTCGTGATGGGGCTCGGAGGAGGGCTCTTCGCCGCTCCGAACACTGCTTCGATAATGAACTCGGTGCCCCCCGAGCACAGGGGAGCCGCCTCGGGGATGCGCGCAACGCTCCAGAACACGGGCCAGACCATCAGCCTCGCCATATTCTTCACGGTGATCATCACTGGGCTCTCAAGCAGCCTCCCGAGCGCTTTGTCTAGCGCGCTCACCAGCGCCGGGGCTTCGGGAATCGCCAGAGCGTTCTCCTCAATCTCGCCCACGAGCGCGCTTTTCTCCGCCTTCCTCGGCTACAACCCGATGCAGTCCGTGCTGTCGCTACCGCAGCTCGCTGCTGTGGTCTCGCAGATACCAAAGTCGACGCTGGCTTTCCTCGAGGGACAGACGTTCTTCCCGAACGCCATAGCACCAGCCTTCGTCTCTTCCCTCGACCTGGCCTTCTACATCGGAGCTGCGCTCTCAGTTGCGGCAGCCGTCGCTTCGCTCATGAGGGGGAAGGTGTACATTCACGGCGAGCACAACGGGACGAAGCCCGCCGAAGACGATAAGATTTCATGATCTCTCCCTGTGGACAGAAGATGTTCGGGCAGTCTGTGCCTTCCGGTAGTGCTTCGACGTATTCTCACATGTGAGAATCATGCGTTTCCTAAAGAGCTCGTGCCCGAGCACCGCTGTCAGGCCATGCAGCGCAACGAGCTAGAGCAGACCTCCCCCCGCGCATCGATGAGGGAATTCCTGGCGGAGCTTGACGCCAGCGGGGACCTCGTCCACGTCAGGCGGGAGACGTCGATAAACCACGAGATCGCAGCAGTGACGAGCAGGCTGGAAGGGAAGCCAGTTCTGTTCGAGCGAGTCAGAGAGGCCAAGGAATACAGGGTTGCAGCAGGGATTTGCGGAACAAGGGCCCTTCTGTCACGGGCTCTCGGGCTGAGCAACGAAGAGCTGCTACCTGCAATCCTCCGGGCCATAGAGCAACCAAAGGCGATCCGGACTGTTGCCGGAGCTCCATGTCAGGAGGTGGTCGAGAGGGAGGTCGATCTCAGTAAGATTCCTGTTCTCACACACTACGAAAGGGACGCTGGCCCTTACTTTACCTCGGCGATAATCGTAGCCAAGGACAGGGACCTCGGGTTCAACGCGAGCTATCACAGGCTCTTGGTGATTGGGAAGGACAGGCTCGCGGTGAGGATGCTTCCGCGCCACCTCGAGGAATTCGTCAAGCGGGGAGACCGTGACGTCGGAATAACAATTGGAAACCACCCCGCATTCCTGTTCGCCTCGGCCGTCTCCTGCGAAATAGGGAAGAGCGAGCTTGAGATCGCGAACGGCCTCAAAGAGATGAACTACACCAATTGCACGACAAACGGCGCGCTGGTCCCTGCCGAGTCCGAGCTAGTGCTTGAGGGAACCATCACCGACGAACTGGTGGACGAGGGACCGTTCCCCGACATAATAGGCTCCTACGACATCGTCAGGAAGCAGCGCGTCATCAAGATTAGGAGGGTCACGCACAGGAGGGACCCCATCTACCAGACGATCTTGCCCGGACGGATAGAGCACAGGTTCCTGATGGGAACGCCTCGCGAAGCCACCATCTTCCGGGAGGTGAGCAAGGTCTGCGAATGCTTGGACGTCAGGCTGACCAACGGGGGCTCCTCTTGGCTGCACGGCGTCGTCAAGATCAGGAAGCGAAGCCAGGACGATGTGAAGGCCGCCCTGGAAGCCGCGTTCCGTGGGCATCCGAGCCTGAAGCACGCCGTAGTTGTTGACGAGGACGTCAACCTTGACGACCCCAACGACGTCGAATGGGCGATCGCGACGAGGGCCCAGCTGGACAAGGACCTCGTGCTCAGACCCAACGAGTTCGGCTCCTCCCTCGACCCGTCGGCTGACCAGGTGTCCCGGAAGACCTGCAAGGCGGGGCTGGACGCGACGATCCCAGCGGGAGCCTCGAAGGACCAGTTTGTCAAGGCTAGAATCCCGATGGAGGGCGACATAAGACTCGAAGACTATCTGGAGTAGATAGGCAGTGCAACTGACACCCGAAGAAAATGCGATGCTCTCTGGGACGGAAGGGGTGGCGGCGAGGAAGTGCATGCAGATCCTTGTCGCCCTCGGCGAAATCTACGGGGCGAGCAGGCTCGTGAAGGTCTCGAGCGTCCAGGTCTCCGGCGTTTCGTACAAGCACCTCGGAGACGCAGGGATAGAGTTCCTTGAAGAACTCGCGCGGGACGGGAGGGCGAGGGTGGACACGACGCTCAACCCAGCGGGAATGAGCCTCACTGGCTGGCGCGAGCAGGGCATCTCGGAATCGTTCGCCGAGAAGCAGCTTCAGGTCATCGACGCGTATCGGCGCCTCGGCCTGGAGATCTCGTGCACCTGCACGCCCTACCTCGCAGGCAACGAGCCAGGCTTCGGAGAGCACATCGCCTGGAGCGAGAGCTCTGCAGTAGTCTACGCCAACTCGGTTCTCGGAGCGAGGACGAACCGCGAGGGAGGTCCAAGCGCACTCGCCGCAGGCCTCACTGGCAGAACCCCCCTCTACGGGTACCACCTTACAGATAACAGGCGCCCGACACTCAGGGTTGACGTCGATGCAGCCCTGAAGTCCCCCGAAGACTTCTCTGCGATGGGATACTTCGTCGGAAGGGCGGCGAAGGACGGGATTCCCTACTTCAGGGGCATCAGGTCCGCGGGCATCGAGGAGCTCAAGACACTCTCTGCGGCCCTGGCGAGTTCTGGAAGTGTGTCGATGTTCCACATCGAGGGACTGACGCCCGAATCGGGCGCGGGAGCAGGCAACTCGGAAACGATCTCCTTCACTCCGACCCTCCTGGCAGAAACCGTTGCAGCCCTGAACGAC
>Ga0187812_1000375_pt1 | contig 16004 bp, 15 predicted proteins | sample NC_S_2_FD_130582 | JGI IMG/M metagenome (GOLD analysis project Ga0187812, IMG submission 130582) | Wetland sediment microbial communities from Neuse River Estuary, North Carolina, USA - ASW-S_2 | ecosystem: Environmental > Aquatic > Freshwater > Wetlands > Sediment | place: USA: North Carolina...
AAATTCTTTAGACGATAAGGAGCCGGATTATTTTGCAGTTGCTATTCCCGAAGAAGCAGTTGAACTTCGTAACTTAAAAGTTAAGCAGCCGATACTTGTTTTTGATCCGTTTAATAAAGAACAGGTGGAATTAATTTTTAAATTCAATTTAATCCCAACTGTATTTACAGAAGAGCATTTGAATATTTTATCAAGCGCGAAAAGAAAATTTTCTCCGGTAAAAAAAATAAAGATTCATATTAAAATAGATACCGGAATGAACCGGCTGGGAATAGATTATCATGAAGCTTTTAATTTTGTCGAAAAAATTTCTTTGAATAAAGGTTTTTTGATCGACGGTGTTTATACTCATTATGCGACTGCCGATGAAAAAGATAAAAGATTTGCCAATCTTCAAACTGAAAGATTTAACAAATTATTATTGGAGTTGAAATCTAATAAAATAAATTATGGCTTAGCTCACGCCGCCAACAGCGGTGCGATTCTAAGTATGCAAGAATCTTATTTTGACATGGTGAGACCAGGAATTATATTATACGGCTATTATCCGTCTTTAGAAGTTCCAAAGACAATTAATCTAAGACCGGTAATGTCGTTGCATTCAAAAGTAACAAGCGTTAAAAAAATTGCCCCCGGTGAAACTGTGAGCTATGGAAGAAAATTTAAAGCACATAAAGCAACAAGAATAATTTCAGTACCAATTGGTTATGCTGATGGCTTTAATCGTAATTTAACTAATTTTGCAAAAGCGATTATAAAAGGTAAAATTGTAAGCCAAATTGGCACCGTAACAATGGACAGAGTTATGTTCAACGTTGATGATATAAACGTAAAGCCTAATGATAATATTATTATACTCGGCAGAAGCGGCAGGTATAAAATAGACGCCTGGGATTGGGCAAGAATTTTAAAAACGATTCCTTATGAAATTACATGCGGCATTAGCAAAAGAGTTCCGCGGGTTTATAAAAAATAAATGGAATTAACCAAACAATATATTATCCAGAGTATTTCGGCGGCTTCAAACAATTTAAGATTGAGCACACAAAAAATTGAAGTTGTAGCCTTGCTGCGCGAGGCAATTGTTAAATCGGAAAATCTGGAAGCCGACATTAAAAGCATGAAGAAGATAACCGAGCTTTCAACTCTTGCTATCAGGCTGAATGAAATATACAGTTATCTTACTCAGTCGCAGATTGATTTATTTAAGCTCTCTGAAAAATTTAAAGAACACAGCCAATATCTTATAAAAGACTTAAGCCACATGCTGGACATGGTCAATCCGGCTACTTTCAAATCCGCTCTTGAAAAATTAAATAATAATGCTGAGGAAAGTAGAAGTAATTTCGACGAAGCATCAACTATCGTTGAAAATGAAAACGGAATAAATGTTGACTTATCGAAACGAAAGCAAAGCGAAACTTTCTTTGAAGAATCAGAAAACAAAAAGCTAAAAGAAAAATTGATTCTTGAAGATGACAAGAACGATGAAGATTTATTTTTCCAAAATTATGAAGCCGAAATTTTAAAGACGATTAAACCTGTCGATAATATTTTAAAGCTGCTCGGCAAAAATGAAATTAAAGGCGATGAACTTATTTCGCTGGCAAAAACCATGAAGACTAACGGAGATATTTCCTCTAAAATAGGTTTTGATATTATAGCAAATATGCATTGGATTGTTTCAAAATCATTATCGCTTTTAAAAGCCCACGATTTAGTTCAAAGCAAAGAAACTATAGAATCAATAAGAGCATGTTTAATTGTTATTGTTGCTTTGGTCCGAGGAAAGGAAGTTGACATTACGAATTATTTAAATAGAGCCGAAGAATTCGGTAAAGAAATTCAATCTATAAAAGTTAAGGAAAATATTTGATGGAAGTTTTTGCAGTCATAATGGCTGGCGGAGTTGGATCAAGGTTTTGGCCGCGAAGCAAAGAAAAAACGCCCAAGCAGCTACTCAAAATTTTTGGAGACAATACAATGATCCAGGATACTGTAAGTAGGCTTGATGGCATTGTAAAGAAAGAAAATATTTTTGTAATTACTAACAAAATTCAAAAATCGGAAATTATAAACCAGCTAAATGAAATACCGCCGCAAAATATTATTGAAGAGCCTTTTGGAAGAAACACTGCCGCATGTATAGGATTGGCGTCTGTTATAGTTAGTCAAAAGATTAAGGACGGCGTAACAATTGTTCTTCCGGCGGATCATATAATTAAAGAGAAAGAATTATTCCATAAAACAATTTTAACAGCGGCGGAATTTGCTTATAAGTCAAAAGGTTTGGTAACAATCGGTATCAAACCAACGCGGCCTGAAACTGGTTATGGATATATTCAAATTGACGACAAAGAAATTTCAGAAAACGTTTCCAAAGTTTTAACATTCGCCGAAAAGCCGAATTATGCAACAGCCGTAAGATTTTTAGAAAGCGGCGATTTTTTCTGGAACAGCGGAATGTTTATCTGGCGCGCAGATGTTATCCTCGAAGAAATAAAATCTTACATGCCTGATCTACATGAGGGACTCGAAAAAATAAGCAATGAGATAGGCTCACCGAATTTTAGTGAACTATTAACTCATGTTTATGGAATGCTGCGCAGCATTTCAATTGATTACGGCATAATGGAAAAATCTAAAAAAGTTTTTCTTACCAAAGGAGAATTTTCCTGGAGCGATGTGGGCAGCTGGGAAGAAGTATATCAATTATCAGAAAAAAACAATGACGGCAACTCCACTAACGGTAATGTTTTTATCGACATGACCTCGGATTCGTATATATATTCGCCTGAAAAATTTGCCGCTGTTATAGGTGTTGATAACCTTATTGTAATAAATACAAAAGATGCCCTGCTAATCTGCCGACGGGACCAGTCTCAAGAAGTAAAAAAAGTTGTGGACTATTTAAAGATTAATAAGTTGAACGAGCATTTATAATCATTGCACTTTATCGATTCTGAAATTTTTATTTGCTATTTTTGAAAGTGAAATTTAAGATAGGTTTTTTATTGAATGAATAAACCCAGCCTAAAATTAGATCCAAAATATTTCTATCTACTTAAAAGGAATTAACTTGCTTACAATAGAAGCGCCTGTTGAAAAAACAATTGAACTTGAAAATAATATTCATCTGCTTAAAATTTTATCTCCTCAAATTGCTTCAACAATAAAACCCGGGCAATTTCTTAATATTAGAGTTTCTGAAACATATTACCCTTTGCTGCGAAGACCGTTCAGTGTCTGCGATGTTTTAGGCGACCATATATTCATAATGTTTAACGTGCTGGGCGAAGGGACGAAAATTTTAGCGCATAAGCACAAAGGAGAAACAATTGATGTTTTAGGACCGCTGGGTAACGGCTTCAAGACCGATGATGAATATGACACAGCAGTTATTGTTGCAGGAGGCTTAGGCTCCGCGCCTTTCCCTTATCTTACAAGAAAATTAAAGCGTCATAAAAAAAATATTATTTCTTTTGTAGGCGGTAAAACAGAAAGCGACGTTATTACTTATGGAATGAATAATATTTTTATATCAACGGATGACGGTTCGCTTGGATTTAAGGGTACCGTGGTGGAGTTATTAAATAGAAATATAAATTTATTCGAGCAGAAAAAAATAAAAATATTTTCCTGCGGACCAAACGCGATGCTTAGAGCTTTAAAAGAATTCTGTATAAAAAATAATTTTGAATGCGAGGCTTCTACTGAATGCGCCATGGCTTGCGGATTCGGGATTTGCCAAGGCTGCCCGATAGAATCAACTCATAATCATGAAAAATATTTACTCGTTTGTAAAGATGGTCCGGTATTTAATGTTAAGGATGTAGTAATATGAGCACAGTCGACCTTAGTGTTTCAATTGGTCCATTGAAATTAAGAAATCCGGTTCTTCTTGCCTCCGGTACAGTAGGATACGGAAATGAAATGTCGGAGCATATTGATCTAAATAAAATTGGCGGAATAGTTACAAAATCTTTGAGTTTAAAACCTAGGAAAGGGAATCCTCCTCAAAGAATAGTTGAAACGCCGGCGGGAATGCTGAACGCAATTGGTCTTGCAAATGTTGGAGTAGAAGTTTTTCTAAAAGAAAAAATTCCATTCCTAAAACAGTTTGATGTTCCTTTGATTTGCAATATTGCCGCAAGCACTATTGAAGAATATGTTGAGTGCACAAGAATTTTAACAAACGAAAAATCTATTTCCGCATTTGAAATTAATGTTTCATGTCCGAACGTTAAAGAAGGCGGATTACAGTTCGGGAACGATATTTCTGCTGTCGGAAAAATTACGGCAAAAGTAAAAGCAGTTACTAACAAGCCTGTAATAATAAAGTTATCACCTAATGTTTCCTATATCTCAGATTTTGCTAAAGCGGTAAAAGATGAAGGCGGAGACGCGGTGTCTGCAATCAACACACTTGTCGGAACTTCTTTTAATATTTTCACAAGGCGTCCAAAGATTTATAATGTTACGGGCGGCTTGTCCGGACCGGCAATCAAACCGGTTGCTCTTGCTAAAGTTTTGGAAATAAATCAGAAAGTTAAAATTCCCGTTATAGGTATCGGCGGAATTATGAACTGGCAGGATGTAATTGAATTTATGATCGCCGGATCTTCAGCCATACAATTAGGCACTGTAAATTTTATAAATCCCAAAGCGTCCGAGGAAATTCTCAAAGGACTGGAAGATTATTGTATTAAATATAAAATAAAAAAAATCTCTGAACTAACTGGCTCGTATAAAATATAAAATGAAAGTTGAACAAGCATTAGAAAAACTCTTTTCACTGCACGCTTTCGGAATAAAGCTTGGTCTGGAAAATATAAATCTTTTCCTGGAGCGATTAGAAAATCCTCAATTAAAATTAAAAACGTTTCATATTGCCGGCTCAAACGGGAAGGGAAGCACCTCATCTTTCATTGCAAGCATGCTGATGGAATTAGGTTACAAAGTAGGGCTTTATACTTCTCCTCATTTTGTACATTTTAATGAAAGAATAAAAATTAATAACGGACAAATTCCGGATGATTATGTCGCAAATTTTATTTCCGCAAATGAAAAATATATTGATGAACAAAAGCTTACATTTTTTGAGGTGACTACTGCGTTGGCATTTCAATATTTTGCTGAGCAAAAAGTTGATTATGCGGCTATCGAAACAGGCTTAGGCGGCAGGCTTGACGCTACAAATGTTTTAAAGCCGGGTAATATAGTTATCACGTCAATCAGTCTAGAACATACAAATATTTTGGGAAACACAATTAGAGAAATAGCTGCTGAAAAAGCCGCAATTATTAAGCAGCATTCGCATGTCTTTATAGGAAAGCTGCCAGTTGACGCTATGACTGTAATAGAAGAAAAATGCGCTGCCACACAAAGTATATTATTTAAAATTGAAGATTATGTAATTGAGAAAAAAAACTTTCTCGAGTTGTACACTGAAGAAATTGAGATTGATGATTTTAAAATGCCGCTTTATGGTAAATATCAGAAATATAATGCCGCACTTTCCGCTCTTGCAGTATCTAAATTTTTAGAGATCGATAACTTTAGAGCAATTGAACACGGAATCAAGAATGTAATTAAGAATACCGGTTTACAGGGACGATTTGAATTTTACTGGAAGAAGCCTGATATAATTTTTGATTCAGCCCATAACCCGGAAAGCATCCATAATTTTATGGAAGAATTTAAGGAGCATGTAAACCGGTATGAAAAGAAAGTTTTACTCTTCGGTGTAATGAAAGATAAGTCGATAAAGGAAATTCTTTCTTTGTTGAAAGATCATTTTGATGAAATCCATATAACTGAAGTCAACAATGAGAGGTCAAGCAAATTAGAAGAGCTTCATGATATTGCGCGGCAGCTTTCTATCCGTGTAATTGCTGAAAGCGATCCAGCCAGGTTTGTGGAAAAATTCAAAAACGAAAACGAAAATAATTGCCTGGTGGTTGCAGGAAGTATGTACCTTCTAGGTGAAATAAAATCTTCAACTCAATTTCAAATAAGTGCTTGACATTCTTTTTTAATAACATTAAGTTTGGATTAAACCTCTTGTTCCTTTCAACAATTAAAAGATGTTTGAAGTATAAAAGAAACCTCGTAGTGATATATCCAGAAAAATTTTTAGCAAATAGTGTGTTAATAACATCAAACCAAGTAAATAATCTCATCATAATTTAATAGGATTACTAAAATGCCAATGGACATTTCCGAACTCAAATCAAAAAAGATTGTTGAGTTAAACACAATAGCGAAAGAACTAAACATTGCCGGGTACAGTGACCTGAGAAAACAAGAACTAATTTTCAAAATCCTTGAAGCCCAAACCGCAAAAGACGGACTAACATTTTCTAAAGGTGTTCTTGAAGTTTTGCCTGACGGCTACGGATTTTTAAGATCCTCCGACTATAATTATCTTCCTTCTCCAGACGATATTTATGTATCGCCATCACAAATTAAAAAGTTTAGCTTACGAACAGGTGATTTTGTCAGCGGACAGGTAAGACCGCCTAAAGAAGGTGAAAGATTTTTCGCTTTACTGCGTGTTGAAGCAGTTAATAACCTTGCTCCTGAAGGCATAAGAGAAAGAACTTTATTTGACAACCTTGTACCAGTTTATCCGACAAGAAGAATTAATCTTGAGTCTGCTCCGGGCGAATATTCAATGAGAATTATGGATCTGCTCTCACCAATTGGAAAAGGACAGCGCGGTTTAATTGTATCACCGCCTAAAAGCGGCAAGACAATCTTACTTCAGAAAATTGCCAATTCAATTACACGTAATCATCCTGAAATTAAATTAATTATTCTGCTTATCGACGAGCGTCCTGAAGAAGTAACAGATATGGAGCGTTCAGTTAAAGGCGAAGTTATCAGTTCTACTTTTGATGAACCGGCAGAGCGCCATGTCCAGGTCGCAGATATGGTTATTGAAAAAGCCAAACGTCTTGTAGAGGCAAACGAAGATGTCGTAATTCTGCTTGATAGTATAACAAGGCTTGCAAGAGCGCATAACATTGTAGTTCCCCACAGCGGAAGAATTCTTTCCGGTGGTGTTGATGCAAATGCATTGCACAAACCTAAAAGATTTTTCGGAGCCGCAAGAAATACCGAAGACGGCGGAAGTTTGACAATTATCGCAACTGCGTTGATTGACACTGGCAGCAGAATGGACGACGTTATCTTCGAAGAATTCAAAGGAACTGGCAACATGGAATTAGTCCTTAACCGTGAATTAAGTGATAGGAGAATTTTCCCGGCTATTGATGTTAACCGCTCAGGCACGAGACGCGAAGATTTGTTAATGAAAGAAGATGATCTTGCTAAAGTTTGGATATTAAGAAAGATTCTTAGCGACTTTAGCCCGGTCGAGGCAATGGACTTTTTACTCGACAAAATTAGAGGCACTAAGAATAATAAAGATTTCTTAAACAATATGAATAGCTAAACGTATTCTTACTTTCCGTCATAATTGATGTGATAAAAAAAATAGTATTTCTTGCGCTTGTTCTGTTTGTACAATGTTTTGCACAACGGCAAAAATTTAGAGATGGAATAGAAAAGCCTGACTTTACAGATTCATTTTTTTATGCCGAAATACATTCTGTTTACCGGGATTCTACTAATAAAATATTTTTTGTTTACCGAATTCCATATTCAAGATTAGTCTTTACTAAGAATGACGGCAAGTATTTAGCGTCATTCCGGCTTGCCCTTGAAGTTACCGACACCGCTTCAAATCATATTACAAGACAAATTGTAGAGGAGAAATTTTTTGTAAATGATTTTGACGAAACTTTGGACAAAAATAATTTTTACCAAAATACAGCAAATTTTAAACTAAGCGGCGGACGTTATAATATTCTTCCATTCCTCACTGATCTTAATACAAATGTTCAAATCAAGCTTCATCCTCTTTTAATTGATACTCATAAGTTGATCAATGAAGATTTTTACTTACCAATTATTGTAAACCATACAAAGATGAAGTGTCACAGCGACAGTGTCTTTGTGTTGACGAATTATGATGATGGTTATCCTTTTGATGACAGCACGAACGAAATTATTATTCCTTGTTCCGATACTTCGGTAAAAAAAATTAATGTTGTTATAAAAAACAATACAGATACGGTTTATAATTCGACTGTTTCCGATTACTTTGCTTCTGGTCTTTCAATTAACACTTGTAACGGGCAAGTAGTTATTCTTAGCGGGTCAAATCATGTTTTAAATAATTTTGTTATTACCAACTTACCTGCTTTCTCGGAAGGTGAAATTTCTATTTTTGTAAAAGCTAATGGAAATAAAACTTATGAGCTGTTTAGTAAGAAAGTCGTTTGGTTCGATAAACCGCTATCACTAAGAAATCCTGAAACTGCAATCAGACTATTAAAATTTATTGAGCCTGATTCGGTTATATCGAAACTGCTGAGAGTAAATTCCGATGATTATAAAAAATCGCTTTATAATTACTGGGAAAAATATCACCCGTCTGTGCGCGACACTTATAATCCTTTGATGAATGAATATTATTCGCGTATCGATTATGCCGCAAAAAATTTCGTGCTTATTTCAGGTAAAAGCGGAATTGAAACTGACCGGTCTAAAATTTACATTCAATTTGGACCGCCGCAAAAAATTGAACGGACTTCAAACCATTACGGAAAGGTTGTGGAAACCTGGATATATAATAAACCCGAGAGAGAGTTTGTATTTATTGATGACAACGGAACCGGTAATTTTAAATTGAAATAAGCATGAATAAATTTGCCTTTACTTGCGGAGATATAAACGGCATAGGTCCTGAAATAGCGGTTAAAGCTCTTAACAAATTATATAAAAGGAAATCAACGGGATTGATTTTTATATGTCCGGAAAACGTATTCCGTCAAACAATAAAAAAAACCCGGATAGATTTTAAGTATGATATAATTGACAAAAAAGAATTAACCGGCTTACAAAATGTTTCTGTGTTGAATATCGATGTGGCAGACCAAACGATTGGTGCGCCTACAAAAGAAAGCGGTGAGGCATCTTTTAGATCAATAAAAACTTCCTTTGAATTAGCTAACGAAAAAATTGTGGATGGAATTATTACGGCGCCTATTTCAAAAACTGCGTTGAAGCTTGCCGGAATAAATTTCCCGGGTCATACGGAAATGTATGCTGGATGGTGCCGCAAGAATAATTTTGCAATGACTTTCCTCTCGGCAAAAATGAATGCGGCATTGTTAACTATTCATGAGCCAATAAAAAAAGTATCACGATTGATAACTGAAGATTTGATACGCTCAAAATTTGATTTGCTGTTGGAAATGCTTAGGAACGATTTAAAAATAAATTCGCCGAGAATTGCTGTGCTTGGTCTAAATCCGCACGCAGGAGAAAATGGATATATTGGCAGGGAAGAAGAAGAAATTATTAAGCCAGTCATTAAGCTGGCAAAATATTCTAAAAATTTCTTTGGAACATTCTCTCCGGATGCGTTCTTTGCAAACCGGTTATATTCAAAATATGATTTGGTTCTCGGAATGTATCACGACCAGGTTTTGATACCTTTTAAATTATTAAACTTTGGTAATGGCGTAAACTACACTGCCGGATTACAGATTGTCAGAACTTCGCCGGATCATGGAACCGCGTTTGATATCGCCGGTAAGAATAAAGCCGATGAATCCAGTATCCTTCATGCTTTTTATTATGCGGAAAAAATAGTAAACAACAGAAAGAAAAATAGCTGAAAGAAACAAATGCTGTCATTTAAGAATGTTGAATTTAATTATCCTACACAATCAGTGTTTTCAGATTTGAGTTTTGAATTAAATCAAAATGAATTCTGTTATGTGATAGGTAAAAGCGGTTCCGGCAAGAGCACTTTTCTGCAATTAATTTATATGAACATTCTCCCTACTTATGGAAGGATAATTTTTGACAAGTATGATTCCCAGACAATAAAGCCGCGTGAACTTCCGTTATTAAGACGTAAGCTTGGGATAATATTCCAGGACTTTAAGCTTTTAAAAGATAGAAACATTTATGAGAATCTTTCTTTTGTAATGGAAGCGACAAATAAATCGCGAAGTGAAATTAAAAAGAAAGTAAACGATGCCTTGACTGATGTTGGACTTTCTCATCGCAGGTACAGCATGCCGGACGAATTATCCGGTGGAGAGAAACAGAGAATAGCTATCGCGAGGGCTGTTGTAAATGATCCTGCCTTAATATTAGCAGATGAGCCGACGGGAAATTTGGATCCCGAAACATCATTAGAAATATTGGAAATAATCAAAAAGATTAACTCGCGCGGGACAGCGGTAATCCTCGCAACTCACAATTATGAATTGATAAAAAGCCACAGCGCTAAAATAATTAAGATTGAAGACGGCAAAGCTTTAAAAGTAGTAATGAAACCTAAGCAGTAATCTTTGTGTTCGCTTTCTTTAGCTCATCTAAAATATTTTTAGTTACATCTTCAATTGGCGCAAGCCCGTCAATATATATTTCATTCTTCTTGTTTTGGAAATAGTTTAGAACCGGCTCGGTATTTCTCTTATAAATTCTTAATCTATTGCGGATGACATCTTCTTTATCATCTTCTCTTTGATAAAAGCTATCTAAAGCACCGCAAGTCGGGCAAGCATTTAAATCTTTTATATCGTTATAGTTAAAAATATTTCCGCAGTTCTTGCAGGCTCTGCGGTTGGTAAGCCTTCTTACAATTTCTTCTTCATTAGCGGAAATAATAACGATCCGGACGTCTGCAATATTTAATTGCTCAAATAATTCATCAAGCTCTACGGCTTGGGTTAAAGTGCGTGGAAAGCCGTCGAGGATAAAACCATTGGAGCATTGTTTATGGCTTAATGTGTCTTTTATTAAACCAATCATTATTTCATCAGAGACAAGTTCACCTCTTTTCATAGCTTCCTGCGCGGCTAAGCCAAGCGGCGTTTGGTCAACTACAGCTTGACGCAGAATATCGCCGGTAGATATATGCGGGATATTTAAAGTTGTGGATATAATCTTTGCTTGTGTTCCTTTTCCTACACCGGGAGAGCCAAATAATATTATTCGCATCTTTTTTCCAAAAATGTTTATTCTAAATTATGTTTATTAGAAATATTTAACAAACATTATTTTGTAATGTTAGTTAAGATTCTCTTTACGGACCATAGAGAAAAATTGTTTAAGCAGCTCCTTACTTTCAAAAGAATAAATACCTGAATATGTTTTTATGGTATGATTATATTTTCCTTCTTCAGCAATATTGTATAAAGACCCGCATGCGCCAAACTTAGGATCGTACTCGGAAAAATAAATACTTCTAATTCGAGCCGCAAGTAAAGCACCGGTACACATTACACAAGGTTCAAGAGTTACATAAATATCACACTCATTTAAGCGCCAGTCTCCTAAATTATTAGACGCTGCGGTTACCGCGATCATTTCTGCGTGGGCAGTAGGATCTTTTAATCTTTCTGTTTGATTATATCCTTTCCCGATAATTTTATCATTATGAACTATTACGGCGCCGACAGGGACTTCATTCTGCTCAAGCGCTTTTTCAGCTTCTTGAAGCGCGGCAGACATAAACTTATAATTTAATTCATCAAAGAGCATTCTTAATTTGTTCTTACTCCAATATACTTTCGTCTAAAACGTACGCCCGGAAGGATTCGAACCCTCAACCGTTTGATCCGAAGTCAAATGCTCTATCCAGTTGAGCTACGGGCGCATCATTATAATTATATTTACGCGGTAAAAATACATTTATGTTATACGAAAAGTCAAACGTTATGATATATATTTCCTCATGTTATATAAAATCCTATGTTTGAATCTGGAAATATAATTACCGGAATAAATAACATCGTTTTAGTGAATTTGATGAAACATTATATAAATATTATCGCACTTCAGCTAGGTGTTGCTTTATGCTTTTTACCGGCAAAGAATTTCGCACAAGCGCCGGAGTTAAATACCGAATATCCTCATATAAGCCTTTCGATGAAGAAGAATAGCTTCGCGGAAGATTATGCACAGAGTATGAGCAGGCTAAGCTCAGTATTAAATCCTTTGAGCATTAATGCGCAAGCGCCGCCGGATATAACTTTATTTGGAAATTTCGGTAATAATATTTTAGACAGCTTCAAGGGAAACAACATTTATTACCATCTTGCCGGAGTGGCTTCAACGATATTAATCGTAAATCTTGATGTTGATTATTATGTTGAGCATTACTTTAATCAGCACGAAGAATACGGCAGATGGGGCAGACCGGTTGTATTCACTGGAATGTTCCTGCCATTTATTGCCGGCGGATCGCTTTACGCATACGGAAAAATTAAGAATAATGAAGAAGCGGTAGGAGCCTCATTCGCGGTGCTGCAGGCAAGCTTGATTGAGTTTCTTTATAACTCTGCATTAAAGGCAATTACTGGAAGACCTAATCCAAATTGGAGAAATAACAGCGACATGGAAAGCTTAAGTAAAACTTTTCGATTTGGATTTATGCGCGGAGGGATATTTTGGGGCTGGCCTTCCGGGCATACTTCAACTACAATGGCTGTAGTTTCGGCGCTGACAAATTACTATCCAAATGCGGCATGGCTTAAGATTGCAGGATACAGTCTGGTAGCTTACACAATCTTTGGGGTATCATCCGTAAATAGAGGAGGAATGCACTGGTTTTCGGATGCTGTAGCAGCGGCTTTTATGGCTTACGCGATAGGATCTACAGTGGGGAAATATTATAGAAATATTTATTCATTAAGACACGCGGGAGCAGGTAGCCAAAGCAATATATTTGTGCCGCAGCAGGCTAATCCTTTGGGGCTCAGCTTTTCGTTTCAGTTTTAGTTATTATAAAGCACAGAACAATTTTACCGGGAAGATTATTTTTCATAATAAGCTATTTTACTTAGGACGAACTATCATAGTGAACATATTAAGAGATAATCGAATATCAATTTTATATTATAGTTTCTTTATCTTAATATTATTAAGTAAGAACATCTATGGAGGACCTCCATTCCGGACAGATGATCCTATACCGGTTCCATATTTAAGCGGAGAGCTATATTTATTTTCGACAGGAGTAGTTGACGGAGGAGGTACAAGCGGGGTTGGTCCCGCGGTGGAATTTAATTATGGTATATTTCCTAATACTCAATTTCATGTGGTTGCGCCGCTTGCATTTTCAATTCCCAAAGGAGAAACTTCTTACGCAGGTTATGGTGATACTGAAGTCGGAGTTAAATACCGCTTTCTGGATCAATCGTCTGTAATTCCGGATATAGCGACTTTTCCACTTATTGAAGTACCAACGGGAGACGCAGCGAGGAATTTGGGAAACGGGAAAGCTCAATTATACTTGCCTCTGTGGCTTCAAAAGGATATAGATAAATGGACAGTGTACGGCGGGAGCGGTTACTGGATAAACCCCGGCGCGGGAAATAAGAACTGGCAATTCACAGGCATATTGGTTCAATATAATTTCACGGATAATTTCTTCCTTGGAATAGAATTGTTTCATCAAACTGCATCAACAATATATTCAGACAGCTTTACGGGCATTCATTTAGGCGGAGGAATACCCGTGGCAGATAATTACCAGGTCCTTTTCTCCGGCGATCTTGGTAACGGATTAACTTCCTATAAACACTTCGCATATTATCTCGGGCTGTACCATACTTTTTAGAAAACATATTACATCTATTCATTAGAAATGTGGTTAAGTAGGGAGATTTGCCGTCTCCCGTTGTGAGCCATAGGTGTCAACTAAGAATCACAATTTTATCATTTTGGAGTTACATGGCACTCCTAATGGAGTGCGCGATTATTATTTAGGCTTTGCTTTTCTACATACATATCGCTCCCTGGAGCGAAAGTATTAATCCGTTAGGAGCAAAATGTTTATAGAAAAAGTGACCCTAAAAGAATATGACACAAATATAGGAGTTCAACGTAGACAGTTAGTATTTTAACAAAATCTTTATTATAATAAAATATTTTATCACAAAGAATTAGAACAATAAGACATAAAATTAAGTTGACGTTTAAACTCCGGGAGAGGATTAAGCCCGCGTCATCAGAGTGTTTATAAAAGCGCAGACGCTAATTTATATACCTCGGCTGCATGCTCTTCAATGTTCGTTACTTTTATGATGTTTGTTATTTTGCCTTCTTTATTGACAATGAAAGTAACACGGTTATCATAACCGTCGTTATTATATACGCCGTATTCTTTAGAGATTTTTTTACTTACATCCGAAAGAAGAGGGAAGTTGAGATGATTATCTTTAATGAACTTTAATATTTCGGGTTTAGAATCGACACTAATACCGAGTACTTGAATTTTCTTAGCTTTGAACTTACCCCAGTCATCTCTAATGCCGCAAGCTTCTTTAGTGCAGCCGGCAGTTCCGGCTTTAGGATAGAAGTAAACAATAACGGGTGATTTGCCTTTGAACGACGCTAAAGAATAGTGATGACCGTAGGCGTCTTCAAGATTAAAGTTAGGAGCTTTCATACCAACCTTTAATACGGGTTTGGTCATTTCTTTTTTGCTCTGAGCGTTCACCGATGAAAATAATATTAGCATCGAGATTAGAGCCGCGAGAGATATTGTGGTTTTCATTTTAGCCTCATGGATATTTTAGAGTAATTATTTTTAGATAATAAATAGTTCAGCACAATGAAATTAAGATACAGTTCCGCGTAAGGATGCGGAAATATAATTAACCGCGATTCTATATGCATCAGAAAAACTTACATCCGTTAAAAACGAATAATGTACATCACATTTAAGGCTTTAGTAAAGATGAAATATCAACAAGATGGGCAATTAAATACACCGTACTATTCCATTTTGGGTAACGGCAATATTAAATTGCACTATCCATTTTTTAATAGTATGAGGAAATATGAAAAATACATTTATACTATTTGTCGTCTTTTTAATTTATGGGGTTTGCATACCGGCAGGGAATACTTTTGCCGGAAGAATTAAAGATAGAACATCTAAAGAAGCTATCTATGGAAAGAAAGCCGGAGCGGAAGCAATTCCAATTGAAATAACTAAGGATGGACATATTCTGCTTAAGGCAAAGGTCAACGGCAGGGAAGGCAATTTTATCCTCGATACAGGCGCCGGTATCAATGTTCTGTTTAAGAAATTCGCAGATGAGATAGAGACATTAAAAGAGGAAGACGGGGAGTTTACAGGGTTCCGCGCTACCGGTGAGGAAATGACAATGAAATTATATACCGCAAGAGAAATTAATATAGGGGATTTAGCCGTGAAAAATCCTACCATCAGTATATTAGACGCAAATTTTGGAAATGTAGACGGGTTAATATCGCTTACCTGCTTTAGGAATCAGCCTTTTACAATCGATTACAAGGATAAGGAGATCATTTTGGAGAGCCGCAAAACTCTTAAAGAACGGGAGAAAAAGGGAACTGTCGTACCAATCCAGATAGATGACCAAAGGGGTATATCGCTCGATATATTCACAAGAGTAAGAGTAAATGATAAATTAACGCTGCAGATCGCGTTAGACAGCGGAGCAGGACTAAATGTATTTAGATTTAATGAAATGTTCATGAAAGAGCTTGGAATTGATAGCTCTAATTGCGAGAAATATTATAAAAGGAGTAGCCTTAACTCTAATATAAACAATATATTCTATAAAAATACTGTAAGTAAAATAGAGCTATATAATATTGCTGCTGTCAAAGTGGCTAATGTTAAAGCCTTTTTTCTAAAGGGATTGATATATGACGGAATTACATCTATAAATTGGTTAGGGAACAAGATAACTATTGATATTCCGGATAAAGTAATGATTGTGCAATAATGTGAGGTAACGGACGATTAAGAAGGTCTAAAGTTAGAAGAATTTGAAAAGGTAAAATTAGTTGATTTACCCAGAGTCTTAATTTGATAATTATAAGACTGATTATTACTTATATAACCCGTTGTGTGAATT
>Ga0187812_1000376_pt1 | contig 15943 bp, 15 predicted proteins | sample NC_S_2_FD_130582 | JGI IMG/M metagenome (GOLD analysis project Ga0187812, IMG submission 130582) | Wetland sediment microbial communities from Neuse River Estuary, North Carolina, USA - ASW-S_2 | ecosystem: Environmental > Aquatic > Freshwater > Wetlands > Sediment | place: USA: North Carolina...
CCACCTCGTCCCGGGGCAGCAGTTCCGGCGGCCGCCGGTTATTGGCCTGGTCGTCATACCAGCGGTCCGCTTCCTCTTCGGTCTCCGCGTACTGCGCCCGGAACACGTCCGGCACGTAGTTGAACATGAACCGCTTGCCCTCGGTGTTCCGCAGCACCCCGCCGTCGCCGCGCACCGACTCGGTGACCAGCAGGCCGGCCACCGACGGCGGCCAGACCATGCCGGTCGGGTGGAACTGGACGAACTCCATGTTCAGCAGCGACGCGCCGGCCAGCAGCGCCAGCGCGTGCCCGTCCCCGCTGTACTCCCAGGAGTTGGACGTGATCTTGAACGTACGGCCGATCCCGCCGGTGGCGAGCACCACAGTCGGCGCCTCGAACAGCACGAACCGCCCGGTGTCGCGCACGTACCCGAAGGCGCCCGCGATCCGCCCGGAGGAGTCCTTCAGCAGCCGCGTGATCGTCGTCTCCGCGAACACCCGGATCATCGCCTCCGGGTCGCCCAGTTCCTCGGAGTCGGCCTGCTGCAGGGCGACAACCCGCTGCTGCAGCGTGCGGATCATCTCCAGGCCGGTGCGGTCGCCCACGTGCGCGAGCCGCGGGTACTCGTGCCCGCCGAAGTTCCGCTGCGAGATCTTGCCATCGGGCGTCCGGTCGAACAGCGCGCCCCACGCCTCGAGCTCCCAGACCCGGTCCGGAGCCTCCTTGGCGTGCAGTTCCGCCATCCGCGGGTTGTTCAGGAACTTCCCGCCGCGCACGGTGTCGCGGAAGTGCACCTGCCAGTTGTCGTTCGGGTTCACGTTGCCCATGGCGGCCGCGGCCCCGCCCTCGGCCATGACCGTGTGCGCCTTGCCGAACAGCGACTTGGAGATGATCGCCGTCTTCTTGCCGCGCGCGCGGGCCTCGATCGCCGCGCGCAGCCCGGAACCGCCAGCGCCGATCACTACCACGTCGTAGGAGTAACGCTCGATGTCGGTTGATTCGGAGGTAGCCATAACCCATCTCGCCCGTTCGGACTAGTTGAAGATGCGGGGGTCGCTGAAGGCGCCGCTGGCCACCAGCATGATGTACAGGTCGGCGAGCATCAGCGTGCCCAGCGAGATCCACGCGAAGGCCATGTGATGCCTGTTCAGCTTCGAGATCTGCGTCCAGATCCAGTACCTGACCGGGTGCTTGGAGAAGTGCTTGAGCCGCCCGCCGGTGATGTGCCGGCAGGAGTGGCACGAGAACGTGTACGCCCAGATCGCCACCACGTTGATCAGCATGATGATCGAACCGAGCCCGATGCCGAAGTCACCGTCCGGCCCGCGGAACGCCTGCGCCACGTCGTAGGTGAGCAGGATCGCGATCGGGACCGCCAGGTAAAAGAAGTAGCGGTGCAGGTTCTGCCCGATCAGCGGGAACCGCGTCTCGCCGGTGTCTGTCGCGTGCGGCTCGCGCACCGCGCACGCGGCGGGCGCCCGCCAGAACGCCCGGTAGTAGGCGCCCCGGTAGTAGTAGCAAGACAGCCGGAAGCCGAGCACGAACACCAGCGACACGAACGCGTACGGGATGATCGGCGGCACCGCGGGGATCCACTGCCCCAGGGCGGACGAGCCCGGGACGCACTCGCCGCTGACGCAAGGCGAGTAGAACGGCGTCAGGTAGTGGTACTGGGGCACGTAATACCAGTGCCCGGTGAATACGCGGACGGTCGCGTACGCCACCCAGATGGTCAGCAGCGTCGCGACGACGCGGCCGCGCTGCCACCACGGGTCCTTGCGGAGCGTCCGCTCGGGGATCTGCGCCCGCGTTCTGCCCGGCGCGTCCGAAAGTTGTGTCATCAGCGTCCTCGCTGCCTCGTACGTGATCTTGCCGCGGCGCGCGGCAACGAAAGGCGGCGCGCGCATGCGATGTCCACGAACTTATTCCAGTTACAGACAGCATGCCGCATCGGGGGACGCTTCCAGCATGTGAGACTGGCTACACTCCCGGTCGCGATAGGGCCTCGCGGAGGAAGGCGACCTGCAATAGCAGGAGGTTCTCCGCGACGACCTCCTGCGGAGTCATATGCGTCACACCGGACAGCGGCAGCACGGAATGCGGGTAGCCGGCCGCGAGCAGCGCCGAGGACAGCCGCAGCGAGTGGGCGACGAACACGTTGTCGTCGGCGAGCCCGTGAATGATCAGCAACGGGCGGACGGCAGTCGCCACCGCCCGTTCTGGATCATCGATAAGGGAACTGGCCGCGTAAGCCGCGGGATTCGCTGCCGGGTCACCCAGGTAGCGCTCGGTGTAATGCGTGTCGTAGAGCCGCCAGTCGGTGACGGGCGCGCCGGCGATCGCCGCCCCGAAGACGTCCGGGCGGCGCAGCACGGCGAGCGCCGCCAGGTACCCGCCGAACGACCAGCCGCGGATCCCGACCCGGCTCAAGTCCAGGACGGCGAACTTCTCCGCGGCCGCGTGCAGCGCCGTCACCTGGTCCTCGAGGACGCCGGTGGCGAGGTCGCCGGCCACCGTCCGGTCCCAGGCGGGCCCGCGGCCCGGCGTGCCGCGGCCGTCCGCGACGACGACGGCGAAGCCCTGCTCCGCGAACCACTGCGAGGGCAGGAAGATGCCCGCGGTCTTCAGCACGCGCTGCGAATGCGGGCCGCCGTACGGGTCCATGAGGACAGGCAGCTTCGTGCCCGGCCGGTGCCAGGACGGGAAGAGCACGGCGGTGCGGATTTCACCGGGCCCGGCGTGCAGGAACTGCGGGTCGGGGGACGGCAGGTTCGGCTGCTCGGCCAGGACGGCGATTTCCCCGGTCGTTCTCCCCTCTCTATTTATCCGAACGCACGGTTGGTTCCCGCCCAGCGTCCTGCTGCTCACCACGGTGGTCCCCCCCGAGGCGTGCGCGCCGTGCACGCCCGGCTCGGCGGCAACGGCCGCGAGGCCGTCCGGGCCGTAGCGCCATACGCCGACCTCGGTGGGCTCGGTCGAGCCGGTGAACAGGACGCTGTCGCCATCGGCGCCGAGGATCTCCCTGACCTGGAGGCCGGGCGGGGTGAGCGGCGCGGCCGCGGCCAGCTTCGCCGCGGGCGCGATGATCAGCCGCCGGGTGTCGTCGCTGAGCGCGGTCCAGACGACGTCGCCGTTGCCCAGCTGAGCGGGGACGCCGGGCACGACGTCGGTCCAGTGCGGGTCCGTGTCTTCCCTGATGACGTGGCCGGTGAGGCCGTCGAGCAGGCGCATCGTCTTCTGGTCGCGGGACTGGACGACGATCAGCAGGTCGTTGTCCCAGGCCGCGGTGACCAGGTACGGGAAGGCGGCCCGGTCCCAGTCGACTTCGGCCAGCGTGGTGCCGCTGACATCGGCGATGAACAGCGACACGTCCGCGTTCGGGGTGCCGGCCGCCGGGTAGCGGACCTCGGCCGGGGGACGTTCCGGGTTGGCCGGGTCGCCGATGTGCCAGCGCCTGACGCCGACCTCGTCCACCTGCGCGACGAGCAGCCGTGACCCGTCCGGGGACCACCAGTAGCCGCGGGACCGCCCCATCTCCTCGGCCGCGACGAACTCCGCCAGCCCGAAGGTCACGCCGTCGTCCCGCGCGACGATCGTGTCGTAGCCGGTTTCGAGGTCGGCGACGCGCAGCGCGCCCGCGTGCACGTAGGCGACCCGGCGCCCCGCCGGGTCCGGCCGCGGATCCAGCGCGGGGGCATGCGTGGCGATCAGCCGGGGCGTCGCTTGCGGGTCGCCGAGCGGGGCGGCGTACACCTGCCCGGACAGCGCGAAGACGGCCAGCGTGTGCCGGTCGTCGGTCGCGTACGCCACGATCCCCGAGCCGGTTTCCCGGACCCGCTCACGCCGCCTGCGTTCCTCCGGCGGGAGGTTGTCGTCGTCCGCGCCGAGCGCCCTCGGGTCGGCCACGAGGCGTTCTTCGCCGGTGGCGGCGCCGGCCTGCCACAGGCAGCTCACCGGGTCGTCGCCACTCCTGGTCCGCAGGAACGTGACCGTGCCGCCGTCGGGCGACACCCGAAGCGCCCGCGGCACCCCGATCGTGAACCGCCGCGTCCGTGCCTGCTGCCGAGGAAAACTGTCCGCCATGGTTCCTGATCTTGCCAGGTGAAACTATGTGGTCATGACGGAACGCAGCTTGCTGCTTGTGCACGCCCATCCGGATGACGAGTCGATCTTCACCGGGGCGACGATGGCCGCCTACGCCGCGGAGGGGGCCCGGGTCACGCTGGTGACGTGCACGCTCGGGGAGCTCGGCGAGATCATCCCGCCGGACCTGGGGCACCTGTTTCCCGATGAGCTCGGGCAGCACCGGATCGTGGAGCTCGACAGGGCCTGCGCGGCGCTCGGGGTGACCGACCACCGGTTCCTCGGCGGCGAGGGACGGTGGCGCGACTCGGGGATGATGGGGCTGCCGGACAACGACGACCCGCGCTGCTTCTGGCAGGCGAACGTGGACGAGGCCGCCTCGATGCTCGCGGACGTGATCCGCGAGGTCGCGGCGGACGTGATCGTGACCTACGACGCCAACGGGTTCTATGGCCACCCCGATCACATCCAGGCGCACCGGGTGGCGTGGCGGGCGTTCGAGATGACCGGCGCGACGGCCAGGTTCTACGCGACCGCGATGCCGCGGTCGGCGCTCGCCGCCGCCCAGGAACTGCCGGACGACTCCTGGTTTCTGCGGAACACCGACCTGACCTACAGCGTGCCCGACGACCAGGTGACCACGGCGGTCGTCGCGGCCAAGTACCTGGACGCGAAGCTCGCCGCGATGCGCGCGCACGAGACGCAGCTCACGGTCGACGGCGATTACTTCGCCCTGTCCAACGACCTCGGTCAGCGAGTGCCCGGCACCGAGTACTACACGCTGCTCGCCGGCCCGCGCGGCCCTGGCGATCCGTACGAGCGCGACTTGTTCGGCGGCTGACCCGCGCGCCGCACTCCCCGGAGTCGGTAGCCTGCTGATCCATGGGGACCCCGCAGGGCCAGCCGGAACCAGCGCAGCGCGCGACCATGGCCGCAGGCTACGTTCTCCTGTTCGTGCTTGGCGCGGTGCAGGGGCTCATCGGCAGCTTTCAGTACAGCCGGGGCCCAGGGCCGCTGGTGGCGATCATCCTGGCCGTGATCATCTTCGCCACCTGCGTGCTGGCCGGATGGGGGCTGCGCACCCTGGGCGGCGGGCTGCTGCCGGCCATCGGCTGGATCGTCGCCTCGTTCGTGCTGTCCATGCCGCGGGCCAACGGCAGCGTGATCATCGCCAACACCGCCGAGGGCAAGTGGTACCTCTACGGCGGCTCGCTGGCCGCCGCGGCCGGCGCCGCCACCGCGTTCAGGTACTGGGCCCGCACCCGCTCCCGCCCCCGCTGAACCCGGGGCCCTCTTCTGCTGCCGTCCGCGCCCAGTCCGGCCCGGCGCGGCGATCCCCGGCGGCTCACCACTGTTCGCAGCAGTCACTCCCGTGCACTTTGTACCTGATATGACCATTTTCCAGGTTGAGTGACCGGTCACAAGTTGTCATAACCGTTACAAAGTGGTGCTAGGTATCCGGTCGGGTGAAAGGCGTGAGGGCTATGGGAGTGGTGAGGCTCCGAGCGGACCGCTAGGCAGGCCGGATCGCTTCGGTGAAGCGGTCGAGGCCCCAGGTGAGCTCTTCCCCGGTGATGATCAGCGGCGGGGCGAGCCTGATCGTCGAGCCGTGGGTCTCCTTGGCGAGCACGCCGAGCATCGCCAGTCGCTCGCACACGGCGCGGCCGTCCAGCGTGGCGAACGTCACCCCGGCCCACAGGCCGCGGCCGGTCACGGACGACACCACCGAGGTCGGCAAGCTCGCCAGCCGCCTGTGCAACACGGCCCCAAGGACGGCCGACCGCTCCTGGTACTCGCCGGTGCGCAGCATCGCGATCACCTCGCGGGCGACCGCGCACGCCAGCGGGTTGCCGCCGAACGTCGAGCCGTGCTGCCCGGGCCGCAGCACGCCGAGCACCGCGCGGGACGACACCATCGCGGACACCGGCACGATCCCGCCGCCGAGCGCCTTCCCGAGCAGGTAGGCGTCCGGCACGACGCCCTCGAGGTTGCAGGCGAAGGTGGCGCCGACCCGGCCGAGCCCGGACTGGATCTCGTCCGCGATCAACAGCGCGCCGGCCGACGTGCACAGCGTCCGGACCCCGGGGAGGAACCCCGCCGGCGGCACGACCACGCCCGCCTCGCCCTGGATCGGCTCGACGAGCACGGCGACGATCCGGTGCCCGTACTGATCGAAAACAGCCGACAGCGCCGCCAGGTCCCCGTATGGCACGGAGACAAACCCCGGCGTGTACGGGCCGAAGTCCGCCCGCGCGTCGGGGTCGGAGGAGAACGACACGATCGTGGTGGTCCGCCCGTGGAAGTTCCCGTCGAACACGACGATCATCGCCTCGTCGTGCGGCACGCCGCGCGTGACGTACCCCCACTTGCGCGCGACCTTGATCGCCGTCTCGACCGCTTCGGCGCCGGTGTTCATCGGCAGCACCATTTCCATGCCGCACAACTCGGCGAGCTCGGCGCAGAACGGCCCGAACTGGTCGTGGTCGAACGCCCGGCTCACCAGCGTCACCCGCTCGAGCTGGCGCGCCGCCGCGGCGACGAGCCGCGGGTGCCGGTGCCCGAAGTTCAGCGCCGAATACCCGGCCAGCATGTCCAGGTACCGCCGGCCATGCACGTCGGTTACCCAGACGCCGTCAGCCGAGGAGACCACGACCGGCAGCGGTGCGTAGTTGTGCGCGCTGTAGGTGCTGGTCAGCCCGGCGAGGTCAGGCATCGTGTCGGTCATGCCCGCGCCCCTTTCAGCTATCAGCCGCGCAGCTCGAGCGTGCAGCACTTGGCGCCGCCGCCTGCCTTGCGCAGCTCCGACATATCTACCAAAATAGGCATAAACCCCCGCGTAGTCAGCTCCCGTGCCAGCGCGGTGGCCTGTGCGGCCATGACCACGTGGTATCCGTCGCTGACCGCGTTGAGCCCGAGTACCTCGGCGTCCTCGTCCTTGGCCTCGATCAGCTCGTCGAACAGCGAGCTCAGCGCGGCGCGCCCCGCGTCGTCGAACGCGGCCGGGTAGTACATGGCCGTCGAGGAGTCGAGCACGCACAGCGCGGTGTCCAGGTGGTAGAACCGCGGGTCGACGAGCCGCAGGCTCACCACCGGGCGGCCGAACACGGCGGCCAGCTCCGCGGCCGCCTCCTCGTCGCTGCGGAAGCCGTACCCGGCGAGCACGGTGTCCCCGGCGAGCAGGATGTCGCCCTCGCCCTCGTTGACGAACCGCGGCGCCTGCACCGAGGCCCACCCGTTCGACCGGAACCAGTCCAGGTAAGCCCCGGCTTCCGCGGCCCGCTCGGGATACCGGAACCGCACGCCGAGCACGGCCCCGTCGATCACCGTCGCCCCGTTGGCGGCGAACACCATGTCCGGCAGCCCGGGCTCCGGCTCGATCGTGCGCACGGTGTGCCCGAGGCGCAGGTAGGCCTGGCGGAGCCGCTCCCACTGCGCCATCGCGATCCCCGCGTCGGCGGGCTCGTCCGGCCGCATCCACGGGTTGATCGCGTACGTCACGGCGAAGTGCGCCGGCGGGCACATCAGGTACGTCCGGGGTGACGCGGCCCGGCGCGGTTCGTCGTTGGTCATGTCATTCAGCATACGAATCGCTAACACGCAATGAACAGATCGTGATCATGCGCCTCATCGGCGATTCGTTGCGTTTCGATATGGCTGAGCGTCGATTCGTTAAACGCGCCCGACGTCGCGCGCCAGGTCCAGGCCGAACAGCCGGTCCGCCGCCGCGAACGTCTCGAACTTCACCCCGTCGGGCACGCTGGCGTCATCGGCGAGCGCTGCCAGCGCACGCAGCGCCGCCGGCGTGTCGAGCCTGTCGGCGAACGCGGCCGTGATCGCGTCCGCGTGCCGCCGCGACATCGCCCCGCTCGGCGACCGCGCCCACAAAGCGACCAGCTCCCGCCACCGCGCGAGCTCCCCGTCGCGTTGGCTGAGGTCCCCGGCCAGCTCGCCTCCGCAGCCCTGCCGCAGCATATTCATCCGAACGGCAAGGGGCTCCTCACCAAGCTCAACCCGCTCGCCGTCCGCGGCCACCTCGAACCAGTACCCGGCCAGCCCCTCGGCCGCTGAGCCCGCCGCGTCGCCGGCCACGCGAACGCCCACGTCGAAGACCGGCTCGCGGACGCCGTCGGGGAACTCCCCGGCCAGCTGCCCCCGGTCGAAGGGCGCTGTCATCGTGTGCCGCGGTGGGTGGATGTTCAGCTGGTCGCACGCGGCCCGCAGCGCGGTCTCGCCGGCGGGGAGAAGGTCGATGACGGTGGGAGCCAGCCCGGTACGTTCGGCGTAACGGCGCAGCAGATCCGCGGCGAGATACCCGCGCAGCTGCCCCAGCCCCGTGGACCGGGCGGCGACAAGCACCCGGAACTCCCCGCGGTGCGCGGGGCGCACGTCAACGTCCGCAAGCCTTAGCACAGGGACAGCCTACGCAGCCGAATCGGGCGGTATGGTCGTGTCCCGCGCCGGATTACAGGCCGCCGGCCAGGGTGACGCCGCCGTCAAGGACCAGGGTCTGGCCGGTGATCCAGCCGGCGGCGTCCGATAGCAGGAACGCGACCGCGCCCGCGACGTCCTCGGGTACCCCGAGGCGCTTGAGCGGGTAGGCGGCCGACACCTGCTCCTCCCGGCCCTCGTACAGGACGGTGGCGAACTTCGTCTTCACCACGGCCGGCGCTACCGCGTTCACCCGGATGCGGGGACCGAGCTCGACGGCGAGCTCCGCGGTCAGCCGGATCAGGGCCGCCTTGCTGACCCCGTACATGCCGATCCCCGGGCTTGCTCGCAGGCCGGCGACGGAGGCGACGTTCACGACCGAGCCGCCATGCTCGCCCATCCACGCGTCCCTCGCCCGCCGTGTCCAGGCGAGCGGGGCGAGGACGTTGACCGCGAGGATCTTGGCGGCGGCCGCCGGATCGGTGTCGGCGACGGGGCCGTAGACGGGGTTGATGCCGGTGTTGTTGACGAGCATGTCCAGCCTGCCGAACGCCTCGATCGTCCGGCTTACGGCTTCCGCCTGGTGCCCGGCGTCGTCGGCCTTGCCGGGCACCGCGATCGCCACATCCGGTCCGCCTAGCCCGGCCACCGCCGCGGACAGCGGCTCAGGGTTGCGGGCGGTGACGCACACCCTGGCGCCCTGCCGCACGAGCTCCGCGGCGATCGCCAGGCCAATGCCCCGGCTGGCGCCAGTGACGATCGCGACGCGATCCTGCAGGGGTTGCATGTGCCTCTCTCGGCTGGGTCAGCGGGTTTCGGCGGGTCAGCGGGCCAGGGCGCGCAGCCGCTCGCCGGCGGCCGCGACCCGCTCGTCGGTCGCGGTGAGCGCGACGCGGATGTGGCCGGCGCCCGTCGGCCCGTACATCGAGCCGGGTCCGGCCAGAATGCCGCACTCGGTGGCGAGCAGCTCGCACGCCGCCCAGCCGTCAAGCCCCGGGCGGGCCGCCCACAGGTACAGCCCGGCCTCGGAGTGGTCGATGCGGAACCCGGCGGCGGTCAGGCCCGCGGCCAGGATCTCGCGGCGCGCGCCGTACCGGGCCTTCTGCGCGTCGGCGTGCGCGTCGTCGGACAGCGCGGCGGTCATCGCCGCCTGCACCGGGTCGGGCACGATCATGCCGCCCTGCTTGCGGATCAGCAGGAGCTGCGAGATCAGCGCCGGGTCGCCGGTGACGAAGCCGGCCCGGTACCCGGCCAGGTTGGACCGCTTGGACAGCGAGAACACCGCGAGCACGCCGTCGAAATGCCCGTCGCAGACGGACGGGTGCAGCACCGAGACCGGGGAGACCGACCAGCCGAGGTCGAGGTAGCACTCATCGGAGGCGAGCACGCAGCCGCGGTCCCGCGCCCACGCAACGGCGTCCCGGAGCTGCCCGGCCGACAGCACCCGGCCCGTCGGGTTGGACGGCGAGTTCACCCACCGCAGCCGCGCCGCGTTCATGCCGGCATCGAACGCGTCGCTCGCCACGGACCCGGCGCCGGCGAGTTTCGCGCCGATGTCGTACGTCGGATACGCCAGCGACGGATAGATCACCGTGTCGCCGGGACCGAGCCCGAGCACCACCGGGAGCCACGCGATGAACTCCTTGGTGCCGATCACCGGCAGCACCGACGCCGGGTCGACCTGGACGCCGTGGCGGCGCGCGAGCCAGCCGGCGGCGGCGTCTCGCAGCGCGGCGGTGCCCGCGGTCAGCGGGTAGCCTGGCGCGTTCGCCGCCGCCGCGAGGGCGCTGGTGATGACAGCCGGCACCGGGTCGACCGGCGTGCCGATGGACAGGTCGACCGCACCCCCCGGGAAGGCGCGGGCCTTCTCCTTCAGCGGCGCCAGTTCGTCCCAGGGGTACTCAGGGAGTCGTGCGGCGAGTGTCACTCTTCCCCGGCCTGCGGCGGAAGCGCCGCGACCAGCGGGTGATCCTTAGCGATCTTGCCGACCTTGGACGCGCCGCCCGGGGAGCCAAGTTCCTCGAAGAAGTCGACGTTGACCTTGTAATAGTCCTTCCACTGCTCAGGCACGTCGTCCTCGTAGTAGATCGCCTCAACGGGGCAGACGGGCTCGCAGGCCCCGCAGTCCACACACTCGTCCGGGTGGATGTAGAGCATGCGGTCGCCCTCGTAGATGCAGTCCACCGGGCACTCTTCGATGCACGCCTTGTCAAGAACATCGACGCATGGCTGCGCGATGATGTAGGTCACGTGAGCTCCTCTTCAACTTCTTTACTCGGTCCGCCCGCCGGCGCGAGCCGGCCGACGGCGCTACCACAGTATGGTGGTTCGCCCCGTTAGCTGGCGACAATACTCCGAGCCGGCGCTCCCGAGTCCTGCTGCCAGCTAGTTTCCGTCAGGCCGGCCGTCCACTGGTAGCCGTCGTAGCGCACCTGGGTGATCCCGTAGTTGCCGGCGTTGGCGACCAGCCAGTTCGCGACCGGCCAGCCGCTGCCCGACGTGACGCCGAACGAACCGGAGTCGCCCGTCCGGGCGGTGGCGATCGTCTCGACCGACTTGTCGGCCCCCGGCGTGCCGAACGCGTCATCGAGACCCTTGACGGCGTTCGCGAGGTTCAGCCTGGTGCTCACGCCGAGGTTGGCCGCCTGCGTGCCCGGGTCGTACCAGCAGGTGACGGCGTGCGGCGCGGCCGTGTAGTCGGCGGCGAGCGCGGCGCCGGTCCCGGCGTACTGCTGGTACGCGGAGCCGTCGGCGCTGCGCTGGACGTCCTGCGCGGCCTGGTCCACCGGCATGCTGGCCCAGTTGGGCACCTGGACGAGGGCGCCGAAGAACGCGGCCGCCGCGTAGGCGGGGTCTTCGAGCTGCGCCGTGGTGCCCCAGCCTTGCGAGGGCCGCTGCTGGAAGATCCCGACCGAGTCCAGGTCGCCGTAATCGGGGTTCTCGAGCTTGGCCTCCTGGAGCGCCGTGGCGTAGGCGATGGTCAGCGCCTGCCGCGGCAGATGCTCCCGGACGGCGACCCCGGCGATGGTCGCGGCGTCCGAGGCCTGCCCGAAGTCGAGCGGTATCGCGTTCGTCCCTGTCCCGGCCTGGCAGCCGGGCACGGTGAGCAGCCGGACGACATAGTGCCGGTAAGCCGAGTACGCGGCGTATCCGCCGACCCCCAGCAAGATCACGATCACGGTGAGCACCGTCAGCCGGCGGCGCCACCGGGGACGGCGGTAGCCGTCGGGCATGGCGCGCCTGTGGGTCGTCCTTGCCACACTGCGAAGGTACCCGCCCGGCGCCGCTTTCGCTGGCGGTAGGCTCCCTCGCCATGAGCGAATCGCTGAAATCCCCGCTGCCTGAGATCATCGATGAGCTGTGGGAACGGCGTTCCGGGCTGAGCCCGGACGACTCCGCCGCGCGTGCCGAGGTCGTGGCGGCCGTGGACGAGATCGACGCGGGAAACGCCCGGGTGGCGTTCGCCGACCCCGCGACCGGTGAGGTCGTCGTGGACGAGCGCGCCAAGCGCGCGATCCTGCTGGCGTTCCGGGTGCTGCCGATGGTCCAGTCGCAGGCCGGCGACTTCCGCCACCACGACAGGGTGCCGCTGAAGACGAGGCTCGACGGCGTGCGCGTGGTGCCGGGCGCGATCGCCCGGTGGGGCTCGTACATTGCGCCTGGCGCCGTGCTGATGCCCTCGTTCGTCAACATCGGGGCGTACGTGGACGCGGGCACGATGGTGGACACCTGGGCGACGGTGGGGTCCGGCGCCCAGATCGGCAAGAACGTGCACCTGTCCGGCGGCGTCGGCATCGGCGGCGTGCTCGAGCCGCCGGAGGCCGTGCCCGTCGTGGTCGAGGACGACTGCATGATCGGGTCCCGCTGCATGGTCGTCGGCGGTGCCCGGGTGCGCGAGGGCGCCGTGCTGGGCGCGGGCTCGATCCTGACGAAGACCACGCACGTGATCGACGTGAACACCGGCGAGGAGCTGACCCCGGGGGAGGTGCCGGCCTGGTCGGTCTGCGTGGGCGGCACCCGGCCGCGGAAGTTCCCGGGCGGTGAGTACGGCATGCCCTGCGTGCTCATGCTGCGCCGGATCCCGGAGGGCAGCCGGCACGACAAGGCCGAGCTGAACGCGATCCTGCGGGACCACGGCGTCGACGGGTGACGGCACGGCTCGTGACCCGCGGCGCGCCGCCAGGTGTTCGCCCGGCGTTCGCCTGGCGGCCGGCACGCCGCGCACCGGAGCACTCGCCGCTTGTGGCTACCGTTGATATGTCATGACCGCCAGTAATTCACAGCCGCGCCGCCGGATCCGCCGTCAGGGACCGGTGACATTGCGCGATAAGCAGATACCCGCGACCACCGCCGATCAGCGGCTCCTGGACCGGCGCGGGCCTTCGGACTGGGTGCACACCGACCCGTGGCGGGTGATGCGCATCCAGGCGGAGTTCGTGGAGGGCTTCGGCCTGCTCGCCGAGCTCGGCATAGCGGTGTCGGTCTTCGGCTCGGCGCGAGCCCCGCGGGAGTCCCCCGAGTACGAGCTGGCCGAGGAGATAGCGGCGGGGCTGGTCCGCGCGGGCTACGCCGTGATCACCGGCGGCGGGCCGGGGATCATGGAGGCCGCGAACAAGGGCGCCGCCGAGGCCAGCGGGGTCTCGGTCGGCCTCGGCATCGAGCTGCCGCTGGAGAGCGGGCTCAACGACTACGTGAACGTGGGCGTGGAGTTCCGCTACTTCTTTGTCAGGAAGACAGTGTTCGTCAAGTACTCGCAGGCCTTCGTCGTGCTCCCCGGCGGGTTCGGCACGCTTGACGAGCTGTTCGAGTCGCTGACGCTGGTCGCCACCGGGAAGATCACTAGGTTCCCGATCGTCCTGGTCGGCAGCGACTACTGGGCGGGCCTGGTGACGTGGCTGCGCGAGAGAGTCCTGGCAGACGGCAATGTCCATGCCGGGGAGTTTGAGCTCTTGACGATCGTAGACGACCCGGAAGAGGTCGTGAAGGTCATCACAAAGGCCCACGCTGAGGCCGACTTCCTTACCCCTCGCTCCGTAAACGACAGTAGCTGACTTCACGCACGGGTTCCTTCACCAAACTAGCAAATGCTAGAAAAATTGATAGAGACGAAGAGCACCGGCTGACCTGTGGAGTGCCGTGGAGCCTAGTGACGCGTGTTGGCGATCCTTGGCCGCTGACTTCTCGCGCGATCGTCGGGTCTCACGCCTGAGGTCTTCCTAATTCCTGACGTGATGCTAGCCAGAGAGTTAGAACGGCCGCGTGACGGCGAACTCGTGGTAGGGAGTGGAGCTACGTGCAGTCGCCCCGGGATCAAGCCACCTGGGCCTGCCCGGCTCATGCGGTGCCGAAGGACACGCACGCGCGGTTCGTTCTGGACAACCCCGGCCAAGTGGCCGTAGGGACAGCTGAGTTGGCTAAACAGCTAGCTCGGAGGGTTGCCGGCGTCGTAAGGGCAGATCGCGGCGAACCGGTCCTCGGCATCGTCCAGCTGATCTGCGATCATTTGCTTGACGGCGGAGTCAAGCGGAGTGTCCGGGCGGAGGATGAGCTCGCGAAGCACTGGCGCCAGGGGACGGTATTTGCTGGCCAGCTTGGTTAGCTTCGGCCCGGTGGTGTGGATCAGGCCCACGGCGTTGTCGGTGAAGTCGGATGCTTTGATGACGCGGGCCCACGGGCTGGCTTGCAGGCTGGCGGCAACGTGCTCGCGGTACTGCTCGTGTTCATCCCGGCCGGACTCGTAGAGCGGGTTCGTGACGGCGGCCACCAGGTCGGCGGTACGGTGGCCGAACTGCCCCGCGAGCACTGCGAAGGCGGCCTGCCGGGTGCCGCCAGGCGCGATGCCTTCGGCGTGGTCTTCGACGGCATCGTGGAGCAGCGCGGCGCACGCCACGTCCGGGTCGGTGACCCGGTAGTGGCTGAGGATCCGGATCGTGACCCTGAGCAGGTGGTTAGCATACGGTTCACGCTGCCGCCGGTCCCGCACGTGTAGCCGCGATGCCAGCGCCAGTGCGTCGCCAGCCCGGGCCCGATCGGGAGCAGGGAACCGCGCGATCTCGACAAGCAGTCGTTCCCGCAGGCCAGCTTCACCGTGCACCGAAGTAATCGCGTGCAGCGGCATCCCGGCCAGCAGTCGCTTTTCCGCCGGTTCCAGCCTGATGGCTGCCTCGGATGCCGTCTTCGCGGTGCCGTCCACCACGATCGCCTCCGTCTCACCTTGGTTGGCCAGGCATTGGTTTTCCTTGCCACGATCCAACCGTGTGGGCTCCTGGGCGGCAATTACACGGTGAGATACCTACGGGACGTACCGCGGCGGGACGGCGGCACGTACGGCAGGTATCGCAGGCCGTTCAGCGCTCTTTGCGCCGTCGCCAGGTGGCTGTCCGCCTCGGCGGCAAGTTTCCGGGCCTTGTCCAGGTCACCGGTCCGGGCCGATGCGGCAGCATCGTCGAACGCGGCCGCGGCCCGGCCGAATGCGTTTGCGGCGATCACCTGATCCAGCTGCCGCGATACCTGCTGTAGGTCATCCTGTCCTGTCGCTGCTGGCACTTCTCACCTCGCGGGACTTCCAGCCTCGGGAGCGTGCGGTGCCGCAGCCGCCGCCTTGTTTAGGACAACAATTCCATATTTATGCCTCTGACGTACGTCAGCTGACTGATGTCTTGCACTGCAATTTGCAGCAGCCTTTGTTCCGGCAACGGCCTCCAGGAGTTGTCGCTGGGGCCCGGACTTTGCCCCCCCCGGAGCAGCAGCGCGAAGCCCCCGCGCGCTGCTGCTCCGGCCAGTAAAGGAACCCGTGATCAGCACAGTGACGCCAACCCGGCCTCCTGCGCCGCCCGGCCGGTGCCGGGACACGTACTCCGGCATGCATGCCTCCTGCGGCGCGGCCTTGCCTCTCGAGACCGCAGCCACGGTCGATAGCCCATTTCGTAACAAGAAGTGACTTGACGTATGCGCTACGTATCACTACATTGCCTACGCAACGAGTCAGGTCACAGCCTGACCAAGCGGGGGCCGCAGCGGCAACGAGGGAACGCTTGCCATGCGCGATACCTGGACCTGATCCCAAAGGTCCACGGCCGGGTCGCCGGGCATTAGGCGGAGTCCAGGGCGCCGGTGATGGACCAGCACGAGCTCGCCCAACAAGCGTATGCGCTGCCCGGCGGGTTCGCCGATCGCCTTGACCCGGCGGACCTGGCGGACGTGCGTGAATGCGCGCAGGCTGGCGAATGGGGCGAGGAAAACGACCTGCTGCTAGCCTGCCTGCGCCATACGCGACGGCCGGTAACTGCCGCGGAACGACAAGAGCCGGCGTCGCTGCCGGGGGCCATAAGCACGGGGCGTGCAGAAGAATTGAGCGCTGATGGCACCTGAGAGGGCGCCGACCAGTCTCGGATGGTCCAGGGTCGAGCACAGATCCTGCGATCAACTGCAGCGCTAGGAATGGTGGGCAG
>Ga0187812_1000377_pt1 | contig 15921 bp, 10 predicted proteins | sample NC_S_2_FD_130582 | JGI IMG/M metagenome (GOLD analysis project Ga0187812, IMG submission 130582) | Wetland sediment microbial communities from Neuse River Estuary, North Carolina, USA - ASW-S_2 | ecosystem: Environmental > Aquatic > Freshwater > Wetlands > Sediment | place: USA: North Carolina...
AGGCAGGCGCCACCTGTGAGTACCACGGCCACTCCGTTTGATCCGAGTGGCAATCCCCGCACGCCCGCGTCAGTGTCGCGTGAAGTTCAGGCGGCACCCGGACGAGATGCTCGATCGTTTGCGTCGAAGCAAACGGCGGATTCGTCCTCGCCGGCCGAACGAATTGCGCGGCCACAAAGGCGATCGCCAGAATCATCGACACCCGCTGCAAGACCGTTCGCGCCAAGGTTTCGACCTTTCCCCAGATCGACGCCAGGCAACAAATCGAATCAATCGAAAACTCCGCCAACCCGCGCGTCGGCGCTACCTGCTGAAGAAAATCGTGATGGTCCCGGGCTGGTTCTTCGGATCATCATCCAGCGCGCCGTTCGAGACGATGATTTCCTGCCTCCCGTTTCCCAATAGATCCGCCACAGCAAGGCCCGACCAGCCGGTTTGTACGTCCAGCGTGGCAATCCGGAACCCGCCGCCTTCTGTTCCCAGGTACAACATCACACGATGGTTCTGCGCGCACGCCGCAACGATATCGGCCATTCCGTCGCCGTCCACGTCTCCAATGGCCACGCGGTCCGGCCCGCGGCATCCCGCAAGCGAAAATGGCGAGCCGGGCATTTTCGTGAATCCGCCCCGGCCATCGCCCAGCAGCACCGTGACGCCGACATCCTTCGGCTCCTTGACATCCGGCTCATAAGGAAGAATCGCCAGGTCGAGTTTGCCGTCCCCATTGATGTCGCCGATCGCCACGGACCACGGAGCCGCTCCTGCGGGAAACGGTGAACCGGCCGCCTCCGTCAATCCGCCCTTCCCATCCCCCAGCAGAATCGTTACGGCGTCGGACCCCAGATCGGTTGTCACCACGTCCGGTTTTCCGTCGCCGTTGAAGTCGGCCGAGCGCAGCCGTTGGTAGGGCCGCTTACCTGTCTTGAAGAATTTTCCCGGCAGAATCAGGTTTCCGTTGCCGTCGCTTGGAATCATCAGGATCTGGTCGTGCCCCCAGCTATCGGTGATCACCGCCGGCTTGCCATTGCCCAGGAAGTCCGCGGCAACGACTCCATGCACGTGCGGGTAGGACTGCGTGGCGAAGGGCGAATGCGGTGAAGGCGCAAAACCTCCCTTGCCGTCGCCCAGCAGGATGGTGATGTACGGCGTCCCGGTGTTCGCAATGATCAGGTCCGGATTGCCGTCGCCGTTCATGTCCGCCACGGCGATATCATTCGGAGCCTTGCCGCACGGGAAAGGGGAGCCGGGCGCGGGCGCGAAATGGCCTTTGCCGTCTCCCAGCAGCACGCTTACCGTTTCGTCCTCTGTGTTGGCGACGATAATGTCCGGCTTGCCGTCATGATTCACATCCGCGACCGCAATGGACCCGGGCCGGTGGCCGGTGGGAATCACCACTCGATAGTAGCTTTCCGATGGCTGGTGCTTGGTCTCCGCCCTATCCGAGAGCGCGACCTCCGGCGCCTCCTGGGCCGCTGTGGCGCGGCGTAGCGCGAATGCCAGCGTCGCGGCTGCCAGGAATCCGACCGCCCAGTGCAGGCGAATACGCCTCCCATAGCGGATCATGATGGCCTCCCTTACGGCTGCAACAGGAAGGACGCATCGCGGCCCCCGGCGTTAACAGAGGTGGCGGAGGAGAGGGGCCCCCCCGGTGCAGTTCAGAAAGCCAGCTCGGCGAAAGAGAAGCCCTCTGTGAATGTCTGAGCAGCGAGCCGTGCAGGCGAACTGCTGATGCTCAAAACTCCCGGAGGCGTGAAGCCGGCGCCCCCTGATTCTGGAAGGGGCCTTCGGGGGATGCGGGCGTAGCGTTCCTCCGATACAGGATCCACAGATCGTTTTTGCTATCCACGGAAAAATTCTCATTCAGGAACTGCTGGAGTGCCGGGAAGTTCTCCAAGTCGGCATCAAAATTGCGCAATCTGACCTCGGGCAGCTCATGAGGGTCTTGCGGCGAGGGTCGGACGACGGCAAAAAACGCGGGCGGGTCGGTCCGCAGGTCTTGCAAGAACATTTCGCGGAGGCCCAGCTCGCTCCAGGGCCCGGCGACCACGGTGGCGTTGATAAATCGCGAGGACGGCCGGCGATGCGCGTCCAAATAAACCTGTGCATCCCTTCCCCACACATAGATCGAGTCTCCGGCCGCAGTTCGCGCGCGGAGAACGTCCGCCAGCCCGCGCAGCCGGTCCGGCGTTCGTCCTTCGCGCCGGAGCTCCAGTGACACCGAAGAGAAATACACAATCGACCCCAGCATGGCGAGAGCGGCGGTCGCGCTCAGCGCCAAAACCGCCACACCCGCCCTTCGCCGCCCGCGAATCTGACCGATCGACCTTTCCAGCGTTGCGCTGCCAAGCAGTGCAAACGGCGCGTACAGCGGCGCAAACTGATAAAAAAAGAATCCTCCTTGCATCACGAACATGACCATCGCGCTGAGCGCCCAAGCGGCCGCTAGATACGCCCCGGCTGAGGCGTGGTCGCGGCGCGGGAATAGATTTCGCAGCGAGAGAATTCCCAGGATCATCAAAAAGTACAGCGGGATGTGCGGCGGCTCGCCAAGGCTGAGGACCGTGAAACCCGCATCCAGGTGCCGCCAGACAAATGCGGAATATTTCGGGCCGACCACAAAAATGGTCCACAGAAACTCGCGCAGAGCCCCGTGGTATTCAAAGTAGGCGGCGCACAAGAGCCAGGGGAGCAGAAAACCGGCAGCCAGCCCCGCAAGACTTCGAGAAACCCGCGGCAAAGAACGGGAGCCGCCGCCCACCGCCATCCCCAGCAACGCGATTCCGAGAATTGCGGCCGGAGTTTTGAAAAGCGCGGCGAGACCGACCAAAGCTCCTGCCAGCATCCAGTCAGACAGCAGCCCGCCTTCATATGCCGAGAGTCCGAACCACACGGCGAGCGCGAGCGGCAGAGAGAGAAGGCCATCCGGCTGGCCGAAGGCTGCGTCGTACTGGAAAGAGAAAAACAGGAGGTAAGTGATTCCGGCAAGCACCCCAGCGAGCCGCCGTGAATAGATCCGCGCGGCCAGGCACCCCAGCACGAGAGCCGTGGCGCACTGCCACAAGGCCTCCAGGGCGTGCACGGAAAAGGGCTCCTTCCCGAGGCCGGATGCCAATGCATAGAAAAAGAAAATTGCCGGACCTTTGATGTCCCACACCTGCCGGTAAGGGGCGCCGCCGAGCCGGATGGCCCTGCCCACGCAGCTGAAGATTGGTCCGTCCACCGCATTCAGCGGATAGGCTGAGGTACAGAGTCCTAGCAATAGTCCCACCCCGGTAATCAGCAAGACATCCTTGGATTTCACCCAGGAATCTCCCAAACTATGTGTCGTGGGGCGAGCGTACGGCGGTCAACCGGAATTTCCGCTCTGACTTCCCGGCCGACGCACAAAGTACACCCGGCCCCGCCAGGATGCAATGCTCGCGCCACGCGTCAGGGGTGCGGGCCCTTTCCGGCGGCGCGAGGCAGGCTCCCGGAGCAGGGGCAGGTCCGGGATTGGGACAGCCCGTGGGAAGCAGCCTGCCGTGCGAGAATCCTTGTCTGGCCACTACACGTTGCGTAGAATGCCGCTACCTTATTGAAAGGAGCGCGTCTGTCGGATGCCTGCCGAGGAACTCAAGAGCCGAAGAATCCCCGCGAAGATCACGGGCGTTTCCGGCTATGCGCCGCCGCGGGTGATGACCAACCACGACCTCGAAAAGATCGTGGACACCAGCGACGAGTGGATCCGTACGCGTACGGGCATCCGCGAGCGGCACGTGGTGGAGGGTGGAGTGGCCACCTCGCATCTGGCTACGGAAGCCGCGCGCCGCGTGCTGGACCAAACTGGAACAGCCGCGGAAGAGATTGAGCTGATCGTCGTCGCCAGTGTGACGCCGGACATGATGTTCCCCGCCACGGCCTGCCTGGTGCAGGACCGGTTGGGCGCGAAGCGCGCGTGGGGGTTTGATCTTTCCGCGGCGTGCTGCGGGTTTGTTTATGCGCTCACGGTCGGAGCGCAGTTCGTGGGGGCGGGATCGCACCGCAAGGCCCTGGTAATCGGCAGCGACGTGATGACCTCCATCCTGGATTATAAGGACCGCGCCACCTGTGTGCTCTTCGGCGACGGGGCGGGAGCGGTGATCGTGGAGCCGGCCAATAACGTCGGAGAAGGATTCCTGGATTTCACGCACGATGTGGACGGCTCCGGCGGGCCGTGCCTGTACATGCCTGGGGGCGGTTCGCTGCACCCCCCGTCGCACGAGACGGTGGAAAAGCGGATGCATTACGTCCATCAGGATGGTGGGCAGGTGTTCAAATACGCGGTGCGCCGGATGGTAGAGCTGGCCCACGGGTTGCTGGCGCGCAATGGCTTCAGCACCAAGGATCTCGCCCTGGTGGTGCCGCACCAGGCCAACCTGCGGATCATCCGCGCGACGCAGGAGCGGCTGGGCCTCGACGATTCCAAAGTCCTGGTGAACATCGACCGCTACGGCAACACCACTGCCGCGACCATTCCCCTGGGCCTGTGCGATGCCGTGGCCCAGGGACGCTTGCACCGAGGCGACCTGGTGATGCTCCTCTCCGTCGGCGCGGGGTATACCTCGGGCGCGATGCTGCTTCGTTGGGCGTACTGATTTGCGAGCAGGTTCGTGGGGCTCGCCGCGGCCAAGCGCGAGCAACTGCAACACCCCGCCGAGGCACAGGGGCGCTCTCCCCCGCATGGGCGCGACCTCGTAGCCCATTCACCTGGAGATTCCCCGAGAGAAACAAACGGCGATTCCCCGCATCGGCGAGCTGGAATTTGGGCTTGAAACTCTCTGGCTTCTAGTAGGAACGCATGTCCGCGGCCGTCGCGGCGGTGCGCGCCAGACGCTGGTCAATCAGCACAGCAGCAAACTGGGCACAGAGCGTTTGTTCGCGCTCGGCCCAGCTATGGAGCGATGGGGCGAATCCGTTGATGAGGCGTTTCAGCGCCGCCATGAGGCGAAAGTAAGCCCGAGCGGCCCGCAGGCTGCGTCCGTCAGGGCCCACCTGGGGGCATAGTCGCTGTAACTCGATGAGTTGCTGAAAGTCCGAACCCCGCAGCGGGCGGCTCGGAAACCCTTCAATCTGCTGCACATAGCCGGTCAGGGGCTGCGACGCAACCGAGGCCAGGACCGCGCGGAAATAAAACACCCCGAACTGCCCCAGGGCCGCCAGTGAGAACACGAGAATCAGTATGCCGACCATGTTTCCTTCGTCCTGGGCAGTATCCCCGAGGAGTTACTTCCCATCAATGGGGCTGGCGTACTAGGCTCCTGGACCCTGTACTTTGAGCCAGTCTTAACGCGCGGTCACCTCGAAGTGCTCCGGGAAATCAGAGATCAGGAGAGAAACGATGCACACCACAGATCGGGCTTCCATCATCGGAGCTGTATGCCTGCTGGCGCTGCTGGCGGGAACAACCCTGCTGGCCCTTCGGATGCCGGCCAGCCCAATCGCGTCCCCGGCACCAGATCCCGCCAGCGGAGCCTGCAGGGAATCGAGTCCAGGATGGGCCTCAGGCGCCGCGCCGGGCGCCGCGGCTGAGATCCGCAGCCTGCTCGATGAGCAGGCGGCGGACTGGAACCGCGGCGACATCGAGGGTTTTCTCGCCGGGTATTGGCGTTCAGACCAGACCGCATTCGCAGGCTCGCAGGGAATCCTTCACGGCTGGCAACCTCTTCTCGAGCGGTATCGGAAGAGCTATCCCGATCGCACGGCGATGGGCACTCTCGCATTCTCGGGCCTGGAGATCACCCCGCTGTGTCCCGACGCCGCGCTCGTGCTGGGGAAATGGCATCTCGAGCGCGAGGCAGGACCAATCGGAGGTGTTTTCAGCCTGGTGCTCAGGCATTTTCCCGTGGGATGGCGGATCATCGCGGATCACACCAGTGCTGTTCCGGCGAGCGCGCCCTGACCGCCCCATGGTTCCGCGCTCCGTGAGCATCTTGGACGACTTGTATCCGCGAGCGCGTCGCCGCACCCGAAGAAGTTCTCGGCCGCCGATTTCCTTTCCCGGCGGTTTTCCGGAATAATGCTCACCCGGATGAACACGGACACCGCCCAGCGCCTCCCCTTCTCCCGTACCGTCGCCCTGCTGATTCTGCTGGGGCTTTCCCTGCTGATTTACGTGGGTAACGCGGCCCATCCGGCGCTTCTCGATGACGCCGATGCCGGGCATGCCGTCGCCTCGCAGGAAATGCTTCGGACGGGGGATTGGGCGGTGCTGCACATCAACGGCATCCGCTGGATGGAAAAACCTCCGCTGCACTATTGGGTCGTGGCCGCCAGCTACATGCTGCTGGGGGAGAGCGCGTTCTCCACCCGCCTGCCGCTGGCACTGGCGGTGGTGGGCCTGGTGCTCATGGTCTGCGTGTTCGGCCGGCGCTTCTTCGGCGACCGCGCCGGATTTTACGCCGGGCTGGTGATGTGCACGAGCATCGGGACGTACATGTTCACGCGCATCATGATCCCGGAAGCGATCTACTCGCTCGAATTCACGGCTGCTTTTTATCTATTTCTTTGCGCCTGGACCGGAGTGATTTCTCTTCGTGCGGGCTTTTGGAGCGCCGCGGTCCTATGCGCGCTGGCCGTGCTCACACGCTCGCTCATCGGCATCGTCTTCCCCGTGGCCATCGTCGGGATCTTCGTTTTGATGACCGGCCGGCGGTATTCCTGGCGGGAGTTGCCGGTTGTTTCGAGCCTGCTGATTTTCTGCGCCATCGCCGCGCCCTGGCACGTGATGGCGGGCATACGCGCCTGGCGCACCGGCGCGCCTGGTTTTTTCTGGTACTACTTCATCAACGAACAGGTGCTGCGCGCGCTGGGTTACCGCTACCCGCACGATTTTTCGGCCGTGCCGCTGGGGTTGTGGCTGGCGGCGCACCTGGTGTGGTTTTTTCCCTGGTGTTTCTTCCTTCCGGTGGCGTTTCACGGTTTGCCGCGCCCGCGCGAGTGGCACAGCCTCGATGCACCCGGCATGGCGCTGCTGTTCGTTTGCACTTGGGCGGGGTTCATCTTCGTCTTCTTCTCCCTCACGGCCAGCCGCATGGAGTACTACAGCTTCAGCGCTTGGCCCGCCGTTGCGCTGCTGCTGGGACGCGGAATTGCCTGGGCGGAGCAGGCCTCCCCCGCATGGATGCGTCGGCTGCAGGCCGGAGTAGCGGTGGTGGGCGCCGTGGCCGCGGGCATCCTGGCCTGGCTGCTGTGGGCCTCGCGGAACGTCCGCGTGCAGGGCGACATCAGCGACCTCTTGCAGTTGAAGGGGCTGGATTTTTACACCGTGGCTATGGCCAGTTTCTTTGATCTCACCACGCGCGCCTTCGCCGCTTTGCGGGTTCCCTCGGCGCTGGCGGCCGTGCTCTTCCTGTTCGGCTTCGGGACCGTGTACCGGCTGCGGCGCCGCGGCTGGACGCTGGGGGCCAACGTCGCGCTGTCACTCGTGATGGCTGCGTTTTTCTTTGTGGCAAACTCGGCCTTCCAGATCTTCGAGCCGCACATGTCCTCCAAGCCCCTGGCGGACGACATGTTGGCCTACCTGAAACCGGACGATGCCGTAGCCATTTACGGCGAGTACTACGGCGCCAGCGCCCTGGGTTTCTACCTCCACCGGCAGGTTTTGCTCTACAACGGACAAATCCAGGGCCTGGAGTTTGGTTCCTACTACCCTGACGCTCCCAAGATCTTCCTGGACGATAATCAATTTCCCGCCTTGTGGAACGGCCCGAAGCGCGTCTTTCTGCTGGCCCCCAAAGACCTGACCCACGAGGTACTAATCCGGCTTCCGCGGCAATCGAGTTACATCCTGGCGGAGAGCGGCGGAAAAGTGCTCTTCGTCAACCGGCCGCTCAGCCCCAACCAGCCGTCACTGGCTCAACTCGAGCAGCAGGGTTCGCTCCCCGCCCTCCTCCGCCCGTAGGTCCGGTGCGCGGAGCGCGCCCTGCCTTCCGTCGTTGCACTCCGTGCAGTCCACATTTTGCTCCGCGGCTCCCGCGCGATTCGCGAGTCACGCGGTGAGTTGCGGTAAGATGGAAGCTCGCACGGCCATGGCATCCCCTGACGTTCCCGTCCCGAACAAACATCTTCCCCGGTGGTTTCGCGAGACCGCTTACGGAATTCTCGTCCTGATTTCCATCGTCGCGGGAGCCGTGGTGGGCGTGCTGTTCGTATACAGCAGCGAACTGCCGGAGGTGCGCGCGCTGGAAGACTACAAACCCGACACGGTCACGGAACTCTATGCCGACGACGGCCAGCTCGTCGGCAGCTTTGCGCTCCAGCGGCGCATCCTGGTGAGCTACGAGCAAATCCCCGCGGTGCTGCGCGACGCGCTGATTGCCACCGAAGACCAGCACTTCCAGGATCACTGGGGCGTCGACGTGCCCCGCGTCTTTGAAGCGGCTTGGCATAACGTGATCAGCCGCCGGATCACCCAGGGCGCCAGCACACTCACCATGCAGCTCGCCGGCACTCTTTTCCTGAACCGCTCGGACCGCAGCTTCCGACGCAAAATCCAGGAAACCCTGCTCTCTATCCAGATCGAGCGTTACTACACGAAAAAACAGATCTTCACCATGTACTGCAATCAGATCTACCTGGGCCACGGGAATTATGGGTTCGAGGCCGCCGCGGAGTTTTATTTCGGGAAGCCGGCGAAAGACTTGACTCTACCGGAGGCCGCTCTGCTAGCCGGCATCGTCCGCGGTCCCACCTATTCGCCTCTGCTCCATCCCGACCGCGCGCTGGCGCGGCGCAATCTGGTGCTCGGCCGGCTGGTGGCCGACGGCAAACTCACGCCGCAGGCCGCGGCAGAGGCGCAAAAGCTGCCGCTAGTGTTGCACGTGCAATATCCTAGGAACGATCTCGCCCCGTACTTTGTGGAGGAAATCCGGAAGTACCTCGAGCACAGCTACGGCACAGAGGCGGTGCACGAACACGGCCTGCGCGTCTACACCACGCTGAATGTGGCCATGCAGCGCGCCGCCAATCGCGCGCTCAAGGACGGCCTGCTCGCCTACACGCGGCGCCACGGGTGGAAGGGCGGCCTGACCAACATCCTGGCGGAACATCTGGGCACGCTCGACAAATACGAGGCGGAGGACTGGCGGCGGCCGATGGAGAAGGGTGACTACGTGACGGCACTGGTCCTCGAGGCCGGCGATTCTTCCGCCACTCTGCGCATCGGGCCGTATCGCGCCACGCTCGTGCCTTCCGACATGGCCTGGACGGGGCAAAAACACCCCTCGAAACTTCTCAAGGTGGGCGATCTGGCCCTGGTGCACCTGCGGGAGATTTCCGGAACGACGGCCCGGGTCGACCTCGAGGAAAAACCGGCGGCGCAGGCCGCGTTCGTGGCCATCGAGAACGCCACGGGCGAAATCAAAGCCATGATCGGGGGCTACAGCTTCGAGGATTCCAAGTTCAACCGGGCCACCCAGGCCACGCGTCAGGTGGGCAGCTCGTTCAAACCCTACCTGTACTCCACGGCCATCGAGGAGGGGAACGATCCCTTCGAGACGATTGTGGACTCGCCCATCACCTTTCAGAGCGGCGGCCAGGACTATTCCCCGCACAACTACGACGGGAAGTTCGAAGGGCGCATCACGCTCCGGCGGGCGCTGGCCGGCTCCCGAAACGTTCCCGCGGTGAAGCTCGCGGCCCAGATCGGCATCCAGAATGTGATCGAGATGGCCAAACGCTTCGGCGTCACCGCGCCGCTCCAGCCCTACCTGCCGCTGGTGCTCGGCGCGGCGGAGATCACGCTGCTGGAGCACACCTCGTCGTTCACCGTATTCCCCAACGACGGCATCCGCATCGAGCCGCACCTGATTCGCCGCGTCACGGCGTACGACGGCGCGGTGCTGGAAGAGGCGCGGCCCAAGGTCTACGACGTGCTGAAGCCGGAAGTCGCGCGCACCATGACCGCCATGCTCGAGGACGTGGTGCAGTTCGGCACGGCCATGAGGGCCAGGGAATTACAGCGCCCGGCCGGGGGCAAGACCGGCACGACCAGCGACTTCACCGACGCCTGGTTCATGGGCTTCACTCCCTCGCTCACCGCCGGCGTCTGGGTGGGCAACGACGACAACAGCGTTCCCCTGGGCAACAAGGAAACCGGAGCCAAGGCCGCCCTGCCCATCTGGATCGAATTCATGAAGGACGTATACGACGAAAAGCCGCCCGAGCAGTTCCCCAATGTCGTGCCGCTCGAGAAGCTGGCGATGACGCACGCGGTGTTGGTGGACACGCCGGATTCGGCTCCTACCGAAGACGCGGAAGAGCACGGGATCCGCGAGAAGAAAATTGCAAGGCCTGTCCCGCCCGCGGCTCCTCCCAAGCCCGCGCCGGCGAGCTCCCACCCCGCTACCGGTCCCTCCCCGGGGCTCTGATTTTTGCCTTCCTGACGCCGGTACTGTTTGCACTGGTCCACAACTGTCCTTCCGGCCAGTTGTTCCGCCCTCTCCCCAATGCGTATCCTGAAGTTGCGTCCGCAGGCGAAGGATCGCCGTGGAAGTCAACGTTGGATCGGGCCCTCCTGCCGTTTGTGAAAGCAAGCGACCTTCCCGCTGCGTTTCCTCGACGCCCAAATGACCATGGGGGTTTCCGTCTTGCTCAGCGCCGAATCGCCGTACCTGCCGGGCGGGTATTGCTACCTGTGGGACGGGCCGCTGGTGTCCCTCCACGTGGTTTCGGGCCTGATGGTAGGAGCGGCCTTCATTTCCATTCCGGTGCTGCTGCTCTGGTTCGTACACAAGCGCCGCGACGTGCCGTTCCAAGGAGTCCTTTTGTGGTTCAGCGCGTTTCTAGTGGCCTGCGGCGCCACCAGCTTTCTGGATGTGTGGAACCTGTGGCACGACGCGTACTGGCTGGCAGGCGCGGTGAAGGGTGTAGCGGCGATCACCTCGGCCGGCGCGGCCGGCTATCTGGTCCTGCTGATCCCGAAGGCGCTCAAGCTGCCCAGCCCGCGGCAAATGGAAGTGGCCAACGCGCGACTGGCCCAGGAGATTGCCGGACGCGAACGCGTGATGAAGCAGCTCCAAACCCTCAACGAGGAACTGGAAAGCCGGGTCCGCAGCCGCACGGAGGAACTCGAGGCGGCGCTCCGCGAAATGAAGAAGGAAATCGGCGAACGCCGCCGCGTCGAGGAGGCTCTGCGCCGCTGGGAGGCCATTTTCGCGCACGCCGGCTGGGGTGTGGCCCTGGCGAGACCCGACGATTACCGCCTGGAAGCAGTGAACCCCGCGTTCGCGGCCATGCACGGATGGGCCGTTGAAGAACTGGTGGGCCAATCGCTCGCGGAAACTCTGGCGCCCGAATGGCGGCCCAGGCTGGCGGAGCTGGCACGAACCACCGACGAGCTGGGCCATAACATTTACGAGGCCGATCACATCCGCAAAGACGGATCGCGTTTTCCAGTGCTCACTGACGTGGTCGCCTGCAAGGACCCCGACGGGCGCGTGCTCTATCGCGCCGCGAATTTCCAGGACATCACCGAGCGGAAACGCGTGGAGCAGGAGCGCCAGCAGGCCAACGAGCGGCTCACCGCGCTGCTCGGCGAGACCGAGGAGAAAAGCCGCCAGAGCGCGCTCATCAAGCAGATGAGCACGCTGCTGCAAACCTGCGCGAACACGCTGGAGGCTTACCAGGTGGTCCACGAATTCGCGGCGCGGCTTTTCCCCCTCGATTCCGGCGCGTTGTGCCTGCTGAATCCTTCCGTGGCTCTGATGGAGGCCACCGTGGTGTGGGGCCAGGAGCCGCTCCGCGAGACGCTGTTCGCGCCGGAGGATTGCTGGGCTCTGCGCACCGGGCAAGTGCACGTGTCGAGTCCCGACGGCCTGGCGCTGCATTGCGCCCACGCCGCCGCGTTCGTCGGCGGTTGTTACGTGTGCGTGCCCATGCTGGCGCACAACGAAGCCATCGGCATGCTCTACGTGCACAGCGGTGCGGAGGAGGCGCAGCTCCCGGTGGATCACCGCCTGCGCGCACAGCAGGAGCGGCAGCGCCTGGCGGTCAATTTTGCCGCGGACATTGCCCTGGCGCTCGCCAACCTGCGCCTGCGGGAAACCCTGCGCACGCAGTCCACGCGCGATTCGCTCACCGGCCTCTTCAACCGCCGCTACCTCACGGAATCCCTCGACCGCGAAGTGCGCCGCGCGGACCGCAATGCCCGGCCGCTGGGGATCGTCATGCTCGACCTCGATCAGTTCAAGCCCTTCAACGACACGCACGGGCACGAGGCCGGCGACGCGCTGCTCCGCGCCTTCGGCCGGTTCATGCAGAAGAACACGCGAGGGGAAGACATTGCCTGCCGTTACGGCGGCGATGAATTCGTGATCCTGCTGGTGGACGCGGATCTGGAAGTGGCGCGGCGCCGCGCGGAAGAATTGCGCGAGGGCTTCGGGAAGATGGTGGTGCGGCACCTGAACCACAAGCTCGACTCCGTGTCGTTCTCCATGGGTCTGGCCGCCTTCCCCATTCACGGCGCCACGTCCGAGGATCTGCTCGCCGCGGCCGACGAAGCGCTTTATGACGCGAAGGCCAAGGGCCGCAACCGCGTGAGCGTTTACAAGGGGCGCGCCTGATAGCGAGGCGGGGTGGCCGAGGCGATGCAGTGCAGAATCTGCGCTATTGGCGCGCGAAGTGATCCCAGCCGAGCGGCCGCAGCGGCCTGCTCCGGCCCGCGGCGTCCAGCAACACGACGCCGCGGCCCGAGATGATTTCGCCAATGTGCGTCAGGGAGACGCCGCGGAAGCGAGGCGGAACGCGGGACGCGAGGCGACGGGGAACGGTGAAGAGGAGTTCGTAGTCTTCGCCGCCGTGCAGGGCGCGGCGGAGTGCGACGCCGTCCTCGTACTCGGCGGGTTCGCGACGCGCTCCAGGTCGCGCGTCGCGCGCAACGGGAAGGGCCGAAGCGTGGACCATGGCGCCGGCGCGGCTGGCTGCGCACAGGCGCCCGAGATCGGTGGAGAGGCCGTCGGAGATGTCCATAGCCGCAGTCGCGAGTTTGCTGGCGGCCAGCCAGGCGCCGATGGCCAGGCGCGGATCGGGGTAGAGATGTCGCTTCAAGGAATACGAATCGGCGCGGCGCGCGATCCCGCGCGGCCCTTCGCGCAGCAGAAGTTCCAGGCCGGCCTGCGCCGCGCCCAGCCGGCCGGTGACGTAGAGCGCATCGCCGGGGCGCGCGCCGCTGCGCGTCAGCACGCGGCCCCGCCGCGCTTCGCCGATCACCGTGAGCGCCGCGAATACCCGATCGTGGCGGGATACGTCGCCCCCTATAAGGCGCATCCCGAACCGCCGCGTGGCGCGGGCCATGCCGCGGGCGAAAAGTTCCAGCCACGCGCCCGCTTTCTCCCCGGGCAGCGCGAGCGTCAAAAGAAAATAGCGCGGCGCGGCGCCCATGGCAGCGAGGTCGCTCACCGCCCGTGCCAGGGCTTTGTATCCGACCGCGTCCGGGGGATGGAGACGTGCCAGAAAATGTGCATCTTCGACGAACGCATCCGTGCTCAGGACCGTCGCAAAGCCCGGGCGCGGACGGATCACCGCGGCGTCGTCTCCGATGCCGAGAAGGACATCACCAGACGGCCGCACGCCGGTGCGGCTCGGAATGATGCCGCTCAGGCGCGCGATGATGGAGGCTTCATTTCTCATTTCAGGTTGTTGGGCCGCTGGCCATCTTGTGATCCTCTCTCCTTCCGGGGAGAGAAGCGTGTCCGAGCAGAAGAATACCGCGAGAAGCGAGCAGGATTTCCACGGAAAAGAGAAAGAAGCGAATTCAGTTTGGAAGCGAACATGCTCAGCACCCCCGAGTCATTTCTTCTTGACTTCATTGTTGCGGGCTTATTACACTCGCAAGCGTCTTGGGTCAGTTCTCGCGATTCAGGCCTTGTTGGTCTTAGCGGACGGCAGTTGCGGGGGCAACAGCCGTGACCCCGCACATACGTTTTAGAAGGATACTCAACCGCAGAATGCCAAAGCCGTTCACCTTTCTCCTTGTCTCAGGCGAAAGCGGATCCCTGCGCAAAGTCAGGGTACCGTTCTATGCGCTGCATCTGCTGGCGCTGTTCGCCGCGGTCGGGGGCATCACCGTGCTCGCTGCCGTCGGCTCTTATGGCCGGATGCTTTGGAAAGCCGCCAGCTACAACGATTTGCGGCGCGATCAAGCGAAGTTGAAGCGGCAATTCCAGGACCTGCAAGCCCGCGTGAAGGATTCGGACCAGAAGATCTCTTCGCTGCAATCGCTGGCCACCGACGTGGCCATGAGCTACGGCATCCTGGGCGCGCGGAGCACCCCATTCCTCGGCTCCAGCGCTCCTCCGGAGAGCGAGGCCGCGTTCAACCAGTCCGTCGAGCAATTCCATTTTCTAATGAAGAACGCCACGGCGGTGGCGCTTTCCGCAGAAGGGCTCACTCTGGCGCCCGGACGCAACTGGGAAGACATGCAATTTACGCCCTCCCTCTGGCCCGTGGTGGGGGAATTGACGGCAACTTTCGGCCAGCGGCTCGATCCGTTCAGCGGTGAGGGCGCGTTCCACTCCGGCCTGGACATTTCCGCGCCCTACGGGACCGATGTCCGCGCATCGGCTGATGGCGTGGTGATGGACGTGGACATACATACGGGCTTGGGCCGCGCGATTACCGTGGATCACGGCTTCGGCATCGAAACGGTGTACGGACATCTGTCCGGCTTCGCAACGGAGCCCGGCAGGCGCGTCAAGCGGGGCGAGGTGATCGGCTACGTGGGCGACAGCGGGCGCGCCACTGGCCCCCATCTTCACTTTGAAGTCCACGTGTACGGCACCCCGGTAAATCCCTTCAAATTCCTGAAGGGCACCGCGAGCGGCGACTAGGCGGGAAGAGTTGACGGGACCTGCGGTAAGACAGGCAGCCCGGCGATGGTTGCGTGGTTCGAGGTCATCCACACGCCCTGGAGTTTTCCACAACTCCTCTATTGTCAACGCGGAAGGTGCCGCTTGCAATTCAGATGCCGCGCTGCTATCTTATATAGGTTTCCTAGGCTGGCGTAGCTCAGCTGGTAGAGCATCTGATTTGTAATCAGAGGGTCGGGGGTTCAATTCCCTCCGCCAGCTCATCCAGACTGGCAAAACGGTTCGCAACCACTGCGGAGCAGATTCGAGAGCCAGGCGAAAACAGGGTTTGTGTCTCTGGACGCAAGCTCTTTTTGCGTCCACGCGGCTCTTTGTGTGGACGGGTGGGTGAGTGGTTAAAACCAGCAGACTGTAAATCTGCCGCTCCTTGCGGGCTACGGAGGTTCGAATCCTCCCCCGTCCACCAGGACTCGCAAAGGGCACGCGGGAAGCGCGAAGGAATCGAGGAGGGCCGGCGGGAAATTGCGCGGGCGGCGCGAAGCCATGCGGCGCGCCGGCGTCCGGAGGGCCTGGGTAGCTCAGTTGGTAGAGCGCGTCCTTGGTAAGGACGAGGTCACCGGTTCAATCCCGGTCCCAGGCTCCAGGCCACCCCGAGTCCCGCGCGGCAGGCACAGGGTTCGCGGCAGCGATGCGGGGGTAACTCAGCGGTAGAGTCTCGGCCCTCCAAGCCGGTGGTCGCGGGTTCGAATCCCGTCCCCCGCTCCAGAGTTTTCCGGTGCAGGCGCCGGAAAGGTTTGTAGAGTCGGTAAGAGGAACGAAGGAACCGGTAGAGGGGGAAATTCCTCCACAAATTCTTCCTGCGGCAAGGACGGACAGTTCCGGGCACGTCATTTCAAGCGACTGAGGGCGGAAGCACAATGGCGAAGGAAAAATTTGAGCGCAGCAAGCCGCACGTGAACGTGGGGACCATCGGTCACATTGACCACGGGAAGACCACGCTGACGGCGGCGATCACCAAGGTGCTCTCCAAGCACAACCCCAAGGTGCAGTTCCGGGCGTTCGATTCGATCGATAACGCGCCGGAAGAGCGGGAGCGCGG
>Ga0187812_1000378_pt1 | contig 15872 bp, 11 predicted proteins | sample NC_S_2_FD_130582 | JGI IMG/M metagenome (GOLD analysis project Ga0187812, IMG submission 130582) | Wetland sediment microbial communities from Neuse River Estuary, North Carolina, USA - ASW-S_2 | ecosystem: Environmental > Aquatic > Freshwater > Wetlands > Sediment | place: USA: North Carolina...
CATCGGGGTCGTCGCCAAACTTGAGGATGGCGTCGCCCCAGTAGCGGTAGGCCGTCTCTCGGTTGGGGTTCACCTCGATGGCCCGCGCAAACCAGTGCGCCGCGGTGGGCAAGTCGTGCTGCGCGTACGCTGTATCGCCGGCATACAGCGGCGCCTCGTACAAATGCGGATCGGCCGCCGCCGCTGCTACATAATTGGTCATCGCCGCCTGGTAGTCCCCGCGGTCGAAGGCCTTTTCCCCCTCCTGCAGCGCTGCCCCGCCCGGGCTTTGCGGAGCGATTTCCACCGACGCATTCGGATCGAGGTTCGCCATCAGTTGGATGTAGTTGGCCTTGTCGCCCAGCGCCACCGCCCGCCGTGCCGCATCGCGCTCCTGGGTGCGCAGCGCCTTTACCCGCGCCGGATCGCTGGACTGCATCGCCGCCGCGCCCAGGCACCCGGCCAGCCGCTCCTGGTACAGCATCTCGTTCGGATAGCTCTTCGCCAAATCCTCGTAGAGCGGCAGAGCATCCACGCGCTTGCCCGCCTGATATAGATTGTTGGCCTTCGCCGCCTCGTTAGTCTGCGCGCCCGCCGCCGTACAAACGGCAAGCACTGCCGCAATGCACAATGCTCCCAAAGCTCTCCGCATCGCTCGTTCCTTTCCTATTCCGCGCCTGATACCCGGGCGCCCCATCCTTTCGCGCTTTTTGCGAAAGGGTGGGAAGTCACAGAGCCCCGCTCGCGCCCCGCCCCGCCATCAAATCCTGGAACCCTGCCATGCTACCCTGAATCTTCCAGCCCCGGGGGATTTGTTTGTCGTCCAGCGCCTTTCTCATCGCCGTCTTCGAGTTTGTCCTGCTGCTCTTCTCGCTCAGCTTTCACGAGTGCGCTCACGCCTGGATGGCCTCGCGCCTGGGCGACCAGACGGCGCGGCTGCAGGGCCGTATCACCCTCAACCCCATGTACCATGTGGACCCCATCGGCACGCTGCTGTTTCCGGCGCTGATCATTTTCGGGCCGTTCATCGGGTTCAGCTTCTTCAGCGGATTCCTGGTCGGCTGGGCCAAGCCCACGCCAGTCATCACCCGCAACTTCCGCAAGATCGTCCGCGACGACAACCTGACCACGCTGGCCGGCCCGGTCTCGAATCTCATCCTGGTGGCCATCGCTTTTGCGATTCTGGCCGTCATCGCGATCGCCGTGCCCAACGGCCGGATGATCGTGCAGATAGCGCTGGCGGCATCGTTCAATCCTGCCGCGGCGCCGTTCGCGCACCCGCTGGCGGTGCTGTGCTCGCTGGCTATCCTCATCAATCTCTCGCTTTTCTACTTCAACCTGCTGCCCATTCCTCCGCTCGACGGCAGCCGCATCCTGCGCAATGCGCTGCCCTACAGCGCCGTGCAGGTCTACGACCGCATCAACATCTGGGTTGCCTACCTGCTCATGATCTTCGTGGGCGGATTCATTCTGAGCCTGCTGCTCGGCCCGTCGCTGCGCCTGGTCTATTCTGCGCTGATGAGCTTGTAGGTCCGGCGGTACCCGGATTTCCGCTTTCGCTCCCGCTACAATGGAATGAGCCTGTACCCACGGCATCATTCTCCTTTTTGCAGCTCCCGGAATCGACGAACACACATGGCAGAACCCGCAACCCCAACCTCACGGCCCCGCGTGCTCAGCGGCATGCGCCCCACCGGCAAGCTTCACCTGGGCAACTACATGGGAGCCCTGGCCAACTGGGTCCGCCTGCAGGACCAGGGCAATTACGAGTGCTACTTCTTCATCGCCGACTGGCACGCCCTGACCACCGATTACGCCGATCCCAGCCAGATTGCGCCCAACTCTATCGAGGTGATGCTCGACTACCTTGCCGCCGGGCTTGATCCCGAGAAGAGCGTTCTCTTCCTGCAAAGTAAAATCCTGCAGCACGCCGAGCTGGCGCTGCTGCTGGGCATGAGCACGCCACTCGGCTGGCTGGAGCGCGTGCCCAGCTACAAGGAGATGCAGGAGAACCTTGCCACCAAGGACCTGACCACCTACGGCTTTCTCGGCTACCCGGTGCTGATGGCCTCCGACATCCTGCTCTACCAGGCCGACTTCGTGCCCGTGGGCCAGGATCAGCAGGCACACGTGGAACTGACGCGTGAAGTCGCGCGGCGGTTCAATTCGTTCTACAAGTCGCCCGTAGGCGGCCGCGAAGTTCTGCCCGAGCCGAAGGTTTTGCTCACCCCCGCGCCCAAGCTGCCCGGCACCGACGGCCGCAAGATGTCGAAGAGCTATGGCAACACCATCCTGATGAGCGACCCGGAGCCGGTGATGCGGCAAAAGCTCAAAACCATGGTCACAGACCCGGCGCGCATCCGCCGTACCGACCCCGGCGATCCCGATAAGTGCCCGGTAGGCGACCTGCACAAGGTCTTCTCCACGCCGGAGACAATGGCCAAGGTCTACGAGGGATGCCGCTCGGCGGGCATCGGCTGCATCGAGTGCAAGGGCTGGGCCGCCGACGGGCTGATGAAGACCCTTCAGCCCATTCAGGACCGGCGTGCGAAATACTCCGAGCCGCAGGTGATAGAAATTCTCGAAGACGGTTCGCGCCGCGCGCGAGCCCGCGCCGAGCAGACCATGCGCGAGGTGCGCGAGGCCATGCAGATGACCCTGACCACGGAGAAAGAGCCGGTGAGCGGGAGCCGCTGATCCCCAAGGCCGCCCGGGAGAACGAAGCATGGCTGGAAAGACAATCCCGTGGTGGCAGCGAGCCTTTCGATTTGTGCTGAAGGGCATCCGTGCCGTGGTTCGGCTTGACCCCAAGGGCGAGGCCGCTGCCGATGAGCCGGCCGCCAACGAACTCGAAGCCAATCACAGTCCCCGAATCGAACCAGAAGAAGAAAAACCATTGACTGAAGATTCCCCCAAAGCAATTTCCAATCCGGCCCCCGAGATCGAGCCGGTAATGCAGCCACCCGCCGAGATTGCGGAAAAGATTCCTGCAGTTGAAACGGCGGACGCTATAGAGCCAGAGACGGCCGCGATTGAGCCTGAAGCTTCGCAAGCCAAACCCGCCGAAATGCCTGCCGAAGCGCCCGAGCCGCAGCCTGCGGTCGACGAGCCGCCCGCCGCGGCAGAGGTCGCAGAAGCGGAGGCTACGCCGGCCGCAATCGAGCCCGCGCCGCAAGCAGCCGCCGAACCCGAGTCTCCCGCCATCGAAGCGGCGGAGGAAGCTTTCGAAACCCCAAAACCCGCAGCCGACCCCGAGCCCGCCCATGAACCCTCCGGCGATCAAACCCCTTTGCCCGGCCAGGCCATCGAAGAAACTATCGTGACACCCGAAATCGAAACCGAAGCCACCGCCAAAGAGCCGGACCTCGACGCCGCGCCGGAAGTCCTCGCCGAAGAAGAGGCCAGCGAATCCGCATTCGCGGGAGAGTCGACAGAAGAACTACCCGCGGAGGAAGAAATCGTCGAAGAGCTTTCCGTCGAAGCCGCGCCCCCGCAGCCCGAGCCAGCCGAAGCTCAAGCCGAATTGGCGCCTGCGCAGCCTGAAGCCGAACCCGCCGAAACACCCGCCGCTGCGCCCACTCAGCCCGACTCGCCAGCGTTGCCGCCAGAGGCGGCGGCTGCCCCACCGCAGGTGGCCCCGCGGGTGGTCCACGAGGCGATCAAGCGCTCCGATGGGCCAGACACTTCGCCCGTCTCCGTGCTTGTAAGCCAGGTCTACGAGGGGCCATTCGATCTCCTGCTCGACCTCATCCGCAAGCAGGACCTGGACATCTACGACATCCCCATCGCCAAAATCACGGCGCAGTTCCTCGCCTACGTGAATCAGCTCAAGGCCAGCGACATGGACGTGGCCGGTGAGTTTATCTACACGGCCTCGCTGCTCATCCACATCAAGAGCAAGATGCTGCTGCCGCGCGAGCCTTCGGGCCAGGGCGATGAGCAGGAAGACCCCCGCCGCGAGCTGGTCGAGCGGCTGCTGGAGCACGAGCGCTTCAAGAACGCCGCCCAGATGCTCCAGCAGAAGCAGATGCTCGAAGCCGCCACCTGGACCAACCCCGGCATGAAGGATTTCCGCGACGACGCCGGCGCCGAGCCGGAAATCGCCGCCGATACCGACGACCTGGTGCGCATCTTCCGCGTGATTCTCGACCGCGCACGCAACCGTCCCGTCCTCAATCTCGAGGAGGACGCAGTCACTGTCGGCCAGATGATCCAGTTCCTCGGCCGCCGCCTCACCATGGAAGACAAGCCGGTGGCCCTGCGCCGCATCCTCGCCCACACCAAATCCGAGCGCGCCCTCATCGCCATGTTCCTGGCCCTGCTGGAGTTAGTCCGCCTGCAGGCCATCCTCCTCCGCCAGGACCGCCACTTCAGCGAGATCTTCATCAAGAAGAGCACTGGCTTCGACGCGGTGATGAACCAGGGAATGGCGCGGGACGACTGGCAGTAGCGATTTCACGAGCGATTGTCGTTCGCGACGTAGACCAACTTTCCTACCTCGCGAACGAACTTCAAGGGGATCTTCGGGTTATTAATGTCCTTTTTGCCGTCTGCGATCCACTTTTTCGTCCATCTTTCGAAATACCGCTCGATCTGTGAGGGAGTCAAAAGATAGATTTCCACCAGCTCGATTCCGTCGTACACTGCGAAAATCCAATCCACCTGCCTGTATTTGGCAATAATCTGGGGATTCATGTGGTGGTGAGTCGAGAAGTTCTGAGTGAGACGGATATTTACGGACTTCAGTTCGTACTCGCGTCCATTCTCGTCGCGAGCATCGTTTCCTTCGCGCCCAGCCAGAATGGTAAGCCCAGTGCAAAGCAAAATCTGAAGAATCTTTCCGCCGTTGTCCTGGAAGATATCGTCGATCCCATGAGCCGATGCCAAACGCTGGAACTCCCGGATGCTGGGCATCATTGCTTGCAGTTTTGCACAGTCCGGGTGCGGCTTCACCGTTCGCTCCGAAGGAGGTCGATCAAGCTGGTTCCCAGGGCGGTTGCCAACCGCTCAATCGTGTCGATTGAAATATTTTTCTCGTTTCGCTCGACGCTTCCTACATAATTTCGGTGAAGTCCCGCTTTGGCAGCGAGTCCCTCTTGGGAAAATCCCTTAGCAAGTCGCGCCTTGCGTAGATTGACCGCAAATATCGCGCGGGCGGTATTCTTTGGATTAGCAGAACTCATTAAGTTCCATGCTCAGCTCTGTGGTAAGCTGAAATCTACAACCTATAGACTGTATGAGGTGACGATGTCGGCTCCCCTGATATCCGCAAACCCGGCATATTCCACGCCGCTTGGAGCAGCTTATGTAGGCGACGCAGAGAAGTTACTCGCGGAACTGCCCGACAATTCGGTCAACCTCGTGATCACCAGTCCTCCGTTTGCGCTCCAGCGGCAGAAGGAGTATGGGAATCACGATCAGTCCGAATACGTGAATTGGTTGATGGGATTTGGCCGACTGGTCTTCCAGAAGCTTCGAGAGGACGGGAGCTTAGTTCTCGATCTCGGTGGTGCATACCAGCGGGGGGTTCCGGTACGGAGCCTTTACCAATTTCGCGTTTTGCTTCGATTCTGCGACGAGATCGGTTTTCACCTCGCACAGGAATTCTTTTGGCATAACCCGTCCAAACTGCCGAGCCCAATTGAATGGGTGAACAAGCGAAAACTCCGCGCTAAAGACACGGTCAATACCGTCTGGTGGTTCTCCAGGTCGGAATGGCCGAAAGCAAATGTGTCGAAGGTTCTAACGGAATACAGTGCCCGGATGAAAAAACTACTGGAAGATCCGGCCGCTTTTTACACCCCGAAGCTCCGTCCATCGGGGCACGACATCGGACTCGCATTTGCCAATGACAACGGAGGGGCAATTCCACCCAATCTGCTGCAGATCCCAAATTCTGAAAGCAACGGAGTCTATCTCGGAGCCTGTAAACAAGTTGGGGTAAAAGGTCATCCGGCCAGATTTCCGGCGAAGTTGCCAGAGTTTTTCATTCGCATGCTCACCGACCCAGGTGATCTAGTCGTAGACATCTTCGCAGGTTCGAACACCACCGGAATGGTCGCTGAGGCCGAAGGCCGGAGATGGCTTTCATTCGAATTAAATCGAGAGTATGTGGCCGCTTCTGTTCTACGGTTCGTGCCCAATGGTCTTCCGGTGAGCAGAATGAAAAGACTCTACGATTCGATTCGCCAAGGTGACGGTGTGTCCATCGAAGAGGAGTCTGGGTTCCAGCAACAACTTCTTGCTGTGTGAGTTGTCGAGTTTATGAGCGTCCATGCCTGACGATAAAGACCAATCCGCAAGCAATACGGGGCCTCCCGAACGACCGGATCGCCTCCCACGCCTGAGTTCCGAGAACAAGGAAGAGCCCAACTCTGAGTTTTCCGCCCAAATAGAAGCAGCCCGGAAAGTTATGCGTAAATACCGCGAGACGTTGCAGCGGCTGGCGGACTCCTGAATTACCGTCGTCGAGACCGTCCCCGAATTTCCACCATTCCCATTTCGGTCCCGGGCAGGCTCCAGCTCCAGGTGTAGAATCTCCTGTAGCCCGGTCGTCACCTCCTCACCGCCGGGTAAACAACCAGCACCTGCGGTTGTTGAGGCCTTATGGACGCAGATTTATTCCGCTCTCCTGTTTCGCTCCAAAAGACATCTCTATTTCCTTTTCTGCACCGTTTCCAGCGGGGGCCCGAGCGTGCCCGGAATCTCTCCGGCCGCATGGGTGATTTCTGATGGCCGACCTTGCAGTGGACGTTCTGCCTGAGCCCGAGACGCTGGAATGCGCCGCCGTCGCCGATGCGGCGCATATCCCCATCGCGCTGACGGGACCTTCCCGCATTTCCACCCGCGCGCCTAAGCCCTCTTCGCGCCGCGCCGGAATTCTTCTGTTTCTCCTGGCGCTCGCTTGCGGCCTCTCCTACATCGCTATCCATCTCACTCGCGATCTCGATCGCGCCGCCACCGGCGCCTGGCCGCTGATGATGCTGGGCATGGCCCTGCTCATCGCCCTCGGCTTCGAGTTCGTCAATGGCTTTCACGACACCGCCAACGCCGTCGCCACCGTCATCTACACCCATTCGCTCGAGCCCCATGTCGCCGTCGTCTGGTCGGGTATCTGCAACCTGGCCGGCGTGCTCCTCTCCTCGGGAACCGTCGCCTTTGCCGTCATTGCCTTGCTGCCCGTCGAGCTCATCCTTAAGGTCAGCTCCGGTACCGGCTTCGCCATGGTCTTCGCGCTGCTGATTGCCGCCATCCTGTGGAACCTGGGTACCTGGTGGCTGGGATTGCCGGCCTCGAGCTCGCACACCATGGTGGGCTCCATCATCGGCGTGGGCCTCGCCAGCCAGATCATGAACGCGCACGGCGCCGCCTCCGGCCTCGACTGGAGCCAGGTCGTCAAAGTCCTTGAAGCGCTGCTCATCTCGCCGGTGCTGGGCTTCGCGCTGGCCGGCATTCTCATTCTGATCTCCAAGCGCCTGCTTCGCTCTCCCGCGCTCTACCAGGCGCCAAAGAACGGCGAGCCGCCGCCGTGGCCCATCCGCGCATTGATGGTGGGCACCTGCACCGGCGTCAGCTTCTTCCACGGCTCCAACGACGGCCAGAAGGGCATGGGCCTCATCATGCTCATCCTCATCGGCACCGTCCCCACGGCCTACGCGCTCAACCGCGCAGTCAGCCCGATGGAGGCGCAAACCTTTATTGCCGCCTCCGCCCAGGCCAGGCACATCCTCGACGAGCGCATCGCGGCGGGCACACCCGACCCCGATCCGCGCGTCTCCGTCACCGGCTATCTCCAGACGCGCCAGCTTGAGCCGGGCACGGTCCTCGCCGTCCGGCAGCTCATGGGCGAGCTCGACCGCGACGTGGCTGTTTACAAGTCGTTCAACGCGATTCCGCCCCAGGCGCGCACCAGCGTCCGCAACGACATGTACCTGACCAGCGAGGCGCTGCGGCTGATGGCTTCCACCCACGATCCCGCGTTTACGCCCACCGAGAACGCGGCCCTCAAGAGCTACCGCGGCCAGTTGGACAAGAACACCCGGTTCATCCCCACCTGGGTCAAAGTGGCCGTCGCATTGGCGCTGGGCCTGGGAACCATGGTTGGCTGGCGGCGCATCGTCGTCACCGTGGGCGAACGCATCGGCCAGGAACACATGACCTACGCGCAGGGCGCGGCGGCCGGCCTGGTCACCATGGCCACCATCTTTGGCGCGGACACGTTTGGCCTGCCCGTCAGCACCACGCACATCCTCAGCTCCGGCGTGGCCGGCACCATGGCCGCCAACGGCAGCGGCCTGCGCTGGGCCACGGTACGCGCCATCGCTGCCGGCTGGATGCTTACCCTGCCCGCGGCGGCGCTGCTGTCAGGTCTGCTGTATTGCCTCTTTCACTGGATTGCCTGAACCCCGCGGGTTCAGATCCGGTGGAACGCCTTCTGGATGTCCTTCCACGAATAGAGCAGTGCGATGGGCCGCCCATGCGGGCAGCTGGTGGGATGCTCGGTTTTGGCCAGCTCCGCCAGCAGCCACTCCATCCGCGCCGGGTCGAGCGGCATGTTCACCTTGATCGCCGAGTGGCACGCAATCGACGCCGCAATCCGCGTGCGCAGCGCGTTCAGGTCCTCGGTGCGTGCGGGCTGCTCGCTGACGGCCGCAGACTGCTCGATCACCTCGGCCAGCATCCGCTCCAGCCCCGCGCCCTCCAGGCCCACCGGCGCGGCCTTTACCGCCAGCGTCTGCGGCCCGAATGGCTCAACCTCGAAGCCGTTGCGCTCCAGCTCCTCGGCGATGCGCGCGAAAACCACCATCTGCTCCGGCTTCAGGTCGACCAGCATCGGCATCAACAATCGCTGCCTCTTGGTCTGCTCCACCTGCCGCTCGCGCAGAATCTTCTCAAACAGCACCCGCTCGTGCGCCACGTGCTGGTCGATGATCCACAGGCCCTCCTCGCTGGTGGCCAGGATGAACGACTCGCGAAGCTGCCCCAGCGGCTTGAGTGAGCTCAGCCGGTTCAGGTTGGTCGCGCTCTGCTCCGCTTCCACCAGCGCGGCGGCCGCAGCCGCGGCATTGCTCTCCGCGGAGATGCCGCCCGGGCTTGGGCTGCATCCATTCCCCGCCGCCGGCGGCGTAAACAGCGCAGCCGCCGCCTCGCCCCATGCCTCGCGATCGAACTCGCGGGGATTGAAGCTGCCTCCGTTCGATCCGGCTGTGTGGAACGGAAGGCGGCCCGGCGTGGGCGACGGCATCTTCGGCGTCAGGTGGAATGATTCACTGGCTGCCCTCGCATCGGCAAAGGCGTCTGGATCGGAGTCGGGCTGCGCTTCGATTGCCACGGATGCACCCGGCGCACCGGGAAGCGGCGAAGTCCCCGGCGGCATCAGCGACGGGCTCGCCGATGGCTGCGAATCGAGCGCGGCCAAAAAACCCGCCGCCGGACGCGACTGCACCAGCGCCGTGCGCAGGCTGTCGCGCACAAAATCGTGAATCAGCGACTGCTGCCGGAAGCGCACCTCGGTTTTCGCCGGGTGCACGTTCACATCCACCTCTTCCGGCGGCATCTCCAGGAACAGCAGCACCACCGGAAAGCTCGTCGGCGGAATCACGTTCCGGTACGCCTCGGTAATGGCGTGCAGCAAAAGCCGGTCGCGGATGAGCCGCTTGTTGACGAAGATGTAGATCGAGTTGCGGTTCAGCTTCTGCAACTCCGGCTTCGAATAAAAGCCGGTCATGCGCAGCGATCCCGGATCGCGCGCCGGCTCATCGGGATTCTTTTTCCATGGAGGAGGTTCTGGTAATCCGCCGTGCGCAAGCACCGTCTCCGCGGCCACCGGCAGCAGCGCCGCCAGCGTGTCTTTGCCGAAGATCTGGTAGATGCGCTCGGCGGTGCGCGTCACCGGCGGCGCCGACACAATCGTGTGGCTGGCCGAGAGCAGCTCGAAGTGCATTTCAGGATGCGCCAGCGCGTAATGCGTCACCAGCGCCGTCACATGCGCCAGCTCAGTGGATTCGGCGCGCAGAAATTTGCGCCGCGCCGGCGTGTTGAAGAACAGGTCGGCGACGGCGATGGTGGTCCCCCGCGGCAGCGCCGCGTCTTCCACGCGGTGAATCTTTCCGCCGGCGATTTCGAGGCGCGTCCCTCCTCCAGAACCTTCGCCGTCCGCGCAGGTTTCCAGCGTCACGCGCGCCACCGACGCGATCGACGGCAGCGCCTCGCCGCGAAACCCCAGCGTCGCAATCGACAATAGATCGTCCGCCGTCCGCAGCTTCGACGTGGCATGGCGCTCGAAGGCCAGCAGCGCGTCGTCGCGGTTCATCCCGTGCCCGTCGTCGCCGATCCGGATCAGCCGCCGCCCGCCCGCCTCGACTTCCACCTTGATGCGCGTCGCGCCGGCGTCTAAAGCATTCTCCAGCAGCTCCTTGACCACGGACGCGGGGCGGTCCACCACCTCGCCCGCCGCAATCTGGTTAGCCACCTGGTCAGGAAGTATCCGGATGCGCCCCATAAGTTTTCAGGGTAGCAGGATTGCAGGGAACAAGGGACCAGGGAAACGAGGGTGGCCGATAGCCAGTAGCTTCAGCCCGCGTATGAGCTACTGGCTGCCGGCTACCGGCTGCAAACCCGTGGTCCCGGTCACACCTGAATGTGCGCTCGCTCACATACTCCTCATTCTCCCCCCGCATACCTTTGGGAGTGCGGTGGTGTTGCAGCTCACATAAAGATCGACGAGCAAAGCCCCCACCATCGACCCTACGGAGTCGCGCCTGATGAACTTTCTCAAGGATGCTGGACATCTCTTCCGATTTGCGGGGCTGTTTGTTCTCGCCTTTTTAGTCTTTCTGGTGGTTCGCGGGTATGTGGTCCCCAAGAGCTTTGGCGAGTACGGGCATTACCGCGGCGCGGCCATTACCGACATTGCCGCCCTCCCGCTCAAGTTTGCCGGCCACCAGGCCTGTGAGCAGTGCCACAGCGACATCGCCGATACCCACGCCAAGGGCAAGCACGCGCACGTAAACTGCGAAGCCTGCCACGGGCCGCTGGCCAATCACGCCAACGATCCGGCGTCGGTGACGCCCACGCTGCCCGACACCGCGGTGCTCTGCGCCCGCTGCCATACCGCCAGCGCCGCCAAGCCCAAGGATTTTCCGCAGGTTGACATCGCCGAGCACTCCGGCGGGGTGCCCTGCCAGACCTGTCACAATCCCCATGATCCAATGCCCGGCGGCGATTCGGCTACGACCGCCGCAGGAGGTGCGAAGTGAGCTTGAGCCGGCGTCATTTTCTTATTCTGCTGCCCGCCGCCGCTGTGGCCTGGGATTTTGTGCTGGCCCAGACTCCCGAGGCCGCGCCCAACTACAACAAGTCCGACCACTGGTGGGGAATGCTCATCGACATCCCCAAGTGCATCGGCTGCGGCAACTGCGTACGCGCCTGCCAGGCCGAAAACAACGTGCCCGACGGCTACTTCCGCACCTGGGTGGAGCGCTACCACGTGGACGATTGGAACATGACCACTCCCCAGGTCATCTCGCCCGACGGCGGCAAGGAAGGCTTTCCGGTGGCGAAAGAGGATGCCGGCAAGTACTTCTTCGTACCCAAACTGTGCAACCACTGCGCCGACTCGCCCTGTACCCAGGTGTGCCCCGTGGGCGCAACCTTCATCAGCCCCGACGGCGTGGTGCTGGTGGACCAGACCTATTGCCTGGGCTGCGCGTATTGCGTGCAGGCCTGCCCCTACGGATGCCGCTACATCCATCCCCAGAAGCACGTGGCCGACAAGTGCACGCTGTGCTATCACCGCATCACCAAGGGCCTCACCACTGCGTGCGCCGAGAACTGTCCGACGGGCGCACGGCAACTGATCGATTTGAAGAACCCCAACGATCCCATCCACGCGTTCCTCAAGACCCACAGCGTGCAGGTGCTCAAGCCGCAGATGGCCACCGGCGCCAAGGTCTTCTACAACGATCTGGATGGTTCGGTGCGGTAGGAAAGGCAGCTTTCAGCCGTTAGCTATCAGCTTTCAGAGGTCGCGAGTGTCGCGCGGAAACATGATGGGCGAATGCTGAAAGCTGAGAGCTGGTAGCGAAAAGCTAGGAGCAGTTTTTATGACCGGTTACATGTATCCCAACGAAGTAACGCTCTACTGGAGCGTGCTCATCGTTTTGTATCCTTACATCACCGGGCTGGTGGCCGGCGCCTTCATCCTCGCCTCGCTTGAGCGGGTCTTCCGCGTGGAAGCGGTCAAGCCCACCTACCGCCTGGCGCTGCTCACGGCCCTGGCCTTTCTGATTGACGCGCCCCTGCCCCTGCAGTTGCACCTCGGCCATCCCGAGCGCTCCCCGGAAATGTACTTCACTCCCCACGCCACCTCGGCCATGGCCATGTTCGGCTATGTCTACCTCTGGTACCTGATGGCGGTGCTGGTCTTCGAGATATGGCTCGACTACCGCCGCGACATCGTGCTGCGCTCGCAAACCTCGAAAGGCCTGCTGCGCGTCATCTACAAGATCATGAGCCTCGGTTCCAGCAACGTCAGCGAGCGGGCCCTCCACATCGATGAAAAAGTCGGCTGGGTCGTCACTCTCATCGGCATTCCCTCCGCCTTCCTGCTGCATGGCTACGTCGGCTTCATCTTCGGTTCCATCAAAGCCAATCCCTGGTGGTCGTCGCCGCTCATGCCCGTGGTCTTCATCTTCTCGGCCATGGTCTCGGGCGTGGCTGCCGTCATGCTGCTTTACATGGCGCTCACCAAGCTGCGCAAGCAGACCATCGACATGCACTGCGTCGACACCATCGCCATGTACATGTTCTACATCTTCGTTATCGACTTCAGCCTGGAGATGCTCGACCTGGTTCACCGCATCTACGAGGCCGACGAGTCGTTCCGCAGCCTCGACTTCATGGTCCACACCAAGCTCTTCTTCTCGCAGATCGTGCTGCAGATTTTCATCGGCACGCTGCTGCCGCTGGTGCTGCTGTTTATCACGCAGGTTTGGAAACACAGCCTTTCCGTGCCGGCCCGCAAGCGCATCTACGTCTTCTGCGGATCCCTGATCCTCATCAGCGTCTTTGCCATGCGCTGGAACGTGGTCATCGGCGGCCAGTTGTTCTCCAAGAGCTTCCTCGGCTACACCACCTACAAGATGGCGCTGGCCACGCGCGAGGGATTGCTGGCAGCCATCGGGCTTACCATTCTGCCGTTCCTCTTCCTGTGGGTGCTGCTCAAGCTGCTGCCCCCGTGGGGGGAGAAGAGCCTGCACGCGCCGGCCACCGGCGACTAAGACCGCACCCTGCACGCCGGGTGGAACCATGAACGATGCTCCGTCGATTGACCGGCTGAACGCCCGCTTCAATGAAATGGAGCGGCGCATCGCCGTTCTCGAACGCCGCATCGCCACACTCGAACAGGCCGCCGGCGCCGCTGAAAGCTCTGCGCAATATCAGCCCAGCACCGCCGGTTCGCCGCTGCTTCCGGTGGTTCCTGAGTTACAGGCTGGCGGCACGTTCCCGGTGCTGGGCAGAGCGCTGCTCGGCATTGCGGGAGCGTACCTGCTACGCGCCATTGCCGAAGCGCACTTTGTTCCCGAAGCACTCATGGAGCTCGCGGCGGTTGTCTACGCGCTGTTTTGGCTCGCGGCGGGCGCGCGCGGGCGCACTCGATTCGCCGCAGTAATCTATGCCTGCACCTCGGTGTTGATTCTTGCGCCCATGTTGTGGGAGCTGACGATGAGCTTCCATACCATGCCGGCGGGGGCGGATGCCGCCGCGCTGGCAGCCTTTGCCGCGGTGGGGTTCATCCTGGTGCGCAATCAGGAGCGCGCTTCCGTTCTGCGCATCGCCAACGTTTCGGCCGCGGCGCTCTGCCTCGCGCTGGCCGTCGTCACGCACGACAATCTGCCGTTCCTCACGGTGTTGCTGCTCATGGCGGCAGCGTGCGAGTACCCCTCGATGGTCGGCGGGGTTCCCGCCGGGCGGCCGCTGATTGCGCTTGCCGCCGACCTGGGCGTGTGGATGCTGATCTTCATCTACCGCGCACCGGCGGCCGCGCGCACCGACTATCCGGCCCTTACCTCCATCGAATTGGTGACGCCCGGAATTGCCCTGTTTGCGATTGTTGCCACCGGCTTTTTCTTGCGCGAGATCAGGGACGGCGGCCGCATTGCGGTGTTCGATGCGATCCAGGCGACCATTGCATTTCTACTGGCTGCGTGCGGCATGCTCTTCTTCGGCCCGGCGGCGAAGGAGATGATCCTGGGCGGCATCTGCTTCGGCCTGGCTGCCGTGCTTTACGCCGTTAGCCTCGCGCCCGGTCGGCATCGCAACCGGCGCGACCAGGTGATCCTGAGCGCGTGGGGCGTGGCGCTGGTTCTTTCCGGCATCGGGCTGGCGGTTCCCGCGGCGGCGCGGATCTCGTGTCTCGCGCTATCGACCATTGCGGCCACAGCAGCGGCGGGGTGGTTGCGCCGCGTCTCGCTGGCCTGGCAGGCCACCGCGTTCCTGCTGGCCGCGGGATGGTTTTCCGGTCTGCTGACATATTTGATGCTCGCGCTCGCCGGAACGACGGCAGGAGCGCCGCCGGCCGACTTCTGGATCACCATGATTTGCGCCGCTGCATGCTATGCCCTCTTGCTGCTTCGCTCCGAGACGCTCGGCGAAGGTCAGCCCTTTCCGTTTCTCTTCGCCGTGATGGCAGCGGTGGCGGCCGCGTCGCTGCTGGTGCAGGCGGCGGCGCGGCTGGCAGTGGCATCGTTCGCCGCCGGACCGCATCACCTGGCCCTCATTCGCAGCTCCATTCTGTGTGTGGCCGCGCTCGCTCTCGCCTTCAGCGGCGCGCGCTGGCGGCGCCCGGAACTCACGCAGATCGGCTATTGCGTGCTGGTGCTCGAGGCCATCAAGTTGCTACTCGAAGATCTCCGCCACGGCCATCTGGCCTATGTCGCGGCCTCTGTCTGCCTGCTGGCCCTTACGCTGATTGCCATTCCCCAGGTGACGCGACGCGCCAGCACCTCGTCCTAGGCACTGCGTCCAGTTTGCCCCGCACCCATCAGGATGAGAGACCGCTGCGCAAACGGCGAGTACACCAGCAGCGCCATGCACGCAATCGCCAACCCCACATCGATGTGGTGCAGCAGCAGGAACGGCGAGAGCGCCCACAACTCGTCGAGGGCCAGAAGGAAAGGCCAGATACGCAAAAACTGCTTGTGAATGCGCGGTGCGCGAAACAGCACCGCGCACAACAGAAACGCCCGCACCGGGATAAGAATTGCGGCGGTAAGGATCAGAATATTCAGCGCCAGCTCCGGCCGCGCCAGAGGCGCAAACAGCTCCGCGATCTCGCCCAGGTTGGCCAGCGCGCCCACGTAAAACGCAATGTACATCAGCTGAAACAGCACGAACAGCGTTTGCACCAGTGCATGCGGAGCTTCAGGCAGATCCTCCGGCGCAGCCAGCACGCGCGCTAAAATTGGCCGTTCGACATCGAGCGTATCTGCACCCTGCCGCGGCCAGCCTTGCTCGCTGGCTCCGTCGCTCGCTTGTTCCCTTGTTCCCTCGTTCCCTTGGTCCCTGCTTTCTTGTTCCCTCGTTCCCTCGTTCCCTTGGTCCCTGCTTTCTTGTTCCCTCGATCCCTTGGTCCCTTGTTCCCTGTACTTCTCCACCGGCGCCACAAACCGGTACCCCCGCCGGGCCAGCGTCTCGATAAATCGCGGATTCGACGCCGTATCGCCCAGCGCCTCGCGCAGCCGGTTCACGGCCGAATTCACGCCATGCTCGTAATCGACGAACGTCCCATCGGGCCACAGCTCGCGGGCAATCTCCTCACGGCTGATCAGTTCCCCCTGCCTGTCCAAAAGCAAAAGAAGAACCTGGAACGGCTGCGCATTCAGCCGCACCCG
>Ga0187812_1000380_pt1 | contig 15807 bp, 15 predicted proteins | sample NC_S_2_FD_130582 | JGI IMG/M metagenome (GOLD analysis project Ga0187812, IMG submission 130582) | Wetland sediment microbial communities from Neuse River Estuary, North Carolina, USA - ASW-S_2 | ecosystem: Environmental > Aquatic > Freshwater > Wetlands > Sediment | place: USA: North Carolina...
ACCCGGATCCGAGGATACCGCTACTCGCACTCACAACGGAGAGGCTGCGTGACCGGCCTGGACACAAACGTCCTCATCCGCTACTTCGTAAAGGATCACCCCGGGCAGACTCGCTCGGCGATCAACCTCATCAATTCCTTATCGCCAGAAGAGCCGGGGTGGGTAGGCCTCGCCGTAATTCTGGAACTTGTCTGGGTAATGACCCGGACATATCGGGTTGACCGTGTTAAAGTCGTGAGCGTATTGGACACTCTGCTCTCCAGTCAGGACAGTGTTGTCGAGCAGAGCATGGTTGTACGGCAGGCCCTGCAACTGCATCGATCGGGCAAGGCCGGTTTCGCCGATTGCCTCATCGCCGCCTCCGCCCGCGCCGCCGGTTGCGCCCGCACCGTCACCTTCGATCAAGTTGCCGCGAGCGATGCTGGAATGACGCTGATTCCATGACCCTTGTTCCCAGCATGCGGCACGAATTCCACAGACTCCTTGCCAACCCCGGTAGAATAGCTACAAGAGGTTCCAAATGCCCACCGCAGTTGTCACCTTCAACGGCCGCATCACTCTCCCCACCCAGGTTCGTAAACAGCTTGGACTCAAGACCGGTGATCGTGTGGACTTCGTCGCGGATGCGCAGGGGCGCATCGCCCTCGTTCACGGTGAACAGTCCTCCCTGCACATGGAAAAGTTCGCCCCCCAGGAAGACCTCAAGGAAGCTGCTCTCTAGCCTTCCCCGCTCCACGGTTCGACGCAGTTTCACATCTTCAAGCGGACTTATGGCGCAACGACAGAAACGCGCATCCCGCCCGGCGGAATGCGCGCCTGTTTTTTGCCCAGCTCCGGTTAACGGCCGAAATGCGTCGCGTTCTTCTCCGCAAACTGCGCCCATTTCTCCGGCAGGTCGTCCTGCGCAAAGATGGCCGACACCGGGCACGCCGGAACGCAGGCCCCGCAGTCGATGCACTCGACCGGGTCAATGAATAACTGATCGCTCTCGCCGAAGCCGTCTTCGTGCTTCTTGGGGTGGATGCAATCGACTGGACAGGCGTCTACGCAGGCGGTGTCCTTGGTGCCGATACAGGGTTCTGCAATCACATAAGCCATCTTCGAATCTCTCCGGGGAATACGTTCCTCGTGGCTGATAGTAGCACACGACCCCGCAGCCTGACTGCCCCGCGGCAACCCCGTCTTGCTCTGTGAGAATTCGCCCAACCGCGCCGCTTCAGCGGCCTGCCCGCGCGGCCCTCCGCTCGGCAAACTCCCGCGGCGTCGGTATCGGCGTCAACCCGCGCCCTGCAAACATATCGGCAAAGAATCCCAGCAGCTCGTCGTGGATCAGTCCGTTCGACGCCAGTGTCTCGCCGCTCTCCAGACGGTAGTGCCCGCCCGAGAAATCCGTCGTCTTCCCGCCCGCCTCATCGATCAGCAGCAGTCCCGCCGCCGTGTCCCACGGGTTCAGGTTGAACTCCCAGAATGCGTCGAACCGCCCGCACGCCACATACGCCAGGTCCAGCGCCGCCGAGCCCGCCCGCCGCACGCCATGCGAGCGCAGCGTGAACTCCTGGTAAAAATGAATATTCGGGCTCGAGTGCCGCTTGCGGCTGGGAAAGCCCGTTGCCAGCAGCGCCTCGGCCAGCTCCCGCGTGCGCGAAACGTGAATCGTTTTGCCGTTCAACTGCGCACCCGCGCCCCGCAGCGCCGTGAACAACTCGTCGCGCAGCGGATCGTAGATCACACCGGCAATCAGCGTCCCGTCTTGTTCAGAAGCCAACCCCGCCGGCCGGTGCTCCAGCCCCATCGAGACGCAGAACTGCGGAAACCCATGCGCGAAGTTCGTGGTTCCATCCAGCGGGTCGACGTACCAGCGGAACTCGCCCTCCAGCCGGTCGCGCGTGCCCTCTTCCCCGTAGATGCCGTGCTCGGGAAATACCTCGCCCAGCCGCGTGCGAATCAGCCGCTCCACGGTACGGTCGGCCACGGTCACCAGGTCCACGTCGCCCTTGTATTCGGTCTCCACGCCCTGCGCATAAAATTCGCGCAACCGTGCGCCGGCTTCGCGAGCAATCTCACTTGCTTTGGTCACCACCGCCGAATCGAGCGCGGCAGCCGGTTCGGCGGGATGGGTCACGGCAACGCCTCGCGTACCGGGCGCGGGGTCCCCGGCAACAGGTCTTCGTTGCTGGGGTGAGGCCGCGGAGCCGCGTGCAGCGACGGCCGACGGCCCATCTCGCTGATCGACCTGATCTGGTGCTTGTAGATGAAGAGATTGGGATGGCCTTCGCGCGTCAGGCGAAGCATCGCGTCGTCGAAGTACTCGATCCAGCCGCGCACGGTCTCACCATCGCGCAGCTTGATGGAGACGATCACCTGCCGGTCGCTGAGCGAGCGCAGGTACAGAGCCTCCTGTCCGGTCTCGCCGGGCGGAGGGGTCTTGGAGCGGCGTCGGGAAGCCAGTGGCGGAGTCATGATTCCATTTTAGATGCAAAGACAGGGCGCAGCGTTCGGCGATCGGTGTCGGAAAATCGAGGCACAATGGAAAATTACTGCAATCCACTGTCCCGCCGGAGTACCATTGCCGGATCGTGCGAACCTTCGTTTCCGCCCTCGCCCTGCTTGCCGTGCTGGCGCTTCCTCGGCCCTGCCCGGCCAGCGACGCGCCCTCTGAGTACGCCACCCTGCTCGCGAGCCTGAAGGCCGGCAACACCGCCATCGACTACACCCGCCTGCGCCTCACCTACATGGACTCGCCCGAGTACCAGCAGGCCAAAGACACTTCGGACGCGGAAAAGGCCATGTGGGCGGCTCTCGACGCAAAGGACTTTCCCAATGCGCTCAAAAACGCCGAGGATGTGCTGGCCAGCGAGTACGTCAACATCGACGCCCATTTTGTGGCCTATCTCGCCAATAAAGAGATGGGAGCGGCAGACAAAGCGGCCTTCCACCATGCCGTCTTTCGCGGCCTGATCGACTCCATCCGCAACTCAGGCGACGGCCTGTCGGCAAAAACTGCGTGGGTTGTGATCTCGGTCCACGAAGAGTACGTCATGCTGCGCGTGCTGGGCATGCGCCCCGGCTCGCAAAGCCTTCTTCACCAGGACGGCCACAACTACGACGAGATGAAGGTGAAAGACAAGGACGGCGGCGACCACACGTTCTACTTCAATGTGGATATTCCCTTCAAGCACTATGGCGCATAGAACTGGTTTCATAAATGGTTTTGTGAAAGGGCACGACCGGGAGCCAGCCCAGTGGGTGGGTCGCGTGCCGAACAAGGCCATCGAATGTTTGGGGCATTAGCCTCTGAGAGAATCTTCCTCTCAGCCAGTAACATTTATGAGACGGTTTCTAGTTTCATGTCTCTAAGGCATAAGCGCTCCGTCATTCTGAGCGCAGCAAGCCGCGTTTATTGCGGCTTGCGCAGTCGAAGTACCTGCTTCGGAAATGCCCCACCAGGTTGTTCCTATTCCCTATTCCCTATTCCCTATTCCCTATTCCCTCGTCCCTCGTCCCTCGTCCCTCGTCCCTCAGTCCCTAGTCCATCATCCGCATAGTACCCCACCCGATGCCGTATGTTGAACTCATCTTGCGCGGCCCGCGGTATCGTCACCCGGATGCGGTGAAAATCCACGCCCGGTGCCTGGCGCTGCGGATAGTAGCCAATCAGGTATTCGGTGCGCAGGTCGTCGCTCACCTTGTTGAACACCGCATCCAGCCCGCCCGCGCCGACGTAATAATATTTGCCGCCGGTCTGCTCGCTCAGCGTGATCAGCGCATGCTCGCCGCCGGTGTCGCGGCCGGCGCTCGCCGCAATAGGCACATCGATCAGCGAGAAGATCATCACTTCGTTGCGCAGCGCCGCTCCCAGCGCCTGGGCGTACGTCGCGTCCTGCACGGTGTCGTCGCCATCGGAAATCACCACCAGCACCTTGCGCCCCTGCTTCTTTCCCAACGCCTGGGAGCCGTCGCAGATCGCGTCGTAGAGCGCCGTCGCCCAGTCGCTGCGCAATTCGCTCAACCCGCGATCGACTTGCGAAATTTTATTGCTGAACGGCGCCAGGACCCGCACCGTGGTCGCGAACTGGAGCACGCTCATCTGGTCCTGCGGGCGCAGGATGGCGTGGGCAAACCGCCTGGCCGCGCCAGCCTCGTCGCTCATGTCCTTCTTTACGCTGCCGCTGGTGTCGATGGCCAGCGTGATGGCCAGCGGCACCTCCGACTGCCGTTCAAAGACAGCGATCGTCTGCGGCTTCCCGTCTTCTGTCACGGCGAAATCGTCGCGCGTCAGCCCGCCCACGATGGCCCCGTTGCGATCCGTCACGTTGACGAAAACGTTCACCAGCTTCACGTTCACGTGCAGCGTTGTACCCGAGTCTTCCTGGGCAAGAGAGGCAACGGGCATCACCAGAAGCGCGAGCGCAACGCCGGCGAGAATGGTCCCGCGGAAACTACGCCTCATGTTTCGTCTCCGCGGCGTCCACGGCCAGTTCCGGCGGGAAAGGCTCGCCCTGTGCCCACACCGCTCCATCGGCAAAATATTCCTTCTTCCAGATCGGAACCGTCTGCTTGAGCGTATCGATGATCCAGCGGCTGGCGTCGAAAGCCGCCGCGCGATGCGCCGCCGCCACCACGATCAGCACGCTCGTCTCCCCGATCTCCAGCCGCCCCAGCCGGTGCACGATCGTGACATGCCGGATCTGAAACCGCTCGCGCGACTGGCCGGCAAGCTCCTGCATCTGCCGCAGCGCCATCTCCTCGTAGGCCTCGTACTCGAGATGCTGCGTCTGCCGCCCGCGCGAGTTGTTGCGCACGATCCCATCGAAGACCACCACCGCACCGTCTTCCGCGTGCTTGGCCGCGTCCACCAGCTTCTCCGCGTCAATCCACTCGCGTGTCAACGCAACCGCTGTCGGCCCCTCCGCACCCTCGTCCAAAGGATCCGCAATGCGCGCAGAACTACCACCTGAGACCGGCGGCAGCAGCGCCACCTCGTCGCCATCGCGCAGCACCTGCGATGCAGCCGCGTATTCGGCATTTACGCCCACCGCGATGCCGCGCAAATCGGCCCGGCCGCGTCCGGCAGCGTACCCGGCGGCGAGCTGGTCCAGCAAATCCGCCACCGTCGCCCCATCCGGCAGCTCGCACGCCACCGCGTCAGCGCCCAATGACTCTTTCAACATCCCGAAGGGAAGAACGCGTACATGCATGTCAGGAAACAGAATATCGCCTCTGAGCTTAGACGCGATGAGCGGCTTTCGGTGTTCTAAAACTCAGGCCAGCTTGTAGAGAAACCCGGTTGGCGTGCCCCACAGGTTCCGCGCCCGATCGTCGTAAAAAATACTGAACTCGATTCCGCTGATGTCGTAGTCGAACAGGGGAACGCGATCGAAGACGAGGTCGCCGTGCAGGGAGTATTCGTCGCCGCCGCAATCCACCATCAAAGTGTCGCAATTCGACAGCCGCTCGGGATGTGCGAGCAGCATACAGGCGAAGGCAAACACCCCCAGCCCAAACTCGTTGCGCGCCATGGTCACGCGGGTGCGCCGCGCCGAGCAGCCCCGGTGCAGCATGCCCGCCTGGGCCGCCACCACCAGGATGTCGCAGCCCGCCTGCTGCTCGGCCAGTATCCGCTCCGCCAGCTTCGAGCGCTCCGTCTGCCGCAGATATGCCTCGCCCAGGCGCCCGGCAATGCGGTTCTCAAACCGCCGACGCGAAACCAGCAGCTCAAGCGCCAACTCCACCGCCTCGTTGTACGTAGACGCCACCGCCTGCCACCGCGGAATCGCAAACCACTCCTCCGCCCCTGCCGGCAGCGGCAGCCGCTCCAGCTTCTCCTGGCAGGCGCCAAGATCCGGAAACAGCTTGCGCAGCTCCATGACCTGCGCCTCGATGGGCCGTACCCGGTACGTCGGCGGATAAACCCGGTTCGAGCGGACCTCCTCGTCTTTGTACTTATCGCTGGTGGAGCACTGCTCGATCACATCGAAGACCCGGCTCGCCACCTCCGCCTTCAGCTTCCCATCCATCTCCAGCAGCATCTGCGCCGTCTGCCGGTCAAGCAGCTCGATGGCTTTGCTCCAGGCCGCCCGTACCGCCTCGCTCAGCAATTCCCCCAGCATCTGGTTCTGGCGCTCGGTCGTATTTCCCGCAATCGGCAGCGGTATCGCCGGAGATACACTCGCCATAACTACTGCTTTCCCGCACGATGGCGCAGAGGGTCTTGAGGGGTGTATCGGCAGAGATGGGAAAGACAAGAGGTTTCAGGGGTCAGGGGGCAGGGGGCAGAGATCGGGGATCGGGGTTCGAGGGTCGGGGGTCCGAACCCTGAAACCTGATCCCTGAACCCTCGGCTTCACGCCGCCGGCGTGGCTGCCAGCGCCGGCGAGACCGCCTGCCCGTCGGAGCGCGCCTTCAGCAGCGGCAGCGCCACCGCCAGCACGTCTTCAATATGCTCGGCGTAGTGGACGTTCACGCCCTCCATCAACTCCGGCGTCAGGTCCTCTTCCACGTTCTGCCGGTTCTCCGCCGGCAGAATCACGGTCTCCACGCCCGCCCTGCGAGCGGCCAGGAATTTTTCCTTGATGCCGCCCACCGGAAGCACATTGCCGCTCAGAGTGATCTCGCCGGTCATCGCGGTAAGCGGACGAACCGGCGTATCGGTCAGCAGCGAGGCCAGCACCGTCACCATCGTCACGCCCGCCGAAGGACCGTCCTTGGGAATCGCCCCCGCGGGAACGTGAATGTGAATATCCAGCTCCTTGTTAAAGTCCTCGGTCAGCCCCAGGCTCGGCGCGTTCGAGCGGATCCAGGTCAGCGCGGCCTGCATCGATTCCTGCATCACCTCGCCAATCTGCCCCGTCATCGTGAAGTTGCCCTTGCCCTTCATCTTATTGGCCTCGATGAACAGGATGTCGCCGCCGGCCGGCGTCCATGCCAGCCCCACCGCCACGCCCGGCCGCTTCACCCGCTCCGCCACTTCGGTGTCGACGCGCACCTGGATGCCGCCCAGGAACTCGCGCACGGTTGCCCGCGAAACCACCTGCTTCTCCGCGTGCCCCTCCACCACCCGCCGCGCCTGTTTGCGGCAGACCGTGCCGATGGTCTGCTCTAGTTTTCTCACCCCCGCCTCGCGCGTGTAGTGGCGGATGATGTAGCGAATCGCCTCATCGGGAAACTCGATCCGTTCCGTCGTGATCCCGTTCTCCCTGATCTGCCTGGGGATCAGGTAGCGCTTGGCGATGTGCAGCTTCTCCTCCTCGCTGTACCCCTGCAGCGGGATGATCTCCATGCGGTCAATCAGCGGCGGCGGCACCGTGTCGAGCATGTTGGCGGTGCAGATGAACAGCACCTTGGAGAGATCGAACGGCACGTCGAGATAGTTGTCCCGGAACGTGTTGTTCTGCTCCGGATCGAGCGTCTCCAGCAGCGCCGAGGCCGGATCGCCGCGGAAGTCGCGGCCCAGCTTGTCCACCTCGTCCAGCATGATCACCGGATCGTTGGTTTCCGCCCGGCGAATGCTCTGGATGATCTGCCCCGGCAGCGCGCCGATGTACGTCCGGCGATGCCCGCGAATCTCCGCCTCGTCGTGCATGCCGCCCAGCGAGATGCGCTGGAACTTCCTCCCCAGCGCCCGCGCGATGGACCGTCCCAGCGAGGTCTTGCCCACGCCCGGAGGCCCCACAAAGCAAAGAATCGGACCCTTCATATCGGGCTTGAGTTCAAGCACGCTCAGGTAGTCCAGAATCCTGTCCTTCACCTTCTTGAGCTCGTAGTGGTCCTCGTCCAGAATCTCGCGGGCCTTGCCGATATCGATCTTCATCCCCGAGCTCTTGTTCCACGGCAGGATCGCCAGCCACTCGATGTAATTCCGCGTCAGCGAGTAGTCGGCCGCCATCGGCGACATCCGCCCCAGGCGGTTCAGCTCCTTCATCGCCTCTTTCTTCACGTCCTCGGGCATGCCCGCGGCTTCGATCTTCTGGCGCAGATCCTCTACCTCGCGCTGCCCCTCGTCCTGCTCGCCCAGCTCCTTCTGGATGGCCTTCATCTGCTCGCGCAGGTAGTAGTCGCGCTGCGACTGCTGCACCTGGTCTTGCACCTCGTTCTGGATCTTGGCGCGCAACTGCTGCACCTCGATCTCCTTGGCCAGATGTTTGTTGAGGAGCTCCAGCCGTTCGACCACGCTCTTTGTCTCGAGCAACTGCTGTTTGTCGGCCGTGGTCAGGAAAGGCAGCGACGAGGCCACAAAGTCCACCAGCCGGGCCGGCTCATCGATGTTGGCCGCAATCGTTCGCAGCTCGTCGGAGAGCGTCGGCGACTCCGACACGATCTGCTGGAACTGCGCCACCACGTTGCGCACCAGCGCTTCCGAATTGGAGTTCTCCGCCGGCTCCGTCTCCTCGAGCGGCTCGGTCTCCGCCACCATGAACGGCTCGGTCTGAGAAAAATTCGTCAGGCGCACGCGGGCCGTGCCTTCGGTAAACACAAAGCGGCTCTGGTTGGGCATGCGCACCACCTTGTGCACCGTGGCCAGCGTGCCCACCTGGTGCAGGTCGCTGGGCTGCGGCGCGTCCAGCCGCGGGTCGATCTGGGCCGCCACCACGATGGTGCGCTCCTCGCCCAGTGACTCGATCAACTGGATCGAGCTCTCCCGGCCGACAGTCAGCGGCAATACCGCATGCGGAAATAAAACCGTATCGCGGACCGGAAGAACGGGGATCCTCCGCTTTTCCGGCGTCTTGAGCCCGGCAGTTGTAGGATCGGGAGTTTGTGGAGCGGAAGGCCGGTTAATCATTGAGTGTCCTCTTGTCAGGTTTCCTACGTTAGATAGCGCAGACCCCGCTTAGGTTTCAGATTCTACCACCCATCCCGCTATCCCTTTTCCAGGTTGGCCCTCCCAGGCTTCTCGATTGGGCCCCTCAAGGCTACGGCCGCACCTCGGTTCCGGTTCCCAACCCGATGCGATCGACCCTATCCATCCAGTGAGATGCCGCGCACACTCCACCGGACGCGCCGCAGCACCCGGCTTTCAGGAGCGCCTCCCGCACCTTCTATCGGCAAAAACCGGCCGATGGTAAATTGTGCGTTTTTGCCCTTTAGTCCTCGAATACGGGAACTTCGCGGTTTCGCGTGGCAGGCCCGCAGGAGAGCCAAAGCCCCCGATGGAGCGTCGTTTTGAAGGTATATCCTTCAAATCGCACCATGTACTCCCCGTCGGGCAGCTCGGATGGCGCCCCGATTACAGAACAATCCGTATATGTGTAGAAATTGCGGGAATCCGGCCCTCCCTCGGTCGGGACCGTGATGCGGCGCGCCAGCACCTCGCACTCCGCCGTCTGCCCCATTCCTTCGACATAACCATGTACTAATACGACAATTCCCAACCGCACAACTAAGCCCTTTCCGCATTTCGGGGAGAATACGTTTCCAGTTGGGATGCCCGCACACCCCGATCTGTTGTCTGCCCGGCGATCAATCGCAAAGCCGCACCACATTTGAGACACGCAAAAATCGAATGCCCTGCCCCGTGCTTTTTACCGCACAAGGCAGGGCACTCGACCACCGATGGCTAATCATGAGGAACCGCCCCCTCAAACCAAGCGGGCTATTTTTCGCTTTTGATCGCCGACTCGATGTTTTCCCAAAGATCGTCGGGCGGCTCAACCACCGGGAACAGTTCCCGGGCGGCCTGGGCGATGGCCTCGAGTTCGGCCACAAACTTGCGACAGCGCTCGCAGGTTTGCATGTGCGGATCGGCGCCCACGTTCTCGCCCGCGCCGATCATCTCCGCCAGCCGCGACTGAAATTCCGCGCAGCTCAGATTGTCTGCATAGGGACTCATGGCTGCGCCTCCTGAGGAAGATGCCTGCGCAAAGCGTCGCGCAGCTTCAGCCGCGCCTTGTGCAGTTGCGATTTGCTGTTGCCGATGGAGCAGTCGAGCATCGAAGCAATTTCATTATGCTCAAAACCCTCTACATCGTGAAGGATGAAAATCAGTCGATAGCCGGCAGGAAGGTCGGCCACCGCCCGTTCCAGCGCCAGCCGGTCGATGGCCCCCGTCAGGGTCAGGTCGGGCGCGCCAAAGCTGCGGCCCGGACCCTCCTCGGGCGTCGGCTCCATCGCCTCATCCAGCGAGATCAGCGAAAGTCCCTTCTTGCGCAACTGCATCAGCACCACGTTGATCGCCAGCCGGTGCAGCCAGGTCGAAAACGCCGAATCCCCGCGGAACGTCGCGATCTTGCGGTGCAACTGCAAAAACGCCTCCTGGGTCAGGTCCTCCGCCTCGGCGATATTGCCCACCATGCGCAGGCAGAGGGAGTAGATTCGGCGCTTGTGCAATGCATAAAGCTGGGCAAAGGCCTGATGGTCTCCCGCCTGGGCGCGCGTCAACGCATCCGCCTCGCTCGGGTCGGGTGAAGCTGCGCGCGTAAAAGGCGGGCGGCCCGGCGGTGCAGGAACCGCGCTTTCGGCCTTTTTAGGCACAGTTGGGTCCGCCGGTTGCGTAGGGGATGGGGAACGGGGCATGCACTTCCTTTAGACGTAATCGTACCGCAGACGCAACAACTCGCTTCTAATATCGTTAGTATTAAAAGAAGCGAATAGAGTTGCCGGAGGGCTGGAGATTTCTGCCCAAAGGCCTATAGATTTCATCTCCTGAGACGTTTGCGCCCCAGGCCGACGTTCGCGGGGTGCTTTCCCCCCAGGTTTTGTGGGAGTGATGGTAGTGCGGAAAAGGGCGGCTTGGCAGCGCGGTGGATCCCCGAGCCCCCGAGGGTGGGCGACCGGTTCCCCTGTCGGGACATCCCGGCAGCATCGAATTCCCATCCTTGCGCCATTCTTCTCCTTTTCTTCTGGTCTGCTGGCCTTGAGCCTGCTCGCCGTCCAGGGTTCGTACATGGCGCGGGCGCAGGCCGCGCATTCCGGTCCGGCCGCTGCCCATCCAACCGGTCCCATGCCGGCCGATCCGCCCGCCTCGAACGCCGTCGACACAACCCTCTGGCAAGGCCAGCCCATCGTTCACATCTCCTTTGAAGGCGTGGCGGAAGGCCGCCTCAAGCCCATCGCCGGCGAGCTCGCCCGGCAAACCGGCAAGCCGCTTACCGAGGATTTCCTCAAGACCAGCCTCAGCCGCCTCTACGCTACCGGCCTTTACCAAACCATCGAGGTCGCCGGCGAGCATGAAGCCGGCGGCGTCATCCTCATCTTCCGCGGAACGCCCCGCACGTTCATCGGCACCGTCAGCGTGGATGGCGCCAAGGGGCCCACCGCAAACACGCAGCTCGAGCGCGCCAGCCAGCTCACCCCTGGCACACCGTTTACCCAAGCCAAGCTCGCTCGTGCCGCTGAGCAGATGCGCAGCGCTCTGGCCGCCAACGGCTTTCACGAGCCGAAGATTGTCCAATCCCTGACGGCGCACCCCGCCGATCAACTCGTCGATATCTCCTTCCACGTCAACTCCGGCCCGCAGGCGCGCGTCGGAGCGGTCCAGGTGAGCGGCGACTCCGGCATGAGCATCGACGATTTCCGCCGCGCCGCGCACCTCAGGCCCGGCGAGCATGTCGATCATGACACCGTGAATCGCGCCCTCGATGGCGTCCTCAAGCGCTACCAGCGCCAAGACCGCCTCGAGGCCGACGTCAAGCTCGAATCCGAGCAGTATGTGGCCGCCTCCCGCACTACCAGCTACAAATTCACCGCCAATCGCGGCCCTGTGGTCCGGGTGCAGGTTCAGGGCGCCAGCATCGACGCGGACCGCGTCAAGCGCCTCGTCCCGATCTTCGAGGAAGGCAGCGTCGATGAGGACCTGCTCAACGAAGGCAACCGCCGCCTCCGCGACTACTACCAGCGCCTCGGCTACTTCGACGTGAAGGTCACGCATTCACAGCAATCAACCGGCGCCGGCGAGGTCGACATCCTCTATAACGTGCAGCTCGGCCCCAAGCGCCGCGTGGCGCGCGTGCTGGTTACCGGCAACCGCTACTTCGACGCCGCTACCCTCAAGGACCTGCTCAGCGTCCACTCCGCCAGCACCCTCGATCGCCACGGCGCCTACAGCCAGGCCTTGGTCTCCGCCGACGTCAACGCCATCGAGACTGTCTACCGAAACAACGGCTTCTCGCAGGTGAGGGTTACGCCCCAAACCAGCACACCCGAAACCTCCGCCGCTGACTTAAATCAAGACACCGATCTGGCCGGCGACCCCACGGCCCAGCCGCTCACTGTCACCTATCGCATCGACGAGGGCCCGCAGATGCGCGTAGGAACCGTGAATATCGAGGGCAACGTCCACATGAACGCGAGGGTGCTGACCCCACTGCTCAACACCGTACCCGGCCAGCTTCTTTCGCCGCAGAATCTCGCCGGTGACCGCGATGCTCTGCTCACGCAATATCTCAGCCGCGGCTTCGATCATGTTTCGGTCGACATCGCGCAGCAGACGGAGCCGCACGACGCACACAAGGTCGATGTAGTCTTCACCATTCACGAGGGCCAGCAAACCTTCGTGCGCAACGTCCTGCTCACCGGCATCCATTACACTCGCATGAGCACGGTCAAGCCCTCCATCGCTATTCATCCCGGCGACCCGCTTAATCAGAACGCCGTCCTCGACACGCAGCGCAACCTCTATCAGTTGGCCCTGTTCAACGAAGTGAACACAGCCATCGAAAACCCCGATGGCGCCGAACCCTACAAGACCGTGATGCTGCAGGCCATCGAAGCGCGGCGATGGACGCTCACCTACGGCTTCGGCTTCGAGGCCCAGACCGGCCAGCCGCAAAATAACTGTGCCGGCGCATTCGCCGGCGGCGTTCCCTGCAATCCCAACGGCAAAACCGGCGTCAGCCCGCGCGTCATCACCAACATCACGCGCAACAACCTCTTCGGGCGCGAGCAGTCGGCCTCGATCGAAGCCACCTACGGCCTGCTCGAGCAGCGTATCCAGCTCCTCTACCAGGTTCCGACCTTCGAGAACAAACCGGACATCGGCCTCAGCTTTTCCGGCGGCTACGCCAACAGTCAGGACGTGACCACCTACGTCGCGTCGCGCCTCGACGGGGGCTTCCGCCTCAACCAGTCCTTCGTCTCGCCAGGATCGCTGCTCTCCAAGGCCAACACCTTCATCTACGAGCTCAACTTCCGCCGCGTGAAGGTCGCGGCGAGCAGCCTCCAGGTCTACCCGGCCGAGATCCCCGAGTTGGCCACCGCTGTTCGCGTCAGCGGCCCCTCGTTCACCTGGATTCGCGACACCCGCGACTCCCCGATGGACGCGCACCGCGGCACCTACACTTCGTTTCAGGAGTTCCTCTCCGCTAAGCCCTTCGGCGCGCAGGCCGACTTCGACCGGATCGACACCTCGAACTCCAGCTACTACGGCTTCGATAAAGACCGCTTCGTGCTGGCCCGCAACACTCGTTACGGCCAGGTGCGCGCCTTTGGCTCCGGATTCAGCGAACTCATCCCCCTGCCCGAGCGCCTCTACGCCGGCGGCCCCACTTCGCTGCGCGGATTCTCTGAGAACGCCGCCGGCCCCCGCGATCCCGAAACCGGCTACCCCATCGGCGGCGCCGGCGCGCTCATCAACAGCGTGGAACTGCGCCTGCCTCCGCCCAACCTCCCATGGTTCGGCAACACGCTCAGCTTCGTCCTCTTCCACGACATGGGCAACGTCTTCGCAAATGCCGGCGATGCCTGGGAAAGCGCGCTCCGGATTCATCAGCCCGACCGGAACGCGTGCAAGGCCGCAGTGGAAAACACGGCCGACTACGTTCCCCCCAACGGATACTCTCCCTCGGGCCCTTCCACTTCTACTGGCCCGCAAGGGGCGTGCAACTTCAATTACTTCTCGCACGCACCGGGAGTCGGGCTGCGCTACCATACGCCCGTGGGGCCTATCCGGTTCGATTTCAGCTACAATTTGAACCCGCCCATCTACCCGGTGAACATTAATTACTCGATCCCTTCGGTCCCGGGGAGTCCGATTCCGGGGTGGGCGTCGGACCCCCACCTGGGTCAGGCGCCGCACTTCAACTTCTTCTTCTCGCTGGGGCAGACCTTCTGATGCGCGCCCGCAATCCAATTCGCATCGTCCGCGCGCTCGCGCTTCTGCTGGCAGCCGGGGCCGCGCGCCCCACCGTCGCTGCTCCCGCGCAGTAAGGCCCCATCGTCCTCGACCGCGTCGTCGCCGTCGTCAACCGGCGACCCATCCTCTCCAGCGACATCGACGAAGAAATCCGCCTCTCCGTCATCGACCCCAACCAGGTCGGCCAGGGCACTCTCACCCCCCAGCGCGCCCTCGAGCAGTTGATCGCCCAGACCCTCGTCGAGCAGCAGATCCGCCAGGAAGATGCAGAAGTTGTCTTACCTACGGAAGACGAAGTAGAGAAACGCGTCGCAGAGTTGCGCCGCCAGTTGCCTGCCTGTGTCCACCAGAACTGCGCCTCTGACACCGGCTGGAAGGCCTTCCTCGCCGCACACGATCTTACCGCCGAAAGCGTCAATGCCTACATGCGCCACCGCATGGAGATTCTGCGCTTCATCGAGCTGCGCTTCCGTGCCGGCATCCACATCTCGCGGCCGGAGATCGAGACCTATTACCGCGAAACCCTGCTGCCGCAATACCACCCCGGCGAGCCAGTCCCGCCGCTCGACCAGGTCGCTCCGCGCATCGAGGAGATTCTCCTCGAGCAGCAGGTCAACGTGCTCTTCGACCAGTGGCTCGACAATCTCCGCAAACAGGGCGATATCGAAATCCTCGATCCATCGCTTGAAACCGCCGAGACGCACAGCTCGGGCCCCGGAAACAGCGAATGAGCGGCGACAGCCTCAACCCGATCGAGAAGCAGGTGCGCCGCGTGCGCGGCAAGCTGCATCGCTTTTTTCTCCTCCACCTGCCCCTCGCCATCGGCAGCATCATTGTCCTGCTCATCCTCGCCCTCGTCGGCCTCTACTTCTACGCCAGTTCGGCGTCGTTTCAGAACGTCATGCGCGAGCGCATCGCCGCTTCGCTCGCCAGCCTCACCGGCGGCCGCGTTCAAATCGCCTCCTTCCACTGGCGTCCGCTCGGCCTCCAAGCCGACGCTGGCGGCATCGTCATCCACGGCCGCGAAGCTCCGGGCGAAGCCCCCTACGCCCGCATCGACCGTCTCCACGTCGAGTTCAGCATCCTCGGCATTCTCAGCCCGCGCATCCTGCTCCGCGATCTCGAAGTCGACCGCCCTGCATTCCACCTCATTGTCTATCCCGACGGCTCGACCAACCAGCCGCAGCCTCGCCGTAAACGCAAACCCGGCAAGCCAGTCATCGATCGCCTCTTCGACCTCAAGGCCCATCGCATCGATGTCGTCAACGGAGTCATCGACTACGACAACCGCGCCGCCCGCTTCGATTTTCAAAACCGCTTTATCCCGCTCGACTTTCGCGCTGCCGATGCGGCACTGCGCATGAGCTACGTCCCGTCCTCGTCTGCTATGCCGGAAAGCTTCCGGATCGAGCTGGCTGCGACGGACCTGAACCTCGTTCGCGGCGTTGGCCGAACCGCCGATCCGCCGGTCCACGGCCGCGTCGAGGCAACCCTCGACCTCACACACACCGCGGCCTGCATCCGCAAGCTGCGCCTCACCGCCCTCGGCGCCGGCGGCAAGGAGCACGCCCTCGATATCGCCGGCGAACTCGATGATTTCTCCCGCCCGCAATGGCAGATGAAGACTTCCGGCGAGCTCGACATGCGCCTGCTCGAACCGCTCACCGGCTATCCCTTCGCGCCCGAAGGTATCGCCCATCTCGATCTGGCCGCCAATGGCGGCTCCGGCAGCTTCCATC
>Ga0187812_1000382_pt1 | contig 15744 bp, 11 predicted proteins | sample NC_S_2_FD_130582 | JGI IMG/M metagenome (GOLD analysis project Ga0187812, IMG submission 130582) | Wetland sediment microbial communities from Neuse River Estuary, North Carolina, USA - ASW-S_2 | ecosystem: Environmental > Aquatic > Freshwater > Wetlands > Sediment | place: USA: North Carolina...
CAAGGGCAGCGGTATGCTAGCAACGGTTTGGGGCGTGTCCCCATTTTTTTGCGTACCGACGCAGGAGGGACCTCTTTGTCGGAGAGCATCGGGAACGTTCTCCCGGTCGACCTCTCGCAGGAGATGCAGCGCAGCTACATCGACTACGCGATGAGCGTCATCGTTTCGCGGGCGCTCCCCGACGCGCGCGATGGCCTCAAGCCTGTGCACCGGCGCGTCCTCTTTGCCATGCACGAGGCCGGAAACACTCCAGACAAGCCCTACAAGAAGTCGGCCCGCGTCGTCGGCGACGTGCTGGGCCGGTACCATCCCCACGGCGACATGGCCGTGTACGATGCCATGGTCCGGCTGGCCCAGGACTTCTCGATGCGCATGCTGCTCGTCGACGGACACGGCAACTTCGGTTCCGTCGACGGCGACCCGCCGGCGGCCTCCAGGTACACCGAGGTGCGCCTGACGCGCGTGGCGCAGGAACTCTTGCGCGACCTCGACAAGGAGACCGTGGACTTCCGGCCCAACTTCTCCGAGGAGTTCGAGGAGCCCATCGTGCTGCCCGCGCGCTTCCCGAACCTCCTCGTCAACGGTTCGTCCGGCATCGCCGTCGGCATGGCGACCAACATCCCACCGCACAACCTCGGTGAGGTGATCGACGGCGTCGTCCACCTGATCGATCACCCCGACGCGACGAACCGCGATCTGATGGAGCACATCAAGGGCCCGGACTTCCCGACCGGCTCCCTGATCCTGGGCCACCAGGGCATCCGCGAGATGTACGAGACCGGTCGGGGCTCGATCATCCAGCGCGCTGTGGCGGAGATCGAGATGCACCAGGGCAAGGCGCGCATCATCGTGACGGAGCTGCCCTACCAGGTGAACAAGGCCCGCCTGATCGAGCGCATCGCCGAACTCGTGCGCGACAAGAAGATCGAGGGCATCACCGACCTGCGCGACGAGTCCGACCGGACGGGTATGCGCATCGCGATCGAGGTGCGCCGCGATCAGAATCCCAAGGTGCTCCTGAACCAGCTCTACAAGCACACGCCGCTGCAGCAGAACTTCGGCGCCATCATGCTGGCGCTCGTCGACGGGCAGCCGCGCCTGCTGCGCCTCAAGGACTTCCTCGAGGTGTACCTGCGCCACCAGCGCGAGGTCATCACGCGCCGTTCGCGCTTCGAGCTGCGCAAGGCGGAGGAGCGTGCCCACATCCTCCTCGGCCTGCGCATCGCACTCGACCACCTGGACGAGGTGATCGCCCTCATCCGTGCCTCGCGCGACGCCGAGGCGGCCAAGACGGGTCTGATGGAGAACTTCAGCCTGTCCGAGCGCCAGGCCCAAGCCATCCTCGACCTCAGGCTGCAGCGCCTGACGCAGCTCGAGCGCACCAAGATCGACGAGGAGTTCGACGAGCTCCAGAAGACGATCTCCTACCTGAACGCCCTTCTGGCCTCCGAGGAGATGCTGCTCGGCGTGATCAAGCAGGAACTCCTCGAGGTACGGCGCAAGTACGCCGACGAACGCCGCACGCAGATCGTCCAGGCGACCGGTGACCTCCAGGACGAGGACCTGATCGCGGACGAACCCTGCGTCGTGACGCTGACCCACCAGGGCTACGTCAAGCGCCAGCCCCTCGACACGTATCGGGCCCAGCACCGCGGCGGCCGCGGCATCACGGGTACCGGCACGAAGGCGGAGGATTTCGTCGAGCGCATCTTCGCGACGCGCACCCACAACTGGCTGCTGTTCTTCACCGACCGCGGCCGGGTCTACCGCGTCAAGGTGCATGAGGTGCCCGAAGCAGGTCGCACCGCGCGCGGCACGGCCGCCGTCAACCTCGTCAACCTGGCCAGCGACGAACAGATCACCGCGACCATCACGCTGTCGGGCGACCAGGATGAGGGGTACCTCTTCATGATCACCCGCTTTGGCACGGTCAAGAAGACACCCATTGAGGAGTACAGTTCGATCCGCTCGAACGGGCTGATCGCCATCGGACTCGACGACGAGGACGCCTTGATCGGCGTGCACCACACCACGGGAGACGAGGAAGTGGTGCTCGTCACCCGTCAGGGCATGGCGATCCGCTTCAGTGAGCAGGACGTGCGCTCGATGGGCCGTCAGGCTCGCGGCGTGCGCGGCATCCGACTGGGTCCTGACGACTACGTCGTGGGTTCGGCCGTGACCGACCAAGGCTCCGACCTCGTCGTTGCCACCAACCGCGGCCTCGGCAAGCGCACCGCTTTCGGCCAGTTCCGCGCCATTGGACGCGGCGGCAAGGGCGTACGGGCGATTTCCCTCACGCACCGCAACGGCTACGTGGCCGCCGTGCGTTCGGTCAACGACCCGGACCACCTGATGCTCGTCTCGGCGCAGGGCATCATCATCCGCCTCAGCGTCGCCGAGCTCCCGCGGTACAGCCGAGCGTCCCAAGGCGTGCAGCTGATGCGCCTCGACCCCGAGGATGAACTCGTGGCGATGGCGCGGCTGTCCGCCGAGGAAGAGCAGCTGCTGGACGAGGGTGACGCCGAGGAGTAGGGCCGGCTACAGGGAGCGTCGACAACCGAAAGACGGAGAGGCCGCCCGCGAGGGGCGGCCTCTGCCGCGCTTACCGACCCGATGCTCAGTGGCGATGGTTGTGCGGTTCGAGGTCTGGCGCCGCGTACTGCACGCCAGAGTGCGTCCCCGTGAAGTTGCCGGCGCCCGGTGCGGACGCCTGGTAGCCGTAGTTCGCGCCGGTGCCGGTCTGGCCGTAGCCGGACGGTCCCTGCGTGTAGCCGCGGCCCTCGTAGGCGTTGCCGACTCCCGTCGCTGCGCCGGGGTGGGTGGCCTGGTAGTCGTAGTTCGCGGCGGACGTCCGGCCGAAGCTGGACGACTCGTGCGCGTAGCCGCGGCTCTGGTAGGCCTCGCCGACCCCGGCCGTAGCACCGGTATAGGTCATGCCGCCGTCGCGCGACGCGTACGTCGAGCTGTACGTCGAGACCCCCTGATGCGTGGCGGGGAGGTGCGTCGAGCGGAGCCACTCCTCCGGGGACTGGTGGGGTTGAAGGCTGGGGTACCAGCCGTGCTGCTCCGCGATCTTGTAGAGCTCGTAGGCGGACTCCAGGTGCTGGCGCGACACGTCGGCCAGCGTACGGCGCAGAGCGGGATGCGACGCTTCCGTGGCGGAGGTCATCGCGCCGACCGCGATCGACTTGCAGCCGACCAGGCAGTCGAGGACCATGGTGCGGTCGTCGATGCGCCCGGTGGGTTCCGGTCGGATCGTCTGCCGGTTCGGCTGGCCGCCCTGTGTGCTACGGAAGTGCGCGCCGGACTGCGGGACGCCGGTCTCCTGCGTGCCAGAACCCCTGGCGAAGCCCAGGAGCTCGTCGTAGGTCCGCTCGGATGAGCGCTGGTGCGCCCGGAACACGGTCTCAAGCTCGTGGCTTCGCGTTTCTTCCGCGTAGAACGCGAGCTTGTCGATCGTGGTCGACGTCTCGAGCAGGACCTCATGTACGCCCATCGCCTCGGACACGGTAAGCTGATGCGAACCGATCAAACGGGCAGCCCCCTCTTTTCGGATCGCCCGCCGTTCAGCGGGCAGACCTAGAGTTCGCCCGTGCGTGCCCATTATGTTGGTACATGCTGCGCGCACGCGCGACCCCTGGCAGCGCGGGTCGCCGGTGCCTGGCTCAGTAGAGAGCGCGCAGTGCGGAGATGAGGTTCGCGACGTCGGGCGTACCGACGCCTGTGCGCGGGTCGTAGGTGGCGTTGTCAGGATTGTGCAGAGCACCCGGCCCGTACTTCGACGCCGCGACCGTGTAGAGCGCCTGCGGTGCGGCGGGGATGTACGCGACCGCCGCCCGGCAGAGCGCCCACGTGGCGGCCCAGGCTGGCGCGCCGAGGCTCGTCCCGCCCTCCCTCCACCAGCTGCCGTTCATGTAGACGGCGACGCCGTAGCTCGGATTGCCGACGAAGGCGACGTCCGGCACCTGACGCTCGTCCTGGCCCGTGACGCGTTGCTCCCAGTAGGGAGCGGGGTAGGACGTCCCGCCGAAGGACGATGCACCGTCCGGCTGGTTCCAGTACGTCTCGAAGACGCTCGCGGGGTTGCGAACGATGAGCGTCGTCCCGCCGACGGCGACGACGCTCGGGTTGACGGCGGGCCAAAAGAGCGGCCCCTGGCCGCCGATGCCCAGGCTGTCGCCGCCTGCCGCGAACAGCGAGAGCCCCTGGGCCTCGAGCGATGCGAGCTGCTGGTTGGGGCCCTGCAGCGCACCGGGAGAGGTGAGCCCCAAGGAGACGCTCGCGATCTCGGCGCCGTTGCGCAGCTGGTTCCCGAGCGCGCTGACAAGATCCGGGGGGAAGGCCTGCGGCGAGCTGCCTGCGCTGTCCTCGACGACGATCAGCTGGCTGAGCGGCGCGAGCGCGTGGGCCCACTCCACGTCCATCGTCGCCTCGAGGCCCGGCGCGAGGTTCTGCCCCGAAGGGTTCACCACGCGGATGCTCGGCGCCGGGAGCCCGAAGGTGTTGTCGAACGTCGCGATGTCCTGGTACGCGTACCCCTGGTCCTCGTAGAGCACGATGGCCTGGCCTTGGCCGAAGTCGCCGCCGAGCCACGTGTTGTAGATGTCGTAGGCCCTGGCGATCGTCTGCGGCGAGTAGGCGAAGGCCGGCACGCTCACCCCGGCCGGCGGGTAGCCCCGCAGGTGGATGTTGGCGAACGCCGTCGTGCGCTGCCCCGAGTGGCCGTCGGTGACGGTGACGCCAAGACGGTAGGTGCCGCGCGCCGCGTTGGCGCCGAAGGGGATCTGCTCGGTTTTGGCGCTGGCGCCCCCCATCAACGGCACGAGGTTGCCTTCGGGGTTGCGCAGTGTCCAGGTGAAGCCCAAGGGGTCGCTGGCGGGTACGCCGCCCACGATGGCCGTGACGCTGAGCACGCTGCCGGGCTGCAGCGTCGAGACGGGCAGCGAGATGTGGGCGTAGAAGCCGGTCGGGGTCGTTGCCTTGGGCGGCCAGGTCAGCTTGAGGCCGAGTGCTGTCGCCAGAAGCGACGCCGGCATGTACATCGTGCGCATCGCGTAGAGCGCGTCCGGCAGGCGCTGGCCGCCCACCGAGAAGAGCCGCCCTGCGGGGGTCCACTCGCGGCCGCGCACGACGAGCCGGACGCGGCGCGCCTGCGCGGCCAGCGGGCCCCTGTACGACACCTGGGGCGCCTTCCGGTTCGTGATGGCGCCCGGCTTGCCGCCGAGCGTCACGATCTGACTCTTCCTCTGCCAGCTGATGCCGAGGTGGGCGATACTCGCGGCATAGCGCGCAGCGACGTAGATCCTCCCCTCGAACACGAGGGAGACGGGCGCCATGGCGCTGCCGTTCCAGAAGCTGTCGCCGTTCGGCGACACGCTGCGCCCGCCGAGGAGGAGCGACTGGCTTCCGGCATGCGCTGTGACCGTGCCGGCGGCCAGGGCTCCCAGAGCGGGCATAAGACAGAGCGCTCCGCCGAGCGAGGCGGCGAGGAGTCTACGCTTCATCGTTGCCCTCCGGCAGAATGCGGATGACGTCTCCGACGGACGTCGCCGTGTGGGCGATCATGCCGTCGGGCAGCTCCAGGACGAGGTGGGCACCGGCCACAACCGGCGAGAAGTGCCACGGTCTGAGGCGCATCTGGTGCCGGACGACGCCCTGGCGGTCCAGGAACAGGACGTCCAGCGCAAACCGCATGAATGCGCCGTGCACGCTACGACACGGGACGATGATGAGTCCATCGCCCTGCGGCAGGTCCGACCGGCCGAGGAGGCCCCACATGCGCGAGAAGAACCGGTCCGCAACGCGAGCTCGCCGGGCGAGGTCCGCGCCTTTGGTTTCGTTGATGATGCGGGCGGTCGCCATGAGGTCGCCCCCCATGAATTGAGTACGCCGCCAGCGGGACAAAGCCTGCTGGGGTTTGGCGGCAGGACGCGCTCAGCGGCCTTCGACATGGTAGAATGATCGTGACTATGCGACGGTTTCGCTGGCAGGGCCTGCCCCGCGGCGGGTCCTGCATTGTCGAGGAGGTCTCAGCAGGATGGAGCGAGAGGTTGGAACGTTCCGCGTAAAGGCTGGGCTCGCGGAGATGCTCAAGGGCGGCGTGATCATGGACGTCACGACGCCGGAGCAGGCGATCATCGCCGAGCGGGCTGGCGCGGTTGCGGTGATGGCGCTCGAGCGCGTGCCGGCGGACATTCGCGCGGCAGGCGGCGTCGCGCGCATGGCGGACCCGCGGATCGTGCGGGAGATCATGGACGCCGTCACGATCCCCGTGATGGCCAAGGCGCGCATCGGCCACTTCGTCGAAGCGCAGATCCTGGAGTCGCTCGGCGTCGACTACATTGACGAGTCCGAGGTGCTGACACCTGCGGACGAGCAGTTCCACATCGACAAGACCAAGTTCAAGATTCCCTTCGTCTGCGGCGCGCGCAACCTGGGCGAAGCTCTGCGGCGCATCGCCGAAGGCGCCGCGATGATCCGCACCAAGGGCGAACCGGGGACAGGGAACGTGGTGGAGGCTGTCCGCCACGCGCGCACGGTGAACGCCGAGATCCGCCGGGTCGTCGCCGCGCCGGAGGATGAGCTGGGCACGATCGCCAAGGAGCTCGGCGCCCCGCTCGAGCTGGTGCGCGAGGTGCACGACCTCGGCCACCTGCCGGTCGTGAACTTCTCGGCCGGCGGCATCGCGACGCCGGCGGACGCCGCGCTCATGATGCAGATCGGCGTCGACGGCATCTTCGTCGGCTCCGGCATCTTCAAGTCCCAGGACCCGGAGGCGCGGGCACGCGCGATCGTGCGCGCCACGACCCACTTCCAGGACCCTGCGGTTCTCGCCGAAGTGTCGGCTGGACTCGGCGAGGCCATGCCGGGCATTGAGATCTCACAGATCGCGCCCGCCGAGCGCATGCAGGAGCGGGGCTGGTAGGCATGGCGACGGTCGGCGTTCTTGCCCTGCAGGGAGCCGTGCGCGAGCACCAGCGCGTGCTCGCCTCGCTCGGGGCCGAGGTGCGGCTCGTGCGCCGCAGGGAGGACCTGCACGGTCTCGACGGTCTCGTCCTGCCGGGCGGGGAGTCCACCACGATCGGCATGCTGCTGGATGAGTATGAGATCGCGCCCGTCTTGCGGTCCGGCAAGCTGCCCATCTTCGGCACCTGCGCCGGGATGATCCTGATGGCGGACGAGATCGAGGGCTCCGAGCAGCCGCGCCTGGGCGTCATGCGCATCAGCGTGCGCCGCAACGCCTTCGGGCGGCAGCGCGAGAGCTTCGAGGAGGCGATCGACGGCGCGCCCGTCGCCGGTTCGCCCCTGCGGGGCGTGTTCATCCGCGCGCCGTACGTGACCGAGGTCGGGCCGGACGTGGAAGTGCTCGGGCGGGTGGACGGAAAGATCGTCCTCTGCCGGCAGGGCCGCTTCCTTGCCGCCTCGTTCCACCCCGAGCTCACGGACGACGTGCGTTTGCACCGCTACTTCCTCGAAGAGGTCTTGGCCGGGGCGCCGCACCTTGCGTAGGCGCGCTTCCAGACGCTAGAATGTGAGTACTCGAGCACAGGGCGAGGATGGGGAAGGCCGAGCGCGAGCGGCCCAGAGAGCCGGCGGCAGGTGCAAGCCGGTACGCAGCGCAGGAGCTTCCGCCCCGGAGCCGCCGGCGATGAGCCGGACGCGTGGCGCACGTGATCGCGCCGAGAGGATGCACGACGTGCATCGAATGAGGGTGGCACAGCGGCCGTTCGCCCCTTGGCGAGCGGCCGCTTCGCATTGCTCGGCAGGAGGGGGCCCGTGACATGAAGGCAGTGGCGTTCGACGGCAGGCTGATCCTCCTCGACCAGAGGGAACTGCCGCAGCGGGAGACCTACCTCGAGATCGGCACGGCGCGGGAGGCGAGGGACGCCATTCGGGACATGGCGGTGCGCGGCGCGCCGGCCATCGGCTTGGCCGCGGCCTTCGCCATGGTGCTCGCAGCGCGGGAGGCCATGGCGACGCCCGAGCCGCGACAGGCCCTCTCGGACCTGGCGGCCATGCTCGCCGCGGCGCGGCCCACGGCCGTCAACCTGCGCCACGAGGTGGAGCGCGCCTTGGCGGTCCTCGAGGGACCGACCGGGAGCTGGTACGAAGCGGCGCTGCGGCATGCCGAGGCGCTGGTGGATCACCAGTGCGACGAGGACCGGGCGATGGCCGAGAACGCCCTGCCGCTGTTCAGGCCGGGGATGCGCGTCCTCACGCACTGCAACACGGGTGCCCTCGCGACGGGCGGATTCGGCACGGCGTTCGCTGCGATCGCCGAGGCGCACCGGCGCCTTGGCCTCGGCGAGGTGTTCGCCGACGAGACGCGGCCGCGCCTGCAGGGGGCGCGGTTGACCGCGCTGGAACTTGCGCGGGCGGGCATACCCCACCACGTCATCGTCGACGGGGCGGCGGCGCACTTCATGGCGCAGCGCCGCGTCGACCTCGTCATCGTGGGGGCGGACCGCATCGGGCAGGACGGCCGTGTCGCCAACAAGATCGGCACCTACGGCCTTGCCGTTTCGGCGCATCACCACGGCATCCCGTTCGTCGTGGTGGCGCCGCGATCTAGCTGCGATCCGAGCTGGCCCGGCGCCGGCGAGGTGGAAATCGAGCAGCGCGACCCGAGCGAAGTGCTCGAGTTCCTGGGGCAGAGGGTCGCCGGCGCCGGCAGCGACGCCCTGAACCCGGCGTTCGACGTCACACCGGGCGAACTCGTGACCGCGATCGTGCGCGAGGATGGCCTCTACCGGCCGCCGTACGCCTTCTGAGAAGGACCGGGGCACGCGCGCAGACCAAAAGTGCACAAGGGGGACGCCAAGATGCATGACCCGAGAAAGCTGCGTGAGGAACAGGACGAGTACCGGCGCATGCTGCGCCGTCGCGAGGCGGACCACCTGCTCGACGACGCCTTGCGGGTGGACGAGGAGCGCCTAGCGGTGCTGCGCCAGGTCGAAGAGCTGAGGGCAGAGCGCAACCGCGCCAGCGAGGGGATCGCCGCACTGCGCAAGGCGGGGCAGGACGCTCAGGCGGACATCCAGCGCATGCGCGGGGTGGGCGAGGCACTGAAGGCCAGGGAGACCGAGCTCGCGGGCCTCGAGGAGCGCGTCCACGAGCTCTGGTTGCAGATCCCGAATGTCCCCGCGGAGGACATGCCGGATGGGCTCGAACCGCGCGAGGAGCGGGTGGTCTTCGAACGGCCCCAGTTCGCGTTCGCGCCCAAGCCGCACTGGGAGATCGGCACCGAACTCGGCATCCTGGACTTCGACCGCGCCGCGCGCATGTCCGGCTCGCGCTTCGCGCTGCAGCGCGGGGACGGTGCCAAGCTCGAGCGGGCGCTGATCGACTTCATGATCGACGTGCACACGTCACGCGGCTACACCGAGGTCTTCCCGCCGTTCCTGGTGCAGGAGCCGTCGCTCTACGGCACCGGGCAGCTGCCGAAGTTCCGCGAGGAGATGTTTCAGACACAGACCGGCCACTTCCTCATCTCGACAGCCGAGGTGCCGGTGACGAACATGCACCGCGAGGAGATCCTGGGCGACGAGGAGCTGCCCATCCGGTACTGCGCCTACAGCGCCTGCTTCCGCGCCGAGGCGGGGGCGGCGGGACGCGATACGCGCGGGCTCATCCGCTTGCACCAGTTCAACAAGGTGGAGCTCGTCCACTTCGTGCGTCCCGAGGAGTCGGAGGGCGAGCTGGACCTGATCGTCGACGAGGCGGAGGAGATCCTGCGGCGGTTGCACCTGCACTACCGCGTCGTGACTCTGCCGACGCTCGACTACGGCTTCTCGGCGCACAAGACCCTGGACCTCGAGGTGTGGCTCCCGTCGCAGGACATGTTCCGCGAGATCTCTTCGGCGACCAACTTCCGCGACTTCCAGGCGCGGCGTGCGAACATCCGCTACCGAGACCAGAGCGGCAAGGTGCACTTCGTGCACACGTTGAACGCCTCGGGTCTCGCCGTCGGGCGGACGATGGCGGCCATCCTCGAGCAGTGCCAGGAGGCGGACGGCAGCGTGCGCATCCCGGACGCTCTGCGCCCGTATATGGGCAAGGAGCGCATCGGGCCGCGCGGAGATTGATGCTATAATGGCGAAGCGCCGGAGGGGTGGCCGAGCGGTTTAAGGCGGCGGTCTTGAAAACCGCTGAGGCGATGAGCCTCCGTGGGTTCGAATCCCACCCCCTCCGCCAATCGCGAACGTTCGGGAGGCAGCCGGTGGGCACGCTAGGACAGGGACTCGGTTTCGGCGAGGTGCTGGACGCCGCGCTGCAGGTCTTTCGTGCCTCGTTCTGGCAGCTCGCCCTGACGCAGGCCATCGTGGCCGTGCCCGTGGCGGTCATCCAGGCGATCTGGCTGCCGCAGTCGTTGCCGAGCGGTCCGGCTCAGGCGCTTGACCTCTTCGCGTCCCGTGCCCCTGTGACGCTCCTCATCGGCGTCCTCGGGATCCTGCAGATGGGCGCGGTCGTGGCGCTCGCGCAGGAAGCGGCCCACGGTGGCTCGCCGCGCGCCGGTCAGGCGTACCGGCAAGCCCTCTCGCGGTTTCCCGAGCTCCTCGGATTCGGCCTGGTCTTCGCGGTGCTCGTCGGGGTGGGGATCGCGATCTTCGTCGTACCGGGGATCTGGGTTGCCGTGATCCTGTCGCAGGGCATCTTCCTGATCGTGCTCGGCCGTCGGGGCATCCTGCAGGGCATCACGGACAGCTACCGCCTCGTGCAGGGGCACTTTTGGCGCGTCCTCGGCATCGCCGTCGTCGCCTACCTGATGGTGTCCGTCATCAGCCTGGTCGTTGCGATGCTCACGCCGAGCCACCTCTTCGGCGGCGCCGTCATGGACGTCGTCACGACGCTCGTGAGCATCCTGATCGGCAGCTTCCCGCTGGTCGCGCTGTACATCCAGTACCGCGACCTCGTCACCCCCTCGGGGCGGATGGCGCCAGGTGGCGATTGATCAGCCGACGCTGCCCGTGGTACAATGCGGAGTGCTTCACGCGGAGGGATACCCAAGTGGCTGAAGGGGCGGTCCTGCTAAGACTGTAGGGGGCTAAAAAAGTCCCGCGAGGGTTCAAATCCCTCTCCCTCCGCCAGAACATGTCGGCGCTCCGGCCACGGGGCGCCTTTTCCGTTGCTCCCTGCCACCTCTCGTGGGATGCATCTGCCAACTTTGCCAACGGGTCGAGTTTACGGCCATTGGACCAGGTGGACGACCTGACGCGCTCCCTCACGCGTGCTGCGGGTATGGGGTTTGGACAGCCGTCAAGCCGCGACAGGACGTGGGGCCCACCGCCCGGACGTGGACCGGAAGCCCAGAGACAGGCCTGACACGCCTCTGATGGCAAAAGATGCGAAGGGCCGGCGGATGGCCCATGTGAAGCGTCCGAATGGACCTGAAGGGCTTGGATCGGGCTCGTTGCGTCGTGGTCGAAAAGGAATTCTCCCCGGGACCCGCGAATAGCACGTGCCAACCTGCTCGGCAGAGGTGGTGTACCCGCAGTCCGCCGGCTTCCATTCCAGAAAGGGGGACTTCTACAGGTGGCAGCACAGACCGCACCGGTCAAGTCCGGTCAGCTGAAGCGTGAGCTGACCTTCCTCGACCTGCTGATGGCCTCAGTAGGCGGAATCATTGGATCCGGTTGGTTGTACGGCTCCTGGAAGGGCGGCTTCATGGCCGGTCCCGCCGCGGACATCTCGTGGCTGATCGGCGCCGTCGCCGTTCTCCTGATTGGACTCGTCTTCGCGGAACTCGGCGGCGCACTGCCGGAAGCGGGCGCGATCGTTCGCTACCCGCAGTACTCCCACGGCACCTTCGTCAGTTACATCATGGGCTGGGGCGCCCTGATCGCCTACGCCTCCGTGCCTCCGATCGAGGCCGAGGCCGCCGTGCAGTTCATGGGCTACTACTGGCCGGCCGTCTACTCGAACAGCGCCGGCGCCCTGACCACCCTCGGCATCTGGGTGGCCGTCGCATTCATGCTCCTCTTCTTCCTGATCAACTACTTCGGCGTCGGGGTGTTCGGCAAGACGAACACCTGGTGGACGCTGCTGAAGATCGCGATCCCGACCCTGGCGGTCGTGGTCCTGCTGTTCGGCGGCCACTTCAACGGCGCCAACTTCTCCCACTACGGCGGCTTCACGCCGCTCGGCACCTCCGGCATCTTCGCAGCCGTCCCGCTGGGCGGCATCGTGTTCGCCTATCTGGGTTTCAGGCAATCCCTAGACCTCGCGGGCGAGGCGAAGAACCCGCAGCGCGACATGCCACGGGCCGTCATCGGCTCGATCCTGATCGGCGCCGTCCTCTACCTGCTGCTCCAGACCGTCTGGATCGGCAACGTGGGGGCCGCTCAGTTGGCGCACGGCTGGGCAGGCACGCAGAAGGAGTTCACCGCTCCGTTCTCCGACCTCTCCAAGTTCGCCGGCTTCGGCTGGCTGGCCGTGATCCTGCTGCTCGACGGCATCTGGTCCACGGCCGGCACCGGCAACGTGTACCTCGCGTCCACCTCGCGCGTGATGCACGCCATGGGCAAGAACCGCTACTTCCCGCGCTTCCTCCTCTGGGTCCACCCGAAGACCGGCGTGCCGCTCTGGGCGCTCGTTTTCACCGTCATCCTCGGCATGATGTTCCTGCTGCCGCTCCCGTCGTGGTCGGCCCTCGTCGGCCTCGTCTCGAACGCGACCGTCTTCACCTACATCATCGGACCGGTGTCGGCGGCGACGCTGCGCAGGACGATGCCCAACATGCACCGGCCGTACAAGCTCAGCGGCATGGGCTTCTTCGCACCGGCCGCCTTCGTGGTCGCCTCGCTGATCCTCTACTGGTCCGGCTGGGCGATCGACGCGCCGGTCGCGCTGATCCTGCTGATCGGCGTCGTCCTCTACGCGTACGGCGTCTCCACCTTCGCGCCGGACGAGCAGATCTACTCCTGGAAGTACGTCAAGGCAGGCATCTGGCTTGTCGTGTTCATCGTGGTGATGCTCGTCCTGACCTACATCGGCTCGTCGAACTTCGGCGCGCCGCACCAGATCATCCCCTACGGCTGGGACATGCTGGTCGTCGCGGTCGTCTCGCTCGCCTTCTTCTACTGGGGCGTCGCGAGCGGCATTCCGACGCCGGAGTCCGAGGCGAAGCTCAAGGAATTCGCCGCCGCCAAGGGCCACGGCGCTTCCGCCGACTGATCCCTGCAGCGCAGGCCGGCCTCATGCGAGGCCGGCCTCGCCGTCTGCCAGCGCAGAAGACCCTCATTCCGACCGGCGGGCGGCGGCCGCTGTGAGGCGCAGGAGCGGACGCGGGTCCTGCGGCGCGAGGGGCTCGGCCCAGGCGTCCCCGACGGACTTGAGGCGCAAGGGCACCGTGCGCAGTGTGAAGTCCGCGGGGCGGATGTGACCGAGTTCTTGCGCCAGGATCGGACAGCTCACCGGCGCGCCCGGCACGGCTCGCAGACTGTAGGGCGCAGTCAGCGTGTGGCCCGCCGCGCTTTGGCCATAGTCGAAGTAGACGCCGTGGCGGGCGGCGCGCTGACGCTCGAGGGCGACGAGGTCCGGGCGGGCCCGCTTGAGTTCCTGGCCGAGGCCCTTGAAAGCCAGGAAGAGCTCGTGCGGCGTCGGTCCAGGCTTGATCGGCACGAACAGATGAAGGCCCCTCTTGCCGGAGGTCTTGAGGCGGGCCCTGAGGCCGAGCGCGTCCAGGGCCGCAAGCGTGAGCCGGGCCAGGCGAACGGCGTCGTCGAAGCCGAAGGGCGGCATCGGATCGAGGTCCACCCAGGCGAGGTCCGGATGGTCCGCGTCCGGCCACCGCAGGGCACCGATGTGGTATTCGATCGCACCGACGCCGACCGTGTACGCGATCGTCCGTTCGTCCTGCAGCAGTACGTAGCGCGTGCCCTCGATCGGCCACGTCTGGAGCCAGTCCGGGGCACCGCTCGGCGGGTTCTTCTGGAAGAAGCCCTTTGCCGCGATGCCGTCCGGAAACCGGATCTGCGTCAGTGGCCGGTCGCGGACCCAGCGGAGCAACGGTTCCTGCACCGAGAGATAGTACGAGAGGACGTCGCGGCGCGTGATCGCGTCGTCCGGGTAGCAGAGCTTCTCCGGGTGGCGCAGCGGCCAGAGCGTCGTGTCCATGGTCCTAGACTGCGACACTCCCCGCGGATCGACGCATGCCGACCCGCGTCGCGTGGAGCCTATGGGCATGGAGGAACCTCTGCCGCCGATGGAGCCCGTACTCTGGCCCGAGCCGTTCGATGACGCCCGCTGGCAATTCGAGGTCAAGTGGGATGGCCTGCGCTGCCTTTGCTATGCTGACGGTTCCTCGGTGCGCATCTATGGTCGGCGCGGCAGCGAATGGACCAAGCGGTTTCCTGAACTCCGGCAGGCGTTCGCCGGCAGGACGGGCGTCTTCGACGGCGAGCTCGTCGTGCTGAAGGAGGCCCGGCCAAGCTTCCCGGCGGTGATGCGCCGCCTTCACCGCACGGAAGGGCCCGTGCACTACATGGTCTTCGACTGCCTGAGCGCGGGCGGCGAGGACCTGCGCGCGCGGCCGCTCACCGAGCGGCAGGCGGAACTGTCCCGGCTGCCTGCCGATCCCTGCGTGCATCGCGTCGAGGGGACCGTCGGAGAGGGACGGGTGCTCTACGATGTCGTGCGCCGCAGCGGGCTCGAGGGCATCGTCGCGAAGCGGCGCGACGCTCCGTACGTCGGCGGCCGGAGCGATCTCTGGCGCAAGGTGAAGTGCTGGCGGGAACTGCGCTGCACGGTGCTCGGCGTCGAGGAGAGCCGGGGCGAGATCCGCAGCGTGCGGCTCGGGTGGCGGGAGGCGGGCATCACTGTGCCCGTGGGGTCGGTCGGAGGGCTCGGCCGCGGCGCGCAGGGTAACCTGCGCGCGGCCCTCGCGCAGGGACCCGTCGAGGCGCTGGTCGGCTACCTCGATTGGACGGAGGATGGTCGTCTGCGCCACCCGCGCTGGATCGGCGTCGCGCCGCACACGGGCGGACGCTCCTAAGCGTGCACCCCTTCACTGGTCAGTGACGCTCTCAGGCGTTCGAGCAGCTCGCCCATGTCCTCCCCGACCGGCCGCAGTTCCGCCCGCGGGGCGACGGCGGCCTTGCGCTCGAGCAGGGCCTGCAGGCGTTCGCGGTAGGCGTCGGGGTGGTTTTGGGGCACGAAGGGGCCCGCGAGGGTGTCGATGAGGGCCTGCGCCAAGCGCAGTTCGGGTTCGCTCGGCGCGACGGCGCCGCCGAGCTCGAGATCCGCGACGTCGCGCACCTCATCGGGCGCATGCATCGTTTCGAGGGCCATCGCCTGCGCACCGTACGGCCTCAGGGTCGCCAGGCGGGGCCGGCGGCGCAGGACGAAGCGGCACAGTGCGACGCGGTCCGCACCGGCGAGCGCCTGGCGCAGGAGCTGGTAGGCGCGCTGGCCGCCCGCCTGCGGCTCGAGGTAGTACGGCTTGAGGAAGTAGACGGCGTCCAGCTCCTCGGCGCGAGGGAACTGAAGAATCTCGATGCGGCGATCCGGGATGTCCAGGGCCTCGTCCATCTCCTCTTTCTCGACGAGCACGTACTGCCCCGGAGCGTATTCGTGGCCGAGCGCGAGGTCGGGGTCTGCGACCTCCGCCCCGCAGGCGCTGCAGACCTTGCGGTACCGCACCGGCTGCAAGCAGGCCCTGTGCAGGTAGTGCAGGCGAGGATCCTTGTCCTCGCTCGCGCTGTAGAGCTTGACGGGAATCGAGACGAGCCCGAAGGCCAAGGTACC
>Ga0187812_1000385_pt1 | contig 15650 bp, 12 predicted proteins | sample NC_S_2_FD_130582 | JGI IMG/M metagenome (GOLD analysis project Ga0187812, IMG submission 130582) | Wetland sediment microbial communities from Neuse River Estuary, North Carolina, USA - ASW-S_2 | ecosystem: Environmental > Aquatic > Freshwater > Wetlands > Sediment | place: USA: North Carolina...
ACTGCAGCTGCATTCCGGTGATAGGATATATTGTACCTTCCAAAGCCAGCTGTGTTTGAGGCGCATCGCCAACCATTAAGCCGTTTACATAGTAGCTATAAGTTACAGCGTCTGAACCATTGGCATAATCTTGATAAGTACCGCTTGGGTCGCTTGTGTATTTCCAGTAGCCGATGGATAATGCACCGTCTAATCTATAGAATGATGAAGACTGATATGCAGTTTCAAATTCGAGCCCCTCATGTAAAGAGTTCATTCCGGTTAAGAATACAACTCCTGATGAACCATCTGCGTTTTTGACCGCTATAGTTTTAGCCTGGTTTTTCCACGTAGTATAGTAGTAGTCAACTTTTACAGTCAATTTATTTTCAAAATAATGAGAATTAATCCCGGCTTCAAATGATATAAATTGTTCGTTCTTAAGGTTCTTAGCTATGCTGTTTGAGTTATAATCAATAACATTATCATAGATCGGGACTTTAGAAACATAACCTGCATTAGCGAATAAATCGTAATCCATTGTTAAACGATAACTGGAACCTCCTTTTAATTGGAAGCCTGTAATATTATTTGCAGATACCGATAATGCATCGTTTGAATTAGGACTTTGTCTTAAGAAATTGTTTGTGTATTTATAGTTGACAAGAGTCCAGCCGTACATTCCGTATGCACTAACTAAATCTTTTGAGTATTCGCCCTGTACATAAGCGCCGAACCAATTAACGTTGTTCGTTTCTGAGTATCCTAATTTATCACCAAGTTGTTTTTGCTTTTGCGCTGTAGTTACATCGAAAGCATTTCCGCTGTAATTAAAATATGTACCTCCCAATAAATCCCGGACTTCTTCAAAGTGTTCTATTTGAGCAAGCCTCCAATCTATTCCGAATGAAGTTTTAAACTCATCTGAGAATTTATAATACCCTTTTGAAAGTGCGCCGGCAGTCCATTGATTATTGACTGCGTTTACTAATATACCCAGCGAACCAAATTTTGAATTTTGATTTTTTGCTATAGTGCCGTTCCAATCAACAATTCTTGATGGAACATATTGAGTAGAATCGGCTCCCGGGGGATTTATCCACCTCATACTACCGAGTGTTGAACTTCCGCCGCCCGTACCGCCTGAGTAATATAATGTCGAGTATAAGCTTAATGCGTTGGACAATTTTGAATACCAATTTAAGTTCACCAAAGGTTTATTATAATAATTTTCTTTTTCATTAATATAATTAGGATCGAATCTATTATGCGTACTTCCGTTCCAGTATTGCTTGCCGGTATATGATGGATTAACATAATTCCAATTTTCGTTATAGTCTCTTCCGTTTGGAGACTGCGGAAACTTTGAGATTGCTCTCGGATCGAATCCCGGAATACTTTTAGCGTAGCTGCTGTCATATGCGGCAATATTTTGTCGATAAGAATTTTGCCCATGACGTTGAGGGGCGCCAAGCGCATACAGCTCAAGCCGGTTATTTTCGTTAATGTTATAACTTGCGCCGAAATAGTAAGCCCACGCGTCTGTCCATGTTTGGTCAATTACACCGGTACCGGTTTTGCGTACAACTGATCCGTTAAAAGCAAACTTACTCCCGATTAAGCCGGAACTAAAAGACAAAGTTGATTTTAAAAAATCTCCGGCGCCGTATTCTTGCTTATATTTTATACCGAACTTTAATTGCGTAGGGTCGGTAATAATATTCATTGTACCGCCTATTGAAGGGGTTGCAAGGTTAACTGCGCTTAAGCCTCGCTGTACCTGTACGGATGAAGTCGCATCGCCGATACCATCCCAATTTGACCAATATACCCAGCCGTTATTCATATCATTAATAGGAACCCCGTTTAACATAACACCAACATCATTTTGTTTGTAACCGCGGATGTCGATTCTTGAATCACCTGCGCCGCCGCCCTGCTGAGTGGCATAAACACTCGGTGTTGTGTTAAGTACCATTGGAATATCCTGCGAGCCGAGTCTTGTTTCCATTTCGCTTTTATTTATATCGCTAAAAGCTACAGGTGTTTCTCTTTCCTTTGCACGGTCGGAAATTACCATCACTGATAACGTAAACTGGTTATCTGTTAACTTAAAATTCTTCTTAATATTGTTGTTAAGATCTATTTCTTCCGAAACCGTTTTGTATCCGATATAGCTGCAAACAATAGTATACTTACCTTTTTCGGCACTTATTTTATAGCTGCCGTTTTCATCTGTCGTTGAACCATAAGAAGTGCCTCTTAAGTAAACGTTTGCACCATATAGGGCATTCTCTGAAGACGCGCTTTTTACTACGCCTGTAATCGAATACCTTTGTGCAAAAAGATTTGAAGTAAGGAAAAGAAGAACAAAAATAAACGCACCGTATAATTTTGCCATAAAGTTTTTCTCCGTTTAAGTTTAAACATTGTTATTTAGTTATTTAACTCTTATTAAAAAATACATGATGATTTATTTGAATGCATAGTGTTGAATTGAATATATATTGATGAACTAACGATGCGTCATTTTGCATTGTTAATTGCTGTAGAATAGCAAACCTTTTATGAGCAGCCGGAACCGTAACTTTCATTCTCACCATTTTATTGAACCCACTTGTAATAATATTGCGAATAATTACTAAGTAAAATTTAGTAAATTCATTTATATGAACAAAAAAATAAAATCATTATTTATAAATGACATGCAAACTTAACAATAAGTTAACATTATCTGAACTAAATAAATATTAATTTAACATCAACAAATTCTCGCATCCATGTTTTTTACTGAATGATATATTGAAAATAAAAAACAAAATGAAGAATAACAACAAAATTGTATTCTCAGCGGAAATATTACGGCCGATATAAAATTTAAAATAACATTTGAAAAGTTATGATATAGTTTATTAAATTGTACTTGAAATTTTCTTGAATCGCCGGACAATTAAAAATAGGTGAAATAATTTGTAAATTTTATAAAGTGAGGATTGGGATAAATTGATTCAATTAAAATATATACAAACCACTTTTTCTCTATCTTACTTTAGTAATAATTGAATATTGATTTTGCCGCGATTTTTTGTTCTTCTTATAAATAACTTATTTAAATAATTTAACACAAAAGGAGTATCATGTTAAATTCTACTTCAACAAAAATGCTTACAAAAGCATTTGCCATTTTAACAGTGTTGCTGTTAATATCTTACACTAATATTTTTTCACAAACAATTACACCTCTGACTGACATTAAAACAAATGATCAGGATGGTTTGTCGGTACTTGCCCAGGATCCGTCTATCAATGTTACTGGCATAGTTACTTCAACTATACAACCGGGTACAGGAACCGCCGGGCCTGGTACTATTCAAGATTCTCAAACAGGCGTAGCCATATATGGGAATTTTTTCGCTTCAGGCAGCGGAGTAAAAGTTGGAGATTCTGTTATCGTTACTGATGTAAGCGTAAGCCCGTATAACGGGTTGACAGAACTTCATTATAATGCTAACAGTGCAGTCCAAATAATTTCAAGCGGGCATATTGTAGAGCCGGTTGTTGTCACCATACATGACCTCAGCCAGGGATGGAATGGTTTTGAAAAATATGAAAGTATGTATGTCCAAATAAACAGTGTTACTTTTGCCGATACAGCGACTGCCTTTGCATTAATCAGCGGTAAAACTTATGGCAGATCTTATATTGTAGATGGCTCTGATACCGTTGAGTTTTATTTTACAAAAAATTGTGTCTCTCTTTTAGGAAAGCCGGTGCCTAAAACTTCTGTAAACGTAGTGGGTATTGTTTCACAGTATACAACTTCTTCTCAAGCAAATGATGGCTATGAACTTGTTGCCTTAGATTCATCTGCAATAAGAACTATAACTGCTGTTAATACTAAAAAGAATAAGGATTTTAATTATAACCTCTACCAAAATTATCCAAATCCGTTCAATCCGTCCACCATTATTAATTTTGAACTTCCTTCTTCTCAAAAAGTTGAGTTATCTGTCTACGATTTGATGGGTAGAAAGATAGCCACTCTGTATAATTCCGTTGCGCCTGCCGGAGTTACGAGTGTAAATTTTAAGGCAAATAATCTGGCAAGCGGAGTTTATATATATTCTATAAAAACAAATACAACTGAAATTTCAAAAAAACTTATATTGATGAAATAATCTTTAGAATGTTAAAGGCATAAAGATATACGATTACAAACTCTTTATGCCTTTCTTATTTGTTAAGCATTAAGCAATTACATTATTGGCATTAGCGGCAAGCTAAGCTGCAGCAATGCAAGTAACTTAGTTTTAGAGTATATAAACAAAAGGAAGGAAAAAGCATTGAAATTTAATAACACCTATCAAACTTTAACCAGCGGTAATATTCTTATATCCATAATAATCTTTTTTGCAAGCGCTTTCGTTTTTGGTCAGCAGGCAAATCATATTGTAATTAGCGAAGTTTATGGAGGCGGCGGTAATTCAGGATCAACGTATAAAAATGATTTTATTGAATTATACAATCCAACTTCTTCACCAATCAATGTAACCGGTTGGTCGGTCCAATATTCTTCTTCTACCGGATCGGCATGGCAAGTAACAAATTTAACAGGCACTATACAATCTCACGGTTTTTTTCTGATACAGGAAGCTCAAGGCAGCGGGGGCAGCGTTAACTTGCCCGCACCGGATGTTACAGGCACGCTTTCATTGAGTTCTTCCAGCGGCAAGGTAGCTCTGGTTAATAACACCACAGCCTTAAGCGGCAGCAATCCTGCGGGGAGTTCGGTTATTGATAAGGTAGGATTCGGCTCCGCAAATGGATATGAAGGAAGCGGTCCGGCTCCGGCTCCAAGCAACACTGCCTCAATTGAAAGGAAAGCAAATAGCACTTCAACCTCAGCCTCAATGGGAACAGCAGGCGTCGATGAATTTGAAGGTAATGGCTATGATTCCGATGATAACGCAAATGATTTTATTACTCGCGCTCCGCAGCCTCAAAATACATTCAGTCCGCTAGAACCAACTGTTAATACAGGCGGAAACGGCACGGGAACTGTTTCAATATTTCCTACAGGAGTTACTGTTTCAGATACAGCCGGTATTAGCTTAATTGTTAAAGGCGATGGCACAAATACACTTGAGAAAGTAATAGTTATATTTCCTGCCGGTTGGACATGGAGTAAAAATATAACAGACATAATTCTTTCGGGTACGGCGTCTGCTTCAGCCTCAATTAATATTAATGCTGATACTATTACTATTGGTTCTGTTGCAATTACTTCGACTGATAGTTTGGTCTTAAAAGTATCGAACGTTATAGCGCCAGGCAGTGAAGGAACTTCAATATTTATTGTGAAAACTTCAGTAGCCGGCGGTACGCCTGCTTTTGTTTCTCCCTTGCCGAAAATTCAAGTAACCAAAGTAATACCTATTGTGCAATTACATATAAATGATTCGAACGGCGTGCCGGCTTCTCCATTTCAAATAGGAGCTACGGTAACTGTTAATGGTATCATTACCGCTGATTTTAATTCATCATCAACTGATGTTTATGTGCAGGACGCTACCGGGGGAATTGATATTTATTATCCCTCAAGACTTTATGATTATATGATAGGAGATAGCATAACGGTTACAGGCACTATCAAACAGTTTCGCGGTTTAACAGAAATTTCACCAGATTCCTCTTTATTTATTTTGCACTCACGCGGCAATAAATTGCCTGATCCTCTGGTGCTTACTGCTAATGAAGTAAATTTAACTTTTCATTCGGATGATTTTACAGAGCCGAATGAAGGAAAACTTGTAATAATAAAAAATGTTAGATTCAATTCCTCCAATGAAACAATTACGGATGAAACAGGTACTACGGGAGCTTATATCGGCACTATCGCGAACCCTAACGGAACTTTTGATCTTGTCGGAATTATAAAGCAATATAAGCCGGGAACTTCTGTTAGTGCGCCTTATACTGCCGACTATGAAATTGATCCGCGCTCGGCGTCTGATATTATTGTAAGTTCCGGTCCCGCGTATTTAACAAAACCGTTAGAGGAAAATATTTTACCTAATTCAGTTACTTTATCTTTCAAAACTTCTACGGCATCTCAAGTTACTGTAAAATACGGAACAACTACTGCCTATAATGATTCTATTGTAGTATCTACAGCCGACAGCGTGCATAATATTATTGTTGGAGGACTATGGCCTGCTACGGTATATCATTATATAGTTGAAGCAAAAGATATATCAGGTACAAACTATACCGGGGATCAAATCTTTTCAACAGCTTCTCCGTCAGGAACTACTGGAACCATGAACGTCTTCTTCAATCACTCTGTTGATACTTCTGTTTCCGCGGGAGAAAATGCTCAGGATATTAATATATACCAGGAATTTCGCAGTAGAATATCTTCGGCAAAGTATTCAATTGATTTGGCATTATACAGCTTGAGCGGAACAGTAGGCGCTAATATTGCAAATGCATTAATCTCAGCGAAGAATCGCGGAGTAAAAGTTCGTGTAATCGGCGAATACGATAACAGCGGCACTGCGCCTTGGTCAACGCTTAAAAATGCGGGCATTCCCGTTATCTTTGATAATTATGATGCGTTAAATGCCGGCGCCGGTTTAATGCATAACAAGTTTGCCGTCTTTGATTTTAGAGATACAAGTTCAATAACTGATGATTGGGTTTGGGCTGGATCATGGAATGCTACCGATCCGGGAAATAATAATGATGCGCAAAATATTATCGAGATTCAAGATAAGTCTTTAGCTAACGCATATACAATTGAGTTTAATGAAATGTGGGGAAGCGGCAATGATACGCCTGATGCCGCAAACTCACGCTTCGGTATTAGAAAGACGGATAACACTCCGCACCGGTTTAATATTGCCGGAACTCCGGTTGAATTATACTTTGATCCTTCGGACCAAACAACATCGCATATAAGTGATGTGCTGAATGCCGCTGTATCATCAATCAATGTAGCCATGCTTACTTTCACGCGCAGCGACCTTGCTCAAATACTCGTTAATAAAAAAAATAGCGGAGAAAAAGTTCATGCTATCTTAGATAATAATACAGATACTGGAAATCAATTTAGCTTTATGAAAAATAGCGGTGTGGACGTGCTGCTAAAAGGACAGGCGATTACCGGACTGCTTCACCATAAATATGCGGTTATTGACGCTGACAGAAACTCGGCGGATCAGGTTGTAATAACAGGTTCACATAATTGGAGCAACTCCGCTGAAACTGCAAATAACGAAAACACTTTGATAATTCATAGCCATAGGATTGCTAATCTGTATTTCCAGGAGTTTAAAGCACGGTATATTGAAGCTGGCGGCACTGATATTATTTCAGATGTCGCTAATTACACAAACACTGCGCCGGCTGCTTTCGCCTTGCTGCAAAACTTTCCTAATCCTTTCAATCCTGCAACAAAGATTACGTTTTCTATTCCCAAAGCAAGTTATGTAATCTTGACTATCTACAACTTGCTTGGTCAGCAAGTGCAAACACTAGTAAATAGTAATTTGAATTCCGGCACATACACGGTAAACTTCAATACTTCGTCTGCCAATGGCGGGTTATCAAGCGGAATTTATTTCTACAGGATGCAGGCAGGTAGCTTTGTTGATACGAAAAAATTAATTCTTTTGAAATAGCACTTTAAAAGAAGTGAAATAAGTGCCCGGTCAAATCCGGGCACTTTTTTGCAGATTAAATAGGACAAAAAGCTCGGACTAATGTTCTGTTCCTTTCAATTTCCCATTCGCTATTTATTCATATTGCCTCTTAATTTTAATTTTCAGCTTTATGAAAAGATCACAAAAACGATTTTAGTATATCAATTGTATATTTCATGCCTATGATTTGAATGGCATTATGTAATTAAAAAAAATATTTTTTACGGGCTGTAATAAATTCTGTTTTCAATACTCTAAAGTAGTGTAGATAAAAAATATTCTGAATTAAAAACTTGATTATAAAATGAAAAAATTATTTTTAGTTGTCGCTTTTACTTTGTCGTTTTGCCTCGTTCAATTATTTGCTCAAAGTTCTATCTCATTTGTGAAAAAGGGAAATGGCAAACCGGTAATTTTTCTGCCTGGACTCGGGTGCAAAGGAAGCGTTTGGGATAATACGGTTAATAAGTTTTCCGGTAGTTACTGTTGTTATGAAATATCTTATGCGGGATTTGCAGGTCTTCCGGTTAAAGGCGGTTTTAGTATTGAAAAAATTACGAAAGACATTATGAGTCTTATTAGAAAGGAAAAGCTGGATCACCCGGTTCTAATCGGGCACAGTCTCAGCGGATTTATTGCGCTTAAAATTGCGTCTGAAAATCCGGGCGTGTTTTCAAAACTTATTATTGTAGATTCATTTCCGTTTACACTCGCCGCCTTTAATCCGGCGGTTACTGAAGAGCAGGCTGAGCAGCAGGGAATGATGATGAAAGAAATGATTCTTAAACAGAGTAATGAGGAATATAATAAAAGTGAACAGGCTATCTTAGGAAGCTTAATCACTAATAAAAAAGATATTGACACAGTGCTAAACTGGATGATGTTGTCGGATAGAAAAGCAATTGCTGAAGCCACCTTTGAAATGATCTCGACCGACCTTAGAGATAGTATTAAGAATATTGATTGCAGTACGCTTATAATCGGCACTTGGAAGGGAAAAGAACAGCTTGGCGTAACTGAAGAAATCGCAAAAAAATTGTTTAATATACAGTATGAAAATTTGAAAAATAAATCTATCGTCATTTCGAACAATTCAAAACATTTTGTTATGTTAGATGCACCCGGATGGCTTAATACGCAAATTACAAAGTTTATAGTTGAATGATAGCATCAGAAAAAGAAAAAAAGTTTAGCATAGTCTTTAAAGAAAATAAAGACAGAATCTTTAGACTGTGTTATGCTTCCCTGAATAACAAAGACGAAGTCGACGACCTCTTTCAGGAAGTAATGATTAACATCTGGCGCAGTCTTGAAAGCTTTAGGAATGAATCTAAAATCAGTACCTGGATTTATAGAATAACCGTGAACACTGCGCTTCTTTTTAACAAACGGTTCAAAGCAAAATCAAGCAGATTCATGAACTTTGAACCGAACGTGCTGGATGAAAATCATCCGCACGAGGATTCTTTTATAAAAACTTTTGATGAAGACTTGAAGAATTTACACAAAGCAATTTCACAGCTTAAAAAGCAGGACAGGCTGATTATCGGTCTATTCCTTGAAGACATGAGCTATGAAGAGATTTCCGAAATCGTTGGTATAAATACAAATTATGTTGGAGTAAAAATCAACAGGATAAAGTCTGTTTTAGCCAAAACAATGGAGGGAATGAAATGATAGAATTTGATGCTTTGAAAAAAAATTGGCAGAATCAAAAATCTGCCGCCGATATGAAACCGGATTTTGATAACGCGGTAAGCAGCTCTTTATCTAAGCTGAAAAAGTTTGAAAAAAGAATATTGAAAATTAACATTGCTAAAACTACAGGGATAATTCTGATCGTATTCTTATTTATCTGGTCGATGCTTTTTGCTTCGCCGGTTTCAACCCTTACAATAATCGCTGTTGCCATGCTCGTTATTGCAATCGTTATTTTTTGGACAAAATATTTAAGGATTCAGTTAAGAACGACTAAGCTTAATGTTAATGAGAACAGCCTTGACTTTATTGATGATGTTCTTGAAAATTTTTCCGCGCAGAGAGAATTATTTAAAAAGGATTTCCGCTTGTTCGGTGCGGTTTTGATAATCATTATAAATATTCTTTACCTGGACTTGTTGAACGGCATGCAGCTGCTTGAAAGAGTCGGCTTCCATATCTTTATGAGTGCCGCCTTGCTCGCCGTATTATTTGTCGGCATTAAATTCAGAATGCGGAGATTTAAAAAAGAAAATGAGCCGATTGAAAACGAATTAATCAAAATGAAAGAAGATTTGGAGAATATAAAATGAAATTAAAAAATGGTAAGCTTTCGCTAATTACTATCGCGGCATTCGGAATAATTTTAGTTTTCTTCGGGGTGCTTCCGGTATTTTCATCACCTGGATTTTCGGTATATGAATTTTCCAGGGGAATGCTTGCCGGAATGTGCGGTGTAGCCGCGGTTATCTGGCTTATAGATTTATTTACAAGCGTATTTAAGGCTTATAAATCCGCGGGATTAACTTCTGTTATGAAAAACAATATGAAAGTTTTATTAAGCTCATCAATATCGTTGTTTCTTATAGGCATCATATTCAGCGCGGGAATTCCCGGGAATACCTCTCTTAATTTTATAGGATTTATTATACTTTGTATCTCGATAGTTCTAAATCTTATATATCTGGGGAAAGTGAGAAGGCAAAAGTATTGTGATGATGCGGTAAATAATTAATATACCGCTTCGTTTTCTGTCCATTGATTTCCGATAAACCGCGCCTTACTTTATAAGAAGTCAGATTTTATTAATCGAGCTTCATATTAATTGCCGGTATCAGCCGGTAATTACTTTTAAATATAGAATATAGCTGCTCTGTTATTCTTCTTAATCTGGCGCAGATGACGTTACGACGAGTACTCAGCCGCGATCGCTTCGCCGCGCTTTACCTGCTCGATCACTTTCCGGCTAATTTTGCGGTTATCCTTTTTGATGAGCTCAACCAGGCGTGCAATACGTTTTGCTTCTGACTTGCTGTCGTACTTAGCGCTCCATAACACCATTTCAAAAAGCAGGGGGATCAGGTCCAGTCCTTTCTCGGTAAGAGAATAAATATCTTTTCTTCCGTCTGTTTCATGACCTTCACGCCGGAGAATACCGGCGTTGATAAGGTTCTCTAATCGGGAAGCAAGTATGTTTGTAGCAAAACCCTCTTCCGATTTGAGGAACTCACCGTAAGTCCGCTTCCCCCGGAAAACAATGTCCCTGAGGATCAGCAGCGCCCAGCGGTCGCCGAAAGCTTCAAGACCGTAATTAACGGGGCAGTGTGACCGAAGCTTATTCTTGCTCTTGCTCATACGTTAAACCTATGCTAAAGATTTCGCTTGCGTTTCGCAAGCAACAATATTATATTTTACAGCCGCTAAATTAAAGAATTCGCTTGCGTATTGCAAGCAACAATGCAATCTCTTATTATCAGTGATGGAGGTTAATACCAAGTCTCCTGCGGATGGAGTCCATAAACCATTATCATTATTCGAATGTCCCGGACTGCGGGATACTTCCGTAAAGATTATTGCGCTTTTTATATAAACATTCATATAATTTTAAGGAAAATACTATGGAACAGCAAAATTACAATTGCAGTATTACTGCAAACATCAACGCGGAAGAAGCGTTCAAAAAAATAACCCGAGTTTCAGAATGGTGGTCCGAAGATATCAAAGGAAGCTGCGAAAAAACAAATGATGTTTTTACCATTCGTTTTGTTTTCGGGGATTCTTTTACTGTTCAAGTAATTGATATTATACTTAGCAAAAAAATAATGTGGCTGGTTACCGATTGCAACCTTACATGGGTGAAAGACAATAAAGAATGGAAAGGAACAAAGATTAGTTTTGAAATTTCCGCTGTGGACAATACTGCGCTAATCAATTTTACGCATATCGGCTTAGTTCCCGGGATTGAATGCTACAAAGGCTGTTCAAAGGGATGGGACTACTTTATAAAAGAGAGTTTGTTCAAATTATTAAACGAAGGTAAAGGGCTGCCGGATAGAAAAAAATAAATAGTTGTAGAACCGGTGATCGTTAGGTTTTATATTAATCAAAACAACAGTTAGTAATACTGCGTTTTATTATAATTAAATTATTGGAGAAATATATGGTTGATATTATTCATCGTATCGGGATCAAGTCAGCGGCTGTACGTGTATATAAAGCTTTAGCGACCTTAGAAGGTCTGGGCAACTGGTGGACTGAAGAGGTTGACGGAGAAGACCGCCCCGGTGGAAAGATCGAATTCCGATTTCGATCTAAGACAGGTGAGTTAATTGGCAAAATGGTTATGGAAGTTAAAGAACTAAAGCCTGATAAATCAGTTCGATGGCAATGCGTAGATGGACCCGCTGAATGGATTAGAACAGACGTAACCTTCGAACTATACGAGCAGGACAACCAAACGATAGTACTGTTCGGTCATCGGAACTGGCGCGAGGCAATTGAATTTACATCTCATTGCAGTATGAAGTGGGCGGTATTTCTTTTAAGCCTTCGTGAGTATGTTGAAACTGGTAAAGGAAAGCCTTCGCCTAACGATTTGAAAATTGATAACTGGAATTGAAGTTATCCCACCGGCTATAAGTCGTTCTATTCCCGGCAAGTTTCGGATTTGTACGGCATTACAAACTTATGATTTGCCACCCGCTTCGCCTCACATCGTTCAACGAAGCGAGGCGAGTCAGTTTTTTAATTGATACTATTAATAACAACAAAACTTTTTTAATATTTGTAACGAAATTAAAAACTCATTGACCGGGCAGCAATGAATAACAAACCAAGGTTTCTCATCAACGGTGCTAAGTAAAAATATTCCAGCCTGAATAATATTTTCTAAATTAATTATTATAGATGATTACATACAGCGAATACAAACCGGCAGAGGAACTATCACAATTAATTTTTTGTTACTGGATTTTTGAATACAATCCCAAACCAAATGAATCAGGGAAGGCAGAAGAATTGCGCCATAATGTTCTTCCAGACGGCTGCGTTTCTCTTCTTTTCCAAAACTCCAAGGAAACCGGTTCCAGGCGGTTCGAAGCCGCTTTTCTAGGACCCACCACAGCTATTTATAAAACCGTGGTGCCTGCCGGCAATATTACTATCGGCATAAGGTTCTATCCGGGTGTCGTAGATTGTTTCTTTGATATTGATTGTTCTAAATTGACTAATACCATAACAGATGCAATTCCTTATCTCAAAGATTTCGATTACAATTCCGTATTGCAGTACCTGAAGTTCGGGCTGAATGATTTTTCTTTTCTCGATAATTTCTTTCTTAAAATGATTAAAAATTTAAGACTCGAACCCGATGGAATTGTCAAGAGAGCAATAGATTTAATAATTGATAAAGAAGGCATAATTAGAATTCACGAACTTGCGCGAGAATTATTAATAAGCGAGAGGCAGCTTGAAAGAAAATTCAAAAGAAGAACAGGCATTACTCCCAAACAATTTGCCCGGATACGCCGCGTAAGGACATCTGTAATTAATATGCTGCAGCATGATAAAGATTTTAACGATACTGTTTTTGACCGCGGTTATTTCGACCAGTCGCACTTTATTAAAGACTTTTCACTTTTAACGGGCACAAGTCCTTCCTTGCTTATGAAATATCTGTCTCAAATAACCCACCATGATGTAAAATAAATTACATGTGCTTTAACTTGTCGGTTTTTTACAATACAAATATTACCCGTACAATTATTTTAACCTAAATAAAAAAAAGGATATTTATGTTTAATTATCGTATCCATTTCTCGCGGATGACAGGCATTTTACTTATTGTTCTTGTTTGTTCAATACTGGTAAGCGCGCAAGAACAACCGGGTAAAGAACAAATATCAGCAATGCGAAAATTAAATTTTTTAACGGGAAATTGGAAAGGCTCCGGCTGGATATTTTTAAGGAACGGACAGCGATCCGAATTTAATGAAAAAGAAAATATTAAATGGAAATTGGACAGCCTTCTTCTTGTTATAGAAGGTTTGGGAACAAATAATAATTCAAACGGCGGGGAAACACGAACCGTACATAACGCTTACGCAATTGTCTATTACAATAATCAAACCGGTAATTATCATTGGCAGTCCTTTATATCTTCAGGACAGTCCATGTTATCAAATGCAAGCTTGATTAACGACAGCACTTTAGTTTGGCAAATGGATATTTCACCTCAAATGAAAATTCGCTATACTATTGCGGTAAGCGGCGGTAAAATTTGGAATGAGATTGGAGAAATGTCGAATAACGGAAAAGATTGGAACAAATTTTTTGGAATGAATCTTACCCGTGCCGATACAAAATAAATCCTTTACCTTTATGGATCAAACAAAAACATCACAAGAAACAGCAGCGGCTAAATCCGATAAGCTTACTCTTATTTCCATCTCTGCCCTGGCGTACATTATCGCCGTAGGATTGCATGAACATTTGGGTCATGCGCTAATGTGTGTAATACTTGGAGTGCATCCTACCGGGCTAGGGGCATTCTATGTAAATTTCAACAAAGCCGGCGTAAATGAATTTTATATTAGACTCATATCGCTTGCAGGACCCATGGTTAGTCTTTTAACCGGCGTTGTATGTTTTGTTGTCTTACGTATGCGTCGGCAGGAACCATCCAGCGGTTATTATTTTACATGGCTGCTCGGAATACTCGGGCTTATGTCCGCGGCAGGTTATTTGTTCTTCTCCGGCTTTTCCGGCATTGGAGATTTTGGAACAACATCCGACGGAGTTTTCTATAATGTTTCACCCGAATGGCTTATTCGTAGTTTGCTGGTCGTTGTCGGATTTTCCTGTTACTTTCTGGTAATTCTCTTTGCGGTTCGGAAGATTGATAATCTTATCAGCGGAAGCGGGCATGCGCGTATTAGATATGCCAGCCGTCTAGCTTACGCCTCATATTTTACCGGCGCCGCAGTAGATATTTTAATCGGCTTGCTTAACCCGCACGGACTGGTAATCGTTTTAACTTCTGCCGCAGCCGGAAGCTTGGGCGGAACATCGGGTCTTTTGTGGATGATGCAGACTATGAATAGAAAGCGCGTGGTGACAGGTCCGGGTTTGATTATAAACAGAAGCTGGTTGTGGATTACCGTCAGTATTATTATTGTAGCTGCCTATGCGATTATATTCGGTCCAACGATAAAGATGTAATATAGTCATTAAAGTTGATCCCGTGCTGGAAAGAAACCATTAACGCCTAACTTTATTTAGGTGTTTCGGAACATCGGGTGTCTAACCAACTTATCATCCCACTACTCTTCCCAAGACTGCATTCCTTCTCTGCCGTTAGCACATTTATTTTATTTTAAGCGCTCGCACGGAGCGCGACACAAACTTGCGCAGGCTAACCAGATCAACCAGGCGTTTCAATCCACGCGCTCGCACGGAGCGCGACCCCATCGCGCGGAGCTTCGGCTCCAGGTCTTTCTTGTTTCAATCCACGCGCTCGCACGGAGCGCGACCAGCGGTTTGAGGTTGTTCCATTTATGCAGCTTCTGTTTCAATCCACGCGCTCGCACGGAGCGCGACTTTGCTCCAGCTTCCAGTCCCACCGCACAAATCAAGTTTCAATCCACGCGCTCGCACGGAGCGCGACGAAATCCGGCTAATCTTAAAAGACAAAGGAATAAGTTTCAATCCACGCGCTCGCACGGAGCGCGACTAACTGATTCGGTCGTAAATGTTGGAATTGATTTGTTTCAATCCACGCGCTCGCACGGAGCGCGACTCCACTACGGCGGCAAAACATACAAGTCCAAAGATGTTTCAATCCACGCGCTCGCACGGAGCGCGACTTCTCGGTTTGGATTACACCTGGCTTGACAGCATGTTTCAATCCACGCGCTCGCACGGAGCGCGACTCTCGTCCGAATCAAGTTTGCCAACGCCATAGTCTGTTTCAATCCACGCGCTCGCACGGAG
>Ga0187812_1000386_pt1 | contig 15610 bp, 14 predicted proteins | sample NC_S_2_FD_130582 | JGI IMG/M metagenome (GOLD analysis project Ga0187812, IMG submission 130582) | Wetland sediment microbial communities from Neuse River Estuary, North Carolina, USA - ASW-S_2 | ecosystem: Environmental > Aquatic > Freshwater > Wetlands > Sediment | place: USA: North Carolina...
ACGAGGCCGATGCCGCCAGCGACATCGACTTGCTCGTCGTCGGCCAGCCCGATCAGGCCCTGCTCGCTGCCGAAATCCGCAAGGCCGAAAAGGCCCTCCACCGCGAGATCAACTACACTGTTGTTTCTTCCCCGGAGATCAAACAGCGCCTCGCGGCGCACGATGCGTTCCTGACCGGCATTTGGACAGGCAAGCGCGTCGAACTGATCGGCAAGCCAAGCCAGCATGGCAACGAGTAAGCCACAACCGGTCAATCCACAACAGGTGAACCAGTTCCTCGCCGACGCGTGGAAAAAAGCTGCTTCGGCGCGGAAGATCCTACTCATCGACGCTGAGACTGCTTACCAGACGGCGTACCAGGCCATGCTCAAAGCTTCGCTGGCCCTGATGTTCAGCCATGGACAGCGGCCACGCCAGCAACTCGGCCATCATGTGGTCATCATCGAGTTCGCGCAAAAGCATCTCGATCCCGCGCTCGCGCCAACATTTGCCCTCTTCGACCGCATGCGCCGTAAACGCAACGAATCTTTTTACGACATCGCGATGGTGAGCGAAACAGAAGCGCGTGAAGCAGTTCAAACTGCCGAGGACTATTTGCAGGCAGTCACCGCCGGGATTCGGGCCCTCTTGCCATGAGATTCGCCGCTGCGAGCCCGGCTATCCCGCTTCGCCGCCAGGCGAAGCGGGATAGCCACCCGCCCGGCGCGCCTCCCGCGGGGAGGCGCAAAAATAGCCCCGAGGCGTCAGCCCCGGACAATCGTAAAGAAAGCGCAATAGGCCCCGAGGGACGACCGAAAATCCGCGCCTGCGCCCAGACGCGTACCCGGCCCGGCGAGCCACACATCGCCGCCTTCTTTTTCGCGCCTCGATCGCGCAAATAAAGAAACAACGCAGATTTTTGCAGGGAGGAAGTGTTTCAGAAGGAACAGGTCGGAACGCTGCCGCTCATGCTGAAGCTGTTGTCGGTCACGTCCGTGCCGCTCGGCGTCCAGCCGTTCACGTTATCCAGGTAGAGCGTCGCGTACTGGTCGCTGGACTGCGAGTTGTTATCCAGCGAGATGTTGGCCACGTAGGCATCGATCAGGTAGCTGGAGCTGTAGCCGTTGATCTCCGAGTACGCACCCGAAACCGACGACGTCGACTTCACGCCGTTGATCACGATGTCCTCGAACACCGGAATCCCCTTGTTGCCACTGCAGCTCCCGTAGTTGGTGTTGAGCACGATCAGGTGTTTGGCCTCGGTGATGCAGGTGTTCAGGTAGGTCACCTGGTTCACCGTGCCGCCGCAATCGTAGTCGGTTTTGATGTTGATGGCGTTGGCGTCGGTCGAGGCCGCCCCGCTCATCTTGTCTTTGCCGTACACGTAGTTGCCGGTGAAAAGCACATTGGTCACGCCGTACATGGTCTGGCTGCCGATCGACAGTCCGTGCGTGCCGTAGAGCTTGCTGTTTTTGACGGTGATGTTCGAGGCCGCCGACGCGTTGGTCTTCACCGCCACCCCGTCGTCGCCGGCATTGATGGTCGAGTTGATCACCGAGGCGTTGGTCAGGCTGTCGATGTCGATGCCGTCGGCGTTCTTGCGCGTGGCCGGCGTCAGGATGGTCACGTCGTACACTGTGGCGCCGTTACCGCCCTGGATATACAGGTTGGGGTGCGCCGCTTGCGTCAGCGTCACGTTGTAGGCGATGAAATTGTTGGCGCTGCTGGTCTGCACCAGGCGCGGCGTTCCGCTGATGATGTCGCCGCGGCCGTCGATCGTGCCCGGTCCTCCGATAAATGAGTTGGAGCCCTCCACGTACACCAGTTCGCTTTGGCTGGAGTAGCTATTGTTGCCTTCCAGAGTTACGCCGGAGTTCACCACCAGACCTTCACCGTCGACCGTGATCTTGTCGGAGTAAAAGGCGTTGTTCGAGCCCGATGAGGCCAGCACCACGCTTTTCCCCGTGCCCGCGCAACTGTTCAGCGCCGATTGCAAACGGCTGGTGTCATCCGAGCTGGGTGGCGACGAGCGTTGCGAGGTGGTGAACTGCGCCGTCAGCGTCTGGCAAACGGTCGGATAGTTGGGCTGGTTCACCGTACGAGAGTCGCCGGTGGCCAGGGTCTGTGCGGTTGCGGCGGTGGCGAACAACAAGATCGTTCCCGCCGAAAGGCGAAACCATGTCTGTCGCATGCATTGTCTCCTGTGTGTGGATGGGATGATTTGAATTGAAGTGGTCTTACCACTTCAGGGGCGGAGTTTACGTGGCAGTAGAAAGGTTGTCAATAAATATCTTATTTGTTCGTTATTCTGGTGAAATAATCTTGCATGAAGGTCGGACCTCAGTGATTGAAGATGTGCACGTGGTAGTTCCTCCGGAGCTGTTCCCCCGATTCAATCTGCCCTCGCCGTCGTGGAACCGGGAATTCAAACCCCGCGCTGCCTTTGCGGTCGATCTCGGGCTGCGTTCGCTTTCCTCGCTTTCCTCGTTCCCTTGTTCCCTCGGTCCCATCCCTTGTCAACCCCCTCCACCTCCAACTTTTTTCTAACTCTCTGATTCGCGGTCACATCGGGCCACCACCAATTTGCAGGTTATTTCCGCGTTTCCGCTATAGTGGTCCCATTCTGGCTAAAGACCGGAGCAGCCCTCTGCCACCGGGCGCAATCCGGAAGGAGCAGGGGCCTTCAGGCTCCTTGAAATCAGGGCAACAAAAAGATCCGGCGGCCTTCAGGCCCGGATTCCGACTGGTCCGTAAAACCCTTGTTTTCAAATATCTGCAAATAACCCGCGCAGAATCCGATATTTGGCGAGCCATTCGTCGCCCCGGCCCTGTGTTTTCAAACATTTCCGCCCAGAGATAGGGGGTGGGGGGATATTCACCGTCCACCGGCCACCGATCACTGACCACTGACCACTGACCACCGTCCACCGGCCACCGGTCCCCGGCCACCAAGGAGCAACCCATGATCCACGCCAAAGAATGCCGTCACATCCTCCCCAGCGGAGCCAAATGCCACGCCCTCGCCCTCCGCGGAACGCCCTACTGCTACTTCCACTCCCGCCTCAAGGGATTGGCCCAGGAGAACCGTTCCCGCGACAAATCCGTCATGATCCCCTTCATCGAGGACCGCGCCTCCATCCAGATGGCCATCAACGAAGTCCTCTTCGCCCTCGGCGCATCCAAAATCGATCCCCACCGCGCCTCCCAATATCTCTACGGGCTCCAGCTCTCCATCCAGAACCTCTCCCATGTCTCCGCGCTCGCCGCCCGCGACTCCGTCTCCAATCCCGAGTGCCCCGCCGATGGCGAACTACTCGCCCCCGAACAGCCCGACGAAGAATCCCCGGCCCAACAGTTGGCGCTTCCTCTCCCCGGCGTCTCCGCCGAGCCCGACTTCCCGGTCTCCGATCTCCGCTCCCTCACCCCCCGCGAGTGGGACCTCGATCCGCCCTCGCCCGAGTACGACCAGATGAAGCGCGAGATCGCCGCACTCACCAAAGGGACGATCTCCCACTACCTCGCCATCCTTCGCGCCGAGCGGCGCAACGCCGAGCACGGCCAGGCCATCCAGACCGAAGAGTCCCATCCCTCCGCCTGATCTCTTCGCGCCGTGCAAAGCCGCTGCACCGTCTCAGCGATTGAAGCTGCCAAATTCCGCTTTAAAGCTGCCAAATTCCGCTCAAAATCGACACATTTCCGCACGAATTCCGCACTCAAATCCCCCATTTCGTCCCTGAAAAATCACGAATCGCGACCCTCGACCCCCTTCCCTTGGTCCCTTTTTCCCTTGTTCCCTGTCCTTCTGCACCAACCCTGGTGAAATCCACAAATTAACTTGACTTTTGCACTTGCATCCACAGATCGAACGGACGTACTGTCCATTCAACTGATGATCCAGCAGGGATGCGAAAGTGGATCGCCGGAATGACTGGGCAGGCAGACGGCCGGTGAAAGCCGGAGAAAAAGCCGACAGTCAGGCCAGAGAGTGCAGCAGGCGGCGCGAGTCGCAGGTTGTAACGCTGGCACGGTCAGTGGAGGAGAACGCCGGCGAAGGCCGGAAGTCGCCACTGATGCAGTTCCGGAGGTGAGGGGAAAGCGGAGAACGGATACTCACCGGCGGCGCGAGCCGACGATGGAAGTCCGGGCAAAGCTGGAAGCTCACCGCAAGCCTAGCCGGAAGATGGGCCGTCCCGCGTGAGCGGGGAGGTTGCCAGCCGGGCGGCGCGGAGGATGGGAGAGCAGGCGAAAGCCTGCAGGACACCTCAGCACCGCGAGCTGAAGGGTCGGCAAACGGCGCAAGCCGAGGGCTGATCGACAGGCCTAGCCGGAAGATGGACCGCTCGGGCGAAAGTTCGAGGGTTACCAACCGGACGAACCGGAATGTGCGACGAACGGTGAAAGCCGGGCGTTGGCCGCCGGGCAACGAGCTGAAAGACCACGTTTCGATGCGAAACGGAGATCGGCCGATGGCCCTGCCAAAGGTGCGGACCTTCGCGGAGAGTTGGGGTTGGCCGCCGGCGCAAGCCGGAGGACGCGACCGCCAACTGACCTGAGGAGTATCACGATGTGAAGACGCCAGGGGCTTCGGCCTCTGGCGTTTTCATTTTCTTCTTGGTTTTGGTTGAGATCGTCGCCAGAGAAGCAGCTTTCAGCCTTTAGCTATCGGTTTGATTCATGGAGCTCGCTTTGCCGAATGCGACGCTGAAGGCTGATAGCTGAAAGCCCGTGACGCTGGGCCTTCAGACGGCTACACAAATCCGCCGCGGCGGCGTACGGACAGCCGCCGCGCTTGGCGCCGGTTTGCTTATTTGGCGGGAGCCGAGGCTGTCTGCGCCCCAGCGCCTTTGGCAAAGCCGCGCACGTAGAGGATCAGGTTCCAGACCTCGGTATCATTGGCGCGGGCTTTGTCTTCGCCGGGCATCTTGTCCTTGCCGTTGCGGATCACGTTGAACATCTCGCCGTCCAGATGGCCGTCGAGCGCTTTGGGATCGGTGAAGTCGGGGAGCGTGAGCCCCATGCTGGTGGCCAGGTCGGTTTTGCCGTTGCCGTTGTCGCCGTGGCACATGGAGCAGTCGATGCCATAAAGCTGCTTGGCCTTGGCCTGCGATTCCGCCGTGGGCTTGACGGGGTTCTTCATGTCCGCGGCCATGGAGCCGGCGGGCGGCGCGGCCGGCGTTTCGCCCAGCACCGGCGTGGTTTGGCCGGTCCTGGCCGGCTCCTGTGTGGTAGCCGGCGCAGGGGTTTGCGCAGTTTGCCGCCCTGACCCAGCCAATGCCGGCGCTCCGCCGGAGATAACGAGCGGCGCAGCGATCGCCAGGGCCCCTCCAAATACAAGCAAAATCGACTTCAACATAACAGCCCTCCTGCAACGGCAGATGTCGAATGAAACAGGCATCTTTTGTGTCGATTTGAAACTGCCTCGCATTATAGGCCGATTTTTCAGGGCTGGGGTATGACAAACAGCACAGCAGCAGGGAGCGAGGGCGCAAAGCAGCCTGAAGCAGGAAAAGCGGCCGCGGATTGCGGATCAAGTCGCTCCGCACAATATTTCCGCGGCGCGGGCGACTTCACCGCTGTATGGACAGCGCGCCTACCATGGATGCCATGACCCGCGATAAGACCCGCGATCAGACCCGCGAACAAGACCGGCGCATTGCTGCGGTGTTCACGGCCGACAGTGCGCGGCTGAGGAACTTCATCCGCCGCCGCGTGGCCGACGAGCTCGATGCCGAAGACATTCTGCAAGAGGTCTTCTACGAGTTTGTCGAGGCCCTGCGGCTGATGAAGCCCATTGAGCAGGCCGGCGCGTGGCTCTTCCGGGTGGCGCGCAACCGCATCGTCGACCGCTTCCGCAGGCGCGGACGCGAGCCGGCGCGCGCGGAGGCGGCGCGGGACGAGGACGGCGAGCGCCAGAGTCTGGCCGAGCTGCTGCCCTCGCCCGATGCGGGTCCGGAAGCGGCCTACGCGCGGGCCCTGCTCATGGAGGAGCTGGACGAGGCGCTGGACGAGCTGCCGGAAGAACAGCGCAGCGTCTTCGTCGCCAACGAGATCGAAGGGTGCAGCTTCAGGGAGCTGGCCGAGGAGACGGGCGTGAGCGTCAACACGCTGCTGGGCCGCAAGCACTACGCGGTGCTGCACCTGCGGCGACGGCTCAAAAACATCTACAACGAATTTTCAGCAAGATGAGGAGAGAGCGATGAAGACGGGACGAAGAATTATGAAGATTGCGGCCATCGTCGTGGTTGCGGTGACGGCGATGAGCTTTGTAACCATGCTGCTGTGGAACTGGCTGATGCCGGTGCTGTTCGGGCTGAAGGCGATCGGGTTCTGGCAGGCGCTGGGGCTGATCGTGCTGGGCAAGATTCTGTTTGGCGGCTTCCGCGGCGGTCCCGGTGCGCGCCGCCACTGGCGCGCCCGCATGGCCGAGCGCTGGGAGCACATGACGCCCGAGGAGCGCGAGAAATTCCGCGCAGGGATGAAGGGCTGGTGCCGCGGTCCGGAGGCGGAGGCGAAGGGGTAGGCGCGCGGGGTTTGCGGGCACCCGGGTCTCAGAAGCGAGAGCCCGGGGCACTCGCTCGGGGTAGGTTATCGAGATTTTTTCGCACAAAATGGCAGAACATGCCTCAAACTTGCCGTACAATTGGTGAGAATATGCGACAGTTTCACGGATAGCCACCATGATTATCTCATTCTCAGTTTCCAACTTTCGCTCTTTCTCGTCAGAAGAGACGCTTTCACTAATAGCGAGCAAACGCCTGTCTGGTAAACACGAAGAGCATACCGTTCCAATACCCGATTCTGACCAATCTGCTCTCCGAGTGGGTGTCGTGTACGGGGCGAATGGTGCCGGGAAATCTAACCTCTTCAAGGCGCTTTGGTACGTCAGATCGGTTGCGAAAAACCGAAGGGAAAAAGGAAGTGGCACGGGCCGCGAGGCATTCCGTCTGCACGGAGGACCCGGTGAGCTTTCAACCTTTGATCTCCAATTCATCGCCGCGCAGAAAGTGTACAGATTCGGATTCAAGGCGGACGACGAACGCATCGCTGAGGAATGGCTGACACAGGTGATTGGCAAGCGGGAAAGGGTGCTTTACGAACGGGTTACCGACAAGGAAGGGCGGGTGACCGTCGAGGCACCGGGCCTGAGGGGACTCAACGAGAAGTTAGATGCTCTGACAACAGTCGGGGGACCTCAAAATCAGAGTTTTCTCGCCACAGTGAATGTGACCTTGCAAGCTTCCGACTACGGGCCTGAATTGGGGGAGATCATCAAATGGTTCCGAAAAGGCCTCTCCTTAATCGCGCCAAGCTCGTCATTTTTACGCCTTGGTCATTTTCTAGCGAGCAATCAAGAATGCGTGGAATTCACGAGTTCGTTCCTCAGAGCAGCCTCGACCGGAATAGATCATATTGAGGTATCTAAGAAAGAGATCACTGAGGATGAGTTTCGAAGCCTGTTGCCTAAGGATCTGGTCGCGGAGGTCCTGAAGGACGTTCAAGAGGAAGACGATGGCAAAGCGTTAATCAAGCTAGATGTGGGAAACGAACTACTCGTCGAACGATCTCCCGAGAATCATTACTTTAAGATTTCCATCCGTTCAGCGCATGCAGGGGACGATGGCAAATGCGTGCCATTTGACATCGACGATGAGTCCGACGGAACGAAGAGGCTGCTCAATTTCATGCCCGCATTGGATAGCTTACGGAGTTCTGAGTGCGTGTTCGTGATCGACGAGATTGACCGCAGCATGCACCCAAACTTGGTGTGGGAACTGCTCAGTTTCTTCCTCGGTTCATGCTCCCAGTGCAAATCCCAATTGATATTGACGACTCACGAATCAAACCTCCTAGATCTCAGCCTGCTTCGCAGAGACGAGATTTGGTTTGCAGAAAAGGATCCCTCTTCTGCCACCAGACTGTATTCGCTTTCCGATTACAAGGTGCGGAACGATCTGGAGATACGGAAGCACTATTTGCAGGGGCGTTTTGGCGCGGTTCCTTTTTTGGGAGACCTAAATCGGCTGATCGAAAGCGAGGGCGAGGCACGATGAGCCTAACCACTCGGAAGCCACGTCCGATCATCGCTAGGGACAGGGACCCGCACAGTCTAAGAGATGATCGGCTGTTCATCGTCGGCTGCGATGATACCTATGCACCTGCTCAGTACTTTGGCTTCTTTAAACTGGCGAGGGTGAAGGTCTTCGTTGTTCCGACCGTCGACGGGACTTCGGTTCCCAAGTACGTGCTTGATCGGCTGCTTCAATATGAGCACGAACAGGACGATGAACTGTGGATGGTGTTAGACACAGATCACCTCATTCGCGGGCCGCACCTTGCTGGGCTAACTCAGACAATGCAGGAGGCCAAGCGCCAAGGGGTAAATATCGCGCTGAGCAGACCGTGCTTCGAGGTCTTTTTGTTATTGCATCATGAGGGCGAGGAAACTGTCGCTGGGCTTGGCTCTGCTGCCGAAATCTGCGCCTCACTCGCCGCGCGGATCGGAGGGTATAACAAGGCAAATCTGAAGAGATCTGCCTTCCCACTTTCTACTGTTGCATCAGCATGCCAACGAGCCGAGCGACTTGATTCTACCGCTGGCGGTGAAATCCCCACCCAAAATACCAGCCGTGTTTATTTGCTCTGGAAGGCGATTGTCGCCAAGGCGCTATCCAGCCAACTCCCGCCCGAGCTACACGCTTTGGTCCCCATGGAAGACCTGCTTACGAGCTAACGCTGCGTTCGGCGGGTGAATTGGACCAGTGCGCCTCCATGCCGTATCTTCGTCCCTCTCCTCTGCCGATTCCGCGGTCCTGTCCAACAGTTCGATAGAATCTAGCTCACCACCATTCCTTTGGCCAGCATCTGCCTGATCCCCCGCAGCGCCTGCCTCGTTCGTTCCTCGTTCTCGATTAGCGCGAAGCGTACGTGCCCATCGCCATAATCGCCAAACCCAATTCCCGGCGAGACGGCTACCTTGGCCTCGGTCAGCAGCAGCTTTGAGAACTCCAGCGACCGCAAACTCCGATACGCCTCCGGAATCTGCGCCCAGACGAACATCGTAGCCTTGGGGCTGGCCACCTGCCAGCCGGCTTTGTTCAACCCTTCGACGAGCACGTCGCGGCGGCTGCGGTAGTTCTCGCAGATCTCGTGAACGCACTCCTGCGGCCCTTCCAATGCGGCGATGGACGCGACCTGGATGGGCGTGAAGGTGCCGTAGTCGAAGTAGCTTTTGAGGCGGGCGAGCGCGGCCACCAGCTTCTGGTTGCCGACCATGAAGCCGACGCGCCAGCCGGGCATGTTGTAGCTCTTGGAGAGCGTGAAGAACTCGACGGCCACGTCTTTGGCGCCGGGGACCTGCATCACGCTGGGCGGCTTGTAGCCGTCGAAGGCGATGTCGGCATAGGCCAGGTCGTGGATGAGCCAGAAGCCGTACTCGCGGGCCAACTCGACGAGCCGGGCGAGAAAGGGAAGCTCGACGCACTCGGTGGTCGGGTTCGACGGGAAGTTGACGATGAGGGCCTTGGGCCGCGGCGTCATGCGCGGGATGATGTCCTCAAGCTGGGCAAGGAAATTTTCCTGGTTATGGACAGGCACACTTACGATGTGCGCGCCGGCGATGACCGGGCCGTAAATGTGGATGGGGTAACTGGGGTTGGGCACCAGCACCGTGTCGTTGGAGTCGAGGATGGCGAGGCAGAGGTGAGCGATGCCTTCCTTCGATCCAATCGTAACGATGGCCTCGGACTCGGCGTCGAGATCGACGTCGTAACGCGACTTGTACCAGTTGCATACGGCCTTGCGCAGGCGCGGGATGCCGCGCGAAACCGAGTAGCGGTGCGTGGTGGGCTTCAGCGCGGCTTCGATCATCTTGTCGACGATGTGCCTGGGCGTGGCGCCGTCGGGATTGCCCATGCCGAAGTCGATGATGTCTTCGCCGCGGCGGCGCGCGGCCATCTTCATCTCGCCGGTGATGTTGAAGACGTAGGCCGGGAGGCGCTGAATGCGACTGAACTCTTCCATGGTGACTCCAGAATACAGTGGACAGTGGACAGTGAATAGTGATCAGTGGTCAGTGGGTAGTGGGCATGGGCAGTGCGGGAGCGCGAGCAATGGCCACGAACGTGGACTGACGACTGACCACTGTTTACTGACGGCTGAGATTTGGATGAGGTGAGACGAGTCTAGGCGGCCGAAGCCGCCGCAGCCGCGGCCGCCGCGCCGGCACGTGGTGCGCGCGCGTTGGTGAAGGCGGGATGGGCGGTGGTGTGCTGCATGGATCCGATTATAACGTAGACGGGAATGAGAAAAGAGTGGGGAATAGGTCTAACAGCCAGACGCTGCCCACCGATCACCGACCACCGGTCACGAATCACGAATCACGAGTCACGCTTCCCGAGCATCTCCAGCAATCCCGCCTCATCGAGTACGGGAACCTTCAGCTCCTGCGCTTTGTCGAGCTTTGATCCGGCTTCTTCGCCGGCGACCACGTAGCTGGTCTTCTTGCTCACGGAGCCGGAGACTTTGCCGCCCGCGGCTTCAATTCTCTGCTTGGCGTCGTCGCGCGTGAGGTGCGGCAGCGTGCCGGTGAGGACGAAGGTGAGGCCGGCGAGCTGGGTGGTGCGCTGCTTTTTCTCGGCGGTCATCTCCACGCCCGCATCTTTGAGCGCCTGCACCAGGGAACGGTTGGCGGGGCGCGAGAAGAAGTCCGCGATGGCTTCGGAGATGCGCGGGCCGACCTCATCCATGCGCTCCAGTTCTTCGCGGCTGGCGTGCATGATGGCGTCGATGGAGCCAAACTCCTGGGCCAGCAACTCGGCGGTGCGCTCGCCCACAAAGCGGATGCCGAGCCCCATGATGACGCGGGCCAGGCCGGCTTTCTTTGAGCGCTCGATCTCGGCAAGCAGCATGCGCGCGGATTTTTCAGCGAAGCGCTCGAGATCGACGAGCTGCTCCCCGGTGAGCGAGTAAAGATCGGCAACGCTTTTGACCAGCCCGCGTTCGAGCAGTTGCGCCACAGCCGCTTCGCCCAGCCCTTCGATGTTCATCACTCCGCGCGATCCGAAGTGGAGCAGCGACTCGCGCAGCTTGGCGGGGCAGTCGGCGTTGACGCAGCGCCAGTCGGCTTCGCCCTCTTCTCGCACCACGGCGTTACCGCATTCAGGGCAAACTGAAGGGAAAGAGTACCTGCGGTTCCCGCGCGGATGCTCGGCGTCATGAACCACTTCGGCCACTTTGGGGATGACGTCGCCGCCGCGCTCGACTTTGACCCAGTCGCCGACGAGCAGGCCCATGCGCTCGATGAAGTCGGCGTTGTGCAGCGTGGCGCGGCTCACGGTGACGCCGCCGACGAAGACCGGCGTGAGCATGGCGGTGGGCGTGAGCTTGCCGCTGCGGCCCACGGTAATCATGATGTCTTCGAGCTTGGTGATGGCCGACTCAGCGGTGAACTTGTAGGCGATGGCCCAGCGGGGCGCGCGGCCGGTGTAGCCAAGGCGCTGCTGCGTGGCCTGCGAGTCCACTTTAAAGACCACGCCGTCGATCTCATACCCCAAAGCCGCGCGCTGCTCGCCGGCCTGTTCGATGAATTTCATCATGCCGGCGACCGAGTCCATGCGGCCGCGGTGCGGGTTGACGCGGAAACCGAGCGCGGTGAGCGCGTCGAGCGTGGCCTCCTGGCCTTTGGGCCAATACTCACCTTTCACCAGAAGGAAGTACGCGTAGAAAACGAGGCGGCGGTTGGCGACGATCGAAGGTTCGAGCGTGCGCAGGGTGCCGGCGGCGGCGTTGCGGGGATTGACGGCGGGCGGCAGGCCTTCGCGTTCGCGCTCTTCGTTCAGGCGCTCGAAGGCAGCTTCGGGCATCACGCACTCGCCGCGCACTTCAATGGTGGGCGGCAGGCCGAGTTTTTCGAGTTTTGCCGCCGGGATAGAAAGCGGCACGCTGCGGATAGTGCGGATGTTGGTGGTGACGTCTTCGCCGATTTGGCCGTCGCCGCGGGTGAGGCCGGCGGCGAGGCGCGCGCCGCCGCTGGGGTCGGGCTCATAGTGAATGGCCACGCTGAGGCCGTCGAGTTTGAGCTCGGCGGTATAGGCCACGGGCAGGCTGCCGGCCAGCTCGCGCACGCGGCGGTCCCATTCGGCCAGCTCCTCCTCGGAGTAGGCGTTGTCGAGCGAGAGCATGGGCCGCGAGTGGCGCACCTTGCGGAAACCCTCGGCGGGCTTGCCGCCGACGCGCTGGGTGGGCGAGTCGGGAGTGACGAGCTCAGGGTGCGCCGCTTCGAGCCGGTTGAGCTCGTTCATCAGCGCGTCGTATTGGGCGTCGGAGATTTCGGGCTGGTCGAGCACGTAGTAAAGGTGCTCGTGGTGGCGGATTTCATTCCGCAGCTTCTCGATTTTGTGCGCGGGCGACTCGGGCATACGCTTTGGATGATAGGGAGCGAGGGAGCGAGGGAGCAAGGGGCCAGGGACTAGGAACTAGGGAATAGGGAATAGGGAATAGGGAATAGAGAATAGGGGCGGAGGTAGTGATCAATCGCTTGAAGCTGACCACCGGCCACCGTTCACGGATCACGAACCACGATTCCCGATCCCCGTTAAGCCAGCGTGGATGGCGGCGGCGCAGGCAACTCCGCGGGGGGCGCGAAGGCCATCCGAACGTGTTTGCGATTGAAATAGACCAGCCACCAGATGCCGATTGCGGCTACGGCCAGGTAGAGCAATTCCATTATGCCGAAAACGGCCCGCACCAGGAACTGCGCGGAATGAATTGAGCCGGTTGCAGCGCCGGCGGCAGTGAGTTGCGGTGCAAACAAAGCGATCAACCCGCCTGCCGCCATCAGCAATCCACAGACCGCCACCAGTCCGCCGATGATCAGGGTCGAGTAGCGCGCCCAGCGGCGCAGGCGGTGCAAGCCGATGGCCGTGGCGATACCCCAGGCGGCGATGAGGAGAAAGAGGGCGCACAGCTCGTACATGATGATGGCGATCCAGCCGGGCAGCGCCGCGGCCGGCGAGCCTTTCTCGTGGGTGAGTGAGCCGAGCAGGGCCATGCCCAGTCCCAGTACGATCTGCAACAGCGAAAGCACGGCGAGAATAACGGCGGATACGGTGACTCCAGCGGGGCGCTTCATGGCTTCTCCTTTTCGTGGCTCGTGGTTCGCGCGAGCGAAATCGGTGCCTGCTGAGTTGGCAAAACTATAGCATCGTTTTGGCCAGTGCGGGAGGAGGATGCAGAAGAAGGCTACAATGCTTCCATCTCTCAGAGACCGGAGGCTCACGATGCGTTTCTTTCTGCGGTTGATTGGAATGGTGGTGGGGTTGGGATTGGCTGCACCGCTGCTGGCGCAGGGCGCGCCGCCGCAGGGCGCGGCCGGGCAGCCGTACACCGTGGAGTACTACTACAAGTGCCAGTGGGGTCACCAACAGGAGTTCCTCGATTTGTTTTTGAAGAACCACTGGCCGCTGCTCAAGAAGATCGAATCGACGGGGCGGATCGTGTCGCTCAAGATCGAGTCGCCGGCGTACCACACCACCGAGGATGGGCGCTGGGATTATCGCGTGACCATCGTCTACAAGAATTCGACGGTGGCGACGGAGGCCAATCCCGACGAGGAGAAGTTCATCAAGGAGCTGTGGCCGGACCAGGCGACGTACAGGAAAGAGGAGCAGCGGCGGTTCGAGATTCTGCTGGCACACTGGGACCTGCCGGTGACGGAGATTACGCCGAAATAGTTTTTAGAGTTCACAGTTCGTAGTTCGCAGGGAGCAAGGGAGCGAGAGTACGCGATCCCTGATTCCTAACGTGCCGCTTGCCGCCATTGGCGCACCAGGTCAGCAGCAGCTTCAGGCCAGTCGGGGAATTGAAAATCGAAGCCGGCGTTCAGGAGTTTGCCGGGGACGACGCGGCGGCTCTTGAGCACCAGCTCGGGCTCGGTGCGCAAAAAGAACATGCCGATGGCCAGCAGCGGCGCGGGCGCGGGCAGGCCGTTGGGCATCTCCCAGGCTTCGCGCAGGTCAGCCATGAACTCGCGATTGGGCACCGGATGCGGCGCTGCAAGGTTGACCGGGCCCTCGATTTCCTCGTGGTCGATCAAGAATTCAAGTGCGCGGGCGTAGTCGGCCTCGTGCATCCACGAAACATACTGACGGCCATTGCCCTGCGTTCCGCCCAGTCCCACGCGCGCCAGCCTCGAGAGCACCGCGAAGACATTGCCAGGCGTGGGGCTGAAGACGAGCGAAGTGCGCAGCGCGATTTTGCGCGTGTGCGGCGTAGGCGTGGAGAAAAAGGCGCGCTCCCAGTTGCGGACGAGATGGATGGTCCAGTTCCATTTCTCCGGTGCGCGACGACAGCCCAGCCAGGATTCAACCCACTCGTTGCCGCCGATCTCGCCGGTGACCTCGTCCATGTCGCGGTCGATCGAGTGGCGATAGATGGTTGCGGTGGAAGCATTCATCCACAGCCGCGGGGGATTGGCCAGCGTGGCGATAGCCTGGTGCAGCGCCTGCGTGGGGCCGATGCGGGAGTCATAGAGATCGCGGCGATTGCGCGCGGTCTGGCGGCAGTTCACGCTGCGGCCGGAGAGATGGATGACGACGTCGGCGTCTTCGAGCGTTTCGACCCAGGGGCCGAGGTGCGCGCCGTCCCAGTGCACGGTGGGCCAACTCGCGGTGTACGGTCCGCGGGTGAGCACGGTGACGTGATGACCGCGTTCCTGGAAGTAGCCAGCCAGCATGCGGCCCACCTGGCCGCTGCCGCCGGGGATCACGATGCGAAGCTGGCGTGGGAATTTGTGTGGGTTGGCGGCCATGAAATCAGCTTACGCTGCGCGGCCCGTTCTACTGCATGGGCGGCTGCGGTGGGTAGCCTATCGGCCAGCGGTAACGGCGGTTGCGGACTTCATAGACGATGAGGACGATGATGCCGATGATGAGCAGCGACGGGCCGTAGAAGATGATGGCCGGGATGGAGACGCGGTCGCCGCCGATGTGGGCGGAGGCAGGGGCGTGGATGCTGCCGAAGATCGATACGGCGTCGCGGCCGACGGAGGTGTTCTCGCCCAGGCGCACGCTGCCGAAGATGCTGACCAGGTCATGGGCGATGGTGACGTTGTCCCCGGTGTGGACGCTGCCGAAGAAGCTGACCACGTCGTGCTGCGCCTCGCCGGAGATGTTGATGCTGCCGAAGAAGACGACAATGTCGCCGGAGACTTTGCCCTCGTCGCTCACGCTGCAGAAGAAGCAGACCGCGTCGTGGACCTGCGAGTCGGGAGTGACGTGAATGCTGGAGAAGAACTGGACCGCGTCGTCGTTCGCTCGGGCAGGGGTGGGCGCGGCCGCAACGGCGGCGGCAAGCAGGCCAACAGCTAGCCAGAATCGCATCGGCTTTTCCTCTGGCAACACGATACGCCTGCCGGGCCGGAAAAGTTCCCGGAAAAGCTTACCGCCGCGCCGCCGTGCCCGCGGAGCTGAGGACGTGCGTCCACTCAGCGGCGGAGTCGACGACGATATCGGGCTGCACGGCCATCAGATTTTGGGGGCCGAAGCCGAAGGCGCAGCCCAGCGCCCATGCGCCGGCGTTGCGCGCGGTCTGCATGTCCACGGCGCTGTCGCCGATCATCACGGTTTCATCGGGC
>Ga0187812_1000389_pt1 | contig 15568 bp, 15 predicted proteins | sample NC_S_2_FD_130582 | JGI IMG/M metagenome (GOLD analysis project Ga0187812, IMG submission 130582) | Wetland sediment microbial communities from Neuse River Estuary, North Carolina, USA - ASW-S_2 | ecosystem: Environmental > Aquatic > Freshwater > Wetlands > Sediment | place: USA: North Carolina...
AGGCGGGCGGCGGCATGCCGTTCCTCGGCGCGTACACCGACGTGCTCGTGGACCGCGCCGCTAACGAGATCGTGGCGGAGTTCATGCGGGACCGGATCAGGGAGACGGTGGCCGATCCCTTCGTGGCCGGGCTGCTGCTCCCCCGGGCGTACCCGGTCGGGGCGAAACGGCTGTGCCAGAGCGACGACTACTTCACCATGTTCAACCGGCCCAACGTGACGCTGGCGGACATCAGGTCCGGGCCGATCTCGTCGGTTTCACCGGCGGGGCTGCAGACCGCGGACTCGTTCTACGAGCTGGACGCGCTGGTGTTCGCGACCGGGTTCGACGCGATCTCAGGCGCGCTGCGGCAGATCGACGTCCGCGGCGTCGGCGGGCTTCCGCTGGCCGAGAAGTGGGCGGCGGGGCCGCGCGCCTACCTGGGCCTGTCGCCCGCGGGATTCCCCAACATGTTCATCGTGACCGGGCCGGGATCCCCGTCGGTGTTCAGCAACATGGTGCTGTCGATCGAGCAGCACGTGGAGTGGATCAGGGACTGCGTCCTGCACGCGGCGTCGGACGGGTACGCCACGGTGGAGGCCAAGCCGTCGGCGGAAGACGCGTGGATGGCGCACGTGACCGAGGTGGCGTACTCGACCCTGTTCCCGCTGGCCGATTCGTGGTATGTCGGAGCGAACATCCCCGGCAAGCCGCGGGTGTTCACGCCGTACCTCGGCGGCGTCGGGCCGTACCGGGCGCGGTGCGACGCGGTGGCGGCGGCGGGTTACGAGGGGTTCGTGCTCGGCTGAGTCCCGCCGTAAGAGTCCCGACAATGAGGTCCGGAGGTTAGCGATGACCGGTTCGATCCATCCGCAGGCGCAGGAGCTTCTCGCCGGGAAAGCCGCCGCGGGCGGTCCCCCGATCTGGGAAATGACACCGGAGCAGGCGCGGGCCGTGGTCACCGCGAACAACGCGATGATCGGCTCGGGCCCCGACGTCGCGTCCGTGCGGGACATCGAGATACCCGGACACGCGGGCGGGATACCGGCGCGGGTGTACTCCCCCGTTCCCGGCGCGCCCGGCGTCGTGGTCTACTACCACGGCGGCGGCTGGGTGGTCGGCTCGGTCGACGGCTGGGACGCGTCGGTCCGGGCGCTCGCGGTCGCTTCCGGATGTGACGTGGTGAGCGTGGACTACCGGCTCGCGCCCGAGCACGTGTTTCCCGCCGCGGTCGACGACGCCTACGACGCGCTCGCCTGGGTCGCGGCGTCGCTCGCCGCCGGGCGGCCGCTGATCGTCGCCGGGGACAGCGCGGGAGGCAACCTGGCAGCGGTCGCGGCGCTGCGGGCGCGGGACTCCGGCGGGCCGCCGCTTGCCCTGCAAGTGCTCGTGTACCCGGTGACCGACTTCGACCTGGACCGCAGGTCGTACCACGAGTTCGAAGGCGATGAGTTCATCGTGAACCGGCAGGACATGGCGTGGTACTGGGACCACTACGCGCCCGACCCGGCCTCCCGGGCGAACCCGTACGCGTCACCGCTGCGCGCTGCCGACCTGTCCGGGGTGCCGCCGGCGTACGTGGTGACGGCGGAACACGACCCGCTGCGGGACGAAGGGTTCGCGTACGCGGACCGGCTGCGGGCCGCCCGGGTGCCGGTCGAGCACCGGCACTACGGGTCGCAGATCCACGGGTTCTTCTCGTTCGTGAATGTGCTCGACGACGGCGACAAGGCGGTTACCGAGGCGGGCGCGGCGATCCGCGCGGCCGTGAAGGGGTGAGAGGCTCATGCGGGCGAGCGCGGCGATATTCGAGAAGCTGCACACCCCGTTGGGTGTGGCCGACGTAGACGTTGATTCGCCGGGCCCGGGGGAAGTCCTCGTCCGGGTCGTGGCGGCGGGGGTATGCCACACCGACGCGCTGGCCATCGAAGGCGACATGCCGTTCCCGGCCCCGGGCGTGCTCGGGCACGAGGGCGCCGGGGTTGTGGCAGCCGTCGGGGATGACGTGACCAATGTTTCTGTTGGTGACAGCGTGGTGATCGGCTGGCCGTGGTGCGGGTCGTGCCGCAACTGCCTGGAAGGCCAGCCGCGGTACTGCCTCCAGCTCGGGGCGCTGGTGATCGCCGGCTGTCGTGCCGACGGGTCGACCGCGCTGCGGCGGCTCGACGGGTCCTCGCTGCACAGCCACTTCTTCGGCCAGTCGTCGTTCGCTACCTATTCCGTGTGCGCGGCGAACGCTCTCGTCCCGGTGCCCGCCGGCACGGACGTCTCCATCCTCGGGCCGCTGGCCTGCGGCATCGGAACCGGCGCCGGCGCGGTGCTGAACGTGCTGCGGCCCTTCACGGGGTCGTCGATCGTCATCTACGGCGCGGGCGCGGTCGGGCTCTCGGCGGTGATGGCGGCCCGGCTGACCGGGGCGACCACGATCATCGCGGTGGACCGGCTGGCTTCGCGGCTCGCGCTGGCCCGCTCTCTCGGCGCCACCGAGACGATCGACGTGTCGGGCGCGGGCGCCGACCCGGTCGCGGCGGTGCAGGAGATCTGCGGCGGGCCCGCCGACTTCGCGATGGACTGCGCGGGGAACGTGTCGGTGCTCAGGCAGGCCGCGGACTCCGTCGGCATGCGCGGCACCGTCGCGCTGATCGGCGGCGCCCCGGCCGGGGCGTCGTTCTCCCTCGACCACATGTCCACGCTCTGGGGCAAGCGGGTCGTCGGCATCCTCGGCGGCGAGAGCAGGTCGGTGTCGCTGATCGGCGCGCTGATCGAGCTGAACCGGCAGGGCCGGTTCCCGTACGACAGGCTGATCACGGAGTTCCCGCTGGACCAGGTGAACGACGCGATGGAGGCCTCCCGGGCCGGCGACGTCATCAAGCCGGTGCTGCGGATGCCGGAGCCCTGACGGCTCACCGGCGGTCCAGGGCGCTGTCGAGGTTGACGGCGGCGCTGATCAGGGCCAGGTGGGTGAACGCCTGCGGGAAGTTGCCGAGGGCCTCGCCGGACGCGCCGATCTGCTCGGCGTACAGGCCGAGGTGGTTGGCGTAGGTGAGCATCTTCTCGAAGACCATCCGGGCCTCCCTGACCCGGCCGGCCCGGGTCAGCGCCTCGACATACCAGAACGAGCAGAGGTTGAACGTGCCCTCGCCGTCGGCGATGCCGTCGGCGCCGGTCAGCGCGTACCTGCTCACCAGGCTGTCCGAAACGAGCTGGTCGGAGATCCGGTCCAGCGTGGCCAGAAAGCGCGGATCGGTCGGGCCGGCGAACTTCACCAGCGGCATCACCAGGAGCGACGCGTTCCCAGGTCATCAGCGCCGAATAGGTGAACCGCTGCCGCGGGCCGCGGATCTCCCACACCCCCTCGTCCGGTTCCTGCCAGTGCTTGCTCAGCCAGTCGAGCCGCTTCGACAGCGCCACCCACAGGTCGTAGGAGATCGGCACCTCCTTGTTGTAGAGGTACACCGAGTCCATCAGCTCGCCGTACACGTCGATCTGCCGCTGCGTCACCGCCCCGTTGCCGATCCGCACCGGCCTTGCGCCGCGGTAGCCGTCCAGGTGGTCGAGGATCTGTTCGCGGAAATAACCGGATGCCGTTAAACCCTGGCCCGGTATACGTTGAGGGCGTGTCGTCCGCCGACGGTCAGGACTACCGGGATCTCGCGCGCAGTCTGGTGGGGCTGTTCGAGGTCGCGCGCCGCACGCTCAGCGACGAGGAAGAGCCCTCGGAGCTTGTCGCCCGGGTGACCGGGCACCTGGGCCGCGGGCTCTCAGAGGTGGTCGCCGTCCACGAGCGGTTCGAGATCTGGGACCACGTGAACGTGTACCGCGGCGTCGACGCCTACCTGGCGCGGCACGGCAGCGCGGGCACCTGGTTCGGCATGGCCACCGGAATGATGCGCCCGCATCAGGACCTGCTGTCGCGGCTCGCGATGCCCGGGCCGACCGCGGTGGGCAAGGCGGGAAGCGCGAGCTACGGAACCGTGGCGACCGGACCGGACACTGACGCCGAAGTCGTGACGCTCGGCCTGATCGCCACGACCGCGCCCGGCGGCGAGCCGGTCGTGATCGGGTTGCGCGCTGAGCGCGAGTTCGGGCCGCCCTACGGGGAGCTGGAGATCCTGGCGGCGGACCGGGCGGCGGCGTCTGCCACCCGGACCGAGGTCGCGCGGCTTGCCGTGAAGCACAACGTGTTCCGCGGGCAAGTGCTCAGCTTCGCGCAAAGCGAGCATCACGGTAACGAGCTCGTGTCCTTCCTGCCCCGGATCCCGCTCGCCGCCGACGACGTCGTGCTGCCCGCCGGCGTCCTAGAGTCCATCGAACGGCACGTCGCGGGAATCGGAACCCTGTCCGGTGAGCTGCGCGACGCCGGCCAGCATCTCAAGCGGGGACTGCTGCTGTACGGGCCGCCCGGGACCGGGAAGACCCATACGGTCCGCTACCTGGCTGGCAGGCTCACCGGCACCACCGTCATCCTGCTGACCGGCCGGTCCATCCGGTTCATCGAGTCCGCCGCCACGCTCGCCCGCCGGCTTCAGCCCTCGATGGTGGTGCTCGAGGACGTGGACCTCATCGCCATGGACCGCGACTTCACCGACGGAGCGAACCCGCTCCTGTTCACGCTGCTCGACGCGATGGACGGGGTGGGCGCGGACGCGGACGTCACGTTCGTGCTGACCACCAACCGGGCCGACATCCTGGAACACGCCCTCGCCGACCGGCCGGGCCGGGTGGACCTCGCGATCGAGATCCCACGGCCGGATGCCGTCTGCCGCGAACAGTTGCTCCGCCTCTACGCCCGCGACCTGGCCTTCGGCGGCGCCGCGTCCGCTGTGGTCGCGGCCACCGAAGGGGTCACGGCGTCGTACATCAAGGAACTCGTCCGCCGCGCGGTGCTGGCCGCGCTGCGCGCGGGTCAGCGGCCCCCGGTGCTGCGCCAGGAGCAGTTCGACGAGGTGCTTGCCGAGATGAACGCCGAGCACCAGTCGCTCACCCGGTCCCTGCTCGGCGCCGAGACGCTGCCCGGGGAGCCGCGCCCGCCAGGCGGATTCCGGCGCCCGCGGCGGTAGCCGGACGGCCGGCTCTGCCGCCCCAACCGGTAATTCAGCGGGAGAGCATCTCCGGGGGGACGTAGGCGTCGCTCATCGCGCGGGCGGTGGCGAAACCGGGCTTGATCACCGTGTTGATGAGCCGGAGCCGCTCGTCGAAGGGGGCGAACGCGCTCTTCATCGCGTTGATCGTCAGCCATTCGATGTCCGACCAGCCCCAGCCGAACTCGCGCACCAGCGCCTCGAACTCCGAGCTCACCGTGACCTGGCTCATCAGCCGGTTGTCGGTGTTGACGGTCACCCGGAACTGGAGCTGGCGGAGCAGCCGCAGCGGGTGCCGGGCGATCGACGGCGCGGCGCCTGTCTGCACGTTCGAGGTCGGGCACATCTCGAGCGGGATGCGCCGGTCGCGGACGTAGCTGGCCAGGCGGCCGAGGCGGATCGCGCCGTCCTGGGTGATCTCGAGGTCTTCGGCGAGCCTTACCCCGTGGCCGAGGCGCTCGGTGCCGCAGTACTGCACGGCCTCCCAGATCGACGGCAGGCCGAACCCCTCACCGGCGTGGATCGTGATGTGGAAGTTCTCCCGGTGGATGTACTGGAACGCGTCCAGGTGCCGGCTCGGCGGCCAGCCCGCCTCGGCGCCGGCGATGTCGAACCCCATGACGCCGCGCTCGCGGTACTTGACGGCGAGCTCGGCGATCTCCAGCGAGCGCGCCGCGGTGCGCATGGCGGTGAGCAGGGCGTACACCCGGATCGGGCGGTTCGCGCTGCCCGCCCTGAAGCCGTCGAGGACCGCCTGGACCACCTCGTCGAGCGTGAGGCCGCGTTCGGTGTGCAGCTCGGGGGCGAAGCGGACCTCGGCGTACACAACGCCGTCGCTGGCGAGGTCCTCGGCGCACTCCGCGGCGACCCGCCGCAGCGCGTCTGGCGTCTGCATCACGCCGACCGTGTGCCGGAACGCGTCCAGGTACAGGTTCAGGTGCCCGCGGTGCGCGCCGGCGGTGAGCACCGTCGTCAGCTCGTCCGGGTCGCGGGTGGGCAGGCCGTCGTAGCCGGTTTCCGCGGCGAGCTCGATGACGGTTTCCGGGCGCAGGCCGCCGTCCAGGTGATCGTGCAGCAGCACCTTCGGCACGGAGCGGATCTGGTCGAGTGTCGGGCTCATGCGGTTTACGCTCCAACCTGGTCTGCGATGTCTGCGGCGCTGATCACGGTCAGGACCATCGGCGCCGCCGGCGGGGGCGCGGTGCCGATCGTGAGCGTGTCCGCGGTGTCCAGCGCGCCGGTCGCTGGCGCGAACCGAGCGGGGTCATCGGTATGCAGCTCCAGTATGGGCTGTCCCCGCTCGACGTAGTCCCCGGGCTTGGCCAGGCAGCGGACGCCGGCCGTGTGGCTGACATTATCTTCCTTGCGCGCCCGGCCCGCGCCCAGCCGCCACGCCGCGACGCCGACGGCGAGTGCGTCCAGTCGTGTTATCCACCCGCTCTCCGGGGCGATCAGGGCGCCGCGCACGTGCCTCGCGACCGGGAGCGGCGCGTCCGGGTCGCCGCCCTGTGCCCTGATCATCCGCTGGTAGGTGGCGAACGCGCGGCCGCTCGCGATCGCCTCCCGCGGGTCGGCGGACAGGCCGGCGAGCTGGAGCATGTGTTCCGCCAGCGCGAAGGTGACTTCCATCAGGTCGTCCGGGCCGTCGCCGGTGAGCGCCTCGATGGCTTCCGCGACTTCGAGTGCGTTGCCGACGGCGCGGCCAAGCGGGGTGTCCATGCGGGTGACGAGCGCTCGCGTGCGGACGTGATGTTCCTCGCCGAGCGCGACCATCGTGCGGGCGAGTTCCGCGGCCCGCTCCGGGCTTCGCATGAACGCGCCCGATCCGGTCTTCACGTCGAGGACGAGCGCGCGCGTTCCCTCCGCGATCTTCTTGGACATGATCGAGCTGGCGATCAGCGGGATCGACTCGACCGTCCCGGTCACGTCGCGCAGCGCGTAGAGCCGCCTGTCGGCCGGGGCCAGCCCGGCGCCGGCGGCGGCGATGACGACGCCGGCCGCCTCCAGCGCCCTGGTGAGTTCCTCGTTGCTGAGGCTGGCGCGCCACCCGGGGATCGACTCCAGCTTGTCGAGCGTGCCGCCGGTGTGGCCAAGGCCCCGCCCGGACAGCTGCGGCACGGCCGCGCCGCAGCTCGCCACCAGCGGCGCGAGGATCAGGCTCACCTTGTCGCCAACGCCGCCGGTCGAGTGCTTGTCGACCGATGGCCGGCTGAGGCGGCTGAGGTCGAGGGTCTCGCCGGACGCGATCATCTCGGCCGTCCAGGCCCTGAGCTCCGCGGCGTCGAGGCCGTTGAAGTAGATGGCCATCAGCAGCGCGGCCATCTGCTCGTCGGCGACCTCGTTATCGGCGTAGGCGGCGAAAAGCCAGCCGATCTCCGCGTCGGTGAGCGGCCTGGCGTTATCCCGCTTTACGCGGATCAGTGATACGACGTCCGGCATAGTGTCCGCTCCCCTTGGTGACGCGTTCGCTGGGCGGGGCTGGTGTCAGGGTGTCAGAGCTGGCTCCCGTGGTCCGGCTCAGGCGGCGCGGGCTGCGGCTCGCGGTGGACCGCCAGGTCGGCGGTGCCGAAAGCGGCGGGAAGCAGATCGGCGAGGGCGACCGGCCCGCTCGCGGTGTCGATGAGGAGCGCCGGGCCGCCGGCCTCAAGGAGAAGCTGACGGCAGCGGCCGCAGGGCAGCAGGGGGTCGCCGTCCCCGGCGACGACCGCGACCGCGACGAGCACGGGCGTGCCGCAGCCCGTCCCGTTCTGCGGGGCGGCGTGCAGGGCCGAGACCAGCCCGCATTCCGCGCACAACGTAAGCCCGAACGACACGTTTTCCACGTTGCAGCCCGTCACCACGCGCCCGTCGCGGGTCAGCCCGGCGGCGCCGACGCGCAGTCGCGAGTACGGCGCGTACGCCCGGCCAGCCACGTCCGCCGCGGCCGCGCGCAGTTCCGGCCAATCGATTGTCATTCAAATAACATTGCGCCGTCTCCGGCACAGTGGCAACCCTGGCGGCCTACTGGCCGTGGAAGCCAGTGGTGTGCCAGGGAGTGGCGAGATGCATGGTGAGCACGGCGATGGCCAGGCCGGCGAGCAGGGAGGCGGCGAGCAGGGACAGCCGCACGCCGCGGCCGCCGAGAACCGCCGCCACCCGGACGTCGCCGCTGCCGCGGGCCTCGGCGGCCAGCAGCCGGGGCAGCCGCGGCAGGTACGCAAGCACGTGCACGGTCATCGCGCAGAACCACACGACGAACGAGCCTTTGTGCAGGAAAAGCCACGGTTGCCTGGCGGCCGGCCCCAGCACGGCGAGCGCGATCCCGGTGCCGAAGACGCCCGCCGTCGACGCGATGACGACCGGGCCGAGCAGGCGCAGCAGCGGCGCCGGCGGGCCCTTGCGCCGGTACGGGGCGCTGCCCGTGTAGTAGCGGGCGAACCGGTAGATGGTCGAACCCGCTTTGAGCGCGACCGGGCCGAGCAGCAGCATCCCGATGAAGAAGTGCAGCGTGAGCAGCTGCCGCAGGCTGAGGAGCGTGAAGCCCTCCGCCGCGAGCAGCAGCAGGAGCACGGCGCCGGTCACGGCGGTCAGCCGTTCGTTCCCCTCCGCGCCGCCCGACCTGCCGGGCGCCGGCGGCCGGAGCGCGCCCGGCGGCCGCCGCATGGCCGGCGCCGACCGGGGCGGGTCCCAGGGTGCGTCTGTGCTGTCCAGTGGTTGCTCCTTATTTCGGTACTGAGCCGGGGTTTCCCTGCTGCTCCTGGCCAGCGCGCTCCAGCACGAGCGCGAGCTTGGGGCACGACCTGACCGTGCGCCGCGCGATCGGCTCCAGGTCCGGCGGCACCGTGCCGGGCGCGAGCAGCGGGTACCCCCATGGATCGAGCCGGATCAGCTCGGGCAGCAGCTCGGCGCACACGCCGTGCGCATCGCACAGGATCGGGTTCACCCGCAGCTGCTTGCTCACGCGCGCTCCCCCGGGCCGGCCGGCGGCACCCAGAACGCGGCCCGGCCGCGCGCCCCGGCGCACGGACCCCGCTGGTGGTGCCGGACGTCGTCGGAGAACACCCGCAGCGCGCTTGCGGCCAGCCGGGCGACGCCGCCCGGCAGGTGGCACGCGCCGCGCCCCTCCACAAGCGCGCACAGCTCGGTCAGAGCGCGGACAGCGCGGCCAGGTCCTCCGCCGAAGGCGAGCCGCTCCATCGCGGTCGCGATCTCCGGCAGGCCGTGCAAGCACGGTCCGCACTGCCCGGCGCTCTGCCCGGCCAGGTACCGGATCACCCGGGCGGTCTCGGCCAGCCCGCAACCCGCGGGCGGCAGCACCATCAGGATCCCGGCACCGAACGACGCTCCCGCGGCCCGCAGCCCGGGGGCGCTGGCGGGCACGCCGAGCGCGATCCGGCCAGGCAGCCAGCTGCCGAAGTAGCCGCCCGCGAGCACCGCCTGGGCATCGGAAGTGCCCGAAACGCCGGCCAGCGCGAGCACGTCGCGCAGCGGCGTGCCGAGGGCGATCTCGTGCACACCGGGACGGCGCACCGCTCCGGTCACCGTGACCAGCGCCGACCCCGGGGCGTCTGGCGCGCCGGCGGACCGGAACCAGCCGGCGCCGTGCCGGCTGATCAGCGCCACGTTCGCGAGCGTCTCGACGTTGCTGACCAGCGTCGGCCGCCCGCGCACGCCGCGCTCGAACGGGCGGGGCGGAGTGAACAGCGGGACCGCCGGGCCGCCGTTCAGGTAATTCACCAGCGCGGACGCCTCGCTGGCCACGTACCGGTCCGGGAGCAGGGCGATGGTGACCGCGTCCCGGCCGGCCCGCTCCGCCGCGGCGGCGGACAGTTCCTCCGCCTGGCCGGGCCGGTGCACGCACAGGTACGCCTGGTCCGCGCCCACCGCCTCGGCCGCGAGCGCGATCCCGTCGAGCACCAGGTGCGGCGCCCTGGCGAGCAGCGACGCGTCCTTCGCGCTGAGGGGCTCGGACTCCATGCCGTTGGCGATCAGCACCGCGCCACGCCGCCCGGCCCGGTCCGCCACCGACCGCAGTTTGCGCCCCGCGGGGAAGGCGGCGCCGCCGCGCCCGGTCAGCCCGGACCGCTCCACCTCGGCGATCAGCGCCTCGCCGCACAGCCGGACCGGCCCGTACCGCTCGTCGTGCGCGCGCAGGCCGCGGACCGGCACCGGTGGCAGCAGCCGCGGCAGCCTGGCCGGACCGGTCTCCGCCGGCGGGACCTCCATCTCAATCGTCACCGCTGCTCCTCTGCTCGGGCACCGCGTTCAGGGTGCCGGTCACCGCGGCGCCGGACTGGCTGAGGTCGATGGCCAGCGCGAGCCGCTGGCCGGAGCCGGCCACGATCGCCTGCATCGCGGTCCCGTCCAGGCTGACCAGGTGCCCGGTGTACCGGGACGGCGCTGCCGGCGGCCCGAGGCTGACCTGGCTGCCGGTCATCTCGACACCGCCCGCCACGGCCGGCCCGCTGATGACGATCCGCAGCCGCGCGGCGCTCCCAGAGCTGGCATCGATGGTGACCGTCCGCTGTCCGCTGCCGGGCCCGTTGGCCATGGTGACCGTCCCGGCGACCGGGAGCTGGAAGGGCGGGGCAGGGAAAACCGATTCTCCCGAACGTACGCGGCTGACTCCGCCGGTCCCCCCGCTGCGCGCCAGCAGGGCGGCCGGCGTCCCGGCGCGGCGCGACCAGCCGGGACTCAGCGGGCCCGCGCGCAGCCACGCGACCGCGCCGAACGCGAAGAGCACGGCGGCGGCCGCCGCGGCCGTGCGCAGCGCCGCGTGCGCGGGCCAGCCGGCGGCCAGCCGCCATGCCCCGGCCGCGGCGACCGCCAGGAAGCACGCGGCCGTGACCGCGAGCACCCAGCGGGCCGCGCCGTCAGTGCCGGTGCCGAGCCCGTGGATCAGCGCGACCGGCCAGCAGAGATAGCCCGCCCAGTGCACCAGGCGCCAGGTGCGCAGCCCGAGCCGGACCCGGAGCAGGCTCGTGACAAGCAGCGCGAGCAGCAGGTCGAAGGCGACCGTCCCCAGGCCGAGCCAGATCCGCCGGTACGGGGAGGAGAACGGGACCACGACGGAGACCACGCTGATCGACGCGTACGGATCGGTGACGGTGGTGAGCACGTGCAGCCCGGTGAACGCCGTCGCGAGCAGCGACAGGTTCCGGTGCAGCGACACGGTGACGAACCGGGGCCAGGCCGGGCTCGCGAACCGTGCCGACGTGAGGATGCCGAGCACCACACTGGCCGTGAGCAGGACGAGCGCGGCGAGCCCGGTGGCACGGGTGGTGAACCACAGCGGGCTGGTGGCGGTGGCGACTGCGGCGGTTGTCATGGCGGCTCAGGAGCCGCCGCTGACGGCCTGGCCGCCGCCGGACGCTGACGAGACGCCGGACGAAGACGAGACGCCGGACGAGGAGGAGCCCGACTGTGACGAGGCCTGGCCGCCGCCGGTAAGGCTGGCTGGCAGGTGCGGCAGCGACGGCGACAGGTGCGCGAACCTGGCGCCCGCGAAGGCGGCGGCGGCCGCGGTGAGCAGGCCAACCCGCCAGGTTATCTTCCTGACCCGGCGCAGGCCGTCGTCCCTGGCCCGCAGCGCGGCCGATTGCTTGGCGCGTGTCACGCGATCAGAGTGCCGGCCGATCTTCTGGATCGGCGCGCAAACTCGTTCAGGACTCGTTAAGAATCGCGCTGAATTTCCTCGGTACAAGGGGGGCGGCCTAACTTGTAAGGGTGAGTTCTCCACAGGTCTCCGTGCTCGTTGTCGAGGACGACCCGGGCATCGCAACGCAGCTCGTCCGCGGGCTCGAGCGGGCCGGCTACGCCGCCGACAGCGTGGGCATGGGCGCCGACGCGCTGCGCCGGCCGCCCAGTGACGTCGTGCTGCTTGACCTGGGGCTGCCGGACATCGACGGCGTTGACGTCTGCCGCCAGCTCCGGCAGGCCTCCGACGCGGCGATCATCGTCGTGACCGCCCGCGGCGAGGAAGCCGACCGGGTGCTCGCGCTTGACGAGGGCGCCGACGACTATCTCGTCAAGCCGTTCGGCCTGGCCGAGCTGCTCGCCAGGATCCGTGCCGTGCTGCGCCGCGGCCAGCGGCTCGGCGGCGGCAGCGAAGTGCTCAGGCACGGCCCGCTCACGGTCGACCTGCGCACGCGCAAGGTCACCGTGTCCGGCACCGAGGTGGCGCTCACGCCCAAGGAGTTCGCGATCCTCGAGTGCCTGGCCGCCGACCCCGGCCGGCTGGTGAGCCGCCAGGAGATCGTCGAGCGGGCCTGGGACGAGCACTGGTACGGGCCGACGAAGGTGCTCGACGTGCACCTGGCGGCGCTGCGGCGCAAGCTCGGCGACCCCACGCTGATCGAAACCGTCTACGGCCACGGCTTCCGGCTCGCCGACCGCCCCGCGGAACCTGTTGCCGAGCGGCCCGCCGCCCCGTGACCCGCCGGATCGTCCTCGCCCTCGTCGCGCTGACCGCGGCGGTGCTGCTCGCGGCCGTGCTGCCGCTCGCGTTCAACGCCGCCGCGCACGAGCGGGACGCGTTCATCAACGACGCGGCGGCGACCGCGCGATCGCTGGCCGCGATCGCGGAGGAGCGGCTCGGCGACCACACCGCGGACCCGGCGCTGTCCGCCGCGCTGCTGTCCGCCGCCCGGCAGCACGACGAGCTGCTCGTGCTCAACAGGGCGGGCGACGTCGTGGTCGAGCAGGGCGTGCCGCGCGACGCGTGGCGGCAGCTGGCGGCGGAAGCGGCCGAAAGCGGCGCCCCCACCACCGAGATGACCAAGGACCGGGTCATCGCCGTCGAGACGGTCTGGAACGACGGGAAGTTCAACGGCATGCCGATCGGCACCGTCGTGCTCGAGCGCCCCACCGGGCCGCTGAACCAGAACATCGACAACCTGTGGCTTTACCTGGCCGTGCTGGCCGGCGCCGCGATGGCGGCCGCCGTCGCGGTCGCGATCTACTTCGCCCGCTGGGTGAGCAAGCCGCTGACCGGGCTGGACAACGCGGCGCGGCAGATCGCCGACGGCAAGCTGTCGGTCCGCGCGCGTACCCGGTCCGGCCCGCCGGAGGTGCGCCGGATGGCCGCCACGTTCAACATGATGGCCGGCCGGCTCGAGACGCTGGTGCACGGGCACCGGGCCATGCTCGCCGACGCGTCGCATCAGCTGCGCACCCCGCTGACCGCGCTGCGGCTGCGCCTTGACCTGCTCGCCGCCGACTCACCGCCGACGGCGGCCGCCGAGCTCGCCGGGGCGCAGGAGGAAATAGCCCGGCTTTCCCGGCTGGTCGACGGGCTGCTCGCCACCGCGCGCGCGGAGAGCGTGGCCGAGCGCGTGGTGCCAGTCAACCTCATCCCGGCGGTCGAGGAACGGGTCGCGGCCTGGCAGCCGGTCGCGGACGCGCACGGGGTGAAGCTGCTGACCGAGCACGACGGCGATGGCGACGGCCGGCCGCGGGTCTCGCTCGGCGTCGGCCACCTGGAGCAGATCCTGGACAACCTGCTCGACAACGCGATCGAGGCGCTCGGCGCCCCGGGCGCCCGGGGCGGCTGCGTCACGGTCACGGTGGCCGGCTTCGGCGCCGGCGCCACGATCATCGTCGCGGATGACGGCCCGGGGATGTCCGAGCAGGAGCGGTCCCGCGCGTTCCTGCGGTTCTCCACCGGCAGCCAGAACGGCACCGGCCTCGGCCTGGCGATCGTGCAGCGGCTCGTCACGTCCAACGGCGGCACGGTGCGGCTCGAGGACACCGCAGGCGGCGGTCTCACCGTGGTCGTGGAGTTCCCCGGCACCGCGCTGTACGAAGGCACCAGCCCCGAGGGGTAGCCGCCCGGATTGTTAGGGTTAGCTCCAGCCGGCGGACCCCATCTGATCGCGATTCGGCAACGACCGGGCCGCAGACCCAGCGTGCCTCTTCCCAGCGGGCGTAACAAGTTTTACCCTTTCGGGCAGTCTGGGCTAGGGGGGAGCCCCGTGATGCCTGGGCACCCGGCAAACCTGGTCCAGTGGAGGAACGGTGAAACACACCGCGTTCATAACGGCTGCTGCGGCAGCGGCAGCGAGCCTGCTCATCGCCGCGTGCGGCTCCAGCTCGTCAAGCGCCCCGTCGTCGAGCACGACCACCTCGTCGTCTTCGTCGTCGTCCAGCTCGGCTCCGGCGGCGTCGGGTAGCAGTTTCGTCGGCTGCATGGTCACCGACACCGGCGGTATCAACGACAAGTCGTTCAACCAGTCGGCCTGGCAGGGGATGCAAGAGGCGGCCGCGGCCAACCCGAAGATCACGGTCAAGTACCTGCAGTCGGTGACGCAGAGCGACTACACGACCAACATCAACTCGTTCCTGAGCGAGAAGTGCGGCATCATCGTCACCGTCGGCTTCCTGATGGCACAGGCCACGCAGACCGCCGCGCAGAAGAACCCGAGCCAGGACTTCGCGATCGTGGACAACGCCTACACGCCGCCGATCAGCAACATCGACGCGCTGCTGTTCGACACCGTGCAGGACGGCTTCCTCGGCGGCTACCTGGCGGCGGGCATGACGAAGTCCGGGACGGTCGCCACGTTCGGCGGGCAGGAGCTGCCAACGGTGACCATCTACATGGACGGCTTCTGGGACGGCGTGCAGTACTACAACCAGAAGCACGGCACGCATGTCCAGGTGCTCGGCTGGAACGAGCAGACCCAGAAGGGCTCCTTCACCGGTGACTTCACCAACCAGACGAAGGGGCAGACGTTCACCCAGACGTTCATCGGCGAAGGCGCTGACATCATCTTCCCGGTGGCCGGCAACGTCGGCCTCGGCGCGGCCAAGGCGGTGCAGGACGCGGACAACGCGGGCGGCCACGTGAACATGGAGTGGGTCGACACCGACGGCTGCATCAGCGCCGCGCAGTACTGCAAGTACTTCATCACCAGCGTGACCAAGGGCATCCAGGCCGCGGTGAAGAACGCCGTGCTGACCGCCCAGGCCGGCACGTTCAAGGGCGGCAACTTCATCGGCACCCTGTCCAACGGCGCGGTGGGGCTCGCCCCGTTCCACGACTACGCCAGCAAGATTCCCGCCTCGCTGCAGGCCGAACTGAAGACGATCCAGACCGGGATCGAGAACGGCAGCATCCAGACGCCGACCAAGAGCCCTGTCGGCTGACCGGGCGCTTGGCGGAAGCACGTGGAACTTGAGCTCAGGAGCATCACCAAGAGGTTCGGTCCCCTCGTGGCGAACGACGGGATCAGCCTCTCGGTGGCCCCTGGCCAGGTCCATGCCCTGCTCGGGGAGAACGGAGCGGGGAAGACAACCTTGATGAACGTCCTCTACGGGCTGATGCAGCCGGACGAGGGCGAGATCCTCATAGATGGCAGGCAGGCGAGGTTCCACTCGCCGAAGGACGCGATCGCGGCCGGCATCGGCATGGTGCACCAGCACTTCATGCTGGTGCCGGTCTTCACGGTCGCGGAAAACGTGACGCTCGGCATCGAGCAGGCCGACCGGGTCGGCCTGCTCGACCGGCGCCGCACCCGCCGCGAGGTGGC
>Ga0187812_1000390_pt1 | contig 15550 bp, 17 predicted proteins | sample NC_S_2_FD_130582 | JGI IMG/M metagenome (GOLD analysis project Ga0187812, IMG submission 130582) | Wetland sediment microbial communities from Neuse River Estuary, North Carolina, USA - ASW-S_2 | ecosystem: Environmental > Aquatic > Freshwater > Wetlands > Sediment | place: USA: North Carolina...
AGGGAGCTCGTCGAGAACTCCTTTGACGCCTGCGAGATGGCCGGGATTCTGCCGGAGATTTACGTCCGGATAAGCGCCGAGAACATCTCCCCTGAGTTCCCGGAGCCCAAGCCATATCGACTGACAGTAATCGACAACGGTCCCGGAGTCTCTCCGCAGCACGTCCCCAGCGCTTTCGGGAAGGTCTTCTACGGTTCCAAGTACGTTCTGCGCCAGTCGAGGGGGATGTTCGGGCTCGGAGGGACGATGGCAATCCTCTACGGGCAGATAACGACCAACAAGCCTGTCGTGATAACTACCTCACCCGAGGGGAAGAAGAAGTACTCGTTCCAGATGTTGATAGACATAGGCGAGAATAGGCCGGTAGTCCTGAAACGCTTCTCCGAGGAGGCGGACGGAACGACGGGAACCAAGGTGGACCTGACCCTCGAAGGCGACTACTCCAGGGCCTCCCAGAAAATAATGGACTACTTCAAGCAAACCGCCCTTGTCGCCAGCTACGCGAACATCACGTACGTGGATCCCCAGGGCCAGCTGACGCTGTTCGAGAAAGGGACCAGTTCGATGCCTGTTCCCCCGCAGGAGACACTCCCCCACCCCCACGGAATCGACGTCGAGGCGCTCAAGCGGATTCTCAAGGTCGCGGAGGAGCACGACATGAAGACCTTCATGGTCAACCACTTCCACAGAGTGGGAGAGAAGATCGCCATCAAGTTCCTGGAGTTCGCCGGAATCAGCCCCAGGCTGCCGCCGAAGAGGCTCAACAACCTCCAGATAGTGGCTGTGGTCGAGGCGCTGCAGAGGTTCCCCGATTTCCTGCAGCCTGATGCCGGTGTCCTTTCGCCAGTGGGTGAGGAGATACTGCTTGCGGGGATAAACAAGGAACTGCAACCCGAGTTCTCCACGGTCGTATCGAGGCCTCCGTCTTCCTACTCCGGATTCCCCTTCCTGGTCGAGGTCGGCGTCGCCTACGGTGGAAAGGTCATCCAGCCTGGCGTGAAACTCTTCAGGTTTGCAAACAGGATACCGCTCCTGTACGACGAGAGCAGCGACGTGAGTTTCGAGGTGCTGAGCGAAATCGATTGGAAGAGGTACCACGTTCCCCAGGACGCGCCCATAGCTGTGATCACACACATCTGCAGCACCAGGATTCCCTACAAGACAGTCGGCAAGGAGTACATCGCGGACAGACCGGAGATTGAGCGGGACATCAGGAACGCTGTCAGGGAGGCGCTAAGGCGCCTCGGCCTCTACCTATCGAAGATGGAGACGAGGCAGGCAGTCCAGAGGAAGATGAACATATACGGGAAGTACCTACCTTTGATTGCGAAGTTTGCCACAGGCCTGGCCGGAGAGAAGAGGTCGCCCAGGTACACCAAGCTGATTGGCGAAGGGCAAAAGGCCGCGGAGCAAACAGGTGCAGGCGGAACCGCCGAAGGCGGGGCCATCACGTCGGAGGGAGAGGCGAAGGAGATTGAGCAAGAGCAAAAACAAGAAGAGTAGCATCGCCGAAGCCAGGCAGGCCAGCGCCGACACGACGCTGAAGGAGCTCGGCCAGAGAATCTATGATGATCTGGATGCGGGTAGATTCCCCAGCATCACCCTCGGCAGTAGATCTGTCAAGAACATCGTCTACGATAGGAAGCTTCAACAGTTCGTGCTCGGTCCAGCTATGGTCAAGAGGTCGGCGGCCAATATCAACCATATCAGGCCATTCACGCAGCTGGTCTGGCTAGCATACTTCGCTCAGAAACTTGTGCAGGAGAAGAAGACATCAACGCTGAGGGATGTGTTCTACTCGGCCCAGGCCTTCGACGTGGAGTTCATGGACCAAGCGGAGTCGGACGAGCTGATCACCGACCTGGAGGTACTGACCCGAATGGCGAGGGAAGGGCTGAACATCTACCCTGAAGAGAGAAGCGCGATTTTCGGTAACATGACGATAGCGTACACGGTGCCGGGCTACGAGGGGAAGCGAGCAGACCTGTCGGCCAACCCGGATGGGGTTATGATAGGGCCCGCACTTACCACCGCTGAGTTCAAGGATACCGACGCTGAAATGGTGCTTGCGATAGAGAAGGGAGGCCTCTTCACACGGTTTGTCGAAGAGCGGGTCCACAAGAAGTACAAGGCCATCCTGATCAACACCGCGGGACAGCCGCCGCGTTCTACGCGTTACCTGATCAAGAGGCTCAACCAGGAGCTCGGCCTTCCGGTCGGGATACTCTGCGATGCGGATCCTTGGGGAGCACACATTGCCATGGTGATAAAGAGCGGCTCTGCGGGAGCTGCACATCTGAGAGAGCTGACCACTCCCAACGCGGTCTGGCTGGGAGTCTGGGCCTCGGACATCGTGAAGTACAAACTACCCAACGACAAGCTCACAGAAGTCGACATCAAGCGGCTCTACGAGCTGAAGGCGGACCCCAGGTACACGGACAAGATGTGGCACGATGAGCTCGACATTTTCCTGAAAATCAAGAAGAAGAGTGAGCAGGAAGCTTTCGCGAGGTATGGGCTCAGCTACATAGTCGACAAGTACCTCCCTGAGAAGCTAGAACTGATGAAGTGAGCCTAGAGGGCGCGCAGTTTCTTCTTTACCTGCGGGCTCTTCAACTCCCGAAGCGCGTCTGCGGCGATCCACCTGGCGCTCTTCGAATCCGACTTTCTGATATCCTCGGCGACGGCGATGGCATTCCTGTTCAGTCGTGCGTTTCTCTTTCCGATCTGCCGGAGCGCCCAGTTGACTGCCTTCTTGACGAAGTTCCTGTCGTCCGTGGAACCTGCCTCGATGGCAGGGAAGAACCGGACGAATTTCGCGTCCCCTGCCGATTTGTCGTGGACAGCCAGTTCAGCCATCATTGAAAAGCCCGCGCGTTTCACGAACTCCTCTTTCGCCTTGCTCCATTTCAGAGCCTTCGCGTAGGCGAACGGGGTCCTGTCGAACAGGTTGCCGCAACAGGCGTCGCACACATCCCACGAGTCGAACTCTCGGACCCACATATCCATCTGCTCCGACGTCACCTTCTCGGGCTTGTCGACCAGAGCTGCGACGATCCTTGCTTCGTGGATTCCCGTGTCCCAGAGTTCGAGAGCGAGCTCGTGGCTTCTCCCAGCCTTCTTGGCCAGAGTCCTAAGTTCGGGGACGGAGACGCCAAGAACTTCTTTGCCCACAATCCCAAAACGCCGCATTCCGGCGACCGCCGCTTCATCGCGCCTGGCTCGCAGTTCCCTCACCACCGAGCGGGCGTCCAAGAACGGGCGAGATTTCCGAATACTTCTAAATACCCATCGCTTTCTGGCCCGAAGAGAAATCCGTTGTCTACGACGGCCCAGCAGTCGAGGGTTGACGCGCTCATCCGGATGGTGGGGTTCATCATACTGGCATTCGGTGTCGCGCTCGTCTACTACACGTACACAAACGCCGCAGACTCTGGTTTCGCGCCGCAGCTGGTTGTGGTGTACTATTTCCTCAGTCTGGTTCTGCTCGTCGTGGGCCTCCTGGGCGCGTTCGCGAAGTTCAAGTGAAACTTACCGATGAAAGCAAGAATCGCAGTCGCGGGAGCGGGCAACTGCGCCTCCGTGTTCATCCAGGGTCTCGCCCACTACTCGTCGGGGCAGAGGCCGGGGCTGTGGCACCCTAGGGTCGCGGGAATGCGTCCGGGCGACTTGGGAATCGTCGCGGCCTTTGACGTGGATGAGAGGAAGGTTGGGCTCGGCCTTCACAAGGCGATCTTCGCGGCGCCTAACGTTGCTAAGAAGTACATCGACCTCCCCGAGTCTCGCATCGTAGTGAATCCGGGGCTTTCGAAGGGCGACATCGCCCCACACCTCTCCTCTTCCAAGCTAGTTACGACTACGAGAGCGAAGGTGGCAGAACAGCTTGAAGACGCAAAGGCAGACATTCTGCTGAATATCATTTCGTCCGGTTCCGATGCCACTTCTGAAGAGTACGCGATGGCTGCTCTTGAGGCAGGCTGTGCGTTCGTCAACTGCACGCCCTCACTGCTTCTGAAGAGGCGCACGCTGGTAGAGCGATTCGCGAGAGCGAGGCTGCCCCTGGTGGGCGACGACCTGATGAGCCAGTTCGGAGGGACGGTCTTTCACAAGGGGCTGGTCAATCTCATGGTCAACAGAGGCGTAAGGCTCACCAAGAGCTACCAGCTCGATGTTGGCGGCGGCTCGGAGACGCTCAACACGACGAACGAACGAATCAAGCTTGCAAAACGCATTGTGAAGACGACTTCCGTTGCCTCGGAGGTTCCATACAAGTTCGAGACCGTCGCCGGGACCACAGATTTCGTCGACTACATGGGAAACGACAGGACGAGCTACTTCTGGGTGGAAGGAGGCGGGTTCCTCGGCTCCGGCGTCACCGTCGACGTCTACCTCAGGTCCTCCGACGGGGCCAACGCTGGCAACATACTGTTCGACGTCCTGAGAGCCACCTACGCCGCGAAGAAGGGGAGGAAGTCGAAGGCCGTGGGTGAGATCTGCGCCTACGGGTTCAAGTCTCCGCCGAAGAAGCAGCACTTTGAGGAAGCCTACAGAACGTTCGTAGCCGACTTCGTAGACTGAACCTGGATAGCTCGCTATTTCTTCGCTATCATTACTTCGGTGGCCTTGATGACTGCCTCGACCTCGTCGCCCTCCTTCAGGCCGAGCTCGCGGATCGCGTCGTTAGAAATGATCGAGGTCAGTGTGCCCTTTGCTGTTGTGACCAGCTTCACCTCGGAGGCGATGTCGCCGACCCTCAGGTGGGTCACTTTGGCTTTGATCCTGTTTCTTGCGCTCAGCCTGTAGGCCAGGTTCTCCCAGTTGTCCCTGTCGTCGAGGGCGCCAAACAGGTACTTTCTGGTCCTTCTGAACTCTCCCAACAGACCCTTCGCGAACGGTGTGAGTTCGGCCTCTCCTCCTTCCTTTCCCCCTGGCTGTCTTTTCACCAAACTCTGACTGATAGCGGCCTCCAACTTCGTGATTCTGCCCCAGGCATTCCTGTACGAAACGCCCATGCTCCTTGCCGCTTGTGCTATGGACCCCGTCTCGTCAATACGCCTGAGGAGCATCGCGTCGACCTGGTCGACCGTGATCTCTCTGGACCTGTCGCTCAGAACCAACCGAAACTCTGGCTTCAAAGGCATCGGGCTGTCCCTTCTTCTGACTGCAAGCTGGCGCCTTTCATTCGGCTCTCGTTATTAGCGTTATGCAACGTCCTGCACAATGAGACTCTGTCCGGAACCGTTTGGGGAAACGGATAAGTAGGCCGTTATGCAGATGATTGCATAACGCCCATGATGAACCGAAGGCCGGCACTGTCACCCATCATCGCCCTCCTGATCGTGGTGGCCCTGGCCTTGGCTGCGTTTGCGGGTTACGAGGCACTCGCACCGCCCGTCGTCTCGACAACCACAGTGACCAGCACCACCACCTCGGTTTCCACGACGACGACATCCTTGGCTCTCGCGCCTTTGATCTCTTACTCCGCGGATGCGTATTCTACTGAGACCCAGGTCCTGCTCACCGCATTCTCGGCTAGCACTGGCGTCCTCGTCGCCCCGGTAAAGTCTGGAGGATCCTTCGCCGACGCCAATCAGATTGCTGCTGGCGCACCCGACGACGTCTTCGTATCGGTCTCGCTGTCAGCCACAGGCCCGGCCTATCTGAAGAACTTCTCCTCCAACTGGGCGATTGGTTTTGCGTCAGACCAGATGGTGATTGCCTACGCTAACGCGACCCAGTCGAACGCTGCCGTGACAAACGTAGTGAGCTCGGGGCACCTTGCCCTCTCATCCAATGCGACTGCGGACTGGAATTCTTTCTTCACCTCTCTGACCTCCGGTAGTGTCAAGTTGGGCATCTCCAATCCCGTTACGGACCCGGCGGGTCTGCGAGGCTGGCTGGCGCTCCAAGCAGCGGGTCATCTCTACGCAAGTGGGAACCAGCAAGCCTACGTCTCGGCCGCCGTGAAGGCCGGAGCGAACGTGACCGGAACCAGCGCAGCGGCGCTCGTGGCTCCGTTGCAATCGGGGCAGATACAATTCCTGTTCATCTACAAGTCGGCGGCGATAGCGGACCACCTTGCCTACCTGACTCTAGACAGACACGTGAACCTGTCCGACCCGAGCCTGGCCAGCTACTATTCCCAATTCTCCTACACCGACTCGGCAGGGACGAGTTCTGGCGCTCCCATCATCCTTGTCGTCACAGTCCCGCTCAGCAGCCAGAATCAGGTCGAGGCACTTGAGTTTGTGCAGTACGTGGTGAAGAACGCGGGATCCCTGGCACCCTATGGGCTCGACATATTTCCGCAGGCTCGGCTCTACCACAACGTAGCGCCCCCTCAGGCAATCCAGCTACTCCTCACACAGGGCGTGCTACTGGAAGGCGGGACCTTTCGGTAACCAAAGGCGGCAATAGAGATGAATTGGCTGAGAACGCTTTCCTTGGTTTCTGTCGTAATACTCCTCGTCCCTATCTTGGTCCTACTTTACTACGGGCTCGGCCCGCTCGAATCTCCCGAAGGCCTGAGCGGTGCTGTTCTCCGCTCAATAGCCCTCACCCTCGTCTCTTCAGCCCTGTCCGTTGTAGTCGGGGCTCTTCTCTTCACTCCGCTTGCCTACTACTTGGCACGGAGCAAGGACAGGGTTTCTGAAGCCCTCGTAGACATTCCAGTGAGCGTGCCTCATCCAATCATAGGTGTGGCTCTACTGATACTGGACAGCCCCGAGACTCCGACGGGCCAGTTCCTTCTCAAAGTGGGAATCAACTTCTACAACACCCTCCTCGGCCTCGTTGCCGCCCTCGTAATCATGTCTGCGCCGATATATGTGAAGTCGATGCAGCAGTATTTCGAGGCCAGGGACACCTCGCCGGAAGACTTCGCGCGTGGACTGGGGGTAGGAAGGCTTCGAACCCTCTACTCTGTTGTCCTGCCCGACTCGATGGGAGGTCTGGCCACTGCGTCCCTTCTTTCGATGAGCCGTGCGATGAGCGAGTTCGGTTCCATTTCGATAATCGCGTACTACGTGTTGCAGTATCCTTTCTATGGTGTTAGCGCCGCATCGGTGACAATCTTCAGCCTGTTCAGCGGAGCGATACCCGGAGGCCTAAACGCCGCAGTGACGGCTTCCGCGGCTATGATCCTGGTCGCCCTTCCCATCGCGCTTGCAGGGCACTTCCTTAGGAGGAAGGAGAATGATTGAGGTCGCAGTGAGCAAGCGAGTCGGCGCGTTCTCCTTGGAGGCCGAGATATCCGGGGGTGGCTTCGTCTGTGTCGCCGGTAGGAACGGGTCTGGGAAGACCACGCTGCTAAGATCAATCGCAGGACTAACAAGGTCCGATGGATATGTGAAGGTTGATGGAGGAGACGTCTCAAAGTTGCCGCCTGAACGAAGGAGCATAGTGATGGTGACTCCCGCCTCGCCCATGCTACATCTCGATGTGGATTCCCACATCATGTGGGGTGCCAAGCAAAGCGGGGTCCCGGTTTCAGGAGACCGAGTCAAAGAAATCAAGTCTAGCCTGGGAATCGACTTCGGCGGACAGGTGAGGCGACTGAGCTTGGGTATGAAGGAGCGAGTCAGCCTCGCGACCGCCTTGCTCTCGGGGAGACGGGTGATTCTTGTCGACGAGGCTTTTGCGAACCTGCACGACAAGGAAGCTTTCATGGTAGTCTACAAAGGGCTGGCGAAGAAGGCGGGGGCGGACGTCGTATTCTCTTCGTTGGACAGTTCGGATGGCAGGATGGCCGACCATCTGTTCATAATTGAAGACGGAAAGACCAAAGCGGCGAGCTGAACCCAATAACGGGCTTCGGCCTGCGGCGAAATCCTAGCGTCTCCACTTATGGTAGGCGGGGCGTCCGCCTTGCTTCTTGCTTCGGAAGCGGTTCCTCCCAAATCTTTGGGACGAAGATCGCCCGACGTGTCTTGGCAGTATCCTATCGCTCTCTCGCATCGGTGTTATCTTCGCCTTGGTCATGTGCAGGATTCTCGTAAAGTCTCCAGAGTCTTCGCCAGTTACGAACGAGAACGCCTTCCCTCCCCTTCCTGCCCTCGCAGTCCTTCCGACCCTGTGGAAGTAGAGCAGGGGGTCCATGGGGACGTCGTAGTTGACCACCATGGCGACCTGGGAAATGTCGATGCCCCGGCTTGCGACGTCTGTGGCAACCAGCACGTCTGCGCGGCCCGCCCTGAACGCTCCCATCGAATTGTCCCTCTGGTTCTGGCTCAGGTCGCCGTGCAGCGGAACCGTGTCGAAGCCCCTCCTTTGTAGGTCAATCGCCAGCCGGTGGGCGCCCCTCTTCGTCCTGCAGAAAACGATGACGCTGGCCGGCTTCTCCCTCTGAAGGAGCTCGACGAGGAAGCTCAGCTTGTTCTGGTGCTCCAGCACAGCATAGTACTGGTCGAGGGTCTCTACGGATGGTTCTTCCGAGTCCACCATCACGGTCACCGGGTTCCTCATGTACTTCCTGGCGAGGTCTGTGATCCTGTTCGGCATCGTCGCCGAGAAGAGGCAGGTCTGCCTGCTCTGAGGCATGTGTCCTAGTATGATCTCCACTGCGTCAATGAAACCCATGTCGAGCATGGTGTCGGCTTCGTCTATGACGAGGTACTTGACGGAATCAAGGCCGAGCCAGCCGCGCTCTAGGAAGTCGATGACCCTCCCCGGTGTACCGACGATTATGTGTGCCCCGTGCCTGAGCGAGTCCCTCTGAACGTTCATCGACTGCCCTCCGTATATGGTGACAATCTTCACTCCTGTGTGCGCCCCGATCCGCCTCACTTCTTCCGTTATCTGCACCGCCAGCTCCCTGGTCGGGGCCAGCACCAGCGCCTGTATCCGGTATGAACTTGGCTCGATGGCCTGAAGCATCGGGAGCGAAAAAGCGGCCGTCTTGCCCGTCCCGGTGCGCGCCTGGCCTATCAGATCTCTACCTCCTAGGAGTGGACCTATCGCTCGCTCTTGGATAGGGAATGGCTTCTCAAAACCCATCCCCGCCAAGCCCTTCAGCAGAGCAGGCTTCAGTTGCATCTCTTCGAAGGTACTCAATCTCTATTCTCTCCCAGCAATGTCCTCGTCGGAGAATCAGAACCTACAAACTTTCCGAATCAACAAACGCAGAATTGCTTGCAGTTATGACCTTCGACGAGCGTATTTAACTCTGCGTTGGATTGAAAGACAGGAGTGCGCGATTTCATCGTCGTCTACGATGCGTCCTGCGGGCCGTGCAAAGACTTCAAGCGCGCTGTTAATTTTCTCGACGCATCACAGAAGATTGGTTTCATGTCCTTGTTGGAGGCGGACACCAAGGGGAGGCTCGCCAGCCTGCCTGCGTCCGTCAGGTTTCGCTCCTTCCACATGATCCTTCCGGGGGGAGAGATACGGAGCGGGTCTGACGCCTTGCCGGACTTGGTAGGGCTGCTACCCGTGGGGGGACTCGTCTCCAAGGCGATGGCATCTGTCCCACTTGGGCCAAGGATTACGCGCTCTGTGTACTCCGTCATTTCACGTCTCCACGGAATGGGTTCTTGCGCCAGTCGGAAGGGAGGCGAGCCCAGCTGAGACTCAGGGGTGTGTGCTACGACGCAGGGACGTTCATGGGATTCAACTGGCGGCCCGACTTCGACTCGAGGGTCATCAACCGCGAGCTGGAAATAATCGGGAACGACCTTCACTGCAACGCAGTGAGGATTTGCGGCAGAGACATTGACCGATTGATGATTGCTGCCAAGGCCGCTCTCGAGCAGGGGCTGAACGTCTTGCTGTCTCCCCTCCTTTGGGACAAGAACCCCGAGCAGACGCTCGAATACGTAGTCAGAGCCGCGTCTTCCGCCGAAAGGCTTCGTCGACGTTGGCCTGACATGCTCACGCTGAGTGTCGGCTCAGAGCTGACCTTGTTCATGCAGGGCATTGTCGAGGGGAAGAGATTCACGGACCGCATGACCAACCCGGACCTGATCACACTTATCAAGTCCGGTGCCCACAACAAGCCGCTCAACCAGTTCCTTTCGAAGGCGACCGAGGCCGTCAGGGCGGTCTTCCCCGGTAAGGTGACGTATGCATCTCTTGTATGGGAGGCGGTCGACTGGGGCATCTTCGACTACGTAGGTGTGGATCACTACAGGGCCGAGCGCATCGAGGCACAGTATCTTGAGATGCTGAAGCCGTCCTTCTCGCGAGGGAAACCTGTGTGGATCACCGAATTCGGATACAGCACCACGCACGGAGGGCCTCTTGAGCAGGGGTTCCTGAGCTCAGCAGGGCTCGGTGGCAGCATAATCGACCTGAAGTCACAGTTCCTTCACTACGCTGTGCCGATCGTGGGTCGATTCGTAAGGCCGCATCTGAACGGCGACCACGTCCGGGACGAGAACTGGCAGGCCCGCAAGTTGATCGAGCAGATCGGCATACTAGACACAGCAGGCGCCGACGGGGTCTTCGTCTCCCAGTTCATCTCCCAGATCACGCCGTACAGCGACAATCCAAGGTACGACCTCGACATGGCCAGCTCCAGTCTCGTCAAGTACTATCCTCCCGGCAAGCGTGGCAGCACCTATCCAGACATGAGATGGGAGCCCAAGGAATCGTTCAGGGCTGTGGCCGACTACTACGCCAAGAATTAGCAATTAGCGAAGTCGGAAAGCGGCGCTGGTCGGACTCGAATTGTTTAGGGTTCTGGAATCAGACTCGAATCAAGGTTCGAGTCCACGCAGCCGGAGCACCCAGCCCCTTCCAGATGCTTCCGCTTTCGCCATGGAAGGGAAAAACGGTGCTTTTCAGGCAATCTCACGTCCGGACGAAGGACGGCGCGATTCACGCGTAGGACCGGAGCGATTAGTCAGGCCTGCGACAGTGGTGACCTACCTGCTGACCCAACTCAACATATCTTCCCTGTTGCACTTGGCAATCTAACTGGATATTTGCAGATTCAGCTTAATATCTCACAAATTGTAGCCAGCGACTGTCTTGTATCTCGTACTGGGTTCGACTGGATCGATTGGCAGCGCAATCGTCAACGAATTGACTTCGACCGGAAAACCTGTTCGTGCGCTGGTGCGAAATCCAACGAAGGCAGGCAGAGTTTTCGCCAATCCAGACAAAGTGGAGTTTGTCGAAGGTTCCGTTGAAGACCCCCAAACGCTCCAGAAGGCGTTTGATGGCGTGGAGCTATTCTATAACTGCATCAATCTGCCATACCAGCAGTGGTCCCGTCTGCCTGAGGTTCATGGTAGGATAATTGACGCCGCGCGCAGGGGCAAGACACGAATGGTATTTCCGGGCAATGTGTACATCTACGGTCATACCCAGACAGAGAGAGTCGACGAAAATCATCCGAGGAATCCCTGCTCTAGGAAGGGACGAATACGGCTTGCACTCGAAGAGACTTTCATGCGACATTCTCGGGAGGGAGAGGTCCCTTGCGTGATCGTGCGCTTTCCAGACTACTACGGTCCGAATGCGGCCTCCATTGCCGACGGCGTCTTCCGGTCGGCTCTGAAGAACAAGACTGCTCGCTGGTTCGGCGAACTCGATGTCCTGCATGAGTTCATCTTCATCGCCGACGCGGCGGAGGCCATGATAATCGCCTCGGAAAGACCCGATGCGTTCAGCCAGGATTTTAATGTCCCGGGTCCTGAACCGATTCGGATTCGAGATTGGATAAGTCTCGTTTACAAACAAGTTGGATTCGAGCCGAAAATGACCGGAACCAGCCGGACATTTGTGAGGCTCGCAGGCCTCTTCAATAGCTTGGCCAGAGAATTCGCAGAGATGCAGTACCTTACGGAGGAGCCTCTCATTCTGGACGGAAGCAAATTCGGCAATTTCTTCGGAACCAAACATCCAGCCAGGGGCTACGAGGACGGTATTCGAGAAACGCTGACGTGGATGAGAAAGAGCACGTAGCGCAAACACCAATCGCCATTTGGCAACGTCGCTATCCCACCAGATGCTGTCCGGTCTTCGTTTGGTCTAGCGTGAGATGCATTCAGCACCAAACGACAAGTCGGCAGAACCCCATAGATGGGTAAAGCTGGCGGCGCTGGTCGGACTCGAACCGACGACCAACAGGTCTCTGCCTGGCGAGCTAACAGCCTGCTGCTCTACCACGCTTCTCGGCACTTGATGGTTGCCTCTGAGCTACAGCGCCGCAGACGGTCGGCTGAGAGGTAGCCTCAAAAACGTTGTTGAAGTGTCTCTGTCCTTCGGAGTTCAGAGACAGCAATGGAATCGAAGAGGGGAGCGGAAAGCGAGGTCGTCGCAGTGATACACGCCTTCTTTGAAGCGGGGAAGAACAAGGACCTCGCTTCTCTCGCCGACTTCCACGCGCCGCGCGAATCCTTCTCCAAGTTCGACGAGAACCCTCCCTACACCAGGCAGAATTCCCAGGAGGCCTTCGTCTACGAGCAGGCGGCATTCGCCAACATCTCAGACTACTCCTACCAGATCGACGACCTTCGGGTGGATTTGATTGGCGGCACAGCTGTGGCGACCTTCTACCTGACCTACAAGGGAATGTTCGTAAACGACTACTCGTTCGAAGGCACCCCAGTCGGCTCCAAGGCTCGCGTCACCATGGTCCTGACCAAGACTGACCGGGGGTGGAAGATCGCCCACGAGCACTTCAGCCGATTCCCTGACTGGGCTTCGACCGACGAACGCAAACGCAAGACTTGAAGGCTTGGGCCCGGAGCGATTTGAACGCTCGACCGACCGGTGTCTCACCGGGGGTATGAGCCGGTCGCTAAGGCCAGTCATTCTGACCGAACTGAGCTACGGGCCCTCATTTCAACGGGGGCGAGACCTCTCGATTTTAAGCAATCCCGGTCTAAAGGCTAATTAGAGACCAGAGGGCACGCCTGACCGTAAGCAGTGAGCAAAGACCAGGACGAGGGCTTCGAGGACATCCTTGCCGAGCTCGACCGTGAGGAAGCCAGGGTCAAGATACGGATGGAAATGCGCCGTTTTGGAAAACCTACGACTGTTATTGAGGGGCTCAAGATGAGTGAGAAGGACATGCAACAGCTCGCCACCAGCATGAAGAAAGGACTCGCGACCGGCGGCACTGTAAAGGACGGAATCCTCATCCTGCAGGGCGACCACAGAGAGAACGCGGCCGCAATCCTGAAGCAGCGCGGATTCTCCGAAAGCTCGATAGAAGTCCTCTGACTTCCCCAGAATTTGCTTTCGCGCCGTTTATCTTTATAAAAGGACTGAAGACCCGACGCCTCGGAAGGCTAGCATTCGCATTGGCGAAGCCGATTGTGACCTTCGAGGATTTCATCAAAAGGATTCTCAAGGTCGTATTCTGGTTCCTTCTGCTGTCGCCCTTCGTTCTCCTCCCAATCTACTACGCGCTGGACTCCTACTTCCACTTCCCCGTGGATCTCGTGAATCTGACTGCCAAGCCAGACGCTGCCATCGCCTTCACCATCGGACTCCTGAGCCAGGAGCCGTTCAGGACGCTCTTCGCTCTGACGGTGTTCCCCGGGTTCACCTTTGTCGCGCTGTACTCCACGATATTCATGGGCTGGGTGGAGAGGAAGCTGACAGCCAAGATTCAACTGAGGACGGGGCCTATGTACGCCGGAAAGTTCGAGGGGATACTCCAGAACCTCGCGGACTTCTTCAAGCTCCTCTTCAAGGAGATAATAATACCAGACGGTGTAGACAAGGCCACTTTCATCGCGATTCCGTTCGCACTCATGGCGGTGGCTGGGGCCCTAATCGCACTTGTCCCGCTTTCGCCGACGACGTACATAGCCAACCCTTCAGTCGGCGCCATTCTTACCTTCGCAATACTCGGATTCACTCCACTGGTGGTCCTGCTCGCGGGCTGGGCCAGCAACAGCAAGTACCCGTTCCTTGGAGGACTGAGAGCCCTTCACCAGCTCGTGGCATACGAGATTCCACTGATACTCTCCCTGCTCGGCGCTGTGATACTCTCGGGATCGCTGGGCCTCATGCAGATAGTGGAGGCTCAGAGCGGACTCTGGTACATCTTCCTGCAGCCCCTCGGGGCCTTCGTCTTCTTCGTCGGTGCGCTCGCCGAGCTCGAAAGAATCCCGTTCGACCTTCCGGAGGCCGACAGCGAATTGGTTGCCGGGTGGCAGACAGAGTACACCAGCATGCTGTTCGGGACTTTCCAGCTCGCCAACTTCTCCAGGATGTACGTTCTCGCCGGCCTTTTCACCACATTCTTCCTGGGCGGCTGGCTCGGCTTGCCCGGCGTTCCGCCAGTGATCTGGTTCCTGCTGAAGACAACCGTGGTCATGATCGTCATGATGCTTCCGAGAGGTTTCGTTCCGAGGGTAAGGCTAGACGTTCTGATAAGGACGGGGTGGGTCAAGCTCCTGGCCATCTCGTTCGCCAACCTCTTCCTCACGATGGTGATTGTTTCGTTGGGGATCGTCCACTAGGGTGATGTGAATGGGGACATGGTCTAGCATCAAAGGAACGCTGATTGCCATGTGGAGCGCGCTCAGGCACATAGCGCGTCCCAGGATGACCCTCCGTTACCCGGAGCAGAAGCTCGACCTCGAGGATACCCCCTATCCCGTCACGCCGAGGCGACCCGCGGGCCTGCCGCCAGGCTACAAGTACGACCCGAAGGATGGAGTCGGCCTGCCGGGCTTCAAGGGAAGGCACATCCTGATCCTCGACAAGTGCACAGGGTGCGACCTGTGTGCGATCGCCTGCGACGGCATCGCCGTTGCCATCGAGATGCAGCACATACCCAAGGGCCTGAAGCAGAACAGGAGGGAAATCTGGCCGGCGGTGGACTACGGCAGGTGCGTCTTCTGCGGACTGTGCGTTGACGCCTGTCCGTTTGACGCGCTCTACATGACAAACGACTATGAGCTGGCCGCCTACGACAAGGCGAGCCTCAAGTACACTCCCGACATGCTCGCCGTCCCACCGAAACTCGAAGGGAAGACCTACAAGGTGAAGTTCGACACCGAAAGGGGGACGGCAACGCACGGCTGATCTCGTCTTCCTGGCAATGGCCGCTGTGACAATCGGAGGGGCCATCGTGGCGCTCGAGGCGGAGGAGGTCGTGTACGGCGCCATCGGCCTCGCGGGCAGCCTCTTCGGCGTGGCCACCCTCTTCTTCCTGCTGAACGCTCCGTACGTGGCGGTCTTCCAGGTGACCGTCTACATCGGCGCAGTCGCAGTGCTGATTCTGTTCACCGTCATGCTCGTAAGCCAGGAGAAGTGGGCCAAATAAGTCGCGCCCACCTCCTGGACCAAGATTCTCGGCGCTCTCAGCTGCGTCGCGGTGGCAGGCACGATCACCTTCGCTGCAATCTCATCAGGCTTCTCCGGTGATACAAGCATCGAGAACACCGCTAATTTTCTTCAGATAGGACAGCTGATTTCGACAGGATACGCTCCCATCCTGGAGGTGCTGGCGCTCGTGCTGGCAGCCTCCATAATCGGGGCGCTCACACTCTCGCGCGCAGACAAGGAGCCACCAGAAGAATGAACTCGCTCACCGACTTCGTGATAGTCTCAGCCATGCTGCTGGGAGTGGGCGTCTACGGCCTCG
>Ga0187812_1000391_pt1 | contig 15524 bp, 12 predicted proteins | sample NC_S_2_FD_130582 | JGI IMG/M metagenome (GOLD analysis project Ga0187812, IMG submission 130582) | Wetland sediment microbial communities from Neuse River Estuary, North Carolina, USA - ASW-S_2 | ecosystem: Environmental > Aquatic > Freshwater > Wetlands > Sediment | place: USA: North Carolina...
CTATTTGGAAAAACAATACTGACTATATTCCAAACTACACTCCGGCTAACGCCGGGAAAAATATACGTTGAATTTTGGTACTTATTTTTTTCAATTACTATTGACTTTTAATACAGTACCTTAATCTAATAGCGCTTAACGGCTTTGTCTATTGCTTTTATATCGACAAGTAAATCTTTTAGCTCGCTTAGCGGAAGCTGACTCGAAGCATCGCTAAGTGCTTTTTCAGGGTTTGGATGAACTTCTAGAAATAGGGCGTCTATTCCGACCGCTGCTGCGGCTCTCGCAAGCGGCTTTATAAATTTCGGCTCTCCGCCGCTTGTATTTCCTTTGCTCGGAAGCTGCACCGAATGCGTTGCGTCCATAACAACCGGGTAACCGAATTCTTTCATAATTACAAATGACCGCATATCAACAACAAGATTATGATAACCGAAGGTTGTTCCTCTTTCTGTCAGCATTATTTTATTGTTTCCGGTCGAAGCAATTTTCTCGGCGACATGCTTCATATCGTCCGGCGCAAGGAATTGACCCTTCTTCACATTAATAATTTTTCCCGATCTTCCGGCTGTTAAAAGTAAATCAGTTTGCCGGGATAAAAATGCGGGTATCTGAAGTATGTCGGCAATATCAGAAGCTTTCTCAATTTCTTCGGTTGTGTGAACATCCGTTAAAACCGGCAGTGATAATTCCTTTTTAACCTTCGCGAGTATTTTCAGCGCTTCATCGTCGCCTATTCCGGTAAATGAATCAACGCTTGTCCTGTTCGCTTTTTTATAGCTCGATTTGAAAATATACGGTATGTTTAATTCACCGGTAATATTTTTAATAGCCAACGCGGTTTTAAATATTAATTCTTCACTCTCAATTACACATGGACCTGCGATCAGCACAAATGGCTTGCCGCCGCCGACCGCAATTTCATTCAATTCTATCATAATTACTTTCGTACTTTAATTTTAACTTTTACTTTGCCTCCATCTCCTTTTTCTCTCAGTGAAATATAAATAATTTTACTCTATTTAAGGAACTCATTTTTATCAATATATTTCCGTGGCTGAAATTATAAAAAATTTCGTGATTAAGATTACCGCACAGTAACCGTAGTTTTCTGAAATTTGCCGAAGTTGTTATCCAAAATATTGTAAAATAATTATAGAATCTTTATGCGAAGAATTAGCACAACGTTATCTGGAATTTTAATTGTAATTTTTATTGCTTTAAACATCAACAGTACTAAAGCCCAGCCTGCGCCGGTTATGAGTGCCGGACAATTAAAGCTGGCGGTTGAAAAATTAAATGTGCTTGGCAGTGTCTTATACATAGCCGCTCACCCCGATGACGAGAACAATGCTTTATTAGCTTACTTTGCTAAAGGCAAGTTGCTGCGCACAGGTTATCTTTCTTTAACACGCGGCGATGGCGGACAAAATCTTCTCGGCACCGAACAAGGTGATTTGCTCGGAGTCCTTCGTACTCAAGAGCTTCTTCAAGCAAGAAGAATTGACGGAGCCGAACAATACTTCTCTCGCGCTATTGATTTTGGCTTCTCTAAATCGGCAGAGGAAACTTTAGATTTCTGGGGAAAGGATAAAATTCTTTCTGATGTAGTTTGGGTTATTAGGAAATTCAGGCCTGATGTTATCATTACACGATTCCAGGGTACTAAAGCTGATGGTCATGGAAACCATACCGCTTCCGAAATTCTCGCCGCGGAAGCTTTCAAGCTTGCGGGCGACTCAACAAAATTTCCCGAACAGCTTAAATATGTAAAGCCTTGGCAGCCTAAAAGGATTCTCTGGAATGCCTGGCTTCCAATTCTAAAAAAGCAAAATGCTGATCTTTCAAAATTATTAAAGGTAGATGTAGGCGGATATAATTCTTTGCTCGGAAAATCTTATACTGAAATCGCCGCGATTAGCAGAAGTATGCATAAGTCGCAGGGCTTCGGCTCAAGCAGCAGTTTCGGGGAATCAATAAATTATTTTGTTCCTATTGATGGTGCTAAAGCGGATAAAAGTATTTTTGATGGGATCAATATGACATGGAGCCGCGTACCCGGCGGCAGTAATATTGGCAAGTTGTTTAATGAAGCTGACAAACGGCTTAATCCTGATAAGCCGTCTTTGATTATTCCGATCCTCTTGCAAGCATTAAAGGAAATGAACGGGATCAAAAACAATTATTGGGTTGAAGAGAAGAAAAAAGAATTGATTGATGTTATCCGCTCCTGCGCCGGAATTTTCGTTGAATCAACTGCTTCTGATTATACCGTTTCTCCAGGCGATGAAATAAATATTACTTCATCAATAATTAATCGCTCAAACTTCCCTTTTAAGCTTGATAAGGTTGAAGTTTCATACGGCGAAAAACAAAATATAACTAATGAAGAACTGAAGAACGAAAATTTAATTACCGTAAAGTCCGTCTCTAAGATTCCGGATGACGAGGATTATTCTCAGCCCTATTGGCTTCGCAATGAACACGGCATTGGAGATTATGTAATTGACGATCAGCGGCTTATCGGCTCCGCTGAAAATCCACCGGCTCTCTCCGCTGAATTTTTTGTTACTGCCGGAGATGAAAAATTGATCTTTACTACGCCGGTATTTTACAAGTGGACTGACCCGGTCAAAGGCGAATTATTCAGAAATTTAATTATAGCTCCGAAAGTAATAATAAATCTAAAAAATAAAGTTTACCTTTTTCCCGATTCCGGCGCGAGAGAGGTCTCATTCATCCTCAAAAGTAATGAAAATAATTTAAACGGCTTGTTAAAAATAAAAGTACCCAAAGGCTGGAAAGCGGAACCGCAGCAGATCCCTTTTATATTAAAGAATAAATACGATGAAGGCGTCTTCGGCTTTCAAATTACGCCTCCGCAAAATTTTTCAGAAGGCGATTTAAATGTGTTCGTAAAAACAGATGGTAAAGTTTTTTCTCTCGGCGAAGACATAATTAGTTACCCGCATATACCGGCACAAACTGTTTTTTATAATTCCAGGGCAAAGGTTATTAAGCTCGACATAAAAAAAGTAGTAAATAATATCGGGTACATAATGGGACCGGGAGACGAAATACCGCCGGTATTAAAAGAGCTTGGTTATAATGTTACAATGCTTTCCGATAATGATATTGAAACGAAAGACCTTTCTTCCTTTGACGCCATTGTCACCGGTATTAGACTTTATAACACCGATAAATTAATTTCCTTTGAGCAGCCCAGGCTGCTTAATTACGTTAAGAACGGCGGTACTCTTGTCGTTCAATACAATAAATTTTATGATCTTGTCACTGATAAGATTGGTCCATACCCATTTCATATTTCCAACGATAGGGTTACTGATGAGAATTCTACCGTTACTTTTTTGGATAAGAACAACCCAGTTCTAAATTTCCCAAATAAAATAACTGAAGATGATTTCAACGGCTGGATTCAGGAAAGAGGATTGTACTTTGCCGATTCATGGGACAAAAATTATTCTACCGTTATTGCCTGTCATGATCCCGGCGAATCACAAAAAGAAGGCGGGCTTTTATTCGCACACTACGGCAAAGGAGTTTTTATTTATACCGGCTATGATTGGTTTAGAGAGCTTCCTGCCGGTGTTGCAGGCTCTTACCCTATTTTTATAAACATGATTTCCGCAGCAAAGTACTATAAACAAAATGAAAGTAAATAAATTAATGAGTTAACAATATTTACTGCTGAACACTAATCTTACTTTATATGCCCCTTTATAACATATTTAGTAAAAATACTTTAAAAATAAAGACATATAATAATTTAATGTGGTTCTGTTTCCTGCTAAATATTGCTCTATATATCTTAAGCTTTTATTCTCTTTCCCTTCTCTTTTACCTTGCCACCATCTCTAATACTTTTCTAACTATTAAAACGACAATTAAGATTAATCCGCCGTATAGCAATATTGTTTTAATACTTGCAGCTGTAAATTTATAAGTGGACAGGTACCCTCGCCACCCGCAATTCTTGCAGCGGTAGATTTTAAAAAAGGTAAATTTCTTAATAATGTTTTCTTTTATATTCTTCGACCTGGATTTATGCAGCGTATTCGGTTGACTGCATGAAGGACACCGTTCATAAATAGGATTTCTTCTCATAGAAAACTGCTTAACCATAAATTTCCTTTTCTATATTCATTCTCTTTGTTACCTTGTCACCTCTTAACCTTTTCTCCTCTTTCCTTTCCCCCTGTTGCTTTGTCTCCTCTTCACCTTTTGATCTCTTAGCCTCTTAACCTTCTCTCTTCTTTCCTTTCCTCCTGTTGCTTTGTCTCCTCTTCGCCTTTTGCTCTCTTAGCCTCTTTACCTTTTCTCCTCATTCTCTATCCCTTCTTCGCTTTCAAAACTAATTCGAGAAACTCAACGATACCTTCTTCGTCATTGTTCTTTTGAGTAACAAAATTAGCTTTGTTCTTAAGTTCCTGTATGGAATTATCCAAAGCCACTTTAAAAGCAGGAGTTTCAAAAAGGCTTATATCGTTATACCAGTCACCGATTACAACAGCGTCTTCCGGCTTTATACCAAGGTTGGCGAGTAACTTAAGCATCGATTTACCTTTGCTCGCTCCCTGCGTACGAAGCTCTAAATAATAGATTCCTTTATGATGCTGCGATTTATAAAAGTTCAACCCTAAGCCGAATGAATGCGGAAAGCTTAGTTTATCTTTTACATATTTCAAATTTTCTTTGTAATCGCTCGCGATAACTACCTCAAGCGTTTCTTTAAGATAATTATCGTAGCTCGGAACTTCTTCATACTTTGCGCCGAGTTTGTCCATAACCCTCGGGATAACGGAATTATTTTCAGTGAAATAAATTGCTTCCGCATGACAAAGCGCCGCGTTTAGTAAAAACCTGTCCGCAAAATCAAGCGCTCTAATAACATATTTTTGTTTTACAAAAGATTCAAATATTATGTCCCCATCCGGATGGCTCTTGATTATACTGCCGTCTAACGAAATAAGCGGGATTTTTAAATCCAATTCTTCAGCAAGGTGAGTTAGCGCCGAATGCAGCCTTCCCGACGCAAATGAGAATTGCACACCCAAAGCTTTTAATTCTTTAATAATTCTTTTTGTTTCAGAGCCGAGTTCCCCTTCGCTGTTCAGAAGACTTCCATCAAGGTCGGAAATAATAATTTTTATCTTCTTAAGTTTATTTTTATCAATCATTTTTTCTAAGAGCAAATATTTTGTATAACAAACTTATAAAAAAAATGCTTCAAGAAAAAAATCTTTAAGAATTATGCAGTTTAAAAAACAAAAACCCGTAACCATTTGTTACGGGTTTTAAACTTTCATCTCTAATTTTGGATTCCACTTTGCCTAATATAAAATTTCCTATTAACCTTTTAACCTCTTCTCCTCTTTACCTTCCCCCTGTTACTTTGACTCTTTGTACCTATTAACCTCTTCTCCTCTTTACCTCTTAACCTTTCCTTGTCACTTTGTTACCTTGCTGCTCTTTCCCTTCTTTCCGTTAGTGGGATTAGAATAATAGTAATAATATTTATAGTAAGAACCGTAACCGCTCTTATAAGTAAAGTTATTCAGTACGGCGCCGATAAATGAAGAACCGCCGTTCTTAATTAGTTCTGCCGCTTTCGTCATCAGGTCAAATTCAGTTACTTCCGCGGATACCACAAGTATAGTTGCGTCTACAAAAGTAGATAAAATTTCAGAATCCGTTACCGCGATGATAGGAGCGGAATCGACTATTACAACATCAAATCTCCTTCTCATCTCCGCGAGAAAGTCCTGCATAGGCTTTGACTCTATCATCTCCGAAGGGTTCGGCGGTATAGTTCCCGATGGGACGTATTTTAAATTTTCTAATTCGGTAGGGCGGATAATCTCTTCCAAAGTAGCTTGCCCGAAAAGATAATCGATCATTCCAGGGTACTTATTAGCGTTGAACACGGAATGTATCCTGGGTTTACGCAGGTCGGCGTCTATTATTACTGTCTTCTTATTTGTTTGAGCGAACGTGCCCGCCAGGTTTACAGCAAGCGTGGTCTTTCCTTCCGAAGGCGCGGATGAAGTAACCAGGATGGTCTTTAACGCGTCGCTGCCGATTTTTGAATATTGTATTCTTGTTCTAAGAGCTTTGAATGCTTCGCTAGGTATTGAGTCCGGCTTCTTAGCTACAATAAACTCAAAATCTTTATTCCCGTTAACGCCAAGCCCTTCTATCTGCGGTATCCATGCGAGAACGTTTATGTTCCTGTTCTGAATATCTTCCGGCGTCTTGATGGTATTATCAAAATAATTCTTTATGAATACAAAAGCGAAAGCAAGTCCGAAGCCAAGCACAAATCCTATTACAACTATTAGTATTCTATTTGGCTTTGCCGGCTGAAAAGGTCTTATACCGTAATCTACTATAAAAACATTGCCCGGCTGCGACTGCTCATTAACCAGGGCTTCCTGGTATTTTTCTTCAAGCAGTGAATATAATTTCTCGGAAGCTTCCATCGTTCTGTCAAGTCGCGCGTATTCTATCGCCGTAGTTGGCAGCTTGTTAAATTGCGCGTCGTATTTTCCTACAAGATTATTTAATTCGTCTAATTGAATTTCAAGCGACTTTGACTGTACCTCTGCATCAAGTACCTTTCCGGTTAAATCCTTCACTTCATCCGGGTTGCTGGCGAATATTCCTTTTTTGATAATCCCGATTTTGTCATTCAATTGTTTTTTAAGAGCGTCAATTTGGTTATCGTAATCACGTGTTGCCGCTGTTTTATCTACCTGCGAATTGTTTGCGAGCGCAATCTCTTTATTCACTTCTAACTTTGCGATTCCGTCCTGTAATGCCTGTATTGATGATTGCTGTGCAAGACTTTCCAGGTAAGCTGTAATCTTTGGGTTCTGCTGGCTTAGCTCTTCTTTCAGTTGATTTAATACTTTATTTGTTCCTGCAAGCGTAATCTTAACATCGTCTCTCTGCGCTTCAAAATTAGCAAGCTGTGTAATCAGCGCCTGCGATTGAGCGTCCAATGCTATTATCCCGTTCTTCGCCTGGAATTTACTTAATGCGTCTTCTGAATTTAATAATTCGTTTTGTTTATCTTTAACCTGCCCGGCTAAAAATTCTCTTACTACTGTTAGCTGGTCCCTGTTTGCGTCCATGTCGAATAATTTATATTGTTCCGCGTATATATTTGCTATCAAGGCGGACTCAAATGGTGATGGAGATTCAACAGTTATATCAACTATGTCAATACCGCGCTTCTGTTCTATTGTCACTGCCTTTTCTAAAATTTTGGCTATTGTACGAGCGTCTAATAACTGACTTTTCTTATCGGAAGTATCAAATTTATGATTTAAGATTATATAGAAGCTGTCCGGCATTGCCATTACTTTAAAGCTGTCTATCAGCGCTACTGCGGTATTATACCTTACGCTGTAGCTTTTCATTACTTCAATTTCAGTTGAAATGAACCTATCGTCAGTAAAGCTCTGCAAGTCCGGCATAATTGACGATGAAAGCAGGCTGCCCTGCGGCTTCTCTATCTTTAAGGATGTAGTAGTTGAATATATATTCCTTGCGATTACCGCGTAAACAATAGCCGCGAATATTGCTGCCCCTGCTATTATAAAAACAGGCGTTAGATTATTGCGAACTAAATTAAAATAGTCCTTCAATGACTTTTGGTCTTCCGGGCTATTATTATATGATCCGTTATTATTCAATTCCATTAAAAAGCTTTCCTATTTTTTTACGATTAAATAAACCAAGGTTGCTACAGATACCAATGCTGAAATTGTAGAAATTACAATTGAAAAATAGTTAGTAAAATATAGCCTCGGCTCTCCGCTTACGACTAATACATCGCCCGGTTTTAACTGCGGGGCTTTTATCAGGCTCTTAACATCGTTTTCAACTACAATATCTTTATATTTTATATCAATCAAAGTTTGTGAAGAGTCTGCGCCCATCCTCATTAATTTCAGATCTTCTAAATGTGCCGCATCGGTTGGACCTCCAGCGTACGACAGTAGATCGTTTACATTGCAGTAAGAAGGAATAATATATTTACCCGGGAATCTTACCCATCCCCAGACAGCCACCTTAATATTTACAGCCTGCGGGTCTGAATAATCATAATAACCGCCAGCCGGTGTGGTACGTAGTTGGTTAAGATTACTTCCCAACTGTATCCCCTCGCTCTGAGCATAAACATTTACTTTAATTAAAAATAATACCGCAATTATCAACAGAATTTTATTCATTCGAGTGATTTTCCTCTAAAATAGGTCTGAAAAAATAACAAATTATAACTTAACATCAAAGGTAAGACCAGCAGCATTTTTTTCATAACACATAATTTATTATGTAACCACTGAAAATCTTCCGTAGCACATAATTTATTATGTGAGCATTTTGAATTTTCCGTAACACATAATTTATTATGTGTATGACGAATTTAGCCAGGCATCATAGTTACAAAGCAAATAGGCAAATAATAAAAAAATAATTAAATGATTGCCTCTTTTTAATTAAAGAGCTAAGAATATATGATATTTCTTTAACTCTCTCTAACAATAATGAGCCGGTTTCATTTTCCAGGTATTGAATTTCGATTGCAATATAAAGCTGCGTTCTTAATTCTCCGCACGAGCCCTTTGCAATTTTAAGATAATGAATAAATTCTTTATTTGAGCCTCGTTCATAGCCTTCCGATATATTAGACGGAATAGATAGAGATGACCGGGTAATTTGATCTTTGAATCCAAAATCTTTACAGTCTAAGAATCTTTTATAAATATTAACTGATAATTCATAAGATTTTTTCCATACAATCAAATCCTCAAACCTTTGCTTTCCCATTTCTATACCTTTTATCCTTTTTGCCTTTTATCCTTTTTACCTTTTGTCCTTTTTGCCTTTTGTCCTTTTTATAACACTCCGTATTCTAGAGACACATAAAACTCATTCATCCTTTGGTCGCTGTATGAAAGGTCCGCCTGCTGCGTAGATATTTTCGTAGTCTGGAACTGCAGCTTTGCGCTGAAGTCATGAGTAATTTCATAGCTCACATCCGCGCCTGTATATGAATAATTAGTCCTTAGCCCGAACAAGAAAGGCGGTTGTGGATTTGTGTATTGCTCATCTGCAGTTGCTGTAGCGCCTTTCCTAATATACTGTCCCCATAAAGTCGCGGTTAACCCGCGGATCAACCTGTAATCTAAAGCCCCGTAAATGCGGTCTGCGTTATTTCCCATCCAGTCGCCGAGATCGTAACCGTTGCTCTGATAAGTTTCGGTAGGGATATAATGAGTATAAACTCCGGGATATATTTTTGTAAACTCTAATGTCAATGTTAAATTATCTATAGGCAGATCTGTTACCGATCCTCCGAGTGTAAATCCAATCTGCATATGCTGCTTCTGTGAGTTGAACATATTTTCAATTGTAAATTCATCTATGAACAGCGTTCCGTACAGATGCGTATTTTTTAGCTGGTTTCTTGAGCTAACTCCGAAAAATATGGAAGCGTTTCCCCCAGCGCCGTTATTATTTTGACTTAGATAATGGTCTGCCAGCCTAAAAAACATAATTGGTATCAAATACGGTATCTCTAATTTATCCGCGTAAATCATGGACTCGCCAATCGAAAGATTTAATCCGGTTTCCGGCGTAACGGTTATTGAATGCGATACAAAATATTTGTCTCTAAAAACTGTCCTATAGCTGGACTGGCGTAATGTAGTATAGTCCGCATTAGTATCAATAACATTTGAATTAAGCCATGCATGTATATAATTAAAATGCAGCCATTTTACCGGGTGAATATCCAATCTTATATAAGGAAATGAAGGCGCTTTATCGGATAATACTAATAAGCCGCTTCTGCCGTATCCCCAATTCAAAAAGTCTTTGCCGATTGCCGCGTCTCCCCACGACCAGTCTGTGGCTATATTAGCTTCCACCTGGTCATATTGTATGTTATTATTATCTGCTTTTGTGATCGATATTCCGGTAACAGGAGTAAAGCTTTTTGATTTATCAATCGTAGTTCCATTCTCGGAGTTATCGTTGAACCTTAAGCTGTATCCTATCTTATCCGCGATATATCCATACAATGTCACCCCATTCCATGAATGTGAATATTTAGCTCCGTCTCTTTTCCCGGCTTGATATCCTAGAATAGGATCGGCATTAATTTTAAACAAGCTGTCTTCGTATGAAAACAATCTCCATCTGCCGTACGGATCCCAGTTTACTATGGTCGTAATAGAGCTTGTCGCTTTTGTAGATCGTAAATCTTCATTCTTACCATTGACTATTGACTCTTGACTATTGACACTAATCTCATTGCCCCTTGCTCTTTGCAAAGCCTCGGTTTCCATTCCAAAATCTTTAAGATAAAATTCCAGATCCTCCTTCTCCACTGCGGTAAGAGCTTCTTCTTTCCCTTTCCTATTAACCTCTTCACCTATTAACCTCTTCACCTTTAATAGTTTTTCCGCAATATATTTCCTGCTCACCGGTCTTGCTATATCGCTGAACTCTATGATTCCCTTCTGTGCCATCCTATCTAAGAAATCATAAACACTGCTTTGCACGGGTTCAAACACCGTCTGGGAGTATGAAAGTGAAGATAGAAAAAAGAAATTAGAAGTTAGAATTATTAAAAATAAAATAATTGAAATGTTCTTTGTAGATGCAGCTTTTAGAATATTTTCTTTAACCATTTATTACCTTGTTACTTTGTCTCTTTGTTACCTTGTTACTGACCTTTACTTTTCCACGTTTTCTCCTCTTAACCTCTTTCCCTTTTTACCTCGTAGCCTCTTACTTTTCCCTTATACACTTATTTATTGACTGCTTCTCTATTATATTCAATAGTATATCCGGCAGCTTTAGCATCGTTATAAAACATCTTTACAGTCTCCAAGGAAAATTCAGTAAGATCCTTTCCCAAAGTAGGCAGCTTTTTTAACACATCATTGGTCACAGTAATTACATGGCATCCGATTTCGTTCGCCTGGACTATATTATAAAGTTCACGCGGGCTCGCCCAAATTAATTCTATATTCGGATGTTGTTTCAAAATTTGTATTGCTTTCTTCATAATCGGTAGCGGGTCAATACCTGCGTCTGCTATCCTTCCTGCAAATATTGAGACATACGATGATGGTCCATGTGATAATGAAGGAACAATTTTATTTAATTGTTCTATCGTCATCATTGCCGTTATGTTTAATTTTACATTCGCTTTTACTAACTTCGAAATCAAATTCTCGCTTGATTCAGCTTTCGTATTTGTAATCGGAATTTTAACATAGACATTATGACCCCAGGAGGCTATTTCCAGAGCCTGTTTCTCCATCTTGTCAAAATCGTCTGAAAAAACTTCGAATGAAATAGGCTTGTCCTTAATGTAAGCTAGAATATCAAGAGCAAAGCTTTTGTAATCGCTTATACCTGCTTTTTTCATAAGTGTAGGGTTAGTAGTAAAACCGGAGATGATTGGATTTTCGTGCATCTCAAGCATACCTTTCTTTTCCGCGCCGTCAGCAAATATTTTAACATTAAACTTCCATATACTATCTGGCATAAGTTCTCCTATATTATTATAGTTTTGTATTAATTATGGTTTTATTTTGTCGATTCCCATTTTGTGGGATTGATCTGCAGTTTGGGATGTGATACAAGTAAATGCCATATCAATGCCTGGAATCCTTCTGTGTGCGGAGTGATTCTTTCATTACTAATTGTTGGTATAACGACAACTGCGTCCCCCTCCTTTTTAGTATATCCGCCGTCTTTACCAACAACACCAACTACCTTTGCTCCTATTTCTTTGGCATGCTTTATTACATTAACTATGTTCATGCTGATGTTTTTTTCTGAACTGCCGCCTCCAACTGAAAAGACAAACACACAATCTTTACTATTGAATTTGCTTACCTTCAGCCAGTTAATTAAAGTTACTTCCCATCCTTCATCGTTTACTCTTGCTGTAAGTTCTGAGACATTATCGTATGGTGCATAAGCTTCAATATTGCACAGCTTCCTGAAATCGCATACTGCGTGGGATGCATGCCCTGCGCCGCCGCCTGAACCTATAAAAAATACTCTCCCTCCCCTTTCTCTTACACCTGCTATAACTTCCGCCATAAGTTCAATATCGTTCGAATTAATTTTTCTAATTAATTCAATGCTTTCATTTAAAAAATTATCTGTAAAACTCATTCCTTCCTCTATCTTTTTATTTATTGGTTTTGCAGCACAGTTCGCCGAGGTGAATCAGTCTGCGTATTCTATTTCTATTTAAATCCCGTACTTCGTTAATGGAATTTCCGGAACTATGCTAGACAGATATTTCTTTGCTTCTTTTGTTATAAAAAATTCATTTACATTATAATACCTATCATCAATAAATCTGTGAAAGTCTTCAATATTTTCTAGGTCATCAATAGAATATTGCCCGGTATTTAGTTTACCGTTATTAAATTCCGTAGTAAGGAATCTTGGCGATGTAAATTTTCCTTTCAAAAATAATTTCACAGCTTTTCTCCCTAACATCTCTCCCGCTTTCATATCAAGTGTATTAGGTCTGCCTGAGCGGTACAAATAAGATGGGTTGACGGAATTAACATTCCTTGTATCAAAAAACTGTTTTAGGTCTTCTTTCAATCTTTTAGCGAGTACTTGTGCAGCTCCTTTAAATTTAGGATGTCCAAAGTTGTCTCTGTCATTCAGGTCAGCGGACATATGCTCTCCGCTTTTCCACTTAGAGCCTTCCGCGGTTACTATTATTACGTTTTTATTTTTAGAATACCTTTCCTTTACTTTCTCTTTGAATTCATCGTAATCTAATGGAAATTCAGGAACTATAATAAAGTCTGGATTTCCCATAGCCGATGAAATTGCGAGCCAGCCGGCATGCATGCCCATTGACTCGACTACTATAATTCTCTCATGTGAATATGCTGTAGTCCTTAGTCCTTCTGCTAAACTTACAAAAGAAGAGATTTTGCTCGCTGCTGTGGGATAGCCAAGAGTAAAATAATTTATTACCCCTTTTTTGCTATTCATTCCTACGTCGTTATCAATAGTTTTGCTTATTAAGATTATTGGGAGTTCCTTTAAGTAAAATGCATTTGATAATGTGTCTTCGCCTCCTATTACTATTAAGCCTCTAAGTTTTAACTTTTCAAATTCCTTTTTTATTGTTTCTGCCGCGGCTTCTATTTTACCAATATTAACTCTTGACGATTTCAATATAGTCCCCCCAATTTCCGGGTTTATTTTAGCTGTAGTCAGTGATACAAGATTTTCTTCTAAAATACCCTGCCAGCCGTTCTTGAATCCGATTAATTCATAATTATTTTTTAATGCTTCGTTTCTTGCATAATGTATAACTGCGTTTAAAGGTGCTACGTCACCTCCGCCGGTTAATATTCCGATTCTATTTTTTTTCATCTAATGTTTCAAAATCTCCATATCTCGATATTTCATAGCCTTACTTATAAAGCTATAATCTTTTTCTCTTTGCTTGATCTGTATATCGCGTCGATTACTTCATTAGCCTTAAATCCGTCAAAACCGCTTCCAAGAGCTTCTCTTTTTTCTTCAACGGCATTTTCAAATTCTTCCCATTCTTTATTCCAGCTGACATCTTCATTCGGAAATTCGAATACTTCGGTAATGGGTATTCCGCCTTCTTTTTTCCTTATCCCTAACTCCAATCTCTCCTGTCCATAGCTGCCGCCTAAACCTTCAATCTTCAAGTAGCCGTCCGTACCAAAGATTTCAAAGGAAAAAATATTCTTCCAGTTTGTCCAGCTTACATGAAAAATAGCGCTCACGTTATTTTGCGTATTTAAAATTGCAAATGCATTATCCTCAACTTCAATATCCCAAAATTTTGTTTCTACTGATCCGTACACTCCCTTTACCTCGCCGCCAAACCACCTAATCAGATCTATTAAATGCACACCTTGGTCTAAAAGTTCTCCACCTCCGCACAGTTCCCTTGATGCTCTCCATTCCCCCTCCATCCCCGGTCTGCCGCCGTGCCCGTACATTCCGCGTATTGTAATTATCTTCCCAATTTTTTCTTCATCGGCAAATTGTTTTGCTTTTAATACAGCCGGGTGAAATCTATGATTAAATCCGGTTTTCAGTACTACGTTTCTATTTAGTTTTAATGTGTCAATAATTTCGCAAGATTCTTTTAAATTTCTTCCCAGAGGTTTTTCCGCAAGCACATGCTTACTATTCCGGATAGCACTAATAATTATTTCTGCGGCATATTTGTTGACCACTGCAACTATAGCACTATCAAAGGGAATCTCAGCCAGTAGTTTTTTATAGTCGGTATAATATTTACATCCAAATTGTTCACTGAACTTTTTTGATAGCTCTAAATTAACATCACAGCAAGCAAGTAATCTGTCTTCTGCTTTTAAAGCTAAAGCCCTTTTCTTGCCGATTAACCCGCAGCCTATAATTACAATATTCATGATTTCTTAAAAAATGTTTTATTGTCAATTCGTCTTATACTTCCTAAATCTTTATCCGCCCTTAAAAGTTCCTGGTAATCTTTTTGTTCCCATGGATCCCAATTTGCGGAAATTAGTTTACCGCTTATACCATCCGACAAATCTGATGCAAGATAACAAATCAATCTGGCAGCCGTTATCGGATCCCCTCCTCCGTTATTCTTTCTTCTTAATGCCTCTTGATACTCAACGCCCGATAATTCTTTCGACGTTATAACTTCATCAAGCATTCTTGTATTAATTGCTCCGGGCGAAACAGCGTTAACGTCTATATTAAATTTTTTTAACTCTACCGCAAGTGTCTCCGTAAACCTTACGACAGCAGTTTTTGAAACACCATATGCGGAAAAGTTTGCCCGTGGTGATGTGGAGCCTCCTCCTGATAAATTAATTACTTTTCCTTTTTTTGTTTTGATCATCTCCTGTACTGTATAATAAGTTACGTTAGCCATACCGAAAAGGTTAACTTCAATATTTTTTTTCCATTCACCAAGATCATTTAGATAAAACTGTCCTATGGGTAGCTGTACGCCTGCATTATTTATAAGTATATCTATGTTGCCGTTATCTTTTAATATTGATGAGATTATGTTTTTAGTAGAGGATTCATCAGAAATATCTAAAACATAATACGACGAATTATTATTATAATTCTTAACTATTTCTAATGTGGTTTTTAACTCTGACTCAGTACGGGAAATAAGAAATAATTGAGCGCCTTCTTTTGCGCATAATTCTGCTATTGTCCTGCCGATTCCTCGACCGGCGCCTGTAAGTAATATTTTTTTTCTCTCTAAAATCAAAATCTATATCAAATTGCTTCTGATGATCTTTTGTACATTTCCGGAGTATCGAAAGCTCTGACTTCGGAATTATCACAAATTCCATATAAAGGAATGTTATTCTTAAGTGCTAATGGGAATACTCCTTTCCCAAAATCTGAAACTCGAAGTGAGATTAATTCTACAACAGACTCTTCTA